>QWCE01000387.1_pt1 | contig 84741 bp, 76 predicted proteins | sample 1972531 | NCBI WGS metagenome assembly QWCE01 (sample SAMN09866716, study PRJNA288562) | Human gut metagenome isolate term4_stool, whole genome shotgun sequencing...
TACCATTTCGATACGAAAACCTCTCAGAACGTTTCTGTATGCGTCCTAGAGGTATCGTATGATTTCCGATGGATTGAAAGAAATCCTAATCGGTATTCAAGCGATGAACCAAAGAAGGTTTGCAAGCAAACCCCTTGTGGTTCCACCTGCGTATCAATGAGGTTGTTCTCCTGAATAGGTTATCAAACAAAATGAGATCAGGTTTACCTAACCCAATCCCAAATCATTTGCACCTTTCACAAAAACTTGATATACGCGCGCACGTGTACGCGCACGCATACGCACGCACGCGCACACGCGCACACGCGCACACGCGGTTTATTACTTATATATATATATATATATATTCCTATACGCGCGTGCGCGCGCGCATTATTACTACAGGCAGACGGTCCCGCTGATCGCGAAACAGCTTTCAAGCAAACTCACTCGCTACGCTCGCCGCTTCGCGGCTCGCTACGCTCGTTCGTTTGCTTGCTAGCTGGCAAAGATTTTAGAGTTTCTTTTTAAGAAGAATTAAAGAAAGTAATAAGATTGTTCTTAGTCGCGCGCGGGCGCGTAAGGTAGGATTCCAAATTGAAATTTGCAATACCTACCTATGTTAAACTATCTTAAAGTTTTGACCTATTAATTTGAAGTCAAATCAGTCTAAATTCACATAGCTCAGGACAATCGGCAACCCTAAAAAGATATAGACTACCAACTCGAAAAAGATCATCTCGAGACAAAGCGGAAACGAGATGAACACGATGATAGAAACCGATAGATATATTAGACACAAGATCGCAAAATAGATCTTATGTTTTAGAGATAGTTTCATATCTATATAAATACTAAAATGGGTGAAAAAAAAAGACTGTGCATACCGACAGTTAATCGATATGCACAGTCAAAGTTGATTAGTTTTCAGCAGCAAATTCTTTGATCGTTGCTGCAAGCCAGAACCATGCTTCCATGCCTGTGCTCCCGTCTGGAGCAAAAACAAGCGATATGTTTGCTATGTGATGACCTTCTCCACAGCCATATAACCATGGCTTTTTGGCAGACAATCCGAGCAGAATTATCGGCAACAATTCTGCTAACGATGTTATGCTCATTTGCTCAACGGCATTGTAGCCTATTGAGCATGTGAGATCGTATATAAAACGCTCGATCTCCATCGGATCGATGTCTGCCGGATTGAAGTTACAGCCAGTTATCTTTGAGCCATCAGATAGCTCAAAATCGAAGATGAGATCTCCTAGCTCGTACATGATGATGGTTGCCCATACTGACGCTCAGGGCTTCCTTTAGAGCGTAGGTCTCCGAAAGGAGACTGTTTACATAATAGGACACGACAGGTCATCACTCCTGTCGCACCCTGGATCTGAAGTTAGACAAGGTTGTTCTCTCACGATCAAGCTACCAGCTGACCTGCACAACAGCAGACCAGCGAGCGATCAGTGAGAGAGACAACGGTCTCACTCCTGTGTATAGATAAGGTTGTTCTCTTGAATTGGGTAGCTGTTTGAGAGATAGGGGGGGGATGTTGAAAAAGAGAATTGGGTGGGGGGTATCAATTTATATCATTCACGCTCTTATAAATATTCCAAATATTCATCCATCCATTCATTTATTTGTCCATATTCCCACAACCATTCGTTCATTTGTCATTCGTCATTCACCCATCCCATCTTCCCAACATTCTCATTATTTGTTCACTACATTATTTTCTTTATATTTGTGTCGATATATAATTATGACAATTGATCATGAAAACAACTACAATCAAGCGAGTGATTAAGCTTGATTCTTATGCATACTTTCAAAAGCATTTACAATTAGTTAATCTCTTATTGCCATCTCATATGACAAATAAAGAGATTGATGTTTTGGCAAGGTTTCTGGATATTGCGAAAAACAATTCTGAAGATACTTTTTCATCAGATGTCAGAAAACAAGTGATTGAAAAAGAAAACATTTCGTCTCAATATATATCCAATATACTTAGATCTTTAACAGATAAAAGTGTTGTGATAAAAGAAGACAACAGATATGTTCTCAAATCGTTTCTCTATCCTGATGATGATATACAACAATATCAGATAGCAATCATAAATGATCAGACAGAATGAAATATTCATCATATGAATTAATGCAAGAATTTGCTGCACAATATGCCGAAGAACATCCTGAGTTTACACCAAAACAAATCAGTGAAGCGATAAATGGTTATTGGCAATATGTCAAACTAACATTCTTAGATGATGAATTACATCAAACTCGCATTCAATATTTAGGTAGCTTTTTGCCACATAAATCGGCTCCGAAAATGCGTGAAGAAATGTTAGAGCACACAAGAGAAAAATATCCATATCTGCTTGAATACAATCATTATAAGTTAGACTTAGCACTCAATCATCCAAAGGAAGTAAAACATCAATTATCATACAAAGAATATGTCGAACAACAAGAAAAAGATCAAAGTGACAGCGAAACCAACAATCCGTAACATGTTTGCCTTTATACAAGGCAACATTCGTTACCACATATACTATAAGTATAAGTGGTTGAAATGGATTGTTCCCGATTACATATGGGATCAGATTCGTTTTCGTTTGCTTGTAATGGATCAAGAGTGCTATGATTTAGGACAATGCAAAAAGTGTGGATGTGAGACAACCAAACTACAGTTTGCAAACAAAAGCTGTGATGGTAAATGCTATCCTCCTATCATGTCCAAAAAGCAATGGAACGAGTTCATGGAAATTCAAGTGACTTCAATAAACGGTCACAGACATTGCTTCATTGAAAAAGGTGTAAATCGAACTTCGTATGTTCGATTTGTATATTATATTGATGGACAGGAAGTTCATCAAAAAATAATTCCTAATAACATAAAAACACTTCTCTATGGAAAGTCAATTTAAGAACAATACAGTTAACTTTGGCAAAGTACCTGAACAAATGCAACTAAAAGCTGTGTTTGAAGGTATTGCTGATATGAAGCCAATAGCTCAAATCGTTCCGAGTTGTGGTTGCACAAAGGCTGAATGGATCGATAATAAGGTTATTGCCTATTACAATACAGGTATGATTCCTTATCATCTTGGGAATCAGCAAGAAATACGTAAAACAATAGTTGTGCATTTCGAAGATGATACAACTGAAACACTCGCTTTATCTGCTGTTATTTCTAAGGATGTATGATACCTGGGTATTGTGATATAGAAGTATTAGATCGTGTGATGACCGCAGATAAATGTGGTGGCATTCCTACAAACTGTTGGATTGTTGGTATACGATCTAAAGTAGATATATGTGATGCGTTTGATGATCGATTCTATCTGTTTGATCACAAAACACTTTTAGCAACAACAACAGGTACAACTAATCCTGGAAAGAATCAGCTGCTCAATCCAACACACAAAGGTGGTGTTGCTGTATTAAAGTCTGATATGTGGCATAAGAACCTTTGGAAGCCAGGATTGCACAGAGGACGAATGGAAGCATTAGTACAAAATGCTCCGTGTCAATATTATAGAGATGACAATAAGAATTCAAGATGTGAAGAATATGGTCGAATCTATACAGGTGTAATCGGATTAAACTTTCACACAGTAACCTATGTCCCTAAAAGAAAAGGATATGTCTTGAATAATATTGGGAATTGGTCAGCTGGTTGTCAAGTGTTAAACGTTACAGATGATTATTTCTATTTCCTTGAAGAATGCGAACATCAACCAACTGTAACCTATTGTCTATTAAAGGAATGGTAACATGAGCTATCTGTTTGAGATTTATAACAAAGAAGTTAGACCAAAGCCAACTACAATACTGTTGGAACCTTTCAAAACCATTTGGGAAAGGGACAAAAGCAAAGACAAATCGCGAGCAATTGCTGATTTGAGTTATTGTGAATTCATGGCTTCAACTTCTAAAGCAAATCCATTTGCTGGTTATCCTGACAACACACGTAAGGAGAAGCTGATTGAAGAACTATATAAACCAATCAAACAATCTCCAGACGAATTATGTGATGAGGGAATTAAGAAGATTGAAGAATTTCAAACAGAAGCTTCTGCAACATATTCTTATTACTTAGCAGCTAAGAAAGCTGTAGAGACAATGAAAGATTTCTATCAAAAGGTAGATCTTAATACAAGGAACCCAAAGACAGGGAATCCGTTGTACAAACCATCTGATCTTACACGAGCATTAAATGATACTGAGAAAGTTATTCAAAACTTAAACAACCTTAAAAAGAAGGTGGATGAGGAAATGTTTGAAGCAACCAGAACAAAAGCTGGTAAAACAATCAGTCCGTTTGCAAATCCATCTTCGTTGAGAAAATAATACTATGAAAATCACACGAGAACAAGGACAACTAATAGTCTATAATCGATTAATTCCTTTTCCAGGATTTCTTTGTATCAATCTGTTTGGAATCTTATTTGTAAGAAGAAATGGAAAAATTAAACTAACCAATCGTGATATACTTCACGAAAGGGTTCACACCAAACAGCAAAAAGAATTGCTTTACATATTTTTTTACATTTGGTATCTGATTGAATGGGTAATCAGATTGTTCCAATATAAATTCGATTTATACGATGCTTATTCAAACATTTCGTTTGAGAAAGAAGCATATTATATTCAATGGACAAAACCACTAAATGCACTCGACTATAGAAAACGATACGGCTTTATAAGATACTTGTAATCTACAAATGATACGTGATATAAATGGACATTGGTTAGATACTTCCGTTTTCAGACAACCTGCCATTCAGTTTACTAATCATGGTTACTATTGTGATAAACCAGAAGAAACTGATGAATGGTTTGAATATTGGTTTAACGAACGTGAGAAGTGTATAAACGGAGTTGAGGTAGAAGGATGTAGGATCACAGGTGATCAATACTTCTATCTCAATTTTTGTCCCATTTTGAAAGTCGGATCACAAGCAAATGGTCAAAAGCAAGCTGTAAAAGTTGAGGGTTTTCCAGATTTCTGGGATGGTGACTATAACTATTTTTGGGTCAGAGAATTAGCAAAACGAGGTATGGACAAAGATGAGTTCAAAGACCTCAAACTCTTTGTCGAAATACCCGATTATGCATTCAAAGGTGGTTATAATATTATTGTAGGAAAGGCAAGACGTAAAGGATATTCGTACAAGACAGCTGCTATAGCTGCAAAGAATTTCTTTACTGCACCAAATTCTCTTACTATACTTGGTGCTGAAGATTCACAACACTTATATCCATCTGGTCTATTTAATATGTGTGCTAACTACATTGATTTCATCAATGCAAACACAGCTTGGACTACACCATCAGATGTTGTGAATCAACCAAATAAAGGTAAGATCAAAGCTTCTTACATTGAATATATAGATGGTGTAAAAGTCGAAAAAGGATTTAGATCACAGATCATCAGTCTTAGCTTCAAAGATAAACCAGGTGTGGCTCGTGGTAAAGACGCATTGGATGTATTCTTTGAGGAGTCTGGAAAGTTTGGTGTACCAGGATTGTTAAAGAAATCGTATGCTGCTACAGAAGACTGTGTTAAAGCAGGATCTATCAAAACAGGAATGATAACCATTTACGGTACATCTGGTGAATTGGATTCTGGTTCTGTAGATTATGCAGATATGTTTTCAAGACCTGAAGCATTTGATCTATTACCATTCTATAATGTATGGGATCCAAAGGTCAAAACACAATTAACAGGTTTCTTTCATCCTGTTAATTGGAATATGGAAGGCTATTACGATGAGAATGGTAATAGTGATTTTGAAGGAGCAAAGAATGATGAGTTAAACACCAGAAAAGAACTTTTAGATAAAGGAATCACTTCCAGCGAAATACAAAGAAGATTACAAGAAAGACCATTAACACCATCAGAAGCTTTTGATACTGCCACAACCAACATCTTCCCTTTGATTGAAATCAAAAATCAATTGGCAAAAGTAAAAGCTAATGAGTGGCAAAAGAAAAAGGGAATACCTGTGAACTTAGTCTATGAGGGAAAAGAAGTTGTGGCAAAACCAATCTTGGATGGATCAGTAACACCGATAACCTCTTATTATAACATACCTGATGACACAAGAGGATGTGTTGTGATGTATGAACCTGTTGTACCAAATGCACCAAAAGGTCTTTATAAGATTGGATATGACCCTGTTAGACAAGATAGTGGTACTTCATTATCTGCTATTATCGTATATAAAGGTGTATATAATAATGTACAGAATCATGATATAATAGTTGCAGAATATGTAGGAAGAACAGAATTGGCAGAAGATGCTGATAGAGTTGCAGAGATGTTAGCTGAATATTATAACACAACAGTAATGCATGAGAATGAAGTTTCATCTGTAAAGAATTATTTCAGACGTATTAAAAAACTTCATTTGCTTGCGATGCAACCAGATGCTGTTATTTCAAAATCAATCAACCATTCAAAAGTGTCTCGTATATATGGATGTCATATGGTACAGCAATTAAAAGATGCTGCCGAAAGATATGTACAAGAATGGTTATTAAAGATTGTAGATTACGATGAAAATAACAATCCGATAAGATGTTTGGATAAAATTTATTCACAACGATTGCTAGAAGAGTTATCATTATATAATAGAAATGGTAACTTTGACTTAGTATCTGCTTTATTTATGTGCATTTTTCAAGTACAAGAAGATGAACTAGATAAAGAATATGGTGCAGTCAAAGAGAACAATCGAATTGTGGAATTGAAAAACATGATTTCTAATATGTATAAGAACACTTCTAGATCCATTATGTGATATGAAACAAACAGAAAGACTTACGTTCACACAAAAGAACGCAAATAATAAAAAGTGGTACAAAGATAAAGCAGACTATTTTGATACTCTGAACAGATCAACATTTGATAGAAAGTCAATGCAAGTCAATTATGATCTGTTTAATAATAAAGTAGACATTAGAGATTTCGAATATATCTGCAAACCATTTGGTAGTGATATAGGTGAGTTGCCTGCACGAATGACCAATAAAGATATTGTGTCTGGTAAGATTAAAGCTATTATGGGAATGGAAATGAAACGTCCGTTCACATATCGTGTTATTAGTACAAATCCAGAAGCTACTACACAACGAGAAAAGAAAGAGTTTGAGATGATCCGCGAATACATTGTGGGTCAAATAATGGCACCAATTCAAGAAGAAGTAATGCAAAATGCTCAAGCTCAGGTACAAGGACAAGAATTAACTCCAGAGCAACAGCAACAAATTCAGCAACAAATGCAAGCTGAAATTGAGCAACGTACTCCTGAAGAAATCAAACAATACATGAAACGTGAGTATCAAGACCCAGCAGAAGTTCTTGGTACTCAACTACTTCAATATCTCACAAACAAACTTGATCTTAAAGATCGATTCAATGAGCTATTCAAACACCTGTTGCTTTCAAGTATGGGTGTTATGTATGTGGGTATATTAAATGACGAGCCTGTCGTATGGAATGTTAACTCAATGAACTTTGCATACGGAATGCAAAGCGATGTAGATACAGTAGAAGATTCTGAGTGGGCTGTGTGTCACTACAGAATGACACCATCACAGATTGTTAGGTATTTCAATGAAGAGCTATCTCAAGATGATCTAGATGAAATCTTCTCTAAGAATAATGTCTATGCAGAAAACTATGACTTATTCTCAGAACAAGATAATTTAGACACATCTACATTGGCTGTATCACATTGTGTTTGGAAAGCTTTACGTAAAATTGGATTCTTAACATATGTTGATGATGGTGGTGAAATGCAAGAAACACTTGTTGATGAATCCTATAAGCTTAACACAGAAGCTGGTGATTTGAACATAGAATGGAAATGGATTCCAGAAGTCTATGAAACGTGGAAGATCAAGACAAATAAGCCTATCTATGTGAACATGAGACCTATACCAGGTCAGTTCAAAGATCTTGATAACTTATACTATTCAAAGCTTCCTTATTATGGAATTGTTTGTGATAATATGAATAGTACAACAACTTCCTTAATGGATCGTATTAAGAGTTATCAATATCTCTACAATGTAATAATGTATCGTCTAGAACTATTGCTTGCTTCTGATAGAGGTAAGAAGTTTATGATGAACATATCTGCTATACCAGATGATATGAAAACAGATGTGTGGCAGTATTTTATGGAATCAACTTCCATGATTTGGTATAACAACAAAGAAGAAGGAACTGTACCGCAAGATGTAAACACTGTTGGTAAAGTAATCGATCTTTCTTTAATGTCTGATATTCAGAAATATATAGAGTTAGCTGAATACATTCGTGTACAAGCTGGTAAGAGTGTTGGTATTACAGATCAAGTAGAGGGACAGATAAATCAATACGATGCTGTAAACAATGTAAATACGTCTTTGCAACAATCTGCATTTATCCTTGAACCTTATTTCAATCTCTTAGCAATAGCAAAGCGTAATGTATTACAAGCTCTTCTGAATACAGCTAAGGTTGCTTATGGTACAGCACAACCACGAAAGCTAACGTATGTGTTAGATGATTATAGTAAGGAGATCATTAACCTTGATCCGATTACATTAGATAACTCAACACTCGGAATATTTGTTGCAGATAGCTATAAAGCTAATCAGCTTATTGGCACGATTCAACAGCTTGCTCATGCTGCTCTACAGAATCAACAAGCAACCCTTTCAGATATTATTAAGATTCTTAAAGAAGAGTCTGTTCCTGCAATGGAAGAGATCCTCAAGGTTGCTGAAGATAAAGCACAAGAGAAACAAATGCAGATGCAACAGCAACAACAAGAGTTCCAGAAAGAGCTTGAACAAATGCAGCAACAAGCTGAGCAACAGAAGTTTGAGTATCAGAAGGAGCTTACCCTTGTTAAAGAACAGGAAAGACGTAAGACTGAAATCACTAAGATGGCTATTCTCGGTGCTTCTTACAATCCTGATAAGGATCAAGATAACAATAAGGTCAATGACTTCTTGCAAATGGTTAATGAAGATGGATCAATCAATCCGTCTATGTTAGCTGTAGCAAGAGAAGTAAATGAAGAAAACACAACAGAACAATCAGAAGATGAACAAACTGAAGAATCAAATGATACATCTGAATCTGGCGGAAATAAGTCTGTCAGTAAAACAATGATGAATATGGTAAGATGATTCACAATGATTATGTAATGATTTTATCATAAACATTATTTACAAAATAAACTCAATTGTACACAGTGATAGTGTAATTAAATCAAAATAATATATATTTTTGTATGACTAATAATGCAATGAATTCTCTTGAGAACATTAACAGCTGGGATGATGTATCAGATGATGTAGATCTTTTTGATCAACTTAATGATTCAGAACCCGTTGAAAATGACAACACTCAACAAGAAGAAGAAACAAAATCTGAAGCGTCAGAACCTGTTGAACAAGAAAATGTAGACAACCATTCAACTGACACACAATCAGTTGAATCTGAAGAAAAGAAAGAAGAAGATCTGTTTGATCCAAATGCTGATGTTGCTAATGAGACAGAAGAAGTTGAACCTAGCAATAATCAAGATGGGCAATCAAGAAGTGTCTATCAATATCTCTTAGACAATGCATTCATTGAATCTGGAAGTGATTTTGATATAGACAAGGCTTCTGATGAAGATATTGAGGATTACATTCAAGACAGACTTGATGCTGTTGTGGATGCTAATGTTCATGAAATGTTAGGAGAACTTCCTGATTTTGTCAAGGATCTGAACAAGTATGTTCTTAACGGTGGAGATTGGAATACCTTTATAGATCACTATAAGAATTCTAATTTTGATACTTCTGAGATGGATATTGATGATGAAGATGTTCAGAAATCAATTGTAACTCAGTACTTCAAATCACAAGGATTCGATGATGAATATATTGGTTTACAACTTGAATTCTTAACTGAGAATGGCAAACTAAAAGATGTTGCTAAGAAGCAATATGATAACATTCAAAGTAATATCAAAGCCGAACAAGAACGTGCTCTTAAAGAACAAGAGGAACGTATTGCTCAACTCAAAGAACAAGAGAAAGAGTATAAACGTAGTCTCAATAAGTTTGTAAAGCAAACCGATAATATCGGTGATCTTCTTTTAACGAAAGATGACAAGAGAACCTTGTCGAACTATGTAAGTGATAGGAATGTAAAACTTACAAACGGAACTTATATTACCGAAATGCAGAAAGAGCTCTATTATGATATTCCACAGAATCAAGAAGCAATGCTTCAATTGGCTCTTTTGTTACGTAACAGGAATGAAGATGGAACTTTCAATTTCGATAATATAAAGAAACAAGTGGAAACGAAGATAACAAAGAACATTAAAGATAATATGCGTAGAAATAAATCAGGTCGTCCTGATGACACAAAAGTTGGAAGGCAATCTTCTCGCAGATCACTCGCAGATTATTTTGATTGATAAAATTATATAACAAACCAAATTAATTATGGCAAATACAATTAACAAAATGCAAGTCAGGACAGCCAAATTTGATTCTACAAAGATGACTGACCTAAACCATTGGAGTAAGAATTTAGCACTCAAGCCTGAGGTCTTCACTAATGCAGACCGTATGCTCTTTGCTTCAAAGACAAATTCACTTAATCTGTCTAATGGTAACATTCTTGAGAATCTTTTTGGTCTCGGAAAAACACAGTACATTGATAGTCTCGAGTGGAATTGGAAGATGAAAGTTAATGGCTATCGTCCGATGGTCATTCTTGAAAATCGTACAGCAGGCGATACTCCCGGCAAGTATCGTCAGAAGATTCAGGTACTTATGGATTGTGACCTTGGTGCTATTGGTGAGACTTGGTCTCCTGGTTCATCTGATAAGTCTCAAGTATGTGTTGTAGTAGATAAGCAAAAGGAGGGTCGTGGTTATCTCTATACTCTTCAAACTTACACTGAGACTGCTGAGCACTTTATCCGTAAGGATTACCTTGAGCCTGGTACACGTTGGACACGTTTCTACACAATGCGTGGTGAAGCTGCTGAGACAGGTGGTTATGCTGAGCATGCTACTAATGTAGAGTATAAGAATAGTCTTGTAAAGCTTCGTAAGGAATATCAGGTAACCGATTATGCCGCTCAGGCTGTTCTTGATATTGCTTTCCAAGATGAGAATGGTAAGACTTATCGTTCTTGGATGGATATGCAGGAAGCAGAGTATCGTATGGCAATGAATAAGGAGCTTGCTACTTATGCTATGTACTCTCGTCTTGGTGATCGTCCTCTGATCGATCCCGATTCTGGTTATCCTATTAATCCTGGGGCTGGTCTTCAGCAACAGATTGAGTTTGGTGGAAACGTAGAGCGTTATACAACTCTTTCTGCTGAGCTTATTGAAGCATTCTTTGCTCGTATAGTATACTCTCGAATCAGTCCTGGAGACCTCGGTGAGGTTGTTGGTTTCTCTGGTTACTATGGTATGCAGGAATTCTCTAAGGCACTTGATAAGTGGTCTGGTGGTAAGTCTGTAATCCGTGAGAGCTCCATGTATAACAGTAAGGATCCTAAGGGTGTACACAACAATTCTCTGAGGGTTGGTTATCAGTATACTGTATATGATCTTCCTAATGGTGGTTCTTTCCGTCTGGTTCATAACCCGCTTTATGATGATCGTTCTCTGCATCGTGATATTGATCCTCTGACAGGTTTCCCGCTTGAGTCTCAGCGTATTACCATCCTTGATGTAACAGGCGGTAATGGTGAATCCATTAACACTAACAACAACATTTGTCTTGTTCGTAAGAATAAGGTGTATGGTGTTACTATTGTTGAGGGTCGTGTAGGTCCTGGTGGACAGATTTCCAGCAATCCTAAGCACTCTGGTGACTACTATCGTGTAGACATTTCAGATTCTATTGGTGTTCAAATCACTGATCCTACCGTAACAGGTGAACTTATTAAAACTGTGAATTATTAATTCGTAAAATAATGATTGAAGTTAGTCCAAATCTAAAAATTGAAATACGTCCGATCCCTAACAGGAAAGGAATTCGTGAGTTCAGTGACAATCTTGAATTCTTTAGTCAAGCTAATATAATTGCTCCTTTTGTTAATCCTCAAACTCTGAAATATGATACAGGGTTATCTAAGGAAGACCTTGACTATTTGAAAGACAAGAAGTGTCCTTACAATCTTGATGACAATTACACTCCCGGTCAGGCTCACGAGTTTTGGGAATCTAATCTTGTAAAGACTGAACTTCTCAATACACCCACATTTCTTTATCCTGGTAAATCTCTACTTGATTTCATTAAGTGGAAGTATCTGTTGGTAAATCAATACATCTATAAGTCTGAGAATGAAATGAATAGTGGTTCTAAACCACAGGCTACTCATTACATTTATAATGAATCAGATGAAATAGAAGTAAAGGCTACCAAGCTCGAACGTTATACACGACTTATCAATAATGTATCTGAACTTAGTCTTGATCGTAAGCGTAAGATTCTGACTATCATTAATGAAGAGAATCCTGATAACAAGTCTGAGAACTATCTTACCGTTAAGTTTGATGAAATAATCAACAATAAGGAAAAGAGAACTCTCCTTGAGGAACTTCTTAAAGAAGACCAAGCTGTTATCAGTACAAAGGCTCTCATTAAAAAGGGTATACTATTAGGTCTTATTCGTAGAACAAAGACAGGCTACTACTACTTTGAAACCAATCTTGGATTCCAATTAGATGATGTGGTTGAATTCTTAAACAAAGCAGAAAACCAAGAAATATTATTAAACATTAAAACTAAGATAGACTGATATGATTACTACACTACCTTATATCACACAACCTTTCTATGTAAAGAAACTTGCTTCAGCAGGTCTTACAATAGATAAGATTCCTGAGGGTGAACTCGGAATTGTAGATGAATTAACAGGTGAGACTGTTAGCGCACTTGATCCGAAGACGAAGATCACTTTCGTAAAGACATTTAACGGAAAGCCTTTATACCTTGTTGATTCTATCAATAAGAATTTTGTCCGTAATGTCCTTGTTAAGAAGTATCAGAAGGAGCAAGTACAGAAGTTTAAGGCAACTATTGATTACTGCTCTTGCATTAAGTCAGTAAACCTTAACATTACTGCTTCTGGTAATTCCATTTATGAGCAAACAGGTCAGATGGATGCTGTGTTTGGTTTTAATCAAACAAGTCCTGCTGAGCTTGATTGCTTCTGCAACTGCTCTGGTCAGCAAACTTATGCCAACCACTTGATTACTTTCTATCTGTATAAGCAGATTCTTGCTATGAAGTCTCCGTATTTCACAGCTAAGGTAACTAAGGAATCTGGTTCTGAGCTGGCTGATGAAAAGGCTATTGAAGACTTTATTAAGCAGAATAAGGAGAAGAATACCAATGATGATCCTGCTGATGATTCTGAGAGGCTCAGCTTAATCATCGAAGCTCTTCCTCAGGCTAATATGGTAACATCTCCTTATCATAGGGTCTCTAATGGTCCTCTCAAGATCGTTCCCACCATTTCTATCAATGAGACTGTGTTTGTTCTCTTTGAAGAGACACAAAAGGGTAAGGCAGAGATTGGTGCTGGTCTTGATCTTATGCAAGAAGAGTGGGATAATATCAATTTCTACACTACAGCAAACTATAGTCACCAAATGGAAAATGGTGTGTTTGTGGATGATGTAGATTATCAATTCAAGAAAGATGGTACCTATGATACTGTTACTCTTGAATTTGATACTGATAAGACCTATCGTGCAGGTACAAACGAAAAGAAATCGTTTGGACTTCTTCTTGGTACTGATGCAGGAAATGGTGTTGTTGATGCCATTGAAGCTCTGTTCAAATAATTGAATTCTAATACTATATAAAACAATCAGTCAAGTCCAAGATAGGAATATGAATGTTAAGGAAATGCATTACGATTTCAAAAAGAAGCTGAATAAGATTGATTCAGAACAGTATAGGAATCTTCTTGTTCCTGAAATCGATTGGGTTCTAAACGAAGCACAAGAACTCTTTATCAAACTGATAGCAGAACCACATTCTTATTCTTATCTTGGATTTGAAAAATCTCAACGTAATACAGATGATATACGAACATTAGTTCAAACATCATCTCTTGCGGTGGTTAATAATGTTGTGACTTTACCTAGTGATTATATGTATTTCATTAGTGCTAAAGTCACAATGCATAATGATAAGTGTGGAGATAGAGACGCAACACTATATATAAGACAACACGATGATGAATTTGAAAATTCTGTATTTGATAAATCATCATTTGATTGGCAAGTTGTTAATGGTGTTTTTGAAGGAGATGAATTAATTCTTTCTTCTGGTACTGACTTCACAAATACATATCTAGATTTGACTTATATAAGGAGACCTAGATATATCTGTAACCCGAAAGATTTTAACTCAAACGGATATGATTTACCAGGTGGTAGACATTTATCTGTTAGTCAAGATTGTGAATTACCTGAACAGACACACAGAGCAATAGTTGATTTTGCTGTTCAAATTGCATCTGGTGAATTAGAAACAAACGGTTATCAAATTCATTCTCAGAAAACTAAGTACGAATTACAATGACACAGGAAAAACTCATTCATTATAGAAAGTGTGTTATCAACAAATTGCTCAAACTTCAAATAGAAGGTTGCTCTTTGAAGTTTGATAATGATTGTGATGACTGTAATAAAGATGTTCTATTCATCAATGCGTTAGTTAATCAATTAGAATATTGTATAAATAATAAATTGACTAAAGAAGCTGAAACGATAGATAAACTATTGTCTAAACGATGTGGTAAATGTAATCAATGCCCTGATTAATTATGAATAGATATAGACAGATCATAATTAATACTATTATCAGACATCAAAAAGAAGAAGTAATTCGAGGTAGATTTTCTGATGAAGTAGTTCCGTTATTAGATTGTTTGGATGAAAACATTCAGTTCTGTAAAAATAACAATCTAAAAGAAGAACAAGAAAAACTAACAAAGCTTGCAGAAAAGCTTGTTAGTGAATGTTCAAAATTATGTAGAGTATGGTCTAATGGTGATTTCAATGAAGACTATAATAAACCAGATAAACCACCTATAGTACCAGATGATCCAGATAAGTGTAAGTCAGAATTTAGAGTAATACCAAGTACAATTTCTATACCTGATTCTGGAAAAGTAAGTGTAAAAGTTATATCCAATAGAGATTGCAAAAACGAATATTGGTACTTATTTCAAGCATTTACTCCTAGTTTTATTACAATAGAAAAAGTAGCTCACGATCAAATCGATATTTATTACAACGAGGAAGAAAGAAAGTCATACAAGACATTTACAACTTCATTAGTCAGAATTAGTCCAGACGAACGTATTCGGTTAACTATAAAAGGAAAAACGATTACTATAGATCAAGATCCTCAATGGGAATTATTACCAGAAGATGAGAGTAATATCTGTAGTGAATCTGAAACTGATTATAATAAAAAAATAGGAACTTTATAATATGGAAAAGAAAAGATATTACTCATATAAAGTATATAAAGACATTAACCCTAAGTCTCCTACTTATGGTCAATTTAAGTATGTTCGTAATCCAGAAAAAGATGATGAATGTACTGAGAAGTTTGCTGCTAGATGGGTTCTTAGTCGCACAGCTTGTTCATTAGTTCCTTATGGTATTATAGCACCAACAGATCCTTATATAGAAACATTCAAAGTAGATGAGTATAAGGATGAGAATCCAAATTCTCCTACATACAATACATATCTGTATAAACAACACGGAATGTGTGAAGCAAAGGTTCCCGAACCTAAATGGACGTTAGTACCTGAAATGAGTGGAGCTTCTGCTGACCCTGATAAATGGGATCCCAACTTAATTGATGGCGAACCAAGATATTGTATTGACACTTATGTTGATAAAGAACCTAGATCTAAGACATATAATCAATACAAGTATGTTGAGTGTGATAGAGAATATGATGAAACAACATATCAGGTTTCTTTAAGGCTAATTGAAAACAAAATATTGTGTACAGGTGAAAGAATAGCATTTAAGTTATATCCAAAGAAAAAATATAACAATAAACTTGTAAATGATATGCTATTACTAGATGATTTATTTGATGGTAATGTACAATATAAAATAGATGTTCATACAAAACACAACAAAATAAAGTTCAAAAACCAAAAGTTACAGCTTGTTGATAATAGTTATGAAGGATTTGAATTATATTGTTATTTTGAAAAAAACACAACGCAAGAAATATTACACGATATTTTGTATGTAACGATTGTCTTGGAACAAGCTTTTACACAATCTATTATTTCCAATCAAGATCCAATTTCTTTTGATATAAAACAAGATGCTTGCGTAGAATTTAACGCAATACCAAACGAAGTTGATTCTTCTGCTTCTGGTCAAACACATCCGATTAGTATAGAAAGTACTGTTGCAGAAGATTTTAGAGATTGGAACATTACTTCCACACAACCAGAATGGATTGAATGTACAAAGGATTCAAATAACAAATTAACCATAACAACTAAACCAAATGAATAATACGTCTAAACTCAAACTAAATTGTTTTCAGCGATTTCTCAACAAGATCGGTTTACTCGTTATTAAAGAGATAGAAAAACCTGTCGAACGAGTAATAGTAAAAGAAATCAAGGTTCCTGTTGAAAAAGTCATTTATAAGGACAAACCATATCCGATTCAAACTATCAAATTAACAAAGAAAGATGATGCTTCCGTTTATGTAATTGATAGTATAGAAGATGATGAAAACGGATTTATAATAACTATTTATGAACAGACTGAAAACAATCGAAAGGTTAAGATTAGTTCTGTTTCCTCGGAAGATTATGATGTAGAATATTTAGGAAAATACAAATATAAGTTTAAGCAGAAATAATTATGAATAACGTAATAGCCATCATACAAAACATTCTCGATTGGTTATCTTCAAAAGCAGAAAGTAAATACGGATTGGCTATTATCGGATTTGTATTCGGATTAGTAACACCTTTGGCTCATGTATATTATCAAGACAGACGAATAGAAGATCTTATACAATCTGTTGCAGAAGAAAAAGCTAATACAGAATTTTACAAAGCATCTGCTAAAGAATGGGAACAAAGATCTTTTGAAGCTGAACAAAAACATATTGAAAAGACAAGAGAAATGGTTCAACTGATGAATGATCTTGAAGTATACTACAAAGAAAGAAATTCGAATCAAGATGAAATCAATAAGAACTTAAATGCGTACTTACATAGACTAAACCGTTTAGCAAGTAAAATAGACAATGAAAATGATACGAATAAATAAACTGCTTTGGAATTTGCTTTTCTTTTCCGCAGTATTCATTTCTGTATCTGGTGATTCAAAAATGAATCCTGATTGTATCTTGTATGGTGAAAGTCAAGATCAATATTGTGAAACATACAATGTTGATAGTAATATAGTAAACGAATCCGATTCTGTAGCAAATCGAATTGATCGCATAAATGAATTAAATGATCAGTTTGATGAACAACTTAAAACAACCGAAGAATTACAAGAAGAAGTAATATCATTAATTAACAAACTAGAAAATAAAGGCTTATGATAGTACCTGAAATTGATCGTGAAAAAGTCTTAGCACAGTTACATAAAATACTGTGTCAGATTAAAGACATCTATAAGAAATATAACGCACTTGAGGTTAAGCGCGGTAAACAATCAAATGATAGTGGGACAGAAGATTTTGAAAAATATATCTATGTTGCATTATTAAAAGAAGGTGAGGAATCTTCAATGGTTAAGATTCCTATTCTCACAAGGTCTGTAGAATTAGACAATACTGATTATAACAATAATAATCCCAAAGGATTGTTTGCAACCAATGATCGTGTAGATAAAGAAGTTGCAGATATTAAAGATCCTAATGCTACATTCATTATTGAGAATAAGCACGTTAAGGCAGCTTTAGAAAAGAAAAAGGATCGTGAATGGTTTACACGAACTAATCCTGATGGATCTACTACAAAAGTAGAAAAGGTTCTTTCTCAAAATGATCTTACAGATGAACTCAAAAAGAATTACAACGAAGCCTTTGATTCGTATGTAAAATCAGCTGTATTGACTTCTGGTAGTGGCAAAGATGTTGTAATTACATTTACCAGAAACAATGGCAAAACATTCGATATAACCCTCAAAGATGATGATATTGTAACTTCTGATGAAGATGTACATATCACCAATCTTGGTTTTGATAAAGACACAGGTAAGCTAACTGCTACTGTGTTATCTTATGATAAAGACCTTGGTAAAGTCGTTGAGAGTACCATTTCTACAACGTTAGACGGTCGCTATTCGCTTCTTGGACACACTCATCCTATCTCTGATATAATCAATCTTGAGACCGAGCTACAGGCTCTCAAAGACAAAGATACAGCTCAAGACAAAGCTCTTGATGTTGAACGTAAAAAGGTTGATAAGAACATTACAGACATTAAGACAATCTTTGAAACACTTGATAAGAAAGTGGACAAAGTTCCTGGTATGGGATTGTCTCATAATGATCTTACAGACGAACGTGTTACTCAATATGATAACGCATATGGAAACACAATCCTTGAGGGTACTGTAGAGTTTACAGGAGAGAACAATACATATGTGCTTCGTCTGAAACGACAAGATGGCTCTACATTAGTTGTTCCGTTCGATAAGATCTTGAATGATGATGATGTACAAGAAGCCATAAAAGACGCGAATTGGACAAAGGATGATGGTAATATTCATCTCATCAAGAACAACAAGAATGAAATAATTGTTAACATTGATGGTCGTTACGCACTTCTTGGTCATAAGCACGGTATTGAAGATGTTGAAAAGTTGCAAGAGAGTCTCAATGCAATCAATAACATCATTAAGACAAATAACACAACTATCAACGATCGTGTTACTACTGAAGTAAAAACAATAAACAATAAGATCAAAGATCTTGGTGATAACAAAGTAGACAAGGTTGCTGGTAAGGAGTTATCAGACAATAACTATTCTGATAATGAGAAACAGAAAGTAGCTGATTCCTTCAATTCGATAATCGTATCTGGGGAAATAACAGGCCAAAAGGAAAAGGAATTAGTTCTTGTCAAAAAGGATGGTTCGATTATAAAGATACCTTTCATTGATCTTGATGATCAAGTATTGCTTAATACATATCTTCAGTCAGTTGAATATCGCATGCCGATTGAAGATACAGGTTCTGTAATAATTGATTTCAAACTCAATGATAACAAGACTGTTTATTCAATTGACCTTGCAACTTATTTAGCGCGTAAGATCCACAAGCATGAAATTGCTGACATAAATGGTCTTGAGAAAGAGCTGACTGATATCAAGAATTCAATCGAAACTGTTAAGTCTGATCTTGCCACTACTCAATCTACTGTATTAAAACATACAAATGATATTGATTCCATTAACAACGAGATTAAAACAATTCAACAAAATGTTGATACAAATGGTAAGAACATAAAGTCAAATACAGATAAGATTGAGAAGATAACAAGTGATGCAACAAACACAAAATCTGAATTTGAAGATGCCTTAAATAAGAAAGTAGATAAGGTTGCTGGAAAAGAACTTTCTACTAATGACTATACAGATGAAGAGAAAACAAAGGTCACAGATTCTGTAAACAATACAATATCATCTGGTGAGTTACAGATTATAACAAATACTCAGACACAAGCTAAGGAAGCACATCTTATCTTAAAACGAAAGGATGGTGATCCGATCAATATATCATTAGACGGAATACAGCTTGATGATAACTTCGTATCTGATGTTCAGTTAGTTACAGATAACAATAAGCAAATTCTCAAGTTTACTTTTGAAAACAAAAATGTTCAAGAAGTAGACATAACTGATATTTTTGCTCTCAAATCTCACAAGCACAATGTTTCTGATATAAATGGTCTCAGTAATGTTACTAACAAAGTTGATGGTAATACAAAGCAAATCAATATCATCAATGATACTATCAAAGAGATTCAAAAGTCAGGAAAAGTTTGGATGTGTGATCAAACAGCATTCAATATCACAGAAGCTGTTGTCAAGAAGTTTGATGAAGGAAAGAATCCAGACAATGATGAAACCATCTATATGATGTCTTTCATGCAAACCTCTGATACAAAACCCACGAAGTTTACTGTAAGTACAAACTACACTTTGATCCAAGTTGATGGTACAGATACTTTGACAGGAATTGGTAGTTCAGCTTCTGTAGTAATCTATAGAAATAATGTATATTTACGCATAGCTAACAAGTAATATGTTTAATTCTTATCGACATTGGCATTTAGGCATACCAGCTTCTAAAGAACCTGAATATGAGTTCGTTAGAGAGATTGTTGTTGATAATGTCGAACACATGTTAATTCAGAAAAACAAAAATCCTTTCAGCACCTATATCATGAAAGATGATTGTTTGCGTGAACATGCTTTGTATGTTAGTACACTATTGAATCATACAATCACTACACCAAGTGCTCAAATAAGCAGCAAAGAAAGCGAAGCAAAATTGGTGCAAGCAATGAAAGATGGTGTCAAGTTTGTTTCTGGACAACCTGAAGTTGCATTACAATTGACAGTACCAATATTCGATTGTTTCGATTCAACTAAACCATGTAAGAGTTATGTTGATGCAATAGATATAACCAACATGGACTCACCTTGTCCAAGCGCAATGGATTTTAGCAAGTCGAACTATTTCTTAACTATGTCACCTATTCAAATTGCAACTGAGGGTAGTACAAAGACTTATAATGCTACAATTGCTTGTGCGTTCGATGAGTGTTCTCTAAACAAATATATTCTCATTTCAGGAGAAACTGATCCAATTTATCCATAATGAACTTCCTTAATGCTTTTTCAGATCTTCGTTTTGTTAATGATACACATACATATTATGTGGATGGTCAACCATTACAACACTCTGTGTCATTCTTTCTACATGAATTAAGCCAACCGTTTGATTCAGATAGAATGTCACAGCTTGTTGCTGAGAGAGATGGATTAACACAAGAAGAAGTATTAGATAATTGGAAACAAATAAATAAAGCAGCATGTGATCTTGGAACCAAGACACACTTGTTTGCAGAGCATTATGCATCAGATCGATCGCTAAAACCACAAAGTGGGTATGAAGAAGCTGTTGTAAATTTTTATAACACTATGCCATCTCACATTGTGGTTGCAGCAACTGAATTTGAAATGTATCACAAAGATTATTTGTTCGGAGGAACAACTGATGTTATCTTTTATGATACAAAAAAGAATGGTTTAATAGTAGGGGATTGGAAAACCAATAAAGATATTTTCAAGAATTATCAGAATCAAACTTTGCAATTTCCTTTTCAAGATCTATTAGATTGCCCAGCATCTAAATATCAATTACAATTATCTACATATCAAGTTATGTTAGAACAAGTAGTTGATATTCCAATCATTAGTAGAGTAATGATTTGGTTAAGACCAGATGGTTCTTTTCAATCATATCTAACTAATGATTATACAAATAGAATGAAAGATTATTTCAAAACATATTATAACAAATAAAATTATGTCACAAGCAAGAAGTTTTACAATCGAGTTAACACAAGTAGGTACAGGTAAAAAGGCAACTGTAAAGGTAAACCAAGCTGGATATACTCCTGAGTATACGTTTAAATGGAATGGTAATAATACACCTAATACAAATCGAATTTCAGCAAGAGCCGATGGTCTTGTTCCTACTTATGGTTATGATGGTAATTTTGATCCGTATGGTAAAGTAGGATTGGATAGTTGGAAATCAGTATTAAACAGTCCTTACCAACAAACTCATGTAAGTTTTACGATAACAAGTAATAATGATTCTATAGTAAAAAAGGTATCAGGTACTACGCGTGATGTAGAGGTAGAATTATTACCAAATCCTACTTATTCAGAACGTTCTGTTACTTTTACATTAACCCAAAAAGAATCAGGTAAAACACTAACCTTAATTATTACACAAGCTGCTAAGGCAGATGATGGTGTCTTTAGGGCAGATCCTACTGCGCTTTCTTTTGAAGCATCTTCAGATACTAAATCTTCTAAGATTACTTCTACTTCTAAGGGACAGACAGTTGGTTGGACTGTATCTAACAAGTCTTCTATTCCATCTTGGCTCACTATTTCTGGTGAGGGTACAGGCACACTTTCAGCAGATGTTAAGGATAATGATTAAAATATATTAAGTATGTCAGCAGATAGAAAATTCACTCTCAATTTGAGACAAAACAATACAGGTAAAACTGCACAGATTATTATTACTCAACAAGGTAAAGCCTTTGTTCCTGAGTATGTTTTTGAAGTTGATAAGAAAGAATACAATGTTGGTAGTGATCGGACTACTATTACTATCAATTACATTTCTTATAAGACTACTGAAAGTGGCGGAAGAGTTCCAATCAAACCAACAGCTGAATACAAAAATGATTATAGTTTATCTATTAACAAGCCAAAAATAACAGTAAATGCACCAGATAATAATGGTAGAGGAACAATCATTGCAGAAATACGTGGAAATTACTCTTATGACAATGAAGACATTGAAATAATTTATGTAAAACAACGAGGAGAGGTTATTAAAACAATAACTATTACAGTTCACATGGCAGCTAAACTTGATGATGGTGTATTCAAGGCTGATCCAACAGCGCTTTCTTATTCTTCTGATGGTGGAACAAAGACTTCTACAATTACATCAACCTCTAAGGGTAAAACTGTTGGTTGGAGTGTAATGGATAAATCTAGTGTTCCAGATTGGGTAACAGTATCTGGAGAAAGTACAGGTACATTATCAATAACTACTAAATCAAATTCTTAAATTATGAGTGAAAAAAGAGAAAGTACTATTAAGCTTATACAAAATAACACAGGTAAAATTTTAAGTATTAATATAAGCCAAGAAGGTATTAAAACACCAAGTAATCCTACAGGATTAGGGCTTTGGTGGCAACATCCTGTATCTAAGCAATGGATTCAAAATGCTCGAAGAGCTAAAGATCCAAGTCGCATTGTAGAGATAGCCAATTATTATCATACACAAGGAACATTAACAATAAATACATATTATAAACCAAGAGCAGAATGTAACTTTAGGGATGTAGAATATACCGGATTTGGAACCGATATAAACGATTCTGAAGAATTACGTATAGATCAAAGAATACTTATATACAAAAGTCAACTTGAACAATATTTCGAAAATTTAATTTCTATTAAAACCCCAAATACGCAAAAGGATGAAAATCAAATTCTGTTTAATTTTAGAAATGTTATTGGTTCAGATCCACTTTTTATACAAGCTAAAGAACTTAATATAACAATTTTTTATATTGCAATAAAAGGCTATTGTGAGGATGTTAATATAATTCCGTTAGATTTTTCTAAGATAAAATAATAGTTAATTCTATAATCAAAAAAGAAAGAGAATCTATTTACAATACACATAATATGAGTATTACAGAAGCTATAGTTACACAGCATATTAATGATTTACAATGTGTAATTAAAGATCTCAAAAAGATCAAGAAACAATTAGATAGTATGGAAGCTGATTTGAGGAATGTTCAATCAACTACTAATACTATTAAATCTAATACCAATTCTATCAAATCTGATACTGATAAAATTAAACAAGAATTAGATCAGATTAAAAGTGAGTTAAAGAATCAATAAGTTATTATGACTACAGGTGAATTAATACAAAGAATACAATCACTTTATTCTAAAGGGGTTCAATCGGATGATTCTAAATTGACACCTAGACATATTTATTCTAAACTGCTTACAGCAAGGCAGAATTTAATTTATCAAAAGAATCAAAGTGGTGCTAAAATCAATCCTTGGAATTATCAGACATTGACTTGTGTTGAACTGATTAATGTTCCAACACACGAATGTTCTTGTCTTCCTGAATTGGATTGTGGTATTCTTCGTACTAAATACAAATTACCAAAGCCTATAACGCTTCTTGGTAGTTTGCAGATTCATCTTGTAGCAACTGTTGATGGTTCTATTGTATATGAACATACATCGCGTAAAAAACAGCGATGGAATAAAGGAAACAAATACAAGTCTAAGAAACCTCAATGGTATCTTCAAAACGAATACCTCTATGTGAATGATAAGGATGCGTCCAATGTCATTCTCATAGAAGGTATTTTTGAAGATCCTTGGGAAGCTAAAAAGTTTCCAAATGCTTGTGATGGTTCATCTAGTACGACTTTTTGCGAAAGTCCTTTTGACCAAGAATTTCCTATTGATTCAGATCTAATAGAACCGATGGTTCAAATGGCTGTTCAAGAGTTAATACAGCTATTCTCACAAAACACTGAAGATCAAACTAACAATAGTCAAGACAATAGAGTAGAATCGAGTAAATAATGGAAAAAGGGGCGCATTGGAAAATACCAAAGAAACGTTATTCACCTACAGTAGATTATGCTTGTTGGCAATTTGTGAGAGACAACTATAAGGTCAAAGATATGGGTTGGTTACAGTTCAAGCAAATCAATAGAGACTATAATCAATTCGTTAGGCAAAAGATATTGGAAGGACATAGTGTCGGATTGCCACAGAACCTTGGTATTCTTCTGATACGTGGACGTAAGGGTAAACCATTTTATGACGAGAATGGAAAATTAAGAGGTCTTCCTATTGATTGGAATGCTACTAAGAAGTTCAGAGAAGCTCATCCAGAAGCAAAGGAACAACGTAAGGTAATCTATCATACTAATGAACATACTGATGGTGTCATCTTCAAGATTGCGTGGAAATTTCGTAATGTCTGGGCACACAATAAAGAACTGTATTACTTCAAACCTGCGTTCCATTTCAAACAAGATGTTGTAGATCTAATCAAAGCAAATAAATTTGATAGATTCACAATTGTCGAACCAAAATTAACCGATATTCAAAAATCATGCGAAACATAAATTATACTACAGTAGATAGAATCTTATCTAAAATCTACAGAGAAATCCCAGAAGAAGAGATCAATGAAGATGATATAACAGAATGGATTGGTGAAGCGTTGGATTTCTTAAACGTAATAAGAATTCAAGAATCAGCAGTCCATTTTGCCACAGTCACTGATTATCAAACAGATCTACCTGAGCATTTACAATACATTGTTCAGGTAGCGAAGTTTTATGAGGGCTGTTGTAGTCATCAATCAAAGTGTCCTACATGTTCATTTAGAACAGAAATGCCATCAATGTATGAAGAGATCAATGATGAGTTTGTAGAAAAATATATACAAGAACAATCAAATCTCCCTTGTGGAGAAAAGCCTTGTATGAAGCCATTTTTCAACATGAACATTGATTTTAGAGTATGGCATTCTTCTTATTATTATCAACAACACTTTACTCCTGTCAGACTTGCTTCGCATGCGTTCTTCAATTCTGTAGTATGTAAACCAAACGATATGGAAGATCTGTATAGTTCGTGTGAAGACGAATATACAATTGTTGGTACAGTAAAGAAACAATTAAGATTTTCTTTTAGATCAGGTACAGTTGCAATCAGTTACATACGAGCTAGAATTGATCCTGAAACAAACTATCCGTATATTCCAGATGATTCATCTGTATTATCTGCTATCACTTATTACATCAAATGGAAACTTGCTGAAATGAAGATGTGGAATGGAGATAGAACATTCATAAACATCAACGATCGAATGCAACAGCAATGGCTCAAGTATGTTGGTCAAAGTAAGAACAAATATAAAATGCCAGATGGTATTGATGAATATCAAAATCTATTAGAAGGTTCTAGATATATTTTACCACGAAACAAATATTACGGATTCTTTGGCAATCTCAATAAACAACCTCACAAATTATATTAATTATGAGTGAAGTAAAAATACCATCAAAAGGAATGAGTATGGATTTTAATGATCTATACTCTAACAAGGAAACATATCTTTTTGCATTAAATGCTCTCAACGAATCTGAGAATGGCGACATTGGATTGATTGGTAATGAAAATAGTAATGAGCCAATCACTTCGATAAAAACAAATTATACCATTCTCGGACATGTCTATATTGGTGATGGTCAGACTTGTATATTTTCTGTAAGCAACGATAACACAAAATCTGAAATCGGTATTTTAGAGAATGATACTTACAAATCAGTAGTCGAATCATCTGATTTGAATTTTGATGTCAATCATCAAATACAAGCCACATATAGATTAAGAAGAGGTTGCAATAAAACTGTTTATTGGGTTGATGGTATTAATAAGCCAAGACAATTTGATTTCCAAAATAGTAGACAATATCAAAACCATGGTGGTAAATGGTTAGTAGAAAAGTTTGATCTTCAAAAATCATCTGTTTCAATACCACAATTTAATTCAATAAACATTTTAGAATCTGGTGAATTATACGCTGGAGCATATCAAGTCGGTATTCAATATATTGATGACAACAATAATGCTACAGAATGGATGAATATTAGTAAAAAGATAATCATCTATAATGATTCACTGATTGCTAAATACGATACAATCCACGGATCTGTTCATCAAGAGGATGTACCATTACTGAACTTTCCAAAGACAAATAAAGCAATTGAAGTAACAATAAAAAACTTCGATACTGATTATAAATATCTAAGACTTTGCTTTATTGGTTATCATAATGGAACAGGTACATTAAGTGGTATATATGTTACAGACAAGTTTGCTACTACTTATCCCACATTCACATTTACAGGAAATAACTATGCTTATAAAATAAACAGAGAAGAACTTATAAAGTTTCAAAATATAGTTGCTACTGCCAAGAACATTACTCAACTTGATAATAAGTTGATTCTCGGAAACATTACAAACAAGCAAGTTAAATGGTGTAAGTTTCAAAAGTATGCTTCGTTGATTCAAGCAGATTGTGTGGTTAAAAAGGTGGACATGAACACACTGCACAAAAAGGATCTTGATACTAAGAACGAAGATAATCCAAAACATCCATTGTGCTACTTTAATGGTAGTGGATATATGCCTGGTGAAATGTATTCTTTTGGTATTGTATACATTCTTGCTGATGGTACATATTCACCTGTTTTCCATATACCTGGGAAGTCACCAGATGATGCTGATGAGCTTATCTTTTCTGTTGGTGATGATGTATACCCAATGTCAAAAGACAATCAGATACAGCTTAGATATGATGAAAAAGAGTCTTGCTCGTCTAACAGCTATTGGGGATATGATTACAACGGAAAGCGTCTCGGTGAGGATGTGTTTGTCAGACATCATAGATTCCCAACACGTAAAGCAATAGACAAACCTCACATTGAATATGGAAAAGACAGCACTGTAACAGTCACTACAACAGTACAATACAAGATAACAGGTGATTATTTGTTGGATATATTATGTCCTCCAAAAGAAGAGAAACCTGTCAATCCTGATGAGAACAAGCCAAATCCTGATGAAACAAATCCTGATGGGAATGAAACTCGTGCAGATGATAAACCATCAGAAGAACCAGAATGTAAGGAAACAATTAGACCTAAACTGAGTTTTAGGATCACTTATCTGTTAAATGGGAATGAAGAAACAGAAGAGTTTGCTTCAATCATAACAGGTTCATCTATCGGTAAACCAAACTATACCGATGGTGAAGCTAAAAAGATAGATACAGAATTCATTCTTAATCACGTATTTGAAGATAATCCTGATCCATCTAAGTTCAAAGTTGAAGTAAAATTTGATGATGAATGGATTGATTGGAATACTTACATTCAATCAAAATATCAAGATCATTGGAAAACTAAGCCGATCTTATCACATTCTGTTGTAAATCAATCTGTTATACATAACAGTACTTCTTCTAACATCTTTGGTATTAAGTTCTCAAACATCTTATTACCAGAACTAAATGATGTCAAAGAAAAGGTTGTTGGTTATTACATTGTGCAACAAGAACGTACAGACGAACAGAAAAGCATTTTAGATACAGGCATCTTAATACCTACAATCAAATCGCAACACTTCAGTGCTGTTGGTTTGTTAGCACCATCTGGTAACGAAGCATATTCTAATTTAGATAAAAAGGCTGTTGCTTTAATATGTCCAACTAATCTTTTTCTACAAAAGGATTATGATAAATCTATAATCATTGAACAGCAAGGTACATTTAACTGTCAGCCATTTAGTTATACGTACAATACTTATAATGATGTAACTGATAAGGGATCCACATACGAACAAATAAAAGATAATAAGGATTTAGATCGTGAATGGGATTATGATGACAAAGAAAAAATGGATACCTATTCTGCCACCATATTCCTAAGAGATAGGCAATTGCTGTTTGAAAAAATCAATACAGATGGTATTGTTTTGAACCCAGAAGATATAGCTGGTGTTACTGCTCTAAAACCATTTGAATCAATTAAGCTTAAAAATAGTGATTTGACAGGCTATAATATGATTCAAAATCAAAGGTGTGTGTTTATAGAATTAAATGAAGATCTAGATTACGATTGGAACATATCGAACTATAAAACAGAGGAAACATTTGAACTGTTTGATAAAGGTAGTATAACTCTTCCTTATGTTCTGATCAAACGAAAGCTTCATAATGCTTACTCAAATTTTAGAACAGCACCATTTTATCAATGTTCTAACAACTATGTTTCTTTTACAGATACTGCTTCTTCAGTAAGCATCTTTAATGGAAACATATTCAATAGTGCCATCAGACTTGCGTCTAATATATACTTTGGTGACAAGGCAGCACCTGTAGGTATAAGAAAAAAGACATTCTGGGAAAAGACAGGAGCATGGCTAACAGCAGGATTGTTGGCTGCACTTGGTGTGGGACTTGCTGTATTTACAGGTGGTAGTTCATTAGCTCTTGGTCTTGCAATAGGTGGTGCATTGATAGGAAGTGCTGGAGCAGCTATTGTAGCAAGATCTCAAGAGATACAATATGCCAATATGGCGCGAGCACTCAAAACAGATTATAAACAAGGGTTATTAGAAACAGCAAGTGATGAGTTTATTCAAAAAATAGTTCTTGAAAACAATTATAATCTTTACATAGATAAGCTTCCAGAACTTAAAAAGTTAATGGAAGATATGGAAAAAGGAAATCCTTTAGCCGGTGGTTTAAATCGCGATCTGTTAAAACAATTTGAAGCAGCCATAGAACAACGAAGAGCTGGTGTTCCATATACAGATGATACATTTATAATTGTTAATGATACACTCACATCTGTTTGGTTTGAAAGTGAATACAATGCATTTTTACGAACAGAGATGATCGGAAAAAATGGTACAGTATTATTTCCTACTGAATATAAACCATTGCCTGTTAGGAAATTTAATACAATTCCTTTACCAAATAAATCAAAAGATGGTGAAGTAGGATTCGAACATGCCAGAGATATTTTTACAACAATTACAGGAACAACAGATCTCGAACGATTTGTATATGCATCTCTTTTTCAGATTGTTCCAGATAAAGGGCTTACGTTCTTAGCAGTTCCTCTTCCTGAGTTTTATTTCATCAACCCTGATTATCTACAATTTGATTGCTATCAGAAATACTTCTTATTACCTCAAGAATACGATTGTTGTTCTGAGTGCAAAGAGAAATTTCCGCACAGATGGATGTGGTCAGAAAACGCATTTGCTGAAGAATTATCTGATAGCTTTAGATTGTTCAAACCAAATAACTACAAAGATATTCCAGGAGATACAGGTGCTATAACCAACTTGTTTGTATACGGACAGAATCTTTATATACATACACAAGAAGCGTTGTGGTTACAACCCAAAGCATATCAAGAGCGTGTGACAGATGAGATAGTCACTTATGTTGGAACAGGTGAATATGGAAATCTTCCTGCTCGTAAGATCATTAACGATTCTACAGGTATGTCAGCAGGTTTGGAACATACCTTTGGAGCTATTCTTACTAAATATGGTTACTTCTTCGTTTCTTATAATGATAGAACTGTCTATCAATTTGCTGGTCAATTGAATCCAATATCTGAAGCATTATTGAAGAAATGGTTTGAAAAGAACACTGAAATAGATTCAACATTCCATGAAGATAATCCTGCTTCTTTGTTTGGTTCTGGTTTTGTTTGGGGATATGATCCAATACATCAAAGGATGTTATTAACGAAACAAGATAACGTTATTGACACTTCGTTGCTATCAAAAGATGATAAAATCATTGGTAATTATATCTTCTATAACTTTGAAAAGAACAAACAATTAAAGTTAGATCAAGGTTGGGTATTTGATGGATTCGTAAACAAGGATTCAAAATATGCAGCACAATTTTCTAAGACAATTTTTGAAAACAAGAAAGAAACCATTTATGTAAATGGATTTCCAGATATGGATTATCTATTATTCTATTATGATTTTACTGAATCAGGAAGATCAGACTTGGACAATCTTACAGTTCTCTATATCAATGGAAAACCAATACATGCAGTTGGTTGGCGTGCCGATACAGCCAATGAACATTTGAACATTGAAGATTATTATTCTTATTACGATTCAGATCGATTGATTGTACACTGTGGTGATAATAGAGGTAAAGGTCTCGAATCTTTCTATCTGAATATCAAGAAGATAAAAGAGAAATATCCTAATATAACATCAATACAATTCCATACTTATGGCAATTGGTACGGAAACAAAAATAGTGAGAGTGATACAGAATCACGTACAGTTCATTTACGTGTGATTCCATATCGTGGAGGAACAATGGAACTGACAGATTACACTTTCCATAATGTTGGTGGTGAATTTGTTAGCGAAACAGAATATGGTTACAAATTAGATCCTGTTGATGTAAACACTTTTCACGGTAGTGCTAGTGATGTTCTTCCTGAAAGATATAGTCCGATGGGTAAGTACGAATTGAATCTTGAAAGTGGTGATTTAACTCGTGATGGTAAACCGATTGGTGCTATGAAGAACATCAAAATACCAAAAGTAGTAACAACTCAAAAGAACACTACAGTATATGATTATATCTATGGTACATTGATGACTGCTGAAGAAACATCTCAGTTCTTAAAGAGTCAATCGTGGACAATAAGTTATTCGTTATTCAGTAAGACTTGGATTTCATTCCATTCTTATTTACCAAATACATACATAACCCAACCATATGCTTTCTACAATTGGTCTAATCAAAGTGCCATCATATGGAAGCATAACAAATCATACAATTATCAGAAACTCAACGGAATACAAAGACCATTCATTATCGAATATGTAAACAATGCTGATGCAATTGTTACTAAAATAACAGATGCCATAAAGTTCTATACAGAAGCATTTAGATATGATGAGAACAACAACGAAATGGTATCTGCTAATCTTATAACATTCAATAAAGCAGTCTTATATAATTCAAGACAATGTTCTGGATTGTTAGAACTTCGTGTAAAAGATCAACATTTGACAAATGATTATTTACAGCAACAAGTTAGCGATACACGAAACACAATTCAATTAGATAGAAACGAAAAGGATTGGTCTTTTAATTCTTTCAGAGATATACGAACAGATTACAATCAAGCTATTTGGTCTAGAAATACAAATACCATTGGTGAATACATTGATAAAACGCTTAATACAAAAAGCATCAATGTAAATAAACCGTGGACAGACTTAGAACCATTTAGAGATAAATATTTAATCGTTCGATTTATTTTTGATAACTTTGATAGTCAAACAAATAAACACGGAATTTACAAACTTCTTGTAAATTACTTCATTAACACAGACAAAGCTTCAATCAGATAATTATGGGATGTAAGAAAAGAAAGAGAAGTAGAAAAGCAGCCTATGGATTAGATACTATGGCATTACCACAATATCAGAAAAATAGAATCATACCTAATTATGATGCTGCTATTGATGCAAACACATTAGATGTTGTAAAGCAACAAGCTAATATGGAACGTGGTAAATACTCTAATGATTTAGCAAATTTTGGAATGATGCTTGGATCCAAAATGCTAAACTCTGGTATTGGTATGCTTGGTTCTGCTGTTGGAGGATTAGCCAATCAAGCTATTGGTGGTGTTGCAGGAAACATTGCAGACAATCTCATAACTTCTGGAAGTCAATTTGGGGCTAATTTATTAACTACACCAATGATGTTTGGATTTGGTGGTGATGTAAGTGCGATGCCTGTTGAAATTGAAGGTGATGAAACTGTAGAATATCCTAATGGTCAAGTAGTTCAATATGAGGGTCCGTCACACGAAAGTGGTGGAATTGATATGAATTTGCCAGAAGGTACAGAAGTCTATAGTAAACGAATCAAGAAGTACAACAAGACTTTGGCAGATCGTAAAGCCGAACGTACCAAACAATTAGATAAGATACAGAAACGTGCTGATAAAAATCAATACGATGTGCTATTGCAAGGCACTGTCGGAAGAGTGTCTGCCAATAACAAACTTCTTGATGAACAAGATAAGACCATACAAGGAATGGTAAGAGACACAGTAACCATAAATAGTTTGAATCAAAAGTATAAAGCTGCTTATGGTATACCTCCTTGGCAACAATATCAAAGTATAGTTCAAGGAAAAATTCCTTTATATGGAGAGAATGGACTTTTCCAACGATCTAATGGTGCATACGATTTAGGAGATCTAAATGGTGTGACTGTTAGTGTAAAAGCACCACCCAAAATAACACCAATTCCTGCACCAAACACAATACCGTTGATGGATGTTTCAAATACATCAACAAACCCAATCGGTACACCAACAATGCTAACTCATGCATCAAGAACAATTCCGTTAATGGACAATTCAAATGCGTTAGCTATAACACCAAATGTAAACATTGGTAAGCCAGCTACGTATGATGTTCTACATAGCAGTAAAAAGAAATCATCTGTAAATTGGTCTGGTATTGGTAAGACATTAGGAAACGCTGTTAATGGTGTATTAGGGCAAATGCCTAGTGTTACAGATATGTTTGGTATGTATGCTCAATATAGAGGTGCTAAAGATTTGATGAATAACACAATTGAAAATCTGAATGCAACTCAACCAAACATCAATCCTTATGAACATTATGGCGAACAAGGTCTGAACACATTAGACACAATGGCTAAGTATTTTACAAGCCAAAGAGATAATCAATATCAAGATCTTGAACGACAAAGAAATCAAATTGCTGAACGTAATCGAAATTCTGCTCGTGGTATAAACACATTAAGAGCATTAGATTTGATTTCAGATGCTCAATTACAAAAGGGTAAGCAATCTATTGATAACGCATATAATCAACAAATGGCTAATCTTAATTACAATAAAGCCAATAAGCAAGATATGCGAGATAGAATGTTTATGTCTGGTGAACAACAACGTGATCTTGCTAACAGACAAGACATTGATAATTACTATACAAATCGCGCACAAGACCTTTCTACCAAGTATCAAATGTATCAGCAACTTGCTAGAGAGATGAACAACATTCGTAACCAAAGGGAGTCAAGACACATGATTGAAGCTATGTCTCCTTATGGTTCTAGATGGGATTCTGTACAACGTAAATGGGTACCAATGGGAGCAAATACAGCAGAATCTACTACTGCTACAGATACTACAGAAGAAGCACCCATTGGTCTAACTTCTCCTTTTCTTGCAACACCACCGATTGTAGCACCTGTAGCACCTGTAGCACCAACAGTCGATCCTGCAATACCTGTTAATTCTGTTCCTACTAACTCAGTCTTTGGAAATATGGCAGTTGTAAATCCATTAAATTTGCTTGGATTAAATGGTTCAATGCCAGCAACACAAGAAATGCTTGACAACCAACTTCGTAATTTAATTGCTCAACACAAGCTTAGATAATTATGGGACGATTTTATAGAACAGCTAAACTTCCATTAATGGACGTTACCTATCAGGAACCATTAGATTTGCTAATGAAAGGTGTTCAGGTAGATACATCCTATCGTGATAAAGCAGTACAAGCTTCTGACGCATATCAACAGCAATTAGCATCTATTAATCATTTAAACTTAGATGCTGAAAACGAATTACTTGAACAAGAAACAAAGAACTATCAAGGTCGTATTAATGATCTAGCAAACATGGCTTATAGTTCTACTGACTATGGTCAAATGAATAAGGGTATTCGTGGATTACAACACGATATAATGAATAATCTACAAACAGGTCAGTTATCACAAATCATTAATAGATATGCTACAGTAGAGAATTGGAAGAAGAACAATGCTGAGCTTTTGAAAAAAGATCCTGATACTTATAATCGATTATATGGGTATCAGATGAATATGATGGATCAAGGTATACAATCCAATCCTAATTATCAGATGAATTGGGAGAATGGTATTGCCACACCAGACTTTCAAAAGAAGTTCTTGGAGGTTGCCAAAACAATGTTGCCTGATGTCAATTTCCAAATCAGTAATGGTTATATTGTTACCGATAAGAATTTAAGTCAAGACAGATTAATGTCTGTATGGAGAGCTATTTGGGATGATCCTACTACAAGACGTTGGGCAGTACAACAAACAAAACTTGGTACTCCTGGATTAATGGAACAGGATCAAAATGGAAACATGAGATTTGTTTCACCAACAGCAATGGCTTATAATGGTAGCTTAATCAATGGTGAACAATACAACATGTTATCTCCTGAAGAGAAACAAAAAGTTCGATCCATTCTCAATCCGAATTGGGCATTAAGTTCTGTTGCTGGTAATTTCGCTAATGCTGAATCATATAGTCAGAAGGGTGTAAAGAGTGATGCTACTTGGGTTGCTAGATTAAATGAATCTGGACGTAATGCTAGAGCTGCTGCTGATAATGCAATAAAACGAGAAAGATTAGCTTTTGATAAGCAGAAACATGCAGATGATATGGCTCAAAAAGCAGCTGAGCTACGAGCAAAAGCGTTGTCTGGAAAAGGTGGTTCTGGTTCTAATGCTATGATTAGTGGACCAACCATTCAAAATGTTCCGAATAGCATTTCTGGAACTTATACAGAATCTGCTAATAGTAAGAACACTACATTACAAACAATGAATGAGGAAGCTGGTAGAGCAGGATTCGATGCATGGATAGCAGGAAACGAAAGAGCTCAATATATGTTATCGACTATTATTGAAGCTAGACACATTCATGTAGACCAACTTGAACGAGAAGCTGTGCAAAGTGGTAATGTTACTGAATATTTGAAAAAGCAACTCGAACTACCCGAAGTTGCTGCTAAGATAAAAGCCAATAGAGAGTTTTACAAACCTAACTTAGGATTTGCAAGTCATGATGAAAAAGCAATGGAATATCACGCTGATAAAGGCAAACGATGGGCAATTGGTACTTTAGCTGATAAGGTAAATCCTGGATTGTTTGAAAGCAAACAACCATTACACGATTATACTCACAAACGAGATGGTCGTGGACGTATTGTAGAAGTTAAAGATTTAGGACGTAACGAACAAAAAGAATACGCAAGAGCTAATTCAAGAATGGCAGAATCAGTCTTTGGTTCTGACCTCAAGAACATACTTGGTGACTTGGAAAAGAAAACCAACGAAGCGTTTAACACAAGAATGTCAAACAGATCTACTCGTACAGATAGTGCATTAGCATATCCAAATGATAGTGCACAAGCATTACAATTTGCAAATGAAGCATATGAGGATAATGGGCAACTGTATGATATAATGGCAACTAAAGATCCAAGTAATCAGCAATCACAAAGTGTTTTGATTACTGATAATGAGATGAAGAAAGCATTATTGAGAGGATTCAAAGATTCCGATAATGGAAATCTAAGGTTGTTGAGTAACGGAAGTACAGCAGGTATGCTTTTACAATATACTGATCCAGAGTCTGGTGAAGATGTGCAACTCAGATTAGTTCCAAAGAATGGTATGGGACAAATTGCTCGTACCGCAGAATTCGTTGCACAAAATACAGGTGATGATACAATGCTTCGATATATAAATGATCAAATAGACTTGCCTGATGCATATATGATTATTAGCGGACAACAAGATCAAGATGATCACGGAAATGCTATGTTAACATATGATCAGAAAGATCGATTAGCATATTATCATAAAAATATTCTTGATCAATACGGATTGGAATCAGATGACATTGATAGAATAAGTCGTGTAGATTTTAAGCAAACTGATCCAAATACTGTAACAGCAAGAGTATATGGTTTTGCTAATAAAGACCTTAACAATCCAATTGTATTAGCAGAGAAAGATATACCAGCAGATCAGTTCAAACAAATGGATCAAACATCGATAGAAAAGTATATGTTACAATCAGCAATTGGTGAACCAGCTGAACAAATCCAAAGATAATAAACAAGATATATCATTACCATGAATAACAAGCCTGTTAAGAATACCAACAATACCGATAATAATCCTTTGCCTTTTACACTTTCAGAGTATCTTGAAAATGCTCCGAAAGTTAGAATAGGTACTGAATTTGTTAGTTATGCACCTGATCAAAAACTATTAAAGAACATTGGTAAAGAGAATCTTATACTTCCATTAGATCGTCCTCAGGAATGGTATGGTATTGCTATTGAAAATCAAACAAGAGGTAAACGATGGGGTAATGCTTTCGTCAAATTCGGGACAGGATTTGGTTCAGCTTTTATTCAAAGTGTAAGTGATTTTGCACATTATGCAGAAGCATTAGGTCATGGTGGTGATCCATTTGATCCAACACAATACTCTAAAAATTTCTTAGATAGTTGGTCTAATAAATTAGATGAGATTGGAGCAGATGCTGAGATTTATTATGATCCAGACACTATGGCATCACGGGGATATTGGGCTAATCAAATTGGAAATATTGGTACAAGTGTTGGTATGGTAATTTCTACTGTGGCAGAAAGCTATTTACTTACACTTGCAACAGATGGTGCGGGTGCTGGTCTTGCAGCTGCTAAAGTTGCTGATACAATTGGCAAACTAACAAAGCTTGGGAAAGCAGGTAAGATTGGACGATTAGCAAGTGAAGCAATGTTCAATAAACGTACTCTTGTGGGTATTATGGCAGGTACACAAGAGACAATGATGAACACTCGTGAAACCTATAACACAACCTTACAGAAAGTATTAGAGCAAGGTGTAGATGAATCAACAGCAAAGCAAATCGCAAGAGAAGCTGCATCTATAGATGGTAATATGGAGATTTGGACAAACGTATTAGGAGATATTGCGTTGTTCAATATGCTCAACATTGCAGGTGCTTCTAAGCAATTAAAGACAATTGCAAAGAATCCATCATCTTTAGAAGCTCGTGCTGCTATGCAGTCTATGAAGTTAGAATCGCCAGCAGGAACATTCTCAGACCTTGTAGAAAGAGCAGCTGGTGGTCTTACTAAGAATATTAAAAGTCCTGGTTGGAAAGCATTTGCTAATCTTGGTATCGGTGTTGGTTCAGAGGGATTAGAGGAAGTAGTTCAAGGTGGTATTCAGAGATACAGTTCATTTGAAGCTCTTAAAAATGGTGGTGATGAACTAGACCAAGAACTCAATCAAGAGTACCTGGATTGGAAACAAGCTGTTTTCGATTTGAACGAATTACGTGATGAAGCAATTGGTGGTGGTTTAGGTGGTCTTCTCTTTGGGGCTTGGGGAGCTTATTCGAACGCAAAGCAAGATCGTGCATACAAGAAAGCACAAGCTAACGCATTGCAAAGACTTGAAGATACTAAGAGTAGATTCTATCAAGAAGAAAAAGACTATCAAACCAAACGACAAGGACTGATTGCTCAGATTCAAGAAAAGCAAAAGAGCAATACAGCAGCAGATCAACAAGAAGCATTAAAGCTAATGGATGATCTGCAAAAGTTAGAGGGAAAGCGTAAGTTCACTGTAACCGATCGTAAAATATCTGTTCTACAAAATGTAGCTCAGATGGATATGCAAGGTTGGAATCATGATGGCAATTCAACTGATATACATCGTGCTAACTTTGAAGGACAATTAGATACAATGATAAAAGCTCTTGAAACAAATGATCACGAGCTTTTACAAGAACTTAAACTTGAAACAGAAGATTCTAGATTAACAGAAAACGAAAGGAAAGCTCTTCTTGAAGACTATAAAGAAACAAGAAAGCTTTCTGATGAGTATTTCCAATTCTTAGAAGACAATGCAGACTTTACTCTACAAAGCTTGCCTGGTGTAACCCAATTGTTTTCGTACAATGCTTTAGAGAATAATCTCACAAAAGATCGTGATGCAGGAAAACAAGAGTTATCTGATCTTCGTGCAACATTAATTGAACGAGGAAAAGATCGAAATGTTACCGAACAAGATGTTGATGCATATCTTGCTGAGACAGAAGAAGATTTTAGAAAACAAGCTAAAGATAAAGGATTAAATCCTGATGATGTTTCTAAGATATTTACTTCAACAGAAGAATCTGAAAACAAACAAGGAGTAGCAAAGCTGTTTGATAGTGAAGCTCAACAAATGTTGGGTCATGGTCTTAGTTCATATTTGGTTAAGCAATCAGACTTAAATCAATTATCAGATCTTCGAGAAAAGACTATTGATCAACTTAGAGATGGTAGCTATAACGATAGGAGAACTGCTGAAGATCTAATCAATCCAAAAGCAGGTATTTTATTAAACGCTACTAAAGACAACACTACAAAGAACGAACGTAAGAAGTATCGTAAACAGCTTGAGGATTCATACGAGAAAGGTTATTTAACAGAAGCTGAATACAAGTTCGGAGATAAGCTTCTTTCTAAACTTGAGAACTCTAAGAAGAAAGGAAAGAAAGAACGTCTCATCGATCGTATACGTAATAAGAATAAGAAAACTGAAGAGGAAATTGAAAAGCTTAATCCTAAAGCAAGGATTCAAGCAGAAGCATTAAACGAAAACGTTCCGATTGATGTAAGATCAAATACTCTGTTTGATGACATTGCTGCTGAGGTAAAGGATGATGAATGGACTAAATCAGATGATGGTTCTGAAACAGCAACATATATAGATAGTGAGGGTAAAGAATTTACTCTTGTTCGTAATCCAGATTCATCAAAACAAGTGTTTATTCGAAATGAAGAAACAGGTGAATTAGAAGAAGTTGTTGGTACTAAAAGAGACGAGTCTGAAGATCTAAGCGAAGATCCAACTAAAGATCCGACTAAAGATCCAAAGAATCCGTCAAGTGGTGAATCAAACAACAATCCAACTACTAAAGAATCATCAGCAAAATCACGAGGCATATCTGTAACTAATCAAGGTGGTGTAGCAATAAATAATGTAGCAGAAGTTCACGCTGTTAGTACATTATTATACTCAGTTGAAGATGCTCTAAAATTAGATGGTAAAATTGAAATAAGACCAGATAAAACAGGAACATCTGCTGTTCTTTGTAATGGAAAACAGATTGGAATCATCACTAAAGAAACCAAGAGAAACAATACTTCGTATCAAATTACACTGAATGACAATACATCAACCTTTACAATAAGATTTAATGATGGTAATCTTCTTGGTACAGCCTTAGTTGTATATACTAAAGACGGTAAGGTTGCACACGGAAAACCTAATAGTTATACAGCAAAAGAAAATCTTCGCGTAGCTGAATTTGAATCTGCGATTGGTGAAGCATATAATGAAGATGTTGAACTTTTGAATGACGAAGAACTTGTTGAATATGCTCAGAGAGCTAATATACTTGGGGCTACCATTGATGTATATAAAGAAATAAGAGATCGAATTCGTCAAGAGCAAAAAGATAGTACCGATGATGAGGGTGGTCCTTCTATTCCTCCTCAGAATCCACAATCATCTGATTCAAATCCAAAGCCTTCTAAAAGAGAATCCAAAGAAGGATACGATGGATCAGCTGTTTATGGTAGTTTTGATGATATGTTATTCCATATCTCTCAACCAATAGAGGATATGGATCCTACTCTTCTTGAGTATCTAACATCAGCAATAACAGATGCTGTTGAAACTTTCAAACAGCAGTCTAAGAATGGTCAATTCCCAACCTGGGATCAATTCATCAAACGAATGAAAATGGGAATTGCTATGGATGGTGGAGATACAGCTGAACAAACAAGACGTTTGGATGAGATGTATGGATTTCTCGCAAACGTTTGGAAGCACTTACGAGAAGAGAATCCAGACTATAAGGAACTACAAGAGTTAACACCAGAAGTAATTGCAAAAGTATACCAAAAGCATGTAAATAAAATTGGTGTAAGTACTGCTGGCATAACGAATGCGATTGAAGAATATCAAAAGCGAAAGGAACAGAGACGATCTGGACAACAGCCAACTAGTCAGCAACCTACAAGCCCTCAGACATCACAGCCTACATCCCAAACACCTACTGAACAATCAAGTAGTACACCAATACCTCAAAAGCTTCCTGAGGGTAAAACAGATACTACTGAATTAACTTATGATGAATATCAGGGTAGAGTTCTTGATTCAATTGATTATCATAGTGATGTTGAGAATACCAATAAGAATGTAGAACCAGATCTGACTGCTTCGTATCGTACACACGAACCGATTGAAAGACAAACAGAATGGTCTGATGATTCTATATTCAAGGATCACGAAAGAGGTCTTAAAAGTGATAAATTACTAACAGGTGAAGTAAAAGAGGGTGATGAATTTACTCTTGTAATTCCTAATGATGAGATTCTAAACAGCACACCTATCTATTATTATGAGCTTGTCAAAGATGAGAACGGTAACGTTTCTGCTGAATTGCGTACTGTCACGTGGGAAGAATTCAAAGCAGGAAACAATATTCTCAATCGTGAGTTAACAGAAAACGATGCGCTCTATTGGAGATACATTCCTCTGTATGCTCAAGACGCAAATGGAGACAACGTATTTAGTATAGCAACTGAATCAAGATTCCAAAACCCAAGTGCAATTGGTTTTGAAATACTTCCTACAGACAGTAAGGAAGAGATTCAAGAAAAGAATAGAAGTCGAAAAGCTGTTCAAATAGAAGGAATGGCTAAGCTAAACGCATTACGATTTGAAGTTGCTCAAAATTATAGAGCAAATCACAATCAGAATGCTATTGCTGATAACAATACGCATACCAAAGTCAAAGTAACTAAGTTTGTTAGAGACACAGGTTATGCTGTATCTGTATACAATTCTGAAAATGCAGAACAAACAGAGTTCAAACGAATAACAGAAGTACGTAGTGATGCCAAAAAGACTCAATACGGTTATATAAAATTTGATAAAGATGGCAATTATAGTGTTTATCGTCCTAATGGTAAACCAATATTTGCACGAGATATTTATCACGATTTTATTCAACATCTTGATAAAACACAAATCAATGGATTGTTAGTTGAAATCAAAGAATCTCCTGTTGATGGTAAAGTTGTTATTATTCCTATTCAATATGGTGGACTTCCTACTGCTGAGCAATCACAACTTGGAGGAGAACTTAGAGCTTATATTATTGATTCGTTATTAAACGGATCTTCTAAGGCTCAACCTCTTCGTGATGTGTTAGGCGAGATCAATGCTGCAAACTCTACGAAGCTTGTTCTCGAAATGAATTGGGATCTCTTCAAACCATATCATAGAAACGCAAGATCGAAGACAGTTATACAAATAACTCAACAAGGCAATTATTGTCTATCTTATTGGGATAGAAATACATCTATACTTACGCGAATCATTTCGTTTAGAAAGGAAGATGGTTCTATAGGAATACAACAAATTGAATTCAAATGTAATTTTGATTCTAATAATAGTCTAAAGGCAGATGAGATTCGCAATGTTGAACTCGATCTTACAAATACAGCTGAGAAAAATGCTCTTGTAGCAAAGCTTCAAACAGCATTGAATCATTTTGTTGTTAGTCCTTACTTGATGAATATGTCTGGAAAACGAGTAAAGACTATCAACACTTCTTCGCGTACTATTACTTATTACACTATAGATTCAAGTGGTGTAAAAACACCTAAAACTGTACATATAAAAGATGTACTTGATGATAGTGCACAGACTTCTTTCTTATCACATCCTGTTGAAAAGGCAGATGGAACAGTTCAAGATACTGTGTTATTCCAACCAAAGGTGAAGATTGAATCTACTAATGAACAAAAGATAGATCCAATTGATAAACTTGATTTGGTTCAGGAGAAACTAAAGGTTGGACTTTCTACATCCATTGATATAGAGAATCCAAATGATTCAGGACAACAAAACGCACGTGATTCAAAGAAACCTGTTAATGATTCTATTGATCCAAAAACAGATGAGAATCCTACATCAGAAGATAATACTAAAAAGCCAACCACTCAAGATGAGTTGACAGAATCTTTGATTGATAGAGCAAAACACACATATGGTGAAAATAGTAGAGAAGCAAAAAAGCGAGAAGACCTGCTCAGAAAAATACAAAATCTTGTAAATGGCGGAAGTAATGAAAATCTAAACTTGCACATTAATCATAGAGTAGAACGAATAGATAAGGTCACAGGTTATACAGATTCTGTTGATCTTATCAATGAAAAAGCAACTTCTACTATTATTGATTATGTGTTTAATCAGATACTTTCATTATTAAAAAATAATCCAACACAAACAGAAAATTGGAAAACTAATCAAGCAAATCTATTAAAAGAAAAGGCGCAAGCATTTGCAGCACATTCTCAACAAACGATAGACGAATACCAACAGCAAATAGCTATTGTTGAAGAGTGGTTAAAGAATGCTCCAGAAGATGCAAAGGAAAGTGGATATGCTGCAATAAAAGAGTGTCAAGATATTATCAATGAAGAATCAAAAAATATTGATGTATTCAATAGTATTCTTGAAACTGAGAAATTAGATTCAATTTTCAAATCTGTGTCAGATAAGATTGATCAGGTCTTTAAGATAAAATCCATTTCTGAAACTGTTACAGAAAAACAAACCGAAACAGAAGAATCTGAAACTGAATCTGATACAGTTGATATGGCTGATGATCAGACCAATGAACGTATATACTCAAAAGAAAGTTTTGAAGAAAACAGAAAAGCTACTGTAAACAAACTCGTCAAATTATTATTGTCTGGTGTAGAAAAGGAATCTTCTGGATTCTTGAATCTTCCTACATATTGGTCATTTGATGAAATCTATAATGCAGTTATTGTGTCGATCATTCGTAATGGCGGATTTGATGGTACATTCAATGGATTCTTAGAAGTCCTTGAAAAGACCATTAAAGATACAGATGATGGTCGTATAAAGGGTGCATATGAGATCATCAAAAACGTTACTGATACAAGAACTCAAAATGCTATAGCAAGTGCATTCCAAGGATATTACTTGAATCAGTTATTTGTCTTAAATGAGAAGTCTGAATCAAGTAGAGTATATAGTGCAAACGTTCGAGATAGTGAATATGCTGTCAAGAAGTCTTGGATGAGTGGTGTACAAAAACTACAAACACAAATCAAACTTGGAAAACTAAGTAAGGTTGAAATAGATAAACTACTTTCCAACAAAGAAACTGTAGAAAAATTAATTGTAGAATATAAAACAGCAAAAGAAGATGCTGATGTACAACAAATCGAAGAAAAGCTGTTTAATGCTATAAAGAAAGCGTTTGCAAGTGTACAAATGCCGCTTGATGATAAGGCAATCAAACAGATGATTTCTTCTTTCTCATTTCCGTATAAAGTAAATGGAGAAATAAATGAAATCTCATTAGATAGACTTTTCCAACCATCAGAAAACGGAAAGACTTATCACAGTCCTATTGGTGTAGTATATTCAATACTGAAATCATATCAGGATAAACTGAACGGAAAACCAAGCTTCTTTGATCAATATGATACAGAAAAGAATTGGTTAAGTGATAGCAGAAGTGTATTAAATACATTTGCTGAAATGAATGCTGCATTCCAATTAGGTGATGTTACAAGCATGATTTATGATAATGGCAAATTGATCTATACATTTGCTGCAAACAACTTTACATCAGTTCGTACTAAACAAATCGTAGATGGGATCAAGAGTGATGAACAAAGTTTTCTTGAAGCAGATCCGTATAGTAGACACTCTAAATGGTTAAAGGAATTAAAGAAAGAACTTAATCCATCTGAAGAGGACAAACAGCATAATGCAGATCGTCTTGAAGAGAATCCTGGCTATAGACCATCTAAAGCATTTAGTAGTGAATTTAATCTACAAGAAGCTGCTATAACACCTTATCGTAATGAGGGTAAAGCTAATGATCAAAAGGGTACTGAATTAAATGGTACAGATCAAGAAGCTATGCGATTCTCTTTCGTTCAAGATGAACATATGGCTCAGCTTGATAATGAAGAAGTTATTGCTAATGGAGAAACGATAAGTGTTAACAGAAGATTAGCCAAGTTTGTATTCCCTACCATATCCGATAAGACAAGGATATTCTTACAAACAGGTATCAAGTATCAGTTACAATCATTGACTGCTGAACAAAGAATAGCTGTTTCTAAAGAGCTATTATTTGATCAATTGGTAATGCCAGAATTAGATCGTATTTGTCGCATCTATTCTGTAACAGCTGAACAAGAATTGAATTGGTCTAATGTTGCGGAAGCTGGAAAACTATTCTTGTTCTTACCATATTTGAATAACTTAACTACAGAAGTTGATGGTGCACAGATACCATACTTTGAACTATTAGCTTGGTTAAGAAACGGAATAGATACATTAGAAAACGATTCAACCAAAGCTGATGAGTTACAAGCAGCTCGTGATGATTATAATCGATTCTTTGCACAGTTCAAAAAGGAAGCACAAGACGCAATTTGGGAGCATATAGAACTCGAAGTCAATGAAAAATTAGAGAGTCCTATTTGGCAAAAAGTATTAGAATCTCCTAACAAGTCGATACTGAATTCTGATTACATAAAGTCTATTCTTCTTGAAGAAGCAGATACTGCTGATTCTAATCTTGTAATAGCTAAAATTGCAGCTACTGATTACATTGTGAATAACTATTTAGGTCAGGCTAATATCTTTATGTTATATAGCCTTGATCCATTCCAATATGCTTCTGGTAAGTTTGATAGAGCATTACAGTCAGCTATTAAAGAAAACACCGATGAAGAAACAGGTCATATAAATTGGGCAAACATTGATTTCGTGAAACTTGTTAATGAAGGAATCAATGAAAACCATAACAAACGTATGGCTGGTATGTCAGCAAGTGGTAAACAAATTGCTGCTGAAGTATCACCAAACTATGTTCAGATTGTTGCACAAGACAGAATCAATGCTACAGCAAACTTTGATTTTATCATTGACTTATTTGTTGAAGAGAACAATAAAACAGAAGCTCATGAACTGTATAAGCAATATACAGAAGCAATTGGGAATCCTGTATTACAAGATGAACTAATCAGTAAGTTAAAGAAGCTTTGTCCGTCTGTTTCAGATTATCTTGAAATTGAAAGTACTAATGCTCAAGAGTATACAACATTGCAAGAGCATATTGATGTAATGTATGGAAAGGGTGAACTCACTCAAGAGCAATACGATACCATAACAGAAAAGCTTGAACATCAATATGAAAAAGAGGAACGTGGTGAAACGTTAACGATGGAGGATTATCTCAATGAGAATGAATTGAAAACGGTTCTCCAACCAATGAAGCCTGTTCATTATGATACCATAACAGATCCTCAAACAGGTCTGCAAAGAATGGTATATGTGAAATCTTCATCTCTACCACTTATTCCTCAGATGACATCAGGAACACCGTTAGACGCTGTTAGAAGAGCTATGGAGCAGATTGGACATCAATCTATGAGAAAGGTTGGTAAACAGTCCGTACCGATGGGTGTGCGTCTTACATACACTACAGCTGTCAAAGCAGGTGCACCAAAGGATCAGTTAGAGTTGTGGAACTCTAATAGTACACTTGCAAGCAAAGTAAGTTTAGATCAGCTCAGAAATCAAATGGCAGCTTCTTCTCTTGTTCTGAATCGAACAGGCTTTAAGATACAGCAAGAGATTCCGATTCATGAACACGAAGAGATAAGTGTACCAACTCAGTTACAAAAGCTTGTAATGGGTGCAGGTATATCTTCTATCGAAGAAGAAATATTCAAGATTAACGGAGAACGCGTTAATGGTCAAACCCTCTTAGAGAAATATGAAGAAGCATTTGATAGACTTAATGTATTGAAATACAATAAGTTCTGTAAGAGATTAGGTATTGATCCTGAAACACAGAAGCTTAAAGACGATTCAATTGAAACCAAACGAAAGTTTATTGAAGAAATTCGTAAGCTTTTGATTGATGAAGCAACCAATCGTAACTATCCGAAGCAGGACATTGAAGCATTACAACTGATTGAAATAACCAATGTAGATGGAGATCTGATGGATATTTCATTCACGCTTCCGATTTGGGCAACTACTCAATCTACAAAGTTTGAATCACTACTGCACTCTGTATTCAACAAGAGACTAATGAAGTATAAGCTTCCTGGTTACTCTTGTGTATGTAGTACAAGTACAGGTTGGTTAAAAGAAACTATATCAAAGGAAAAAAGATCTTCTGACAACCAAGAAGAATCTGTTTATGATCAGATTGTTTATACATCAAAAGCAGGTAAAAATTGGGACGGAGAACTAAAGGGTGCTAGATTTGAAACAATAACGTATAAGAACCGCAAGACAGGTGAGATAGTAACCAAAACTGTATTCAGACCTGCTCAGATATTGTTGCCAGCTAAATTTAGAGGTGCTGATGGTAAACTGATTCGTCTCATTAATGAAGATGGTACACCTAATGAAGAGTACGTTACAACAAAATTAGTTGGTGGCAAAAAGAGATACGTATTAAAGAGTAAGAAGATTAGCAGACAGCTTGAAAAAATTGTTGGTCTTCGTATTCCAACTTCTTCTCATGTATCAATGGCTGCATTTGAAATTGTTGGCTTCTTACCACCAATAGCTGGTGATGTAGCAATTATTCCTGAGAACTTAAATGTTCAAATGGGTCTTGACTATGATGTGGATAAACTTTATTTCATGACACCAAGTATCTATGTATCTAAGGATGGATATGTAGGTGTTAAACGTGCTAGAAAAGCAAAGGTTGAAACACAGACTGAAGTCAAAGAACAAACAGATCAATTGGTTGAAACAAAAGAAACTGAACAAAAAACAACTGATCAGCAAACTTCTGAAAACCAATCAGATATTAAGAATGAGGATGAAGCTTATACAGCAATTTACGATGCTGTACAGAGTGTATTGAATTGTCCTGATCCAAGAGTACAAAGTCGTATATCTAATGTTCTTTCAATGGAACATGCAGATCATACAGCAGATGTAATTGATTCTCACAGCAGGAAATCTGAAGCATCTCAGCTTATCTTATCTGATTCACACCAAAAGAAAATGACAGAGTTAGGTTCTGTTGGTAAGATCGGTATTGGTATCTATTCAAATGCTCTTGTGATGGCAAGTCAATTACAGCAGACACATAGCGAAAATGGTGTTGCTCGATTTGTATTTGAAGATGGTGAAGAACCTGTCACAAGCATAACAATTGGTGATAAAGTATTTGGTGAATTATGTTCTACTGAAAAGCTGAATGGTATAAGAACCATGACAGAAGCATTTGCTGAGAAACAGAACACAGCAACAGATAATGCTAAAAAGAATACTTTAGGTAGAGCTAATGTTACCATCTCTGATATGATGATTGATTGCTTCTTAACAATGATGGGTGTAGACCTTGAAGAAGTTACAGTAGATGGTAAGAAAACATTGCTCAATTGGAGCTATCTGTTGTTCTCACAACCAGCAGTAAAGGAATACAAAGCATACAAAGAACGTAAGAATACTGTTTCTAAAGGATTGATTACAGAGACAGAATCGTTTACTGAAAAAGAGATCATTGAAAAGTCTTTTGAAGAATTGGATGCTGATTTTGAACTCATGGGTGTAGATGGTTTTGAATTCCCAGAACTAACAGCACAAAACCTGTTTGATCAATTAACAGCAGATCCAACAAGTGAAAAATCAAAAGCGATTCAAAATGCAGCATTGAAATTTTATATATCAGCTCAACAATGGTCTAAATCAATAATGAATAAACAAGCTTTTGTTGGTATTACAAAGGAAGGACTTGGTAGTACTGTTGCAAAAGCACAAACTCATTTGCAAGACATTGGTGAAGCAATTGAGGACACAAAGGTACTTGATGGTGGTAGCTTAACAAGTAGTCCTCTTGGTAGACAAACTGTTCGTATGTCTGACTTATATACAAGTGTCTTTTCTCAAGTGTTCTTGAATGCACAACGTGGATATAATATCTATGCCAATCAGTTGTTAGATGTTCTTGGAATAAGTTCTGATTCTGCTCGAACAGCAACTCGACAGGAAATCTTTGATTCATTCAAAGAATTCTTGAACACTTCTGGTAATACTCAGTTATATTCTGTTTATGAAGATACTGATGTAACACAAGAAGATGTTGCACAAAACAGAAACAAATCACAATCTGATCGTTTAGCACACTTACGAGAGACGTTATTAGTTGATAGTAAGCATAATACCTCACTTGCTTCTTACTTACACGAATTGTTATACAATGAAGAATACAAAGATGTAATACTCGACAATCCGTTATTATCATCTTTTACATATAAGTTGTGTAATTCGTTTGATCAAAGCGGAAGAGGTCTGAGCTTCTCAACTATTAACTTCTCGATCAATCAGCAAAATAATCTTGATGAATCTGATTTGTATCATAGCATAGATAAATTGATTGCTATGAACATTCCTCTTCCAGATAAGAATGGACAATCATATACCACAAAACAATTAGCAATTGATCTCATTACATATACATATATGGGAAGATCAATTCAAGGTGGTGTAGAATTTGTTAAATACATACCTGTTGATTATCTGAAGAATATCGGATATGCAACAGCAATGCGTGTATTTGAAGCAGAGCCTTATCAGTTTGCTTATCCGCAAATGAGAATAAATTGGGATCTTGTAAAAGATGAAAGGACAGGAAACGATGTTCCATTGCCTGCTGTGTTACATAACTTGCCACAGTTTATTGTGCAGTATATGCAACATAATTATCAAAAGGCAAAATATGCACGCAATGTACGTATCGATAGTAAGGGACGTTATCAATTGTTCGATGATGATAGGAATGTAACTACAACAGAAACTTCTCCATTGTTTGTCTATACAATGACAAACAAGCAACCGAGATTATTTGTAAAAGAACGTATTCCGGGATTCAATAAGGGAGAAGATTTCTACTTCTATGTTGAATTGAACTTATTAGGTAATAATCAAGTAAGTGAATATGATTACAATTACAACAATCCTAGAGTTCCAATCAAACCAAGTTTGTTAGCATCTAATGCACGTTATGATGAACGTGTCATTGAAGATCAAACAGGCATCATTGATAACGATAAAAGGCAAAAGACTGGTCTTCTGAACGATAAGGTTGTATTAAACATAGATGGTGTTAGTGAAAGAACAACCTCTGCAAAGACATCTGTATTTGATACATTGACTTCACTTAAAGAAACAATCTTATCTAATGAGCAATTAGCAAATGATCCAGAATATAAAAAGATCTTAGCTTATATCGATCACTTAATTACTGAAAACGGTGAAGATAATAAGCTGGGTCTCAAACAAATTGGTATCGCTTATGGTGCAAAAACACGAGCTTTTAGTTTTGAAAAAGTAGCAAAGGATCAAGGTGTTGAGACTAATCAAATAGATGGTGTTTACTTAGGTAAGAAGACACGAGATGGTAAAGTACGTAACAACAATGTGCTTCTTAATCCAGACAGCATTATGTATTCAGTTGATGAAGAGACTAATACTCTCACAGCAAACGGCACAGAAGGCGTTTGGGTAATGTTACACGAGCTTACACACGGTCTCACTACACACGCTCTTATGGGTACATATGAACGCGTAGGGAGCAAATACAGAGCTTATAACGATTCTCCTGCGTATGTAAAGAACATTGTATCTATATACAACGAAGCATTAGCAAATAAAGAGCTATTTAAGAATGCTCAATGTGAGTATGGATTGACTAATCTTAATGAGTTCATTGCTGAGACAATGAGCAATCCTGACTTCGTAAAGGTGTTGGAACAAATCAAATCACCATTCACAGACAGGAGTTTGTTCCAGAGATTTGTTAATTTTATACAGAAATTGCTGGGTGTTAAACCAGATACTCTTGCTTATGATGCTGTACACACTGTATTGGAAATCATAGAACATCAATCGATAGAATCTCTTGGAGACAAAAGAACAATCGATAAAAGTATTGAGAGTCAAGGTAAAAAACCTGGTGATTCTGTCCGAATAACGGAAGATAATCTGTTTGGAGATCAATCTACAGAAAATAATTCTGGTAATGGTACAATAGGAGAATTTAATCCTGGTGACATTGATCCTGAATTGTTAGATGGTGGTGCTGTTGACTTAGCATTCCACTTATCAGATAATAGTAATAGAAACTTATTCAATTGCAACTAATATGGGAGCTTGTGATATAAAAAAAACAACTAGATTTAATCTTATCACTGAAGGTTTGATTACACCAAATAATCAAATCGTAAATGAAGCATTGTTCGATGAACGAATGCAAGAGCAATCTGATTTGTTAAAAGAAAACTATAACGTTAAGCTATCAGAACCTCTTTACACAAAAGTATATGCTGACAATAAGATATTTATATCTGAAAATGTAAAAGCATTTGCTGAAGCTCGCCAAGCAGTTGGAGATCAATTCCTGTTTCACATATCATTAGAAACTATGACAGAAGAAGAACGTAGTGAGTATAATGATATGATGAATTATATGCAAGAAACAGCAAGAGATAAAGCGATTCGTTATAAATCGAACTTGTTGAATGCAGCAAACAGAGAGTTGCGTTTTATCGAGCATACACTGAAAACAAATCTTGATCAAAAGAAAAGAGCGTACTTAAAGAATCGTCAAAAGATAATTCATGAAAGAATATATGGCTCAAAGACAAGCATTGGTTTACTCTCAGAATTAAAAGGTCTCCAGAATGGAGAATTAAATGTAGATTCTCTTGTTTCTATATTCGAAAATGATCTTGCTAGAATCACTGAAATAGCTAACAAGAAAGAATTGGATCTAGAAGATATGGAAACTGCTGAGCAGATCATTAGTTTTCTAGATGCAATTACTGATTATCACAATGTAGATAGTAAAGGAGAATTATTAAATCCTATTTTTGACACTACTAAGTTTGCTGATTATAAGACAAACGCAACAACTCAGAAGCTTATAGAACTACTGAGAAGTTTTAAGAATGAGTATACACCAATCAAACAGCAACTTCAGTTAAGACAAAAGGAGGTTATTACAAAAGCAGCTGCGGAAACTACTGCTGGACGAAACATTATCGATCATATTGTCAAAGAAACTCACGAAGCTATTGGTGAAAATGATAGCTTGGAAGAGATGTTTGATAAGTATGTTGCTTTACAAAATGCATTGTTTCCAAGAGAAGGGCTTAGTGATATTGGATTCTATAGCAAATATTTCTTAGATCCTACACGATCGATTGAAGGAAATGATTATGCTGCTCAAGTAGCTATGAGTATTCTTCAACAAGAAACCAATAAGGAAAAACGAATCAGTGCAGCTGAAAGAGGTAGGTTAGATCGATTGAGGACAAAGACTGAGCAATATGCAAAAAGTCTTGGTCTAACAGTAAGCGAACTATTCAAACGAAAAACTACTGCTGGACTTCAAACAAATAATCTTGTACAAAGATATACACAAAGGTTCTTCACTCACATTGAAAAGATACAAACAGACTTTCAACAGGACATAGCAGATGTTTGGAGTGAAGAGCAGGATCCTACAACTCGAGCAAGTAAGATAGAACAGATCACAAAGGCTCACATTGCTAATATGAGTGCTATATGTGAGTTTATTGATCCTACAGCCTTAATAGATGAATCTATAATCTCAGAAGAGTATAGGCAATACATACCAGAGCAATTCAAAAAGAGAGATGAAGCTAAGTATCAAGCACTTGTATCGCGTCTTGGACAGCACTTTGTGGATGAATTAGTTGAAGAGCAGAAGATCAAATTTGAATCTTATCTGACTGATTTCATTGCAGAAACAGAAGACATTAATCACGAAATTGATGTCTTAACAGAACGAATCAGCACACTTGAAAGCGAGATAAATAATCCTGTAGCAGGTACAACTCAGGAAGAGATAGAGAGCAAAAAGCAGCAACTAAAGAATGTTCAGAATAGAAAGACCTATTTAGAGAATCACAAAGACGATTTTTCAAGTAAGCACAATCCGTTACTGACAAATACAGATGCTATTAATGGACACGAAGAGGTTAGTCATGATATAGCATTCAATGTGTATATACCAAGAAAAGAATTCTCGTATAGTAATGTAGATGGTTTTGGAAAAACAAATAGAACTGAAAAAACGAATTACTATGATGAGCATTTTGATCTTATAGATCAAAATGATGATGCATATGAGACGTGGAAAATTGCATCTGATATTGCTGCTAAGTCACGTAATGCTAATGTAGAAACATCATCATCTTCTAAACACGATTTAGCATTACTTGTATTAGATAAAACATTTGGAGAAGTCATGAAAGAGATTTGGAACGATCCTGAAATAATGTTCTTCTCGAAATTTACTCAGATGGCAAGAGCTCTCTGTGAGTATATGAGTAGAATGCTTGCTTCCGAAAGAGATCGTCTTGAAGCAATATCAGAGATCGATCCTGCAACAGGTCGATATAGATTAAAGGTAAACAACAGTTGGTATTCTACTGCTGATCGAAGAATAGCTCAATCTTATAATGTGATTCTAACTGCATTAAAAGCACATGATGAGCTGTTCGAAGATCTTAGTATAGTAGATATGGATAACATCCCAGATGTTGTAGACATCATTGGAGATCTGTTTCCAGAAGATATTGATTGGTACGAATTAGCACTTGAATATAGTATACCAAAGGGAGATCCTCACGGTACAGTCAATGTTAAGCAGATGATCCACGATATTTTAGTTGATCAATTGGTAAAAGAAAGTGCAACTGATTTTTATCAGACTATCAATATGATGTCTATGTATGCTGGAAATCAAAGAGCTAGACAAAAGTCTTTACCAATGCTCAGATTAATTAAAGCACAATACGATCAGCTTAGAAAACCACAATTAAACAAACAAGGAGAAGTTGTACAAACAGATACTGATAGTCTTCTTGGTGGTACAAGAGATTCAGCAGTAGCTCGTTTTGATGATTGGTATAATGCCGTTGCTTTAGGTATCAAAAAAAGAGATGTAAAAGCTGTAAATGAGCTAAACAAAAAGAAGAAGTTTGTTCCAAAAGATGAACAAACAAAGAAGCTATTACGTGATGCTAAAGCAATTGTTGATGCAAACGAAGATACGAAGTATAATGGAGAACTTGTCTATGAAACAGAAGAAGAAAGGGAACATTATATAACTGAGTATATAATGGATCCAAGAAAACGCAATAGACAAAATTGGTTATACACTGAGAATAAGCATCTTAGAGATAAGATCTTAAGAGCATTAAACGAAACATCAGAGAAACTCAAAGACTTTGTTGCTCAAAAAGAAAGGCTTCAGGATGAGTATGAATCGTTAATGAAAGACAAAGATAATGTTGATGATGCTGAAGGAAAAGCATTTGATATAGATAGAGATCTAAATGAACTCAATGAAGATATTGATAAGTTGAAAAAGACAATGAATAGTCTAATCGATCAATATCAAGCAAGCTATGTTGAAGCTGATGTGAGCAGATGGCTTTCGTTACTAAAACGATGGATTCGATTCAGCGCATTAGGTTTTAACCTATACTCTTGTATAAACAACTTTATGGAGGGTCATATTTCCAATACAACAAGAGGTGCTGCACAAACACACTTCACACAAGAATCATATGATAAGAGTAGAAAATACTTAGCTGGATGTTTTCTTAATCGTATGACTTTTGGTATGTCTAAACTTGGTGGTGCTAAAAAAGTAGCAGCATTAATGGATAAGTTTGATGTGTTACAGGATTCATCTGACATTGTAGAACGTTCTCAGAGAAGTAAATATGATGTAAAGGGTTGGAGAAAGAGATGGATAGCTCCATATGCTCCAACACAAAATACTGAGTTCTTAAACCAACATCCAATTCTTATTGCTATTCTTTACGATACAGAAATCACAGATAAGAATGGCAATAAATCAAACCTCTTTGATGCTTATGATGAGAATGGTGAACTGAGAGATGAATTCAGAACACAAGAGAACATTGATAAATGGGAAAACGAAGATAGTGAAGCACTTGCAGCATTAGGCGAAAAGATTACTGAAGCTATTATAGCAGGGCATGGTGACTATGAGGATCTTCACGGTAGTATAGCAACTCGTGATGAGATATTAAGTTTCCTTACGATGTTCAAACGTTGGATGGGTACAGAAGTGTATAACATCTGGCAAAAGGAGTGCTATAACAGTATCACAGGACAAACAGAAAAGGGTTTGAACCATTCTTGGACTACTTCAAACCTTGCTGGTTCTATGTTGCTTATGACACTATTATGTGGTAATCCATTGTTAGTAGCACCTATTGCAGTTACTACTATGGTATTTCATAGATACTTGTATCACAATTGGTTTTGGAATGAGAACAAAACTGAATCAAATGTGGGACAAGAATTCTTAAATGGTATACTTGGTACAGCAACTGCTATGATTTCTATGCCTGTGAACCTTGTAAGTACAATGGCAACAGGTAAACGTATCAATGGTATATTAGATGTCAGCCGATATACAAGAAATTATACAAATGCTACAGACGCTAACAATATGGTTGCTAACTACAAACGTATGGCATTAGTGCTATCTTGTTTGCTGTTAACCTCACTTGCACAAGGATTGGTGAAAAGAAAAAAAGATGATGATGATGAACTAGAGTTTCGTATATGGAATTTGTTAGGGAACATCAATGGTGGTCTTGCTTCAAATACACTATTCTTATATAACCCAATAGAAATCGTTTCAAACTACACTCAGATTCCTATCATTACAACTATAGAAAGATGGAGAAAAGCATTTACAACAACCGTAAAGACCTTATACTCTGGTGAATACATATATACTACAGGTGAAAATGCAGGTAGAAATAAACTTGCTGTAAACTTTGAGAGGAGTTTCTTACCTGGATTCCTAAGAGGTATTGTAACAGACGGTAAACCAACTTTTGGATTAAAGTCTCCAAGTGAAAACATATTTAATAAAGAGTTAACATTCTGGTCAGAAACAAACCTTTTCAAAACTGCTGATGAGATTGCTAAGGCGAATATAGATCAAAATAAATCATCACTGAAACGATATGCAAAAGATGGAAAGTTATCTGATCAACCTGATAATATATCTCAAGAAGAATTGAATGAGTTCAATAAGTTTCTAACACAATTATTTTCTGCTCAAACTCAAAAAGATAAGGATGGAAAATCTAAAAAAGATAAGAATGGAAAAGTAATTAAAGAGACACAGGAAGAAAGAGCTAAACGAATAGCTCAATACGATAAAAGTAATATCTGGAAAGAATATCAAAAATATAAAAGAGCTAAGAAACGTAAGGATCAAAAAAAGAAATAGCACTAAACGTGCTACCAAGAAAAAATAAAAGCAGAAATGAGGTTTTAGATTAAGTTCTAGAACCTCATTTCTGCTTAGAATGATAGTATAGTGTATTGAATACCTATGCCAATATAAGGCTTTACCTGCCCATCGTAAGTTATACCTGTTTGAATACCTATACCAAATCTGGATTGTGCTGGATAATCAACCTGATATGTGCGTAATGTTTTTGTTTCTGAATACGGATTCTTATTAGTTACTTCAACGTAATACCTTGGTTTTCTGAACAATGCGTCATCTTTGCCTATCAATACTGCATATTCATTTTTTACTTTTAACTTAAACTGAGTAGAATCTTGTGTACGATATTGAAAGTTGATCCAATTATTTTTGAACTGAAACGAAGTTGAATCCTTATATGATTTAGGTATGATTGTATCAAACTTGGTCTCTGTTTCAAAGATTGTAACTGAACCACCATCTTTGATCTTTCGTTTGTTTCTTCGAACTTCATTCTGTAACTCTTGTATAATAGAATCTTTAGTACGAAGTTCTAAGAATTGATTGACTGTCTTTGTTTTTAACAGTTCAATCTGTGCTACTGTTCTGTTGCTCTTATCTTTATAATAGAAAATAGAATCAGAGAAATGCATCACTGCATCTCTCTGATCAATTAAACTATTATTCTTTCTTACCAAACAGTATATTATGAAAGCCAAAAGGGAAATCCAAAGTAAGAAAGAAACGATAATAGTTTTTTTATTCACAATATATCATTTTCTAACTAAAACTTTCTGTCTAAGTTTTCTGTATTGATACGATTACCAAATGCATCCATGGTGCAATATACATTATTTCTTACATTTATCATAACCTGCATTTTAGTACTTGCATTGAAATAATAATGATTACCATCAATTAAGCCAGAGGGTTGAAAACCTCTTTTTGCCATCAATGCATCATATGCAAACTCTTGATTATCAGCCATAACTATTAGTTTTTACCTGTTGAACCAAAACCACCAACACCACGATCAGTTTCTGAAAGTGTATCTGTAAGCTCCCATTCGATCTTATTGACCTTTTCAAGAAGAATCTGACACACACGATCACCATCAGTAATGTCTACAGGCTCATAACCACGATTGATGATACCTACCATCACTTCTCCTCTATAGTCAGAATCGATTAAGCCAACTGAATTGGTAAGATCAATTCCGCTCTTAAAAGCAAGTCCAGAACGAGGACGTGCAGAAATTTGATAGCCAACAGGTATCTCAAAATGTAAACCTGTAGGAAGCAAAGCTCTTGATCCTGGATAAATGGTAAGCACCTTTTTCCCATCTCTCTCAGAGAAGATGACTGTACCATAGGTTTTCATATCCTCAAAGACATCTAAAAAAGATACTCTGAGATCCATAGCTGCTGAACCCTCAGTTGCGTACTGAGGAAGAGGATTGTTTGAATGGTTGATTACTTTTACGTTCATTGTATTGTATCTAAAGTGTTATAGTGAAGTTCGTATTTATTGATTGATCTGATTAGTTCTCTCATCTTAGGATGAGCTGCGGTAGTGTCTCTTTGTCTGACAACATCCTCCCATTGGTCCACAAAGCCTGTATAAACGGCTTTTGATATGGTTGCTAATGGTAATACCTCTCGAGCATCTTGAGCCTTCATGGACGCATCTATGAGCGTATTATAAGCATTCTCAGCAGTTCGTACAGTAGACTCAAAAAGCTTGTTGACAGTTTCATCGAGAATACACATATCAGCTACTATTAGGTTGGATCCTATTTTGCAATATCTCGTACTTTGTTCAGAGATGCTTAGGCATCTATGTCTGTTCAATTCACGAGTGATTGATATTGGTGCAATTACAAAGACAGAGATCCGTTTGTTTTGCTCAAACAATTCAAACGTATCTTTTCGCATTGAGTTTAGCGTTGCCCAATTATTATAGTCTATTGTATTATCTTCTGAATAGTAAATAGAATTTATACTCTGAAGATATAACAAATATCTATAATTAGTGATCATGTAACAATTACGAAAATCACTATCTGCTATCACACGAAATGGACAAAGAATGCCCATCATTGATTGTATGTTAGAAAGATCCTCGTAATACTTTTTTGTTGAACACGTTCTGTCACTATATCTAATAACAACAGTTCTGTGTTCTAAAACACTCAAGTGTTTGTTGTTCTGTATCTTAGCAAGAAACGGCTTATATGAATCTTCTGTTATCCTATTAATACTATTGTAGCAAAGTCTTCCTGCATATTCAGCAATCTTACATTGCTGTACATCAAAGAAGCGGTGCTTTGGTATTATATCTACCATAACCCTAGCACCAATAGTATCATAATCCATTTTGTTTCTCTTCTATATGTTTGACATACATGTCATAGAGATCATCACTGATAAACAAATCATATGTTCCATCATCGTGATTCACTCTCTTATACATCAACTCATCAGAATCATCTCTCAAATGATTGATGAGTAATTTTTGTATAACAAATGGATCGGAAATGAATGCAATAAAATCTGCATCATCATATCCTTCTATTGTGTCAACATTCTTCATATCAACTTCTACTATCTATTTCATCTTGTAGCGCATCTGTAGAAATTAGCTCAAGATGTGATACAATAAAATCAATCACTGTTTCGTTTGATGCTTCAAAATAAAGAGCATCAAACAGTGATTTCATTTCATTTTCTTCGAGCTCACTTGCTAAGTCTCTTTCATCAATTTCTTGATATGATGATACATTAAATCTTAACATGTTATATCTATATAGTTGATTAGTTCTGAAAACAATTCTGTTTCTTTCTTTAAGTTCTTTGGAGATACACTTATGAAAAATCCATTTTCAGATTTATCAATGGTGTTAGTTTTGTAGTACCAAGAAGTTCTTCCTAAACGGATGATTCTTCTTTGTTGCATTTTGGAAAGCCTGTTCCAATCTTCTTTATCTATGTATTCATTTTTATATCTTTTCATGGTAAAACATATAGTATAAGGTTGCTTATTGGGAATCGAACCCAAATAGTCAATGACTGTCTTAACCTACTTAAACGATAAGCAACAAGGAAACTCGTCAATACTAATCTTGTATTTCAGTTACCTTATAATCATCCCAAGACATTCCGTAGAACGGAACGCATAGAATATACAAATCTAATGCTTCTGAATGAGCAAAGAGCAATTCAGGAAACGTTTCGTTCGCATATTCTATGTCTCTTTCAGAGCAATCTGTAATAAACCATTGAAAAATGTCTACAGGACGATCAGAATCGATTTTATTAGCTAGATCATCATAGATTGTAGGATCTAATTCAGGCAAGTTGTTTGCCAAGATGATGCTGTCACAAACTTTAGTTATAGCTTCACTATATGAAACCCTTTTAGTTTTAGCCATAATTATGAAAATTCTGTAGCTGTTGAAAATATCAAACCATCTGATTCAAAACAATGATTGGCAAATCGAACAAGTAGTCCTTTTTGTTCAAACATTTTTTGTAGAGTAGTATCAATATGATCACATTCATCTAGACTATCCAAATCGCCAGGTTCTGATCCAAAACCTATATCTAACATAGCATCCTTTGGTACTATGTCACCATATTCATCATAAACGACGATGTTTGGACGAAGAATAAATCGTGTAATCGAATTTTTATTGAACATATATGCCATATACTTGATTATATATGGACTGCCAGCTAAATATTCTGCACGATCAATTCTATAATTTGGATTCCAAATGAATTTCCAACCGATTGATTTCTTACCAAGATGATAAATGCTTGCATTCAAATATGTAAGCAAATCATCTTTGAGAGCAAGATACTTTTGAGCATCTAATGTCTCTTTGAAGTATTTACTTATACCCGAAGAGGGTAAAGTACAAGCATAATAGTTAGTGCCCATATGAGGAGAATGCTTTTAAAGGTTCATGAAGTATCTCAGGAAGGAAGTCCATGAGACCGTTACGTTCAAAGTCTGAACCATAGAAGTAATCACAAATTTCAACTGCATCACCATTTTCATCTGCATGTAAGAAGCAATATACTTCTCCATTTAGATAGTCCTGATATTTTCTGAGCTCCTTTTCAAGAACAGAAAGATCTATCTCTTTACCATAATCGGTAAAAGCAAATCCAATCATTCCAGAATCAAAAGCGTCACCAAAATCAGTAAGAGAAAGAATGATGTGAGAATGATCACACATATATACAGGTGTAGTTTGTGATGCACCAAAACTAGCGATCAATCTTTGCTCATACTCTTTCCAACAAGATATACCATGCGTATTAATACGATACTTATCTTGTCCAAGTTGGTACTTGTTGTGCGCAAAAGAGTAATGATAGATCGGATCATTATCGTTTAGTGGATCAACTGCATATCCTGCAAGTGCTATAGCATACCTATGTCCACTAGACTGAACAGTGTAATCAAAAATTGGATGACGTTCATCAATCCAATTACATTCTTTTTTTAGATTGTTTATGATCTGATCACTCATCATCAGTAGAATCAGTTAGATCATTTATAATCCTTGCTAATGCGTACATGGAGTAAAGACAACTGTCGGTATTGATCTGGTGAACACCTGGGATATTTTTAATATCAGGATGAACCATTACAACAGCTCCATTCGAATCATCACCTATAGTCATATATAAAGTGACTGCAAAGTAAGTTTCGTTGTCTTTAGACTTACGTTGCTCAACCATACCACAGTAAGCGAACGAATCATCTTTATCTGTTACACGAACAGAAACGTTTCCTGACTTTTCATCAAACTTCCAATCATATATAGAAAGGAATTTGAATACGTCAAGAATAGAGTTGGCAAACTCTTCATCGAGTTCGTCTTTCTTTTCATCTGCTTCAGTTTTGCATGTCTTTTCCTCATCATCATCTTGAAGCTGAGACAACAGGAAGTTTAAGAAAAGCCCATTAAAAAGCTTTTCAGGATCGAAGTTTTCGTTTAGCATAAAGTTAGTGTTTGTTAGTTATAAGTGAGACAAAAATAGAGCTTCCTACAGGATTCGAACCCGTGACATCCTGAGTACAAAACAGGTGTTCTACCAACTGAACTAAGGAAGCAAAAGACAGATTGCTCTGCAACAGTCAAAGTTACAAAAACAATCTGTCTTGACAACAAAATGATTCGGGCAGAAAAAATCACTCAACGGGTTAAACGTAAACTACTAAGTAAGTGAACCAAATTGTTGTTTTGGGTGGTAAGTTGTATCGGTGCAAAACATAACCAAAACCGTTGTTAAACGAAAAAATTAGTGAAACAAAAATGAAGATACAACTTACCATATAGTAGGTAGGTTAGACATTATGCAAGTAAAGACGATTCAATCTTGTTATTAATACAAAAAAGTTATCAAAAATCTAACCTACCATTAGAGATTCAAGTGAGATTCGAACTCACATTTCAATTTAATCAATTGTGTTTTACCATTAAACTATTGAATCTAAACTACCACGTGTTTCACAACACATAGTAGCGAATCCCATATTAGAGAATTTATGAAAACAAAGTATTTATTTCAATTCACGCATCCACAAAGAGTGCGATTTGATATTAGTACCGAAGATGGGATTTGAACCCACACAACCATTCCTGGTCAAAGGAGTTTCTTACCACTATAGTTTTCACTACCAATTCAAAATTGTTTGTGGTCTGGACTATCTCTTAACCTTAGATCTTTAATCCTTAGGCTCTTCGTGTATAGTCTCTACACCTTCCAATCTATCTGAAAACAGATAGTATTTGGCTTGGCTCGGGATTATCATCATGAGTTCATCCTTAAACTCATCTAAGACTTCCCCGAATTTACGAAGTTCTACATCAGAGATTTCTCTCTGTGCACTCAAATTTTTATAACAGTATCTTTCTGGTATAATGTCTTCGACTTGTTTTGGAACTATTCGTCCATTTTGTATATCTGTACCATATTTTCCAGAACAAGTTCTTGAACAAAAATATCCTGTGTTAAGTTTATCTGGGCGTATTCTATAGCGTATCTTATCACCTTTAATGATAAATTCTTTTCTGCAGTAAGAACACTTAACAATAACATCTTTATTACGCAACGCATCTTCTTTAGCATGCTTTTTTCTATCTATAATTCTTAAATTAGATAGATTATTATTCAATGGATTTCTATCTATATGGTCAACTGTTTCATTTTCTAACAGTTTTCTATTTAGATATTTTTCCATTAAATATTTCGGATAAGAAATGCTTGTCGATTTCTTACCTTTTCTTAATGCTATCATCAATCGCCCATCTTTTCTCAACGAAAGATATTTTTTGAATTCATTATACATATACCATAAAATAGTGTCATTAGACCAAAGTCCTTCGTGTCTACCGATTCCACCACTTCGGCATTAAAATCAATGTTGTTCTGACTTCTTCATATTCTTGAGAGAATTATCACAACACTTTGCAATATAACCCACAAGATATTCAAATGGTTCATGAGGATTTATATCTGCATTTATATAGTCAAACATTTCTTTTGCGGCATGAACAGATTCATGAGCTACAACTGAATATGTCATTACTTCTGGAGTAACAAAACAAATTACGATCTTAATCTTTTTTGTCTTCTTGCTCTTACAAGCAAATGTAAATGCACTTGCTGAAGATACACCATCTAAGTCAGTTATTGGTTCATCATTCATATTGTTGTAATTTTTATAGATGGTAGAAAAATCATCACCTATTGTTACAACAAGATTGATCGGATAAAGAACCATTGGATATTCGAACTTGTATAACATTGCATTGATTTGATTAGTACTCGGTACGGGAATCGAACCCGTATTTCAAGAATGAAAATCTTGCGTCCTAACCTTTAGACGAACCGAGCTCCAAGCTGATTTTTATTCTACAACTTCTTCGTATGTCTTATCGAAGATGTCTGGCTTGCATGGGTAGAACTCACCGTTAACCCCCTTGATGATATAATCCCCAATACTTGCAATCATGTTACCTTCCAATGTAGGTATCATCATTTCGTTTGTTGATGGGTTGTTGAATGAGTCTTTAGCAAACTCAAGTATTTCATCTACATTATTGCCGGTAAATTGAACAGCTTCAATAACCACAGGCTTCTTTCTATACTTCTTCATATTATTCAAAATACATATCTTTTATATATAGATGTTAGTGTGGGCAGTGATGGATTCGAACCATCGAAGACCTAAGCCAGCTGATCTACAGTCAGCCCCATTTGACCACTCTGGTAACTGCCCATTACTCTACTACCGAACCAAAGAAACTTAATATATATCTTCTGAAAACAATTTTGATTTACCTTCAAAATCATTCAGTAATTGATTTGCTTTTTTAGCTATCAAATAAGCTTCTTCACGATCAACAAATCTTCCTTTGCTTGTGATAAATCCTTGTGTACATTTATATTCTTTACCATCATTTCTTAGAGAATTATTAGTAGGAAGAATACCAATTATATCAGGATGTCTATATCCACAGATTACAATACCTGTTTTTGGATAATTTTTACAAGTTCTCCTGGTATTAATTTCTCCATCATCGTAATGAATGGCTGAACACAAAATCCATTCGTTCATTATAACTCTCCCATTTCGTGTATATTTTTCCAAGATTCTTCTTGTTGATTGGTAAAATCCCAATCAGCTTTCTTCGCTTTTTGTTCAGCTAAAAACTTTTCTTTCTTAGCTTTACGAAGCTTATCTTGAAGTCGTTTTATTTCTTGTTTATAATCAGTTATTACCATAATAATACGGTTCATCACATATAGCACAAAATATTTGACTAAAAGATTCATATCCAAGTTTTTTGAATCCATCAGGAAGTGCTATATGCAAATCTACTTTGTGAAAATCTGATGTATGATCTTCAAGCTTTTTCTTGAATGATTCTATATCCTTATTCTCTAAGTCTTTCACAATGTCACGAAACATATAAGACAATAAAGAAATAAGTTGCATTTTTTCTTTTTCTGTAACCATAATAACTATAAACGATGATTGTTTGTGGTTCTACTTGGGCTCGAACCAAGGACTTTCTGCGTATCAGGCAGATACTCTAACCAGCTGAGTTATAGAACCTTTGTGCATTTTGTTGATAATTGGTACTCTCGAGAGGACTTGAACCTCTAACCTGGAAGATATAAGCTTCCTGCACTAACCGATTGTGCTACGAGAGTGTGTAAATAATAGCGGTCCCACTCGGATTTGAACCAAGGACACTCTGATTAACAGTCAGACGCTCTAACCAACTGAGCTATAGGACCTTATTTAATATTTGCGGTACCAACGGGATTCGAACCCGTGATCTCCTACGTGACAGGCAGGCATTCTAACCAACTGAACTATGGCACCTTATGTGGAACTGACAGGATTCGAACCCGCAACCTCCTGAATGCAAATCAGGCGCTCTTGCCAATTGAGCTACAATCCCGAAACGATAGTTTGCTTTTTATATCGAAATCGTTAGCTACTTGATTTCTAGTGCTAAGCACTGCCAAGAGAAGCTGAATAAACTATCAAACAAACTTCCTTGGACTTTACATCATTGTGACCCCGATGGGATTCGAACCCATGACCCACGGATTAAAAATCCGTTGCTCAAACCAGCTAAGCTACGAGGTCTCTTAAAGTAGTCAGATTAGGAATCGAACCTAAATCTTCAGAACCAAAATCTGAGGTAATAACCATTATACGATCTGACTAAACCCTCCCCCAATCCAAACGATCACAACGGTACGAAGTAGAACAAGACAAAGATACTTATTCTATCCGTATTTCTGCATCATTAGAGAGATTGTATTGACTACGTATCATCTCTGCATAAGCAGATACATAGGTGAAGAAATCATCCTCTATGGTCTTCATATTAAGCTTGTTATAATCTATTGGTGATAGATTTTCAATCGTAATATGAACTTTTATGTTAGAGCTTTTGTGCATCATTAATGTCTTTTAACAAACTAACAATGTTCTTTTTGAGCTTGAGAAGATTACTATCTGAGTTATCAATTACATAGTCAATGTTGTTTAGATTGGCTACGTTTTCTGATTCATGTTCAGAAGGCAACTCTAAGTTTCTATTCAGTAAAATTACTTTACCACCATATTTATGGATGTAATCGAGTTCTTCATTGAAACGAACATCTGGAACAAACACATTAGTATTGTATCTCAATGCAGTTTGCATTCTCTTATGGTTAGCAGTAACCCAAAAGTTCTTACTAATCCCATTACGAAACAAATCAGTACCAATCATTTGAAGCATTGTTCTATAGGTAGCATTTTCACCTATACAATCTTGCCAAATTTCTGGTAATGGTTTCTTCTTAAACTCTTGAGATTCAAACGCATCTACAGAACAACCCAATAGTATCGAACAGATTTCTTTTAATGGTTGAGCAAAACTAAGGATGGTGCCACCAAAATTGATGACACCCTCCTTAGCACAAGTAGATTTACCACTACCTGCTTTTCCTGCAAATCCTATGAACATAGGGTTACTTTGTAATCGTTGCTCATGATTTCCATATCATTCTCAAAACCATTTTGAGTTTGATAGATGTACTTATCCATCATCTGATCTAAATCCATACGATCCTTGTTATCAACAAGTTCGTTTGTGTAATAATCAGATGTTAGAGTAAACATTGCAGCATAGCCGTGTTCTGTTGTGGAAACGGCTACAAAGCTAAAATCATGAATGCGAATACTTGTAGCATGCGGATAAGTTCTTTTCGCAAACTCCATAAGAGCTTCCCGATAGAACTGTGCTTGAATGTCATATCTAAAACGCTTGATTGTACTTGGAAAGTTAATCAGCATTCCAGAAGTTGTCTTCAAGTCAAACGGATAAATCTCAAGTTGAGATTCGTGTTCATATATACGAACACAATCCAGCATTGCTTTGCAATCAACACCTTTATATGTAAAGAATATCGGAAGTTGAAAACAAATATGATCAGATGACTGATCTGCAAACTTTCTTGGATTTAGAGATTCATCAAAGATTGGAGAATTTTGTACACGATTTACAGCATCTCTAATGACCATACTATCCTGCTCTGTGAGAATAATCTTACCATCAGATTCTGTGAGCATTGTCCAATAATCACTGCAATTAGCAATGATCTTGTTTACTCGTGTTTCATCTTTCCAATTCTTCTGATAGTCACAAGCATTAACAGCTGTGAGAATAGCGTCACGATAGCTCTCCAGAGGCTCTTTCTCGTGACCTGTATAGAACATAGCCACTTGATTCTTAACCTCAGCCAGCACCTTTAATTCGCCCATTGAGGGTATCAATTCAATCGTACTGACATAGAACTGATTCTGAAACGCTTCCTCACCCTCTGTGAGAATACAGTCAACAGCACTTCCTATCTTGAGGTAGTCTGGTATAACTGCATCTTGTGTTGCTTGTGCTTCTAGAAACTCACTCACTCCACGCTCAATGATTTTGAGAGTAGACTGATTGAGTGCAGGGGAATCAAAATAATTCTGAATGTCTTCTTGAGTAGATCTATAAATCATATTTGATTTGTTTAACTAATGATACAAAATCATCAAAACTCATAACTACAAGTTCATCGTATTTGTTCTTTTCGTGTCCTCTACCAACATTCTTTTTGTGTATCAGAATGTTTGGATATTGATGTTCAGGATAAGCCTGTGGTATGTTTTCAGACACCATCTTATCGATCTTATACAGCTCTTTGCTGTAATTCAGACCTTGTCTATACCCAGCCTTAACCTGAACATTAAATGGAACATTGATCAGATCAATACCACAATCATCATGTAGTCTTGAGCCATAACGTGCTGTTACGCACTTATCAAAGCCAAGCTCTCGAAAAGCTTTAGCGTATTGCCTTTCGGCATTGTGTCCTTTACTTCTGTTTGTCTTTCCATTCATTATACTATTGAAATTGTGTATCACAAACTATATGCAGAGATTCTTGTATACCAACAAAGAAATCATCTTTGGATAGTTTGTCTTTCTGATATTGTTTGAGCTTAAAATTATCCGTGATAAACTCACCACGATCGCAGACAAAGTTAATATTTTTCTCCATACATAACTTTATCATTTTCTTTGCGAACGGAGCTAATTTTCTAAACAATGGACTTCTAAACACTTCTGAATTAAAATAGAATAACAAATTTTCTTGTGTGATTCTATACTGATCAAGATTTTCCCAAAAATTATTTCGAAGAACTTTTTGTAAAACATCTGGATCAAAGTTATTTCTTATAAAAATACACATCATAACTTGTTGCCCATAATATATACCAAATGGTTCAAAAACAATTGGTCTTTGAACGCTTGCTTCTGGATCTGAAAAACTAATTTCACAAGGACATGTTTGTGTCATCTCTTGATAACTTATGTTACTCAAACATTTTCCATTGTAGAATAAATTTTTCATTGCTGCACTAACTGTTGTTTTGTTACTGTAAACAGATCCATTCATCGATGATAATGGAAATAGAAATAACAGATTTCCACCATAATCACTTATCTGTCTGAACAAACCATTCCTGTATAACGGGACATATTTACAATCCCACGGAATAGTTGTTTTTACAGCATCGTTTGCAAAGTTAAAAATTGTCGGCATTTGTTTTCTTTAAGTCGATAATTGGTCCAAAATACTCTAAAGAAAATGGTACATCAAACAGATCAAATCCATTCGCTTTATTGCATAAGTGATTGGTAACCAATTGTGTAATATAAGTACCAATCATTGCAGCAATGTGCGAAGTCTGTTTTGCAGTACAACTTTCTGCAGGAACTTCACTATCTAAGAAAAGCGTTCTTTCATAATCAGCAAGTTGAGATTCTTTAGTAATTGTATAAATAGAAAACTGTTCGGCTAACAATCTTCCATCTATCAAAACCTTATCGAAATTGCCATCTGCATCCGCTTTTGCATTATTCATAAATGCATGATAGATATAAGAACGAGTCTCCATATTATCAACAGCAGCAATAATGAAATCAGATTGCTCTATAGCTGTTTGATCTGTAGTTTCGTTTCCTGTGAATTTATTAGTAACAGGAACAATACAAGTATATGGAGACGGAATATTTGTACTATCATCATTATTAACCATGATGAATTTGCCTACAGTTCTACGTACAGCATTAGCTTTCTTGATAAACAGATTGTCTCTGGTAAACAACTGTCCAGAATAATTAGTGTTATCAACTATATCTGCATCAAACAAATAAACGTCTTTAACACCTATTCTGGAAAGAAACAATGTTAACCAAGAGCCAATTCCTCCTGCACCAATGACAGTTACTGTCTGATTCTGTACATCAGAAACCCAAGGTAAACTTCTAAATCTACTATTTTCACTAGCCATGATTAGTAACTTCTAAGTATGTTATAAATAAAATCGATTGTGTGTGAATGATACGAAGAACGAAGTGCTTTACATAGCTTACTAGAATCGTTTTCGAAATCATTACTCTCATCTACGAATCTATTCAAGAAAGAATGAATTACCTCCATAAGTAGAACATAATGTTCTGGATCATTAAGATCGTATGCAGATAAAGGATAAGCATTCTCTATTCTTATTATTTCACCGATGTAAAACGGAACAGATTCATAGTCACCATCAAGGATCTGACCAAACATTTCATCAAGACAATCTAAAATCTCTTGAAATGGTTGATCACTTGCTGCTGTATCAAAGTAATCATCTGCCGAAAACGGCTGATACGTATACTTGTTCAGTAAGTATATGAGAAACTGTTTCTCACAATCAGAAAAGAACTTAACATTATCAATACGTCTTATCAAAGACAAGGTATCGATCGCATCAAAATTGCAAGGATAAACCTTTACAAAATCGTTTGCAGAAGTTTGTTTCTGATTGCCCGAAACCCGATCCGTTCGTGCCTTGTGAGGGCTGAACAAAATAGCTTCTGATTTCTTCCTTCTTCTTTCCTCACAATCCTTTATTATCTCTTCAAAGCTTTTCTTAAACTCATCAGGGACAGGCTCAGAAGCCATAGGATTATCAATGACTGTAACATCAAAGACAAGTTTACCACTTGATGTTTCCGCTTTCGTTGTGTTGTAGACATGTTTCTTATCACCAAACTCGTCTCTACAATAAATAGAATCGAGTGTTTTAGTTGTTATATCAGTTGAAAAAGCAATCTTAGCTACTCGATCACCAGCATTATTGACAATCAGAGATAGATAAAAATTGTACGACTTACAGTTCTCCGTTAGTTCAGACATGTCTGTACCACTGAAGAATGTCATTTGTTATCTCTAAGGCTCTTTATCCTTAGATTCATTATATTACTATAATGTTCAGACTATATCTTCATATAAAATAAAATTTTATATGCTGGGATTTCGTGTCAAGATTATATTCTATATAAATATAGTTTCACTTGTTAGTCGTTGAACCTGCTATAAGCATTTAACCTATAGATTGGCTGCTGATTGTCCTTCTGTGTTATCAGAGTGGGAGTTTCCAGCAATTAACCCAGTTTTACATGACCACATTATTTTTCGAAATTCATTGTATTTTCGTTGTAAGAAGATAGAAGAATTATAATACAAATAGTACAAAAACTCTTCGATTCTTTTCTTATTACTAATTTTCCAAGTATAACATTGTTTGCTATACAAGTCTTTGTATAATTTGTTGACACTTGGAAAATATGTTTGAAAAGATTTCAATAAAAAGTCTTTGTTGCCTGTTACATTTATATTGTATTTACGACCAGAAGAATACTTTTTGCCAAAAAAGATATTACCATCACCATCAAAATAACCTCGAAGAAAATCTCTCATTAAATATTTAGGTACATACTGTAATATAGTACCATCTAATGTATAAGTTTTGTGAGATGTCAATCCCATATCAAACAACGGTTTGACTAATCTTTCACCGTTTATTTTTATACAAACTAATTTGAGAATTTTCCTTTTAGTTTTTTTGTATAGATTAGCTCTCAAGACTTCTTTTATCGGGTGTTCAGCTTGTAAAGCACGTTTTACTTTTTCAAGTATATCTCGATCTTTAATTGCTACTGTGATAGTTATATAATTTTGACCTACATGTCCATCTGCACATATAAAACCAAGAATATAAGCTTTCTCTTCAGTATCTATTTTATCGAAATACTTTTCGTTTACTTTATAAGTTCTTTTACCAGGTTTACCATTTCTTTCCCAGCCCATTTTTATAAAATAATGGTAGACGGGTTGATGGTATTTGAAGCCTAATAGATCACTAATCTCTTTGGCAGTTTTTCCTTCAGAGTGTAATTTCTCTATTTCTTCTTTGTACTCATTTATCTGTAGCATATGATTTACATTTAATACTACAAATATAGTACAATACAATTGAATTTGTAACGAAATAATAAATTATTTAGCCATTACGTTATGTGAATGGATTCCTCCAACAAGAATGTTCTGATCGATATAGTCAATATGATCATTGAAATAATCAATCATAGCATCTGCATAGCCAGAGTTATCAAGCTTACGCTTGTTGAATTCAAACTCGGTGTATGTACCAGAACCTTGATCCATTGGAATTACGTCAAAAGCAGTAATATCCATTGCAATGTGCTGGTGGTGTGAGAAATCAGATTTATCAACTCTATAGACAAGTAATCCAGACCACTCTAGACTTGGGCTTGCTTTACAGAGATAGTCGATTTTTGATTCAAGCATCGGTGAAATTGACAGATTCACCGAAGCAGTTGCTACATTAGTATCAACTTGTGGTATTATTGTATTCATGATTTATTCTGAAACAGACATATGATATGTAATGACAGAAGCGAATAGACTACAGATAGCTGTTAGTACATCTTCTCTAATTGCCATTGTATTACGTATAAAAGTTTTTTGCTCTTCTTCTAGGTCCTCAATACCTGTTGGAAGATCAATTTCTACTTTGTGGTAGTTACCTTTGAAATAGAATCTCTTGTGAAAATTGATAGCATCAACTTCGTTTGTGTTCTGTATTATATATGTTGTATTCGGTTCATCCTTAGCATACATCATATATTGAACAGAATCTCTATGAATTAGCAAATGATCAAATACACATTTGTATAAATAATCATTTGGAAAAACTTCTACAAAATCACCTACATGTATACTCAATTGATTCCAATCAAATTCTGTATCGTTTACCATCGAACGTACAAAACCTGTAATTGCAGAAGCATTCAATTGCTGATGCATAACATGCAGCTTTCTCACAGAAAGAACTGTTGATGAAGAAATTGGTTTATTGACATAATTCAAATGTCTATAAGGAATTCCTTCAAGTGATTCGTGAGATAAATAGCTATCAAAACTCAACAGCAGAAGCTTTATTTCATTTTCATCATAATCACCTGTACTAATCTTAATTTTCAGATCGTTTAGTGTAGTATCACCAAAACAGCAACCACAACCTTCAAGATAATGTGAAAAGATATAACGATTCTGAACCTCGAGCATATTCATTTTGCCACGAGCCATCAAAACGTCATATAAAAACACATATTTCTTGTTCTCATCTTGCTGATGTGACTGATTTAGAATGAAATAGAAATAAACATACAAATCTTTTATTGTATGATGTTCATCTTCACTGTTCGAAATCTCAATGTTGTCATATTTTGCTATAGCAACCATTCTCGAATACTGTAGAAGATCATTTTCTGAGCCATTGTTGTGACTTAGAAATGCAAAATCCAAATGTTCATCGTCAAACTTCCATTGAAAAGCAGAAACAACAGAATCTACTTTTTCGACCAATGCAGGATCATAACCAAGATCATTCTTGATTAGATTCCATTGAGCCAATGAATCGGGAATGAAGATAGTTGGATTAGAAACGATATTGTGATACGCACTTTCTGTATCTGTTGTGAAATAAAAGTAACGAAAGTCTATCATAACTATTTGCTATTTAGCAGATTCATATTTTATAGAATAATGAAAAAAGAAAGGACACTGACTTATTATCAGTGCCCTTTCTTATTAGTTATGGATGTGAATTACTCGATGGTGTTCATGAAATCCTCAAAGGCTTTCTTCAGACGATTTGCTTCCTCATTGTCTTCAAAGCTATCATCCTCATCATCGTAATCATCATCCTCTCCGATGTGAGTAAGATCCTCATCAGTAGTTATATGAATAACATACTCATCAGTATGCTTATCAATAGCTTTGATGATACGATCTGTAGCAACTACATTGAGCTCCCAATTGTCCTCATACATCTCAAGGAGGGTTGTTAGAAAATCAGCGAAATTCTCATTCGCATCAAGGGCATACGGACGAAGATTGAAATCAGTAGCTACACCACTTGCGTTATCTGTATCATCTGTATCATCTTCGAAAATATCAGAAGTATCAAGCTTGTCCTGCTCTGTGAGGAAATCAGCAAGCTTCTTCTTAGAGAGCTGTGTCCAACTCCTATTATACTTCTCTTTGATAAGCTCTTTAAGCTCATCAGTAAGGTGGCTACGAAGATCAGCAAAGCTCATATTAGCATAATCAGCTCCTGCCTTGAACTTCGTAGCTCTAAGGAAGAGAACAAAGTCTCCCTCAGGTAGAACAGCTTCCATACTCTCCAGAGTTGTCTTATTGACATTCTCTGTAGCTGTGAGGTTTGTAAGATCATAACCACCTGTCTCGATGATTTCATTCTTCAGCTCACCCCAAGTGGTTGCGTCAGAATCGATCTTCTTAATGCCGTACTTCGTAGAATATATAGTTACCTGTCTCATGATATTATATTTTGTTGTGATAAAAATGATTGCAATGCCTTTGGTCCTGAATGATTATATAGATCTGATGGATCAGTAACAAATTCATTCTGAGTATTAATCCATAATGGTCTTGAAGAAGTACAACCTAACGAAATCAGTTTTTGATTTATTTGTTGTGAATTTCTTATACCTGTAGGATCGTTATCAAAGAAAACTGTTATTGATTGAAATCTATTAATCAAATCAATAAGAATGTGATCTGATGGACAGGTCACTTCATTTTGAAACCAGATACACGTACAACCAAAGTTTGTTAGTACTCTATAATCTTTGTATGATTTCGAAATAACAAGTTGTCTTCCCACATCTGGTAGATTATTTATCATACCAATATCATTCTGATTGCAATTAGTCAAGAATCTAAAATCTTTTCTTTTTGGAAAATATAATTTCTGTTTCTGACCATTGAACAATCCTAATGAATAACAAATATCTTTTGGTCTATACCAAGCAGTATCTGTTTTGGTTATTGAATATCTACTCACAGGAAAGACAAAATCTTCTTGCAATTGATCTATGGTTATACCATACTTATCCCAATAAAAGACATCTCTCTTTTGAAAAGAACGGAATTCTGAGTATATTTTTGTTTCAACATGTCGCTTAGAATTAAGAGTATAGACTTTACCTGGCGTCTTATAACACTCTTTGTTATTCACAACAGTGTCATAGATGAATTCATAAGCATCATTTATGGTTTCTAAATCAAAGTAGATTTGCACAGCTTCGAAGCAATCAATATTTTGCATTTTTATTCCACGAATTACATTCGTGTTTGTCCAATCTACAAATCGTAAAGAACCATCATTGAAATAATAAAAATAACACCCAGGATTCCTATCCTTTCTAAAGGGAGATGTTACTTTATGGTTTAAGTTTAGTTTACCAAAAACCAATTCAAAAATTGACTTCTGATCTATTATGTCCAAAATCTGATCTCTGAGTTCATAGTTTACTACTAACTCTGTATCATCTATATAATCAAATTTGAACATAGATCAAAAGTCAATTACCAAGGAAGATCGTTGTTAAGCTGATTGTTATTTTGACTCGCAACAATGTTGTTCAACGCAGACTGACCTGCATTGACAGTTTGTGTCTCATCCTGACGATTAGCCTTGTTGCTCTCCATATAGCTCTGAGACCTCTTAAATGGGTGCTCATTACCAGAAGCATCAATATAGCGAAGACCAGTGATCTGCTGGTTGTTCTTCATCCATACACGCTCCTCCTTCCAAGCACTACCCTGAGGTACTACGTGAGGAACAACAAACGTACCTCCCTTCATGTTCTTCGGAACCTCAAGGAATGTACGAGTTTGATCTGCACTAATGCTCCACTGATACTCAAGGAACACATCAACAGGAGTTGTCTGATAGTTTGCAGGAAGCAGTGTAATCATCTTCTGAATCCAATCTGCAAATCCTGTAGCAGGACCAGCAACAAAGAGATTCTTGATCTGATCATCAGTAACACCAAGAGCCTTGATTACGTGAGTGATTACAGCCATGTTCTGTGTCATTGCAGAAGCATAACGATTAGCATAATCAGGATCATTTGGCTGAAGCACGTTTCCGTTTGATCCGAATACACGCTGTACATCAAACACACGTCTCCTCATCTCTGCTCCACCAACGTTGAACACAATGTCACAAGCACAGCAAGGTGTACTTGTGTTGTTCGTTCCGTTAGGGTTGAAGACAATAGATTTTACAGTTGCATTCTCATTTAAGCCAAAATGAATGTTACTGTTATTTGACTGTAGCGATTCATCTTGATCGTTTACTGCTCCAAATACAAAATTGTTAGCCATGGTTGTTTGTTTTAGAAGTTAGACTTATTCTCAGATTCATTCTGCTCAGGTACAGAATGCTCGCTCTCGTTATTAAACGTTTCAGAAGCAAGAACATCCTCAATCAAATTGATCTCAGGCTGCTGCTTCTTCTTGCGCTTACCCTTAATCAGAGGATGGTTAAATACATTTGTCTGCATAAAGCTGTAAGGCAAACCGTAATGCTTTGCAATCTCTTGACGAGACTTTCCCTCCTCGATCATGTTGATGATGTCAGAAATCTTGATTTCCATTTGTTTGTTGAGTTATAGTGTGAAAAAATAGTTCTCCGATTTCTCAGAGAACAGTATCAAAGATAAAACTTATTTCTTACTTTATGAAGATTTTGTCCCAATGAGTCTCGAGACTTCCATCCTCAAGTTTCTTACTTATCATAATAGTCTGATTTGTAAGATGTGGGATTCTGGTACCACCAATCATTCCCACATTAGAAGTAAATGCGATTGAATTTTCATTAGTAGAAGATCTGAATAAGAGACCCATAGCATCTGTCTTTAAGGCTAAGATGTTCTTGAGCTTACCCTCAATATCCAAATCCTTAACAGTACTGCTTTCATCATTTCCTCCAAGTGATCTGTCTGCAACGTGACCCAAAGAGATAAGACAATTGCAATACTGACTAAAGAAATTCATAAGTGTCTGAAGAGCATTTCGCTTATAGGTATATCCAACTCCATAGCTTAGAAGTGTAATATCCCAATCCAACGGTTTGTTCTTCTTTTCCTCTTTGTTGTATTGCCCTACAGCAATTGCATTGATGAGATTGTTATACAAAGAAGTAATTGTATCGAGAACAATGAAATCAAAGTGAGGTTTGGTTTCCATGAACTCTTTAGAAAGAGCATTCAATGTATCTAAATCATCAATACATAAAGCATTCATGTCATAGAAGTCAGAACCATGCTCAAAATCCAAGAGAAGATACTTTCCTGGAAGTTGAGACATCAACTCAGTCTTTCCTACTTTAGGATAACTGAAGATGATCATGTTTCTTGCGTTCTTGACTGTTGCTTTCTTAAAAGTGTTTTGTAGTAACGACATTATTCTACTTGTTTTACAATTCGTTTACCATTTGATTCTACCCATCTTGCATTTTCAAATGTTTTCAATGCACCATCCATTTCAAACAAAAAATGCTGTGGATATTTACAGTGTCTTGATTCAACTAAATGTATGCTCCTTAGATTATCATTGATTGGACTACCAGCTGAAGTGCGGATAGTTAATCCAAAAAATTCATTAAGGTTGTATCTATCATCAGTAGGAGCAAACATGGTCATAACATAATTACTATCCTCTGATAAGTTTCCAGATTCTTTAATATCCTCAGGACCAGGATATAACAAATCTTTAGCATACTTCTGTCTTTCGATTGAAGCAAGAGCGCGATTAGTATGAATGATATTCACAAATGTGTAATTACATACATTTCTTAATGTAGTACAATATTGTGACCATCTATCAACTAATCCTTTGAGGGTTAAGTTATCCTCTCCCATTAACAAACGACAATGATCAGTGATTACTATCACGTGTTCATTCTCATCATTTGGTTTATAACTTAACCATTTAGGGAATGCTGGATTAGGATTAGTAGGATCTGCTATTGCTGTACCTCTTGATAAAGCAAGGGAACAGAGATACTTATACATCCCTGTTGGATTCTGTTTGTTGGAAATGAAATTAGTACAGCATTTCACTGACGGATCTTGAATTCCATTCTCATCATACTTACCAAGCAGTGGATATACATCCTTATCCATAATTTCAAAGAGAGCATCTGTAAGAGCTGGTTTCAGTGTTACAATATCTCCATTATCATCAGTGATATAACCTCTTAAAAGGTCAGATGTTAACGGAATAATTGTTTGACCATTTACAGTCTTACCATCTTCTAACGTATATGTCTTACGATGATATCTCTTATACAGATAATGAACAGCAAGATCAAATTGCATACTCACAACATCAATCTCATAAGAGAAATAGACGAAACGAATATTCAAATGATTAGCCCTTGCATATTCATACGGTGCTAAAAGAAAAGCGCAATTGACAAAGGTTGATTTACCAACCTTTGGTGGTGAAGCAATGGTATAGATACGACCTTTCTGTACACCATTTAAGGCTTTAGAAAGCTTCTCTAAGCCATCACCCATTGGTAACCCTTTGTTACCACCTCTTTGTCCAAGTTGAAATTCTGATTCAAAATTCATTGTATCGTATCAGACAGTGAATTCCTTTGAGAATCTTGACTCTTCTTTTCACGAATCGCAAGGATCCAATCAAGAAGACTATCTTCTCTATCAGAATTATTCTTAGAACCTTTGAAAATGAAATAATCTGTTTGCTTTACATATATAGGACTGTTTTGAGTGAATAAATATTGCCTTGTTGCTTCAAGAATCTCCGCTTTAGTGACATCAGGATGTTCTTTGAGGAACACAAGCATCTTGCGTTTTGTCTTTGCAGGAGAAGTCTTCTGTGGATTGAGTGATGGGAACTTGTCTTTGAAGAGTTGAATATACTCATCTTTGATCCAATCAGTCGAATCATCGTTCAGTGTATTGTCTTGCAAATCTGTGATGACAAGTTCATCAAGATCAATTGGTAGCTTCTTCAGTATCTCTTCATCAGATTCAGAAAGAATGTGGAATTGTCTTCCACAAAATTTCTCTCCGAGTAACACTACCACACAAGCACATATATCATCTATATCATTGGATTCCAATGTTTTATAGATCGCTGGATTGATTTTTAACATGTTCTATTAAATCATTAAGTGTTAAAAAACTAACTTTTGATTCGTCAAAAGAGCTCAATGTAGAATTGACCCAATTAACATCTTGAGTACCAACCAATCGCATGATATAAATAGAAGCAAACTTGTCTTTTTCAGCAAGTAATGCTCTACAAATCTTTTGCGTTGATCGTCCTGTACCATCAGAATCAACTTGCATTAAGATAATGTTGTTTAGATTGGTAAAGGTATGACCAATACCACCCGATTCAACTAATCCTAACGTGTTGATCTTGTTCTCTTGAAATGCATTATAAGCGTCTTTGTTTGTCTTTGAGTGATAGACATTGCTTGTAATGGATTCAATCTGTTTAATGGTTGGAGCAAAGATTAGAGAACGTCCTTTCAAATGTGCTCCAAGCCATTTCACAACACTTGCTTTCGAGTTTGATTTGTGTATCACTTTCATTCTCATCAAAGCAGCTCTCTTCATATTTCCACCATACAACTTAATGGTTTCAACTTTGTTGTTGTAATAGTTGTAGGTGTTTAGCTCAGAGGTGTAAAACGTCTTACCAGCTTTTGTTTTGACAAGAATGTTCTTGTTTGCATCTAACGGAATATCTACAACATATATGTGATAATCACTCAAGATTTGATCAGATACAGCTGTATTAATGTCGTATTCAACTAAAACAGAGAGATTTAATCTTGAATATAAGAATTGCTTATCAGCGTGTGTAGTATCAGTTCCTGTCATTCCTATTATATTCTGATAAGTCAAAGACTTATCGAACAATGTAGAAAGAGCATTCTCTGTAACACACTGATCCTCATCTAATATGATCCAAGAATAATGTCCTGTTGTTTTATTGAGTGATGCATAAGTGACTGTTGTCAAACGTTTCTTATAACGCTTAGCCTTCCACTTATCAAATTCATTTGGAATATCTTCTTCTGCTAACTTAGCAGATGGAGTTACCCAAAGAATTGACTTTGGTTTATCTCTTTTGATCAATTCAATGATCAGTTTGGTCTTACCAACACGAGGGGATAACAACAGTCTTCCGTGAGGATTCGGAAGAAGACTGTCTAAGATATTGCTTTGAATCTCATTGATGTCCATTTTCTATTCTATCAATTACCTTTTGAACATTTAATTCGTAATAAGGCAGATAGATCATATCCACCAATTCATTCTGATCGATCTTTGACCAATCATTTACAATAGTACAAAGGTAACCTGCTTCAAGATTGATCTCTCTTGGTTCAGTTTTACCTTTTAATGGTTTCATAACTTTAACGAGTTGTGAACCTTTACCTATTACTTTCCAGCTTTTCGTTTCATTGTCTTTGACAAATTCACCTGTAATGATGTATCTGTTAATACGTTGTACTTCTTTAGTCGATACAACGTTTCCGTTTTCATCAATCTCTTTTTGCACAAGTGTATCTGTCTTCTTAACCTTACTTCTTAAACAGAAATCATATATCGATGTATGCAGAAATTCATTCATAGCATCGTGAACAGATTTCTGTTCAACAAAGTATTTCTCTAAAGTCTTTGGAACAACTAAAGCAGAATGATTCTTGTAGATCTCCAACTCACCAGGTGAATCCTTATAAATAAAGATTGCACCTTTTCGTTTGATAGCTCCTGATTCTTTTACAGCAATGTAATTGGAAACATTTACAATGATCATCTTTGAATAGATGGTACCTTCAAGTTCAAGCTTGGTATAGTTTTCCCATCTTGACTTGATTTCTTCCATCTTTTCAATCTTTGATCTCGGTACCATAAATGTTGCACCATCTGTATTGACTTGTAAATTGTATGCGTCTGGAATTTCATCCAAGACACGTTCAATCAACATAGACAATAAGAGTTGACCATTTATGGTAATCGATACTGTAAATTCAGGACTATACAACGGTGAATATTCTGAATTAGATTTACCATAAGAACCATTAAGAGCAAGCTTATATGCCAAATTCTCAGCAGTACCCTTTTTATACTTTTTACGTTCCAAGAAGATTCCTTCATAAATGTTGCAGAATTCTTTTCCGTAATGCTTAGGGTAGAGCTTGTTCTGAATAGCTATGTTTGGATAAAACGAAGTTACATCCAAGTCATATATGACTTGTTCTTCGTTCGATTCATACACACCAGGAGCAATGCAGGCATGCGCCCCACCAACCCCATATTGTATGACACAGTCTTTGAACTTTACGTTCAAACTTCGTTGGACAGGAACACGTTCATCATTGATTACTGTTGTTGTTAAATCTTCAACATAATAACCTTTAAGTGGTTCAAGCTTCGATTCAGGAATCTTACTGAACGCACCAGCTAATTCCTCAATCGTTTGACTTTTGAAGAATGATAATAGAGCTTTGAAACAAGGTTCTACAAAGACAATGTAAGGAAAGATTATCTCATTCAGATTGATTGATTCAACAGGACTTTGAATTGCTCTTTTAACAACTCTTGTTCCTGTATCAATCATTTCGTATACTTTGTCTGATCCTAAAGCTGATTCAACTGAAGACACGAGAATAGATTCTCCTATCTTAGTTGAGTTGTAATTCGTGAAATCTTGTTTATAGATTTCAGTCATTTTCTTTCTCAGCTCTATTTCAGGTAGAGTGTGTTCGTAGAGTTTGTATGTGGTATTAACATCATTATGACAATACTCTATAAGCAAATTCATTTGATCGTTAGAGACAGGTTTGTCTGGATCAAATGGAAGTTCTTGAATATTAGTCATTTGAAAATTAAACTCAAGCTCTTTTAACGAACAGGCTTTTGCGAAATTATCAAAATGATTAATCTTAAAAAGATCAATCTGCTTACAGATATAATCGGAATCTTTGATGAAAGATCGATTGCTTTTAATCAGTTGTCCTGATCGTCTGTAAACAGATTGTAGAAACTTAGGCAGTGGTTTATCAAACCATTTGGTGATAATGTCGTGAATGATTGGATAATCATATGCGAGATTATTAAACCCAATCATAACAAGATCGGGTTGAGATAGGAAGAGAGCAAAAAGGTTTCGATCATCCCTCCTGTCAGATACTTCAAAGGTTTGTTCTTTTGAGGTATCTGAACATTTGGAGCAAAAAAGAAAGAAGTTCGGATAAACTTCTATATCATAAATGTAGTTCATATTACTAGCAGAATGTGACGTGCAAGATAATTAGAAAAAGGAAGATCAAAAAACTAATTTGCGTTAAAGAAGACTATAAAGACCACCATCAAATACCCAAAACACTACGCAAAGAACAAACACAAAGGTAGTTACAGATAGTGCGAGACTTAATAGAGATCCGATAAAGAATAGCTGTACAGGAAATAATCCTGATAACCAATCAAAGGTTTTCTTATGTACCCAATATGCAGCCCAACCTCCAATTGCAATCGAACAAGCTAATGCTATTAGATTGTTCAATGGACTAAGACTTAAAAGATACATAGCAAGAGAGCTTTGAAGATAAAGATGAATGCTATAAAAGAAATACCATAAGGAAGATACTCAGCCCAGAAGGCTTTGTCTGGATCTGGATCTTTCACAGCTGGTTTGAATATGGCTAAACACAAACCAGAAACGAGAAAATATACAATGCCTGTTAATCCAACTGCTATTATAAATAGACCAAAGATTGCAGGTGTGTATATCAAGATTTTGATGAACGGTTCCATGTCAGTGATGTTTGTAAATGATTAATCGTTCAGAACTTCTTGTTACTGCTGTATACAACAGTTTCTGAAATTCATTACGATTTCTGTTTCTGCATAAATCATTGTAATTGACAATGGTAGTCTCATAAGTCGATCCTTGTGACTTATGTACAGTGAGTGCATGATTGTATTTGAATCGTAAGAATGGCTCAAAGAATCTGTAATAGGATTCCCAAGGCAATTCTTTTGATATAGCTTTGGCTTTAAGGTTTTTGGTGAAAGCATTAAAATCTTTGAAGCTATCTTCATGCACAGCTAAGATGTCACCATTAATGCGATAGACGTGAAGTTTAATGGTACCAGGTGTTTGGTCTTTGAACTCAACAATTGGTCTTTGGCATACTGTGACAGCTTTGGTGATTGTATCTAATTCAAGATCTTCTACTTTCAGTTCTTGATTGGTAAACAAATTGTGGTCATTGTATGTATATGGAGAATCAACAACAATTGTTTCTCCAAGATTCAAAAGATCAGGATGATCGTATATACGTTTCCTGACTATTTGATTCATTTTATTGACCGCATCATTTGTCCAAGCTAGATATTTACACTTGTCAGAACCATTTGATTCAACAAGTTTGTTAATGATGGATTCAAAATTGTTTGTAAAGACATAACCAGATGTATCTGTATAATCAGATTGGTTAGTATTACAAAGAGACAAGTTGTTTGAAAGAGCAATGATAGGATTGTCTTTAGCTTGCCTAACAATTTCGGTAAGGTGGAAATCATACTCAGGATCTAATTCAAATTCAAATGCGATTGAATTCGGTTCGTTTACAGGTGGTAATTGTTTGGGATCACCAACGAGTATGCAAGTGGTATGACGTGATGTGTTCTGGAGATATTGATCCAATAAATCAAAGATGTATGTATTCATCATTGATGCTTCATCTATAATGAGAACATCAATGTATTTGAATGGATCATCATATTTTGTCAAAGCGGTTTTGAATTCAATTTCTCCTGTGTTATAATCGATTGATTGTTTAATCGATAAGAGTTTATGAATGGTACTGACACTAACAAGATGTGAATCATAATCAGATACAAGCAAACTTGTAGCTTTGTTTGTTAAGCCTGTTATGCGTACTGATTTGTGTCTATCTATTAGTTCAGATACTAAAGTACGGATGAGAAATGTCTTACCTGTTCCTGCTGAACCTGTAATACGAATCCATTGAGGACTTGAAGATTCGATTAGGGATAAGACTGAATCGTAAACGGATTGTTGAGATGGATTTAGCATAGTAAAAACTATATGAGCGATAAAGGGAAGGAAAATGAAGGAGGAAAAGGAGAGAGAAAGGGCTGAGGATCAGACAGTTACGTCATTTTCCCTCATTTTTTCTTTACATTTCCTTCCTTATTTTCTCCCTTTTTCATTTGTCCAATTATAAAAATCATTTATAAGAATTTTATACATATTCCCATCAAAATGATCATATATATAATCAGAATCGATCTTTTCATCAGAACCGCAAATTCTTCCGTATTTTTTCATAAACACAGAATAATTTTTGGTATCTGATTTCATATCGAAATAGTATTTCCAAGCCAATTCCTTACGCTTTTCATTCCTTGCTTCTTTGAATTTATTGTATACACAATCTTCATCAAAGGTTGGAGAACCAATGTTGATTTCTTTATCAGCATCACCCAAAGCATTTTCAAGGAACCTTGCAAACCCAATTGGCTTTTCCCGAAACAATTCGCTAAACTGCTCAGAATCAGCAAAAGGAAACCAATCTACATTTTTAACTGCTTCATCAAAAGCCATTTTGAAATCACCACATACGTAGTGACTTGTTAAACGGAAGTATACTTCTGTTGGAAATTCTATGCAAGATGTTTTAAGGTATTTTATCTGTTCGTCAGATAATTCTTTGTTGTAAAGCGAATAGATATAATCTACCCAATCACAGAATATTTTTCTGTAAGTTTCTTCTTCAACAAAAAATAAATCGCAATCTGTTATAAGTGAAATCATGTATCTAAAACATTACGAAAAAGAAAGACCCAAGAAGTCCATTACAAACTTCTTGGGTCATTAAATCAATCGAAGCGTGATAATTCACTCTCACGACACATTTCGATGTATGCTCTACGTACATCAAATCTCCACTTACAACCATACTGCTCAATGATGATCTCATCACTATTGATTTGATCACCATCTCGATATGGTCTAAGTACAGCAGCAAGATGAGAATCTGGCTCACCACTCTGCTGAGAATAATATCTCAGTGTATCAAGATAGTTGAGTGCACTAGGTTTAATAGCATCGATTGAATAATCGTTGCACGTACTAAACTGCTTGACTTCATCTCCACACGGAAGAAGCGAAACAGAGCTTCCGGCATTAGTACCCAAATTCGAATCAAGCAAAATGTCTGAAAATGGTGTTGGCGTTCCCGTAAACACTTTATTATCATACCGAAAGGTATAATAATTGATTGGGGTTGCCACATCACCATATCCAGCAAATTGCATAAGTGCTTCTGGCACTTTCTTTGGATCAGGATAGCAATACTTTAAGATTGCTTCTGCTTCTTTATCAGAGATGCTGGGAGTGTATAGTGATAGGACTTCACTATACCATTTACCGAATAAGCTTCGGTAATCAGTTTCGTCGAAAGTAAGGGTTTTAATTCCATCTTGTTCAGGAATATTTACTGTGATCATAATACAAAGTATATCAAACGATTAGACAAAAAAAGGGGTGCAAGTTAGCTGATGAAACTAACTCACACCCCAAAACCACCATCATGGTCAAAGTGGGTTAGGATCAAACCAATGACCCTAACCCTAAACCACAAATTGCCAAAGACAACTGTAAGTTTATACCTACAGGTGATTAATCAAAGCTCTCGCAAATCCTCATCCTCTCTTGCGACAAGAGAGAAACAAATTCTGCGGTATTGAGGTTTCTCATGCCAGAGAATAGGATCTCCAGCATTTGCATGACCAGCAGGATAACGCACCAGCTGGCGATTTGCGATCGCCTCACGAGTGGTCATCTTTTGGTCAATTCCCCACTGCTCGCTATCAGAGATAATAGGAGCACTTGCGAGGATCTTGTAAAGACAAGCCTGCGGATATTTCCGCAACTGCTCCTCAACCGATTCGATGGTCGAATCAGCGGGAACATTAGACCAATACACACGAGTCTCAGTTGTCTCGTGCTCCTGGCTCTGGATCCCCTCGAAAAGGGAATCATTGTAGCCATCTTGCTTCCTATCATCATAGGAAGACTTAGTGGTAATGACCTGCTTGAGCTCAGCGGTCATTGTTCCCTTTTTCTGATAGTCACTCACGTAAACACGAGATACAGTGATTGGTGACACAGTAGTGTTAACAGTTTTCATAACAAGAAAATTGTTGTTGAGGTTAGTACAATAACTTACAAGACCAAACCCCAAACGGTCTCATAAGCAAATTCATCGGTGGACACCACAGCCCACCGCTCGAGTATCAATGAGGTTGTTCTCCCGAATCTCGTAGCGGAAATCAATGGGAATCTAAATGCTGTTTCCAAACATTCAAATTCCCAATACCTCTAAAACGTTCATATTTCAATTCTGAGAGGTTTTCTATATCGAGATGATAAACTTATACCATTTCGATACGAAAACCTCTCAGAACGTTTCTGTATGCGTCCTAGAGGTATCGTATGATTTCCGATGGATTGAAAGAAATCCTAATCGGTATTCA
>QWCE01000496.1_pt1 | contig 84287 bp, 77 predicted proteins | sample 1972531 | NCBI WGS metagenome assembly QWCE01 (sample SAMN09866716, study PRJNA288562) | Human gut metagenome isolate term4_stool, whole genome shotgun sequencing...
AGATAAGCAAATACAAGAAATAATATTCAAATAAAAATAGCCCCAAGCGTTGAATTTAACGCCTGGGGCTTTAGTATGTACTTATTTAACTATTCCATTTTCACCAATAAGACCCATTACAGTCCCACTTTCCATAGAAAAATTATCAATGGTTAAGTGAAAATCTCCATATGATTTTTCTAAATTCTTAATTTCTATTGTTTTCATAAAATCACCTAAATCTTATATAAATTTTCTAAAATATCAAATAAATCTTTTTTCGACATTTTCAGATCTTGAGAAATTATAATAATATCTTTAAATTTTTCCTCAATTTTTTCTATTCCCTCTTCATAAAAAATCTCCTTATCTATGGAGCTAACAAAAGATCCCTTGCCTGCAACTGTATATATTAGGCCTTCATTTTCTAATTCACTGTAGGCTCTTTTTGTTGTGATTACACTAACTTTTAAATCACTTGCAAGGCTTCTTAAGCCTGGAAGTGGGCTATCTTTTTTTAATTGTCCGAGAATTATAGCTTTTTTTATCTGATATTTTATTTGTTCATAAATTGGTTTTTCAGATTTTCCGGAAATAATTATATTCATCTAATCACCACTGTATATATTGTATATTAACAGTATATACTCATAAATTATTTATGTCAATATTCTTGACAAATTTTTTTATCTAAAATATTCTTATTTTGGGTGATTAAATGATTATTAAAGAAATTAAAGATAATGTAGGAATTATTACATTAAATAGAGAAGATAAAATAAACGCCTTAAATTATGAAATGTTTATTGATATAGAAGAAACTTTAAAAGAATGGGAAAATTTATCTGATGTAAAAGTAATTCTTTTTGATGGAGCAGGTCAAAGAGGATTTTGTTCAGGTGGAGATTTAAAAGAATTCTATGAGGCTTTTTTGACAAATCCTTCCTGCTTAAATAAACATGAATTTTTTAGTAAAGAGGTCCTTTTAGATAAATATATAATGTCCTATAAAAAACCAATTATAAGTCACTGGTTTGGTATTGTTATGGGTGGAGGAGTTGGACTTAGTATTCATTCTGATATAATTATCACAGATGAAACAACAAAATGGGCAATGCCCGAAACAAAACTTGGATTTGTGCCTGATGTATCTGTTGGAAAAAATATTTCCACACTTCCTCAAGCTCTAGGTCAATATGTTGGTCTTACTGGAGCTATCCTAGAAGCATCTGATCTGATGAGATATAATTTTTCTCATATATTTTGCAGAAGCGATAATTATCAAAAATTGATAAGAGAATTATTTAAAGTAGCTAAGGAAAATCCGCAAGATAAAATTATTGAAAAATTCAAAGAAGCATCAAAGAATTATAACTTACCTATTAGAAATACCTATATATCTCAAAATATGGATAAAATTGAAAAATATTTTTCTAAAAATAGTGTAAAAGAAATATATTATGACTTAAAAGATAATTTTGATGACTCTTTTGCATATAAAAATTATCACAATTTAAAAATTCGATCACCTTTAATGCTTAACGTTCAATTTGAAAAATATTTTATGTGTAAGAATTTATCTGCAGAACAAACAATAGATCTTGACCTTCATATTTTAAATTACGCTACCGATAATGGTGATGTAGCCGAAGGAATTAGGGCTACAATGATTGATAAAGATGAAAATCCAACTTGGTCTGTAAAATCAATAGAGGATGTTGACATGAAAATTGTTATGGACATTCTAAACGAAAAATAAAGGTGATGTCGCAGAGTAGAATCATCTATTCTGCAACAGCACCTTATTTATTATAAAATTATTTACTTTTAAATCTTAAAACTTTTTGCACTTCTCCTATAACAAGGGGGAAGAAAGCACTTATTAAAACTACTGCCCATTCTCTTAAATCTAAATCTACCAGCTTAAAGGCGCTTGATAAAAATGGTATATAAATCACAGCAATCATTAGTAAGAATGAAAAAAGTGTTGCCATAAATAAACTTTTATTTGAAAATATTCCTATTTGGAAAATTGTTTTATCTACAGACCTTGCTGAATAAGACCTTAAAAGTTCTGAAAGTATGAGAGTTGTAAATGCCATAGACCTTGCCATCTCTAATCCATGACCACTTGTTCCAAACCAATTTAATCCTACTATATAAGATACTAAAGTCCCACAAGTTATAGCAATAGATTGAATTGCAACAGTTATTTTTAAATTTCTATCAACGATTGATTCATCAACTTCTCTCGGTGGCTTATCCATAATATCGTCCTCACCTTTTTCAACGCCAAGTGCCAAAGCAGGAAAAGAATCTGTTACAAGATTTAACCACAAAAGTTGAATTGGAATTAAAGGCACAGGCAGATTAAGAATAATTGAAATAAATACAATTAAAACTTCTCCTATGTTGCATGAAAGTAAATATCCCACAAATTTTTTAATATTGGAATAAATAATTCTTCCTTCTTCAACTGCATTTACAATAGTAGCAAAATTATCATCAGTCAAAATAACTTCGGCTGTATTTTTTGCAACATCTGTTCCAGTTATACCCATGGCTATACCAATATCTGCTTTTTTTATTGCCGGAGCATCGTTAACACCATCACCAGTCATAGCTACTATTTGTCCGTTCTCCTTTAATGCCTTAACAATTTGAACTTTATTCTCTGGTGAAACTCTTGTGTAAACTCTTTTTTCTTTAACAAGTTTTCTAAATTCTTCATCAGATAAACCCTTTAAATCTTTTCCACTAACTGCTTGGTCTTCTGAGTCGGCGATTCCTAATTCTTTTGCAATTGCAAGTCCTGTTTCAAGATAATCTCCCGTAATCATAAATGTAGAAATTCCTGCACTCTTACATTTGTTGATAGAGTCTTTAACTTCAGGTCTTGCCGGATCTATCATCCCACTTAGACCAACAAAAATCATATCTTTTTCTATGCTTTGGCTCGTTAAATCTTTGGGCATTTCATTATAGTTTCTAAATGCATAAGATAAAACTCTTAGGGCTTCTTTAGCAAAACTTTTATTTTTTGTTAAAATTTCCTCTCTCATTTCATCAGTTAGATCCTGAATTTCTCCATTAAGAAAAATTTTATGGCACTTAGATAAAACTATATCGGCAGCTCCCTTTGTAAATGAAGAAACTTTTCCTTCAAAAAAGTTTTCGTGAAAAGTTGTCATCATTTTTCTATCAGAGTCAAAGGGTATCTCTGCTATTCTAGGAAAATCCTCTTTTAACTCATCAATGGAATTTCCTATCTTTTCAGTAAAGGTTAATAAAGCTACTTCTGTGGGGTCGCCAATAAAATCTACCTTATTATTATCATAATTAAGTCTTGCATCATTTGTCAAAGATGCTATGGAAGAAAGTATATATAAATTTTCTTCATCTGATAAGGATATTTTTTCTCCTTTATGAGAAATTTCTCCTTTAGGCATATAACCTGTTCCTGAAACATCAAATATCTTATCATCTACAAAAACTTTTCTAACCGTCATTTCATTTTGAGTTAAGGTTCCAGTTTTATCTGAACATATTACAGTAGTCGTCCCTAAAGTTTCAACAGCTAAAAGTTTTTTAACTATTGCATTTTTTTGAGCCATTTTTCCCATTCCAATAGATAAAACTATTGTAACTATTGCCGGAAGTCCTTCAGGAACAGCTGCCACAGCTAAAGAAATAGAAGTTAAAAACATCTCTTTAAGTTCGTGCTTGTATAAAAGTCCCACCACTAAAACAATTATACAAATGCCAATAACTAAAATTCCCAAAGATTTCGATAAGCCTGCGAGCTTTTTTTGTAAAGGTGTTTCTTCCCTATCTAAGCTTGTAATAGATGATGCAATATTTCCTATCTCTGTATCATATCCTGTTCCTATAACCATACCCTTTGCTCTACCATAAGATACAATAGTTGAAGAAAAACAAAGATTAACCCTATCTCCAAGTTCTGTATAATCATTAAAAACTTTTTCAGCATCTTTATCGACTGGGACAGATTCGCCAGTAAGAGATGATTCATCGACCTTTAAATTATTAGATTCAATTAATCTTAAATCAGCAGGTATAATATCTCCTGTTTCTAAAATAACAATATCTCCTGGAACAATTTTTTCAGAATCAATCTGAATTTCTTTACCATCTCTTAGGACTTTTGCCTTAGGTGTTGACATTTTTTGTAAAGATGCAATGGCTTCTTCAGCCTTTCCTTCTTGATAAATTGACAGAAAGGCATTTACAATAACTATAGCAACAATAATAAATGAATCAAGTTTTTCTCCTGAAAAGGCAGAAAAAATAGCAGCAACAATTAATATAATAATCATGGGATCAAAAAATTGGTCCTTTAATTTTTCAATAAGCGGTTCCTTTTCTTCCTTTTTCAGGGCATTAGGTCCATATTTTTCTAACCTTTTTCTCGCCTCATCTTCTTTTAAACCTAAAGTTGAAGAGGACAATTTTTCAAAACTTTCATCTTTACTAAGCTCATACCAATTAATATTATCCATTTAAACTCCTTACATAAGTTAAAAAACGTAAAAAAATAAGTCTTAAAAAAGACTTTACTAAACTAATATTATTTACAACATTTTAAATAAAATCCCTTGAATTATAGAATTTCTTTATAATTTTCTAATATTTTATATAATACCCATTTATCTATTTTTAAATTATGTAAATAAAAAATAACTTTACACTATATTTTTTATTATGTAAAGTCATTTTTTATCATATGTTATTTTTTCTGTATTCGCTAGGACTAAATCCTGTGAATTTTTTAAAGGATCTAGAAAAGTTTGATGGATTAGAAAAACCAACATCTTGAGCAATATCTGTAATCTCTTTTTCTAAATCTATTAGAAGTTTTTCCGCCTCAATCATTCTCAAATTATTTAGATACCTCATTGGCGTGTACTGAAATTTTCTAATGAATTTGTTGTTCAAATTTGTCTTAGATATTTTAAAATTTTTTGAAAGAAAATCTAAATTAATTTTCTCAGAAATATTTAACCTTAAATATTCTTCTATTTTATTTATATCATCTTGCAAATCTTTCTTGTAATATTTTTTCCTATTATCTGATAATTTTTTCTTGGATATTAAATAGATCAGTTCAAGGGTTTTAAGACATATTAACTTCTTGTCTTTATTTTTTAGAATTTCTATAAGTTCATTAGCCCTATATATTATTTTTTCATCTGAAATGATATAACCTATATCCTTGGTCCCCTCAACTATCCTTATAAATTCTTCAATAAATGTATAATAGTAAAAATCTTTTTCTAATTCTTTGGGAACAATAGAAATATTAAAGGCAATAGTCCTATCACTGGTTGAATAAGATTCTTTTGCCTTAGGTATATATTTGCCCACAAAAATCTCTCTTGTTATTAGGACTTTATTTTTATTTATATAGGTGTAATAATTTCCCTCATAAGAATATCCAATCCTGTAACCATACCTGCCACCATATTCAGAATCCTTGGCATTGTATTTGTGTTTAAAATCAATAAACATTATATAGACACCAGGAAATAACCTATAAGAAGTAATCCTATTATCTGCAAAATCAAGATGCTTAAAATATAAAATATCTGCATCTTCAGTAGTTAATATTTTAAAGCCCCAACTTTCAATTCCTTTTCTTTTCATCTACAAATTCCACCACATTTCCACCAGCCATTTTTATAAATTCATAATCATGAGTGATAATTATAATAATTTTATTTTGCTCTTTCATTTTCTTTAAAATTTTTATTAAATTAATCATATTTTTGTGACAAAGACCCGATGTTGGTTCATCAAGAATCACAATTTCTTTTGGACTTGCATAAGCAAGTGCGAGCATCAGCCTTTGCTTTTCTCCACCTGATAAGGATTGAGGATGAAAATCTTTCTTTTCCCAAAGCCCAAATTTTTTAAGAGTTTCTTCTTTCAAAGAATTATCATCTGTTACAATGGAAATTTCAGATAATAATGATTCTGTAAATATTTGATAATTCACATCCTGCATAACAAGGGAAATTAAGCTATTCGGATTTTTCACCTTCTCATTATTATAATATAATTCTCCTTTTTGCTTTTTGTTAAGGCCGCACATATTTCTTATAAAGGAAGTCTTACCTATACCATTTTCTCCAATTATAAAGTATATTCCTTCATTAAAGGAAATAGAAAAGTCAAAAATCTCTTTATCTTTATCCCTGTACTTGCAGTAAAAATTCTTGCAAATAAGCTTATCATACTTATTATAACTTTTATCATGTAAATTTTTTTGAATGAAATTATCATTTTTTAGTTCAGATTTTTCTATCTTATCTAAGCTTCTTAAATTATGCCTATTGATTAATTCTTGATTTATTTCATCTTTATCATAAGAGATAAGACTTTTATTTTTTATGATAAGAAGCTTGTCTAATATATTTTTTAAATAATATAGTCTATGCTCAGCTATAATAATTATTTTTCCCATATCTTTTAGAATTTGTAAGACTCTTGCCAACTTTTCAATTGAATTATTATCAACAGATGCTGACGGTTCATCAAAAATATATATATCATTATCCATAACAGCTACCGAACTTATTGCCACAAGTTGTTTCTCCCCACCGGATAATTTAAGCAAATCTCTATCTAAAAGTCTTTTTGTTGATAAAATTTCTGTATAATGATTTATCCTTTCAAATATCTCTTCTCTCGGTATATTTCTATTTTCTAAAGCAAAGGCAATTTCATCTAAGGAATTAACTGCAAAAAATTGATTCTTTGGGTTTTGAAAAACTGTTGAAATAATTCCGCTTCTTTGTGTTATATCTTCTTCAAATAAATTTTTACCATTATAAACTAGCTCTCCACTAAGTTTTGCTCCTGTAATTTCAGGTATAATTCCGTTTATAGTTTTTAGTAAAGTAGATTTGCCTGAACCTGATTGACCTGTTATTACATTTATACTTGCTTTTTTAAAGCTAACATTTATATTCTCAAAAAGCTTTTCTTTTAGATTTAGAGAATTTGTATATTCAAGAGAAAAATTTTTAAATTCTAACATAACTTCACCCTTACAAATAAAAATATTAAAATTATAGCAAAAATAAATAGTATATAATCATAAATTTTAAATTTCTGATTAGAAATGCTAGTTCTTGGACAAGATAATTTCATCGCTCTTGTCATAGCTGAAATTGCAACATTATCGGCACTTTGAGATGTAATCATAAGTAGCGGAACAAATTTATATTCTAAATATTTCATAGGATTCTTAAAAAAGTTTTTAAAAGTAATCCCATGCATATACATTGCCTCATTAATTTTTTTATAATCTTCCTTTATTGAATAGAAAAATCTAAACATAACTGATATGGGAATTATTATGACATCTGGCATCTTCATTTTTTGAAGTGAATATACCAAGTCGCTCATACTTGTTGTTGTCATAGTGTAATAACCCATCATTACTCCTGGAAGAATTCTTATAACTATTCCTCCATAAAGATTTAAAATCATAGCAAAGAATTTTTCTCCAATGATAAGTGAATATTTTTGTATTGAAATTGCTAATAAACTATAAAATAGTCCTTTAAATACAAAAGAGAATTTTTTGTCGAAAACTGCAAGTATATAGGGAAATATTGCAACTAAAAATCCCAAGAATTGATATCTTTGTCCTATAGAGCCTTCAATTGCAACAATCCCTATAACTATGGTCAATAATAATTTAACTCTAAAGTCAATTTTCATCAATCCATTCCTGTTTTTTGAAGTGTTTGTTTAAGATTTTAATCCCAATTGTGCATCCTATATATCCACCAATCATTCCAAGAATTACAATTGGTAAAAATGACCATGTTGGCATAACAGACATAAATTTTTCTGTGTATTCAACACCATAACCTTTACTAATCATAGATTTTATATAAGCATCTCTTGCCAAAAATATCGGTAAAAGATTTGATGCTCCAAAAAGCATAAACACAACATAAGATAGTCTTGCATATTTTTTTGATTTATAATTTCCCTTTTTAAGAACATATTCTGCAAGAAGAGAAAATATAATTATAAGTGGAAAAGTAATTGCACCATGACCTGACATTGAAAAAGCAAGCCCAAAAATTACTCCCATTATTAACATCATTCCAAATTTATTAATCTTTGTTGAGTATAGCATAAATACAGGACCTGAAAGTAGACCACAAAAAAATGGAACAAGGGGCATCAAAACTGGAATAAAGCCAATCATACCTCCACACCATGTTGCCATCAGTGTTAAAAGCGAAAATACTCCCGCATTAACTAAATCACGTATTCCAAATTTATTTTTCATTTTTTTCTCCTTAATATACAAATTCCTCAGACTTTTTTGAATACTCTATCATCTTCTTATAAGTCTTTGATTTTTTTAATAACTCATCATGACTTCCTGCCGCTTCAATTTTACCATCATTCATAACTATTATTTGATCCACTTTTTCTATGGATCTGGGTCTGTGAGAAATTATCATCACAGTTTTATCTTTAGTCAATTTATTTAAAGATTCTTGAATATATTTTTCATTTTGCACATCTAAAGATGCTGCAATTTCATCTAAAAGAATTATCTCTGCATTTTTTAAAAATGCTCTTGCTATTGAGATTCTTTGTCTTTCTCCTCCAGATAATTTTGACCCATTTTCCCCGATATTTGTGTCATAAGCCTTTGGAAGTTTGTCTACAAATTCTTGACAGTTGGCAAGCCTTGCCGCTTCTATAACTTCTTCATCACTTGCATCCATATTTCCTATCCTGATATTTTCCATTACACTTCCATCAAATAGGACTACATCTTGAAACACCATGGATATATGTTTAAATAAATCTTGGGTTCTTGATCTATTTATATCTTTATTGTCTATTGAAATTTTTCCCCTATCAATATCATATAATCTTGATACAAGTCTTAAAACTGTTGTTTTTCCACAACCTGATGGACCTACTAATGCAGTGGTCTTTCCTTGAAGAGCCTTAAAAGATATTCCATCTATTATTTTTTTATCTTCTAAATAAGAAAATTCAACATCTTGTCCTAAAATATCAAAGGAGTTAAATTCTTCTTTTTCTCCCTCTTGCACTTTTTCTGTCCTTAATGCTTTAATCTTTTCAATTGGACCATCAATATACATCAGTTCAGCATAATATTGGTTAAAAGCTGCTACGCCATCAATCATTCTTGCCGCAGCAAAAAGATAGGCAGCAAAATAAAGTATATTTATATTTCCTTTATTTAATTCTATTAAACCTATTAATATTACAAGCCCTAAACAAAGATTTGCTACTACACCAGCTATTGAAACAGGTATAACTTGACCAAGTTCTGATAAAATATGTCCTTTTTCTAATTTTTTTACGAAATTAGTGGCATAATCTCCCTTATCCTTAGTTAAATTATAAGATTTAATTTCTGTTGAAAGATCTATCAGTTCTTGAAATATTTTTGAAGACTTTCTTTTTTCTATATAATATTTTTTCGTTGCAGATACTTGAATTTTTTTAGACAAAAAATTACATACCATCGAAAGAAGAACAGGGATAATAATTGCAAGTCCCAACTTTATATTTCCAATTAAAAGCATGGCTCCAATGATTATAAAGTTAAAAATAAAACCGAAAAAACCTGGCACTGCATGGGACAGTGAATGTTCCACAACCTCAACATCTTTCATTATTGTTTGGGATAGATCAGTTAAATCTGTCCTTGAATAAAAAGATAGGGGCAAATTTTTTATTATTTGTGCAATTTCTATCCTAAGATTTGCTGATTCTTTATAAGTTTCATTGTAGGTAGTAATGTAGTCTTTATTTATTACAAATGCCATAAAAATACCTATGGCAATGAATAAAATACCGGCAATTTTTATATCAAAATTTCCAAAACCAAGCAGTCCATTTAAAACATACATCAGAAGAATAATTGGCATCATAAAGGATAGACTTTTTAATGTGGAATAGATAATAGCAACAACTGTTCCTTTTGCTCCCTTGTCTGTAAGAGCGTATCTATTTTTCAAATAATTTTTCATTCATTTACCCTCCATTCGTTAGCAGATTCATAAAGATTTACGTATTTCTTATAAGATCCGCAAACTTTCATAAGTTTTTCATTACTTCCTCTTTCTATCACCCTGCCATCCTCTACTACAAGAATTTCATCAACTCCACGAATAGAAGAAAGTCTGTGTGCTATCATAATGACAGTCCTATTTTTAATTAAATCTTTAAAGGCTCTTTGTAATTCATATTCATTTTCCGGATCAGCAGCCGCTGAAGCTTCATCAAGAATAATAATTTTTGGATTTTTTAAGAATACCCTAGCAATAGAGATTCTTTGAATTTCTCCTCCTGAAAGATTAATTCCTTCTGAACCAATAACAGCATCATATCCATCCTTAAACTTTCCAATAAATTCGTTGCACCTTGCTAACTTGAGAGCCTCAATTACTTGAGCCTTACTTGCATCTTTTTTTGCAAGTTTCACATTTTCATAAATTGAAATATCTGCAAATAATTTAGGGTTTTGAAAAACTATGCCAATATTATCCATGAGAAAGTTTTTATCATAGTTCTGTATTTTTTCTCCACCTATTAATATTTGTCCCTTATCAACTGGATAAAGTCCAGATATTAATTTTCCTATGGTAGATTTACCTGAGCCGGATGCTCCGACAAGGGCATAAACTTTATTTGCTTCAAGTTTAAGGGAAAAATCCGATAAAATTTTAGTATTTTTATCATAAGAAAAGTCCACATTTTTAAATTCTATAAAATGATTTTTCATTTCCTTTAAACTTCCAAAATCTATAGATTTTTCTTCCATTTCAGTAAATAAATTTTCTAAATTGTCTACTGCTGAATTTGCTTGATATATATACATGAAAACATACATTATCTTCATCATATTAGAGAAAAATATTCCCATAAATAAAGTGAAGAATAAAACCTTAATAGACCAAAGTCTCGGATCTGCTCCTCCTGCAACTTTAAAGACAGCTAAAAAAATAGGTAAAACTATAAAGATATTTAAAAGCCACTGAAAACTTACATAGGAAATCCTGCAAGACATAGAGTATGCATAAACCATATCCCTGTAGCCTATAATATTTTCATAAAGACTTCTGAAGCCAACTATTGGTGCATTGAAAATTTTTACAACAGGCATCCCACGCACATACTCAACTGCACCCGCATTTAGTTCATCACCTTTTTTCATATAAGCATCCATAAATTCCATATTTCCCATCATTTTTGTAAATAAGAAAAAAGATAATCCAACAATAACTAGAAAGAAAATACCTAGAGAAATATCTAAGTAAAAGGCAAGGATAGCCATAAAAATTGGAGTGATTAAAGCTGCAGTTTGGTCCGGTATCAAATGGGCAACAATCATATGAGTTTGTTCCACATTGTTATCAATAATTTTTCTGACTTCACCAGACTTGTGTGTGTCATAAAAGCTCTGTGATGCTTTTAAGAGATTTTTTATACCTTTTTCTCTAAGCCTTGTTTCTAACCTAAATCCAGCCAAATGACTCATCCAAAGTCCTAATAAATAAATAAGCCCATGACAAATAAATAAAATTAAAATCACAACAGCTCTTTTTTTCGCATCACTTATTATAGTGCCAATAAATACATCTCTTAATAGGGTCCATATCAGATAATATGCAAAAAATAGCATACACGTTCCTATAAGTGTAAATAAAACAGCCAAAATGCCTTGTATTTTTCTCTCAGGCATATATGCAAATAGCTTCCTGTATAATTTCAAAATAAACCTCCTTATAAATGATATTATTTATCGTTTATATTATAAGATAAATTTTTTATATATACATAGCAAAAATAACTTTATATTCAAAAATTATTCAAATAAAAAAAGACAAGGAGTATTTTTTCCTTGCCTTTTAAATTTAAAACTATTCCATTATTATTTTTATTTTTTCATCATAACAAACATAGAATTTAGACCATAATTTTCCTTATCACGTCTAGCAGAATGTAGGCTTTCTGTCAAAAAAGTAGACTTTTGAGAAATCTTAATATTTTCTCTAATAAGACCTTGTTCAGTTAATAAGTCCAAATTAGCAGAAATTAAAGACAAATAAAACTTTTCATTCCTATATTTAAAGAAGCTGTCCCTATTTTTAAAAGATTTAAAAGCATCATATACTTCTTCTCCAACCTCATAATTTTCTTGGTCAATTGTCGGTCCAATAAAACCTATTATGCTTTCTCTTTGACAAGAAAAATCTTTTTCCATCTTTATTAAAGTTTTTTCAACAATCTTTTTGCTCGTTCCTCTCCAGCCTGAATGAATAATAGAAAGTACTTTTTTAGACTTATCATATAATACAACAGGAGTACAGTCTGCAAATTTTATTAAAAGCCCTATATTCTTTTTATCAGTAATTAGTGCATCTGTATTATCAAAATATTTACCATAAAAATAATCATCACCATTTTCCCCTGAGGCATAGCAAATATTATCGGTGTGCATCTGTCTACATGAGTATATTTCATAAGGATTAATCTTTAATTTTTTTATAATATCTTGTGCATAAGATTTAACTTTATTTCCTTCTTTTTGAGTTCTAAAAGACATTTCCTTTCCTGAAATATAATTTATAACTCCATTTTTTTCAAGAAAATCGGAATTCATTTAACCATCACTTCTTCCAATAATAATTTATAAATTTAATAATTTTTATACTATTTGAGATTGAATTTTATATACCCAATATTTATTTAATTTTATTGATTTTTTTAAATTGATAAATAAAAAAATTGCATGGAAATTAATTATCTTAAAATCCATACAATATTTTAATTTTTATAATAAATTATTCATATCTTAAAGCTTCTATAGGATCAAGCTTTGCGGCTTTATTTGCAGGATAATATCCGAAGAAAATTCCAATAAGCATTGAAAAACCAACTGCAACAACAACTGATGTTATAGATGGCAAGGACCTCATCTTGAGTAAAGATGAGCCTAAAATCCCCAAAGTTCCACCTAAAAATATACCAAAAATTCCCCCGACTATACAAATTATTACAGATTCTGTAATAAATTGAAATCTTATATCATTTCTTGTGGCTCCAAGGGCTTTTCTTATTCCTATTTCTCTTGTTCTTTCTGTCACAGAAACAAGTAAAATATTCATAACTCCAATACCACCTACAAGTAATGATATAGCAGCAATAGCTGATATGGCAATCTGTAAAGAATCCATTGTTGATGTCATCTGTTTCATTTGAGATACGGCAGAGTTTGTGTCTATTTTTACCCTATCATTTTTAGAAAAATATTTATTTTTTAAATAGGTACTTACACTTTGACAATCTTCCTCCACATTTTCAGAATTATTTAAAACAAAGGCTGCATAAGAAAAATAATCGCTTACCCACCCATTTATTTCTCTTTCGCCCACATTATAAGGAATATAAAGCTTTGAAGTGTCTCCAGAACCTCCAAAAACTCCGACTTCTATCTTTTCCCACTTGTAAACTCCTACAACCGTCAAAACTAATAACTTATCCGCTTTTTTAACTTTTATTTCAGAACCTAAAGCACTTTGTATATCGCCATTAAAAATTTTATCTACAACTTTATCGGAAATTACAGCCACATATTTTGACCTCGTATTATCTTCATCGGTTAAAAATCTTCCACCAATCATATCTATTTTTTGAATATATTGGCTTCCACCTGTTGTAGAATTTATATCTACATTTATGGATTTATCTCCCTGACTTATTTTGCCTGAACCACCTGCACCATATATAGAATAATCTTTAACAATATCTGATAAATTTTCTTTTAAGTCTTTTAACATATCTACAGATAATCCATCTTCATATCTCATATCTTCCCAAGAATATTTGGGTTCATCAGGAACTACAGAAATCTCAACAGCAGTGTTTCCTATAGAATCAAATGCTTTATTGACAGATTTTGTCATGGCATGACCTATTGTAGTTATACCTATAACTGAACCTATACCTATAATTATTCCAAGCATGGTTAAAAAAGATCTCATTTTATTAGCACGCAAGCCTTCTAAAGAAAGTCTCAAAGTTTCAAAAAAATCCATTATGCTTCCTCCAACATTCCGTCTTTCATCCTATAAATTCTGTCGGCTTCCTCAGCAAGTTCCAAATTATGAGTTATTACAACTATAGTTCTTTTTTCCTCTTCATTTAGTTTGTGAAATAAATCCATTACCTGTCTACCCGTTTCAGAATCTAAGGCGCCTGTGGGTTCATCTGCAAGAATAATATCTGGATTATTTGCCATGGCTCTAGCTATAGCTACTCTTTGCTTCTGTCCTCCTGAAAGTTCTGATGGTGCATGACTCATTCTCTCTTTCATATCCACAGCTTCCAAAAGTATTTTTGCTCTTTCTTCTCTTTCTTTTCTCGAAACTTTAGCATAAAGCATTGGCAGTTCTACATTTTTAAGGGCATTGGATCTTGGAATCAGATTGAAATTTTGAAATACAAAACCAATTTTCTTTGATCTATATGAAGAAAGTTCTACATCATTTAATGATTTTATATCTACACCATTTAGGGAATATATGCCAGTGGTCTGCCTATCTAAAAGACCTATTATATTCATTAAAGTAGATTTTCCTGAACCAGATTGACCGACTATTGATACAAATTCCCCAGCATTTACTTGTAAATTTATGCCATGAAGAATTTCAAGCTCATTTTCTTTGCCTATATTGAAAGATTTTTTAATTTCTTTCATTTCAATAAGTTTAGTCATCCTATTCTCCATTTTTATTTTCTAAATTTTCTTTATTTTCTTCTTCGTTTTCAGCCTTCTCTGATATATTAATTATTTGTCCCTCTCCATATCCTTGAGTATTAGAAAGAACTTTCATATCCCTTTTTAAGTCCTTGCCTTTTATTGCACATTCAAAGTCATTTTCAAGTCCTTTTTTTACCTCTACATTTGCAATCCTGTAGGTATTATTTCCATCTTTTTTTAATGCCAAAACATAATCTTTTCCATCTCTATTAAAAATTGCAGTAGTAGGAACATGGTAGGTATCTTCTTCTTCAGATAAAATATATTTAACCCTTAAAGTCATGCCTGGCGATAATTTTTCTGAGTCTTCTTTGGAAATATCAATTTCTGTTTTGTAATTAACATCTTTTGATTGACTGTTGGGGTCTAAATCTTCAGGAGTTGGGTTGATAAAACTTACCCTTCCTTCAAATTCTTCATCAGAAAGAGCATCCGATGTAATGATTACTTTTGTCCCTACTTTTACATCTTTAACATTATATTCTTTAATAAGGGATTCTATTTTTAATTTGTTTACTGTTTCAATTCTTGCTATGGCTGATTTTGGCACTTCTCCCTCTTTTGCATCAATTTTTGTAATTGTTCCATCTTTTAGGGCTCTAATTTTAGTCTTTTCAAGTTCTTCATTTAAATATTTAAGTTCCACTTCATCTAAATTGTTAGAATTCGCATTTGCAGAATTTAGCGCATCTCTTAACATGGAAATTTCATTGTCTGCTGATGTTTGTGCAGATTTCAAAGAAACAAGTGCTGCCTTATAGGAATTTTCTGCTGTATCCATGGCAAGTTTATAAGTCTTTAGCTGATCATCACGTGCTTGGGAAGCCTTTATTGATTTATCAGCATCAGATTTTAAGTCATCACGAGCTTTCTCTATATCAATTGACATTTGGTCAAGATTTTTTCTTTGACTATCAATCTCTTTATCAAGAGAATCAGCTTCTGATGTATATTGTTCCTTTTGCGATTTCGCAGTAGCAAGTTCATCAGATAATTTAGAAATTTCTATTTTTATTTCTTCTTGATCTCTAGTTAAACTATTTAACTCCTGCCTTTTTGAATCAATCTTACTTTTGTCTTCTTTAGCTCTTTTCTGAGCTTCTAAAATTTCTTCATTTGTAGGTTTTTTAGTTTTACTATCTCCATTTTCATAACTCTTAGAAAATTGACTTCCACTTGCCAAGTCAGATATTTCATTTTGAACATCACTCATTCTTATGCCTATATCAGTAGATTTTCTTGTCAAATCATCAATCCTTATTTGAATTGCATCTATTCTACTTTTACATTCTTCTGCCAAAACTCTCTTATCACTTGATTTCTTTTTGTTATCTGAAAAATCGTTAATAAGTTGATTATATTTTAATTGAGAACTCTTTTCCCCATAGGCTAAATTTTCTCTGGAATTTTTTTCTCCAACAATTTCTGGATTATATTGCTTTTCCAAAGAATTTTTATAATCTTCATAGGTTTTTTGTGCGCTTTTATAAGCATCAAGACTTTGTTCTACACTTGCTTTTGCTGCTACAATTCCGGCATTTGTTCCATTAGATCTGTTTTCTACAGCTTCATCTAATCTTTTTTTAGCTGCGGCTATACCTGCTCCTACAGTTTTATTATTAGCTCTAGCAGAGGCTTTTTTCTTTGCAATTTCTTCATCTATAGCACTTGAATCTAGAGTTGCAATTATATCTCCCTCTTTAACCTCATCGCCAACTTTAACATTAATTGAACTTACAGGTGACTCCTTTTCCGCAAAAATATCAGTGCTTGTTGAAGCAACAACTTTTCCATTTTCATTTATTGAATTAACCACGTCACCTTTTTTCAGGGTAATAACTTGGTTTGAAGAAATTTCTGTTCCTTTTTTCTTTAAAAACATTCCCTTAACCATAGATGCCATCAAAAATACTAAGGCTAATACAAGAATTATTAGAAGAAATTTGTGTGTCCACAAAAATTTTCCTATTGACCTAAAAAAATTCTTAACTTTTATCATACAATCTCCTTTATGCTTTATTTTGTCTAAATTTTATTATACAATAATTTCAACAAGCTTTTATAAAATTATAATATATAATTATTAAATTATTCTTAAATTAATTTTAATTTTTGATTAATTATGGGGGAAAATATGCTTGAAAACTTTGTACTTTTACTTTTTATTGTTGTCTTAATAGGTTCAATTGTTTTAAAAATATCTTTAGTTTTAGCCTTGCTGGCAAATTTAATAATTTTTATAATTTATTGTTTGATTAAGGGTCATAAATTAAAAGAATCTTTAAACTTTGTTTATCAAGGATTTTCAACATGCAAACTTATGCTTTTTATTTTTTTGCTTATAGGTATGATTACTGGAACTTGGAGAGCTTGTGGCACAATTTCTTACATAATTTATAATGCAGTAAAAATAATTTCTCCCAAGTATTTTTATGTTGGCATTTTCCTATTTAATGCAACAGTTTCCCTATTAACAGGTTCAAGTTTTGGAACATCTTCCACAGCTGGTATAATATCTATGACTCTTTCCTATGCCATTAATATGAATCCCTATTTCAGTGCTGGTGCTATAATTTCAGGTTGCTTTGTCGGTGATAGAACCTCACCAATGTCAACATCTGCTCTGTTAATTGCTACAATTACACAAACGAATTTTTATAATAATATAAAAAATATGATAAAAACTTCTATCATTCCTATAGTTTTAACTATAATAACTTTTCAAATTTTAAATTTGAACAGCTTAGGGGCTATTCATAATGTTGATTTAACTTCAATCAAGAGCGATTTCAATTTTAATATTATCTTAGCTATTCCAGCTATATTAATAATTATTTTAGCAATGTTTAAAGTTCCCTTAAAATATAATATGAGCTTATCTATAATAATTGCAATTTCTCTTGCATATTTTTTCCAAAATATGTCCTTAAATCAAATTCTTAGAAGCGCTCTATTGGGATATGTAAATGAAAATGCAGATAAATCAATAAATGGTGGTGGGGTTATATCCATGGCTAAAGCTATCTTAATCGTTGGCATATCTTCTGGTTATTTCGGTATATTCAAAAATACTGACCTATTAAAAAGTATCAAATTAAAAGTCAACAGTATATATAAAAAATTCCCACAACTTTTTGTAATGGAAATCTTGTCAATAATTATTGCGTGTTTTTCTTCAAATCAAACCCTTTCTATTATGCTAACCTATGAAATGAGTAGAGAAAACATAGAAGACAAAGAAAAACTTGCCCTTAATTTGTCAAATTCAGCTTTACTTAATTCTATGTTTATACCTTGGAATATTTCAGGTAGAATTCCTATAGACACAATATCAGCACCTATTGGAGGCATATATTTTTCTTTTTATAACATTTATATGATCCTTGTAAATACCCTAGCAGATATTTGGGCAAATAAAAAACACCATTAATTAGGTGTCTTTAAAAAATTATGAAACTCGATTAAAGATATATATAAAGGAGAATTATAAATTTTTTATAGCTATTACCTCATTGTCATGAAGGATAAGCTCATCAGTCAAGGCTTCAACGATAAATAAACCCCTTCCGTTGAAATCCCACGATTTGCAGTCATCTCTTAAAGATTCATAGTTTATGCCCTCTCCTTCATCTTTAACAATTATCATAAGACTTTTTTCATCCATGACCATTTTTAAACGAACTTTTTTGGAACAATCTTTACAATTTCCGTGCATTGCTCCATTAACTACCAACTCATTTAGAATTAATTTTATGTCAAATATTGCATCCCTGTCATCAATAAAGCCTTCTAATTCACTAACAGCTCCCTTTACAAAAGGCTCTATAGAGAATAGATCGCTAGTAACAGAATCGTCAAATTTATATATAACATTCATGTTATTCATCTCAATCATCCTTAATCTTTAATCGTAAAATATTTACCCCACTTTCAAATAGTTAAACTTTATGTAAAAATTTTTTTACACAATTTTAAGATAAAGTTTTTTAAATTTTTTTAAATTATTTCTATTTTTTTGACTTTAGTGGGTATAAACCATATAATTAGAAATGGATTATTGAATTTTTCTAATTATTAATATTGAAAGGAGAATAATATGAAAAAATACGAATGCACAATGTGTGGATACATTTATGATCCAGAAGTTGGCGACGAAGACGGCGGAATTGAACCAGGGGTGGCTTTTGAAGATTTACCAGAAGATTGGGTGTGTCCTCTTTGTGGAGCTGAAAAATCAGATTTTGAACCTGTTGAAGAATAATAATATTAAAAGGTAGTGTTACTAAATTGAATAGATTTATCTATTCAGTAACACTCCTTTTTTATTAACTAACTTTTTTAACAGATTTTGGCATTAATTTGTTTTCTATAATCCCTAAAACAAAATCACTGACAACTGCCATTAAAGCTGTAGGAACAGCTCCTGCAATTATAATCGCTCCTCCATTTGCAACATTTATTCCTCTTGAAATAATATCTCCAAGACCTCCTGCTCCAATAAATGTTCCAACAGCTGTAACTCCTATTGCGAGAACAAGAGCGTTTCTAATACCTCCCATAATAATTGCCATAGATAAGGGTATTTCTACTTTTAAAATTCTTTGTCCTGATGTCATTCCCATTCCCTTGGCTGCATCAATATATTTTTCGGGTATAGACGTTATGCCTACAACAGTATTTTTTAAAATGGGCAAAATTGCATAGAGAAAAACTGCAAACACTACGGTATTAGGGCCTGTCCCAATTGCAAACATTAATATTGCAAGCATTGCCAATGATGGTATTGTTTCTAAAATGTTTGCTACCCCTATTAAAAAATCGGATAATTTCACTTTCCTGGCAATAATAAATCCCAAGGGTATTGACAAGATTGAGGCAAACAAAACTCCATAAAAAGAAATTAAAAAATGCCTTATGAACTGTTCAAATATATAGGAAGAGTTTTGTAAATAATAAATTAAAAAATTTTTCATTTCTTATCCTCCTCAAAATAATTATGCTCTTCTAAAAATTTTTTCGCCAAGGTTTCCGGTTCTACTAAATCTTCATCACTTATCCTATTTAATTTTTGCATAGTTTCAGAATCTATAGAATTTTCAAGTTTTAAAAGTATTCTATCGAGCTCTTTGTGTTTTTCTAAAATTTTAATTGTGGCTACAGGTGAGCAATCATATGGTGGAAACAGCCTTTTGTCATCTTCTAATAAAATAAGTCCATAGGTATTTATCCTTCCATCTGTTGAATAACCCAAAACTACATCCATCTCATTTTCAGCCAAAGCTGTATATACCAAACTTATTTCCATGGGATAGAGCTTATTAAAGGAAAAACCGTAAATTTCTTGAAATCCCTTATATCCATCCCCAGGTCTGTTAATCCAACCTGTATCTACACCTACTTTTATTTGGTCTTTTATTTTTTCAAGATCCGAAACTTTTTTTAAATCATACTTTTGTGCCAAATCTTTTTTCACCATAAAAGCATAAGTATTTGCAAATCCAAAAGATGGATACCACTTCCTATTATATCTTTTTAAATATTCCACTTGCACAGTCTTTAGTGCTTTTTCCGGATCTTTGATAGGCTTCATTCCAAGTTCTCCAGTTAGGGATGTTCCTGTATACATTCCTCCGCTCACATTGAGATCCCCTTTAATCATGGCTACATTTATTAAAGTTGTTGATCCGAGGTTGGATATAATTCCTACATTTAAGTCTGTATAGTGTCTTATCATCTGTGCAACAATATTTCCTAAGATTTGCCTTTCAGTTGTTGATCCTGTTGCTACAATTACATCATTATTTGTATCCATACCAATTCCCGGTAAGCTGCATGATGTTAGAAAAATTAATACAAGACCCAATAATTTTCTAAGCTTTTTCATTGTTATGATCTCCTTAAGGGTGAGATTTTATTTTCAAGTTTTCTCAACAAAAAATCCGCCAATATTGCAAGTAGGGTTACAGGTATGGTCCCCCATACTACCATTGGCATTATTGCATTGTTTAAGCCGTTAAAAATAAAATCTCCCATACCGCCCCCGCCTATATATGAGGCAAGAGTAGCCCATGATAAAACATATACTGCAGATAGCCTTATTCCACTCATAATTACAGGCATAGCCATAGGTAATTGAACTTTAAATAATAACTGACTCTTAGTCATTCCCATGCCAAGAGCTGCATCTATTAAATTAGAATCTACCGCCTCAATGCCCAGATAAGTATTTCTCATAATTGGTAATAGTGAATATATAAATAAGGCACATATGGCAGGTTTTTTCCCAACTCCAAAAATTGGTATCATTATTGCCAAAAGGGCAAAAGATGGTACTGTTTGCAAAACTGAAGCAAGTGCCATAAAAATTTTAGCTATAACTTGACTTCTTATTAAAAAAATCCCTATTGGAACTGCAATTAAAATCCCCAGTCCAAGTGAAATGGTTGATATATATAAATGTTCTAAAATTTTTTTATAAATCTCAAAACTGTTTTCATTAAAAAATTTAAGCATTATTATCACTTTCATCCTTTATTACTGTGGTTTTTTCATTTTCATAATCACTGATATTTTCTATTTCATTAGACCCCCAAAGATTTGTATAAATTGTATCTACAATAGTTGCACGAGTTATTAGCCCTACAAAATGATTTTCTCCATCAACAACCGGCAAATTTTTAACATCAAGTTTCCAAATTTGCCTAATTGCATCCATGATTTTAGTTTCTTTTGTGATTGACAGAGCTTTTTTCATAACCTTATATAAGGGCAAAACTCTCCTGCCTTTGCTGCCTATATCAAACATATTTAAGTAGCCACAAAGATGATTTTCACTGTCTGTAATAAACATATTGTCAACTCTTTTTTGTCTCATAAGTACCAGGGCATCATAAGTTGTCTTATCTTTAGAAATTGAAACCGGATCCTTAATCATAATGGTTTCAACTGAATTCAAAGAAGTTTTGGCTTCGTTTAACTTTTCTTCTCCTAACAGATCCCTAACATAATCATTTTTCGGATTTTTCAAAATATTTTCCGGAGTATCAAATTGTACAACTGTACCCTTGTTCATTATTACTATTTTATCCGCCAGTGTTAGGGCTTCATCCATATCATGAGAAACAAAAACAATAGTTTTCCCCATTTCTTTTTGTAATTTTTTTACAAGTTTTTGTAAGGAATCTCTGGTAATTGGATCTAAGGCACCAAATGGTTCGTCCATCAAAATAATATCTTGATTTGCTGCCAGGGCCCTTATAACTCCGATTCTTTGTTGTTGACCTCCTGAAAGTTCTCCCGGAAACTTATCTAAATATGAAAGCGGTAAATCCACTTTTTTAATTAAATCTTCTGCAATTTCTCTGTTTTTTCTTTCATCCCATTTTAATAATCTTGGAACAAGAACTATGTTATCATAAACACTCATTTGCGGAAAAAGTCCTATTTGCTGAATCACATAGCCTATTTTTCTCCTTAAGCTTACGGGATTAATATCTTTGATGTTTATCCCATCAATTAGTATTTCTCCTTCAGTTAGCTCATTCATCCTATTAATCATACGCATACAAGTGGTTTTTCCGGAACCTGATAAACCAATAAAACAAATAAATTCTCCTGTGTTAAATTTTAAATTAATATCAGTTACTGCCACCTGATTGCCTGGATATATCTTCTTAACATTCCTAAATTCTATCATTTCGGTTCCTCTTTCCATCATCAATTATCACTTATAATTATAAATTAAATACCCTTCGACTCGAATTTATAAACTTCTGATTAATGATTGATTGGTCTTTTAATGGGTAGAAAAAAATAAACGGAGGTAATAATATGGCAAATGATTATCATGAATTAGTAAATGAAATGAGTCAAAAAGATAGAGATATAGTTAGAGCTATTGTTTCTTTAAAGGAAGAAATTGATGCGGTTGACTGCTATCATCAAAGAGTAGCTACAAGCTCAAATGAAGAATTAAATAGGCTTTTGCTTCACAATCAACATGAAGAAATGGAACATGCTATAATGCTTCTTGAATGGTTGAGAAGAAACCAAGATGGATGGGATGAACAAATGAGAACCTATCTCTTCACCAATAAAGATTTAACAAAAGTAGAAGAAGATGCCGAATCAGGTGAATCTTCCAAAGCTTCTTCTGATGAAGATTTAGGTATAGGAGAGCTTTAGGGGGTAGTAATATATGGATATTTTAAAAAGAAGTTTTGCTCCAATTACAAAAAATACATGGGATGAAATAGATAGTGCTGCTAGAGAAGCTATTATTCCAATGCTAAGTGCTAGACGAGTTTTAGATGTAAAAGGTCCTAAAGGTTTTAAATATAGCGGTGTTCAAGACGGAAGACTTGAAATTATTTCTCAAAAAAATGACAAGGTCCAAGCAGGTATAAGAAAGGTTGTTCCACTTGTTGAACTTAGAATTCCCTTAGAACTTTTGAAATGGACTTTAGATGATGTTGAAAGAGGAGCTAAGGATGTAAATTTTGACCCTTTAGAAGAAGCTGCTCGAAACATCGCTTTGGCAGAAGAAGAAATTATATATAATGGAAATAAAAGTGCAAAAATAACTGGTCTTGTTCAAAGTGCTGGTCATAAGCTTAAAATAGGTAGTGACGCAAATGAAATTTTAAAATCAATAGGTCAAGCTATATATAAATTATATGAAAGTTCAGCAGATGCCCCTTATGATTTAATTGTATCTAAAGAGATTTATGAAAAATTAAACATTATATACCAAGGTGCAAGTTTAATTAAGGTTATTTCAAAATTAATTGGCGGAAACATTATAAGATCTAAAGTTTTAAAAGGTGCCTTATTAATTCCCCATAAAAATGAAGATTTTGAATTTGTACTCGGTTCTGACTTTGCAGTTGGATATGAAGGAGATTGTGGGGAAAGTGTAAGAATATTTATCACAGAATCTTTCACTTTCAGAGTATTAAATGCTGATAAAATTGTATATTTTTCATAAGGAGAAATAAAATGGATAAGAATTTATGTAAAATTAAAAAAAATGCAAGTAAGAAAATTGATGATATCACACATTTTTCAATATTTGAAAAAATTGCAATTTTCATCTCCCTAGCTGCTTTAATAATAAAAATTTTCGATTTAGTTGATGGAGTGTTAGACTTAATTAATAGAAATTAAAAATATAGGCGGATTCAATTCCGCCTTATTTTTTTTGCCCTTAATTATGATATAATCAATATAGTACAGGAACTACATTTAAAATAAAAAATTTCATTTTCTAATTAAAAATCTTTTATTTTTAAAGTAATTTTCTATAAATAACTACAATTTAAATCAATTATAATAAAAAAGTTAGAATTATTAAAAAAATTTGATATTTTATAAAAACTTTTACAGGATATGACTAAGTTTGCAAAAGAAAATTATTACAGAAAATATATTATATGGTGAATTTACAAAATAAAAAGCTTCTTTCTTTAGTTTGATAGTATTTTATTGACATAAACTCTATATTGTGTTAAACTGGTATAAATATTTATTTTTAATAATGTTTAATTCAATTTAAGAGGTGTAATTATGAAAAAGAAATTTGTTCGATTTTTAACTGTTCTTTTGTTAATGGTCCTTGGACTAAGTATGGGAGCATGTTCTAAGGTTGAAAACACATCTTCTTCCAATGGAAAAGATGCAGAAGCAAAAGAAACAGAAGAAATCAAAGATTTGCCTAAGGCTGATTACAAAGTTTTAAAAGAAGGCGAACCTTACCATATCGGTGTTGTTACAGGTACAGTTTCACAATCAGAAGATGAGTTCAGAGCAGCTCAAGCAGCTATTGAAGAGTTTGGTGCTGATATTGTAAAAAATGATACTTATCCTGACAGATTTGAAGCTGAAATAGAAACTACAATTCAAAAAATCACAGCCATGGCTGATGATCCTGATATGAAAGCAATTATTGTAAATCAATCTGTTCCAGGTACTTCAGCAGCTTTCCAAAAAATTAGAGAAAAAAGACCTGATATCATTTTAATCAACCTAACTCCTCAAGAAGATGTTATTATGGTTGAAAAAGCATCTGACCTTTGTATAGATGTTGATAATATATCAAGAGGTTATAGAATTGTTAAAGCTGCAAAAGAAGTTGGAGCTACTAAATTCGCTCATATAACTTTCCCAAGACATATGTCAATTGAAATGCTTGCTTTAAGAAGAGCTATTTTTGAAGAAGCTTGTAAGGATGAAGGGCTTGAATTTATTTCATTAAATGCACCAGACCCAACTACTGATATCGGTATTCCAGGAGCACAACAATATGTAGCTGAAAATATTCAAAGCTGGATTGATAAATACGGAAAAGATACTTGTTTCTTCTGTACTAATGATGCTCATACTGAACCTCTATTAAGAGGAGTTGCACAAGGTGGAGCAATATTTATTGAACCTGATTTACCTTCTCCAATAATGGGTTATCCTAATGCTTTCTCTGTAGATTTAAGCGATATTGCAGGAAATTGGCAAGCAATAAATAAAAGAGTTGAAGAAGCTGTTGTTAAAGCTGGCGGCGGTGGAAGAATGGGTTCTTGGGCTTACTCACTAGGATATACAGAAGTTAGAGGAGCCGTTGATCACGTTATTAAAGTTCTTCACGGTCAAGCTGAACTTACAAATGTTGAAGATATTAAGGCTTCACTTCACAAATATACTGAAGGTGCAAACTGGATGGCTTCAAAATTTGTAGATAGACAAAATGGTCAAGAAGTTGATAACCACGTTCTTATTTCTCAAGATACTTACCTATATGGTAAAGGATACATGGGAATGGACAAAGTTCAAGTTCCTGATAAGTATAAGAATCTAAATGTTGACTTAGAAGCTATTGAAAAATCTCAAGAACAAGCTGAAGGTCAAGCAGAATAAAAAAAGGCCAAAACCAACGGCTAAGGTCGTTGGTTTTTTTTAATAATTATGAGGTGATATTTTGACAGAAAATCTATTAGAAGTGCAAAATGTCAGCAAAAGTTTCGGTGAAAATCAAGTTTTAAAAGATGTTAACTTCACTTTGAAAGAAGGAGAAATTCTTGGACTTGTCGGAGAAAATGGAGCCGGAAAATCTACCCTTATGAATATTATTTTCGGAATGGAATTAATTCATGAAACGGGTGGATTTAATGGCAAATTAATTTTTGACGGAAAAGAAACATCTTTTAAAAACCCAATAGAAGCTTTAAATGCTGGAGTAGGTATGGTCCATCAGGAATTTAACCTAATTCCAGGCTTTACTGTAGCTGAAAACATCACATTAAATATGGAAAATACTAAAAAATCTGTAGTTTCTTCTGTTTTCGGCAAAAAACTCGAAACAATTGATGGCAAAAAAAATATTGAAATCTCTGGTAGCTCCCTTGAAAAGCTAGGTATTTCAATAGATGCAAATGAATTAGTATCAGAGATGCCAGTTGGTCATAAGCAATTTATAGAAATTGCTAGAGAAATAACTAGAAAAAATGTTAAGTTAATAATTATGGACGAACCAACAGCCGTGCTTACTGAATCTGAAGCAAATTCTCTTATGGAATCTTTAAAAAGACTTTCTTCTCTTGGTATAGCAATTATTTTTATCTCCCATCGTTTAAGAGAAATTTTAACTATTTGCGATAAGGTTGTTGTTTTAAGAGATGGTATTGTTGTTGAAAATAGACCTAATAAAGATTTATCTATAGAAGAGATTGCTAATTGGATGGTAGGAAGAAATTCTGACGACAAAATGGATGTTGTTAAGAAAAATAAAAAAGATATTGATGGCAAAGATACAATAATGAACATCAATAATTTATGGGTCGATATGCCTGGTGAAGCTGTTTTTGATGTTAGCTTATCTATTAAAGATGGCGAAATACTTGGTATAGCTGGACTTGCCGGTCAAGGAAAACTTGGGATTCCAAATGGAATTTTAGGTACTTATCCTGTGGGCGGTGAAGTTACTTTTAAGGGTGAAAAACTAAAACTTGGAAATACTTCAAAAATTCTTAAAAAAGGCATAGCATTTGTATCAGAAGATAGACGTGGAGTTGGTCTACTTTTAGATGAACCTATTTATTGGAATATTGCTTTTAATTCAATGCAAGTGCAAGATAAATATATTAAGAAAATATTAGGGCTTAAATTTAGAGATGAAAACGCCATGAAAGAATTGGCAAAAAATTACATTGATAGCCTCGCTATTAAATGCACAGGTCCTGAACAAAAAGCTGGTAATCTTTCTGGAGGTAACCAACAAAAAATTTGTCTTGCAAAAGCTTTTGCCATGAATCCAGAACTACTTTTTGTTTCTGAGCCGACTCGTGGTATAGATATTGGAGCTAAACAACTTGTATTGGAAGCTTTGGAAAAATTCAACAATGAAAACAACACAACAATTGTTATGGTTTCTTCTGAACTTGAAGAATTAAGATCAATATGTGATAGAATTGCAGTAATCTGTGAAGGTAAAATTGCAGGAATTCTTCCGGCTGATGCTAGCCCCGAAAAATTCGGTCTATTGATGAGTGGAGAAAGTGTGGAGGTTTAAGGTGAAAAATAAAAATTTATTACAAAAATTTGGTTTGGCAAGAACAATAATTGCCCTCTTTTTAATAGCCTTATTTATAGCTGCTCCTTTTGCTGGTGTTAGTATAAAAGACTCTTTTGAAAATGTACTTTCAAGATTTGGTATGTTTTCAATATTAGTGCTTTCTCTTGTACCTATGGTTCAATCAGGTTGCGGACTTAACTTTGGTATTCCAATAGGAGTTGTTTGTGGTATCCTTGGTGGAGTTACATCTATAGAATTTGGATATGTAGGATATATGGGCTTATTTATGGCAATGGTTTTTTCTATACTTTTCTCCATATTTTTCGGCGCTATATATGGTTATGTTTTAAATAAAATTATGGGTGATGAAATGCTTATAGCTACTTATGTTGGTTATTCATTCACATCTTTTATGTGTATAGCTTATTTACTACTACCCTACAAAAATCCAGTTTCTGTTTTATCTTATGGAGGAACTGGACTTCGTCAACAAATTCCTGTTGCAAACTATTGGATGAAACAAGTTATTGGTAATTCAGGAAATAAGATGACTATGGGACTTATAAGTAAATTTTTATCATTTAATATAGGTGGAGTTCATATACCTATAGGAATGTTTTTATTATTTGCATTTTTTGCCTTCCTTGTTTGGTCTTTCTTTAAAACAAAAACAGGAACAGCTATGACTGCTGTAGGTTCAAACCCTGAGTATGCAAAAGCAAGTGGTATAAATATTTCAAGAGTTAGATTTGTTTCTGTTATTTTATCAACAGCTATTGCTTCTGTGGGAATAATTGTTTATCAACAATCCTATGGATTCATTCAGCTTTATCAAGCACCTCTAGCCTTTACTTTCCAAACAGTTGCTGCCCTTTTAATAGGTGGCGCTAGTATAAATAAGGCTACAATACCTCATGTTATAATTGGTACTTTTCTATTCCAAGGAATTATAACTCTTACACCTACTGTTATAAATGGTGCTTTTAATATTGATATTTCAGAAATACTTCGTATAATTGTTACAAATGGTATGATTCTATACGCACTTACAAGGAGGAACAAAGTAAATGAATAAAAATTTTGGAAAAACTTTAAGAAGCTCCATGGTTCCAATCCTATTTATAGTAATTTGCGGGATAGGAATTATAATTGCAAAACCACCAATAGCCTCTGTTACATCAGAACTTGCCACAAGATTAGTTAGAAATACTTTCTTAGTTCTTTCTTTACTAATTCCTATTATGGCAGGTATGGGAATTAACTTTGGTATACCTTTGGGAGCTATGAGCGGTCAAATCGGTCTTATATTTGCCCAAGATTGGGGATTTACTGGAGCTACAGGTCTTCTTGTAGCTGCTCTTATAGGTACACCCATTTCAATTTTACTTGGACAATTTTCTGGTATGGTTCTAAATAAAGCTAAGGGTCGTGAAATGATTACATCAATGATGCTTTCATTCTTTATACTTGGTTGGTATATGCTATTTTTACTTTTCTTCTGTGGAACAATAATCCCAATAAGGACTAAGGAATTCTTACTTTCTGAAGGATTCGGTATTAAAAATTCCCTTACCCTTGCATCTCGTGGTGCTTTAGATAATATTTTAAAATTTAGGATAAATTTGCCAGTTGGTCAAAGTCAAGCAATAAGATTTGATGTACCAATAATGACCCTTGTAGTCATTGGTATCTTGTGTGTTTTTGTTGTATGGTTTAAAAGAACAAAACTCGGACATGATATGAAGGCAGTCGGTCAAGACCAAATAGTATCAACAAATGCTGGTATGTATTCGAATAAAATTAGAGTTCAATCTATAATTATTTCAACTGTTCTTGCATGTTATGGTCAAATTATTTATCTGCAAAATATAGGCACTCTTTCCACATACGGAGGTCAAGACCAAGCAGCCCTTTATGCAGCAGCTTCCCTTCTAGTTGGTGGTGCTTCAGTTTCGAAGGCATCAATACCTAATGCAATCTTAGGTACAGCTCTTTTCCACTTGATGTTTATAGTAATGCCTCAAGCAGGAAAGGTAATCGCAGGAGATGCCATGATTGGAGAATATTTCAGAACTTTCCTTTCCTACGCAGTAGTAACTATAGCACTTATTATGCACGCTTACGAAAGGGCTAAAGCTTCTGAAGAAAAGAGATTAGAAACCAGACAGCAAAGAGAAAGGGCAACAGCCCAAGCTTCTGAAAAAATAAATAATTAAGAAAAAATCCCGAAATTTTCTTTCGGGACTTTTTTATCTTATTTTTTTATTAGCTAATTTAATTATTATATCCTCAATAGTATCAAAGGAAAATGCAGAAGAGTCAATAGATAAGTCATAAACCGATGATTTACCCCATAATCTTCCTGTGTTTCTCTCATAGTGATTTTTTCTTTTCATATCTTCCCTATTCATCTTAGCTTCTATCTTATCTTTTTTAATGTTATAGTCTTTTTCAATCCTATTTAATTTAAAATCTTCTGATGCATAGATAAATACGCTTAGAACTATATCATCACCAAGTACATAATCTGCACACTTGCCCAAGATAACGCATTGACCTTTTTTTGCAATGTCCCTTATAGTTCTTGAATCCATAAGAAATTGTGCATCAGAAAAGGCTATATCTTCCTGTGAATAAGAATAATTTTCTCTATATAGATCATAAATTGTGCCTTGTAAGAAAGAATCATCTTTGCTCAAATCCTCAGGTTTGACTTTCTTTTCTAAAGTCATAAGCTCTATTAATTTAGAATCGTAAAATTTAATATTTTCCTTTTCTGCAATATTTGCAGCTATATTATAAGCTCCAGACCCATATTCTCCGTCTATAGTAATTATCTTTTTACTTTTGTTAGAAAAAATTTTATCAATAAGTGACATCATCTCACCTCATTTTAATTTTAAAATATAAATATGAAATAAAAATTTTAGAATTTTGTTAATTTTATGAAAAAAATATTAAATCTCATTAATATTAAACTTTTTTCTTAGATGGTAATTGTGCAATAATTGTTACTACTAGGATTATTATACATCCTGTAATTTCTCTTAGATTCATCTTTTGACCAAGAATCATCCAACCTCCAACAGCAGCGAATACTGATTCTAAGGAAGAAACCAATGAACCTATTGTTGGATCGATATCTTTAATTGCAATCATCTGTAGGGTAAAACCTACCCCTGATGAAAGAACACCTACAAAAAGTATTGCTGGAATTGCAGCTTTTAAACTTGAAAGGACTATTTCTTCCTTAAATATTGCAATAACAAGAGATACTAGCATAACTACAAAAAATTGTGTCAGAGAAGCTAGGATAGCTTGGCAGTCATTTGGAAGTTTTGTCATAACCATGATATGTAAAGCAAAAAATATAGCTGAAAATAAAACCAAAAGATCATATCCATTTACTGTAAAGTTTTCCTTAACAGAGAGTAAATATGTTCCAACCATGGCAAAAAAAACGCACAAAATAATTCTTGGTTTTATTTTTTTGCCTAAGAAAAAATCAAATATTGGAATCAAAACTATATATGTAGCAGTTAAAAAGCCTGCCTTGCCAGTAGTTGTACCAATAATACCCATTTGTTGGAAATTTGTGGCAACTGTCATTAAAAGTCCACATACTGAACCAAATATGATTGTACTTTTTAAGGAAAAAATCTCATTTTTGTAATAATTTGATGTTTTTTTAAAGAAAAGATAAGTCAGCCATAAAAAAATACAGGCTACAAAGGACCTGGCAGTATTAAAGGTGAAGGGACCGACTTCTTGCAAACCCAAGGCTTGGGCTACATAAGAAAAACCCCATATAATTGCTGAAATAAGTAGCATAATTACGGATTTAAATTCTCTAGTCATCTTACACCTCCAAAAAATTTGCACCTGATAATAACAAAGTGCATAATAAAAATGGTAAATAAGTAAATTACGAAATACTCTTAGATTGATTAAGTAAGTAAACCTTTACCCTTTTCTAAATCCACATCTTTTCCCCTTACTTGGTAATTGTGCAACCACTGTGGCTATTAATATTATAACACACCCACTAATCTCTCGTAAATTCATTCTTTGATTTAAAAATACCCAGCCTCCAAGAACTGCAAATACAGACTCAAGTGATGCAACTAATGACCCTATTGTGGGGTCTATCTCCTTAAAAGCTATCATTTGTAAAGTGTAAGCTACTCCTGATGATATAATTCCAATAAATAAAATTTCTTTATAGGCTGCAAAAATATCTCTTATTATAATATTTTCAAATATCAGTGCTATGATCAAAGAAAATGTACTTATTACTATAAATTGAATCATGGATACTAAAATTTTCTCGCAGTCATCAGGTAAAGATGCCATAATCATAATGTGAACAGCAAAAAATAATACTGAAATAAGGACAAACCCGTCGTATCTGTTTATTGAAAAATTTCCTTTGATGGATAATAAATAAACTCCAAGCGTAGCAACTCCTATACAAAATATAATTTTTTTTGATACTCTATTGCCTAAAAAAAATTGAATTATAGGTATAATTACAATATAAGTAGATGTTAAAAATCCAACCTTTCCAGTTGTTGTCCCTAATAAGGCAACTTGCTGTAAGCTATTTCCCACTGTTATAAGTAAACCGCAAATAATACCGTATTTTATAGTATTCCTCAATGAAAAAATTTCATTTTTGTAGTAGGGTATTGTTTTTTTGAAAATTGAGTAAATAATAATTAAAAATATCCAGCCGATAAAAAACCTTGCAAAATTAAAGGTAAACGGTCCAATATAGTTCATGGCAAGGACTTGTACCACATAGGCAAATCCCCATATTATTGCAGCATTCAAAAGCATAATAGTAGACTTTAATTCTCTAGACATAACTCACCCCTGATTTTGAAAACGTTAATCATAATTACAGACTTAAATTTTTTATTTTGATTTGATGTACTTTATAAGTGCAAAAATAACTAATATAATAAGAATAATTTTTAATATGACCATAATAGAGCCTAAAATTATAGGAATATTTATTAACATAAGCCCTCCTTTATTAATAGTTATTAAATTTCTATTTTATCTTACTTAACTGATTTTATTATATCATTTTATGATTTTTGTGTAAACAATATCATGTTATAAGTGATCTCCACTAGGCTTACAAATTTATAAAAATAAAAAATGCTACAGCTTGTGCCATAGCATTTTTTATTAAATACTAATCAAATTAATGTTTATTTATTCTCCGAAAAAAGACCTCATATATTCTCTATATTGATTAAAAGGATCTGACTCATCATAATTACCTTGTGAATTTTGACCTTGGTCTTGTCTATTTTCAAAGTTTTCTTGTGTTTTTTTATCTTCCTTTAGCTTTTCACTTACAGGAACCCTGTAATTTGTAAAAGTCAATTCTGTTTGTTTTTCTTTGCCTTCCCTTATATAAGTTATGGTGACTTTATCCCCTTCTTGATACTTGTAAAGGGCAGCCTTAAGGTCTTTAACTCCTTTAATTTTGTCATCACCAAGTTTTGTAATAACATCTCCAACTTCTAGACCTGCAGTTTTTGCTGGCGAATTATCAAAAACTTTTAAGATAAATATCCCTTCATCTATTCCCAAATCTTTACCGATAATTTGGTTGGCATATTGAGCATCCGCTGAATATACACCAAGGGATAATTCCTTGTAATCTCCATTTTTCACAACTTGATTGATTATTGTTTTTACATAATTAATTGGTATTGCAAATCCAAGACCTTCTGCAGATTGAACTTTTACTGTATTTATACCTATAACTTGTCCTTGTGCATTTAATAAGGCTCCGCCTGAATTACCCCCATTTATTGACGCATCAGTTTGTATTAGCCCCATCATATAACCACCACCAGAAACTTGACCGACATATCTATTCAATCCTGAAATAATACCTTGAGTAACAGTTTGACTAAATTGTAGAGAAATTGGGTTACCAATAGCTATTGCCACATCCCCTATATTTAATTTATCACTATCTCCAAGCTCTGCGGGAACAAGTTTTTCTTTAGTATTAACTTTAACTACAGCAAGATCAACATTTTCGTCAACCCAAATAGGTTTACCTTCTACAGTAACATCTTTATCAAGTTGAACATTTACCTTATCCACTACTTGATTATTTAATTTTACAACGTGAGCATTTGTTACAATATATCCTTTGTCATCAAAAACTATACCTGAACCCATACCTTGGACTTGAACAGGTCCAAAAAATGATGGTTGCACACCTGTTGTTGTAATCCCAACTACTGATGGCATTGATTTTTTTGCCACAGCACTAGCTACAGTTGAAACATCACTTGCATTTATAGTTATATTCTTTGATGAATTTTCTGAATTAGCAGGAAATTTTTTATAAAAACAATAACTTGTAAATGCTGAACCTATAACTCCGCCTATAATCGCAAAAATTAAAGCCAAAATTATAAGGCCATTACCAGATTTTTTCCCTCTAGTGGATTTGTTACTTTCTATTATATTTCTATCTTCCAAAATTATTCCTCCTTATTTTTAGCTTGAATAAATATTAATAAATAAGTGTGAAAAATTAATGACAGCTTGTTTAAAGACAATTGAAAATCTATATCTAAAACTTCTAAATTTGAAGCTTATTTTTTATTTTTTGGTCAAAAGGAAAAACAACCATATTTTTAGTAGAGATAAAAATTTTTCTTGCAGATATAGATTAATTATTGTCCTTTTAAAATTAAATTTATAAATTATTTTTTCCCATTTTACTATATCTAAATAAACAAGTTTTATATAATATGTAAATGAAGGACATACGATAGTAAAATTAATTATTTAAATAAAATAATTGCATTAAAAATTTTAAAGTTTTATAATAGTTAAGATTGCTTTTAAAGGCTAAATATTGACACATACATACTTTATAAATATAATCTATAAAGACGTGGAGGTTTAAATGAATAAAAAATCATCTAATGGCTCAAAAATTGCAAAATCAACCCTTGCCCTAATAATATTTTCACTAATAGGCAAAGTTTTTGGTTTTGTTAGAGAATCTTTAACAGCTAATGTATTTGGAGCAACTGTTGAAATGAGTGCATACTCACTTGCTCAAGCTGCTACAGCTATGATTTCAGCTTTCGTAACATCAGCTATAGCAACAACTTTTATCCCGGCCCTACAAAGAGCCGAAAATGATTTGGGAGAAGAAAGAAAAAATTATTTCACAAACAATCTTCTTTCTATATCAAGTGTAGTTTCAATTATATTAATATTACTCGGTTGGTTTTTTCCAAGACAAATTGCTTACTTAACAGCTTCTAGAGCAAACCCTGAAACTTTTAAAATAGTAGTAAGACTTATTCAACTCGGAATGCCTGTAGTAATTTTTTCTTGCTGGGTAGGTGTTTTTACAGGATATTTGCAATATGGTGGAAAATTTGCAGCGACAGGAGCAATATCTATTCCCTTAAATATTGTCTATATTGTTTATCTTGCTATGTTTTCCCACCATGTGGGAATAGTAGGTTTAACTGTTGCAGCAGTTGTCGGAGCCTTTGCACAATTTTTATTTCTATTACCAGACTCTTTTAAGCTAGGCTATAGACCTAAACTTATTTTTGACCTAAAAGATAAATATGTAAAAGAAGCATTAGAATTATCTTTACCTGTTTTGGTATCTGTTTCTGTAAATGATATTAATACAGCCGTAAACAGATCTTTAGCTTCCGGTATGGGAACTAAAGCCCCTTCAATTTTATATTTTTCCAACAAAATGAATACTTTAATAATAGGAATTTTTATAGCTGCTGTTACAGCTATAGTTTATCCAATTCTAACAAGATCTTTTGGAAGAGGAAATATGCTACAAGGGAAAAAAGTTATGAATGCCTCAATAAAATCAGTTTTATTTTTAACAGTCCCGGCAACAATAGGTATGATTATCCTAGCAAGACCTCTTATAGAAATTGCATTTGTCCATGGTAAATTTACAGTAGAAGATGGAATTAGTGCAACTTCAACTTTAAGATTTTACTCATTATCGCTTATTTCTATATCTCTTACCAATGTACTAAATAGGATTTATTATTCACTAAATGATACAAAGACTCCTTTTGTTATAGGTGCCTTAAATGTAATAATTAATGTTGGTCTTAATTTATTAGTCGCTCACCACTATGGTACAGATGGACTTGCAGCTTCAGTATCTATTGCTACAACTGCTGCTGTCTTTATAGGTTTCTACCTTCTACGCAAAAAAATTGGAAATTTAGGCACAAAGTCCTACATTAAAGCCATAATTAAAACGGTAATGGCCTCAGTTGCCATGGGATTAGTAGCACTTACCTACTTCCCAATAGAAAAAATATTATTCTCCTTTAGCTCAGGAGCACTGTTAACCCTACTAAGACTCATAGTATTATTGATAGTAGTTTCGATAGCAGCTTTAATCTACCTTGTAATTCTATATTATTTAGGTGTAAGAGAAATTAGAGATTTAGTAGCAATTCTTAAAGAAAAAATTCAAAATAGAAATTTAAAATCAGCTAACAAATAAGAATATTATAAAACTTAATATATTATTTAATAAAACTCAGTAAATCCTGAGTTTTATTTTTTTTCCATATAATGGAATATATTTCTTATTTTGATATTTCTATTGACAATTTCAATTTGCCAGCTTATAATATAAATGATTTAACAAATAAATAAAATCACCCCTAAGAAAATCCCCCGGCAGGGATTTTTTTTATATCTTTTTTCAAATTCTTGTTGTTATATTATAGTAAAATGGTATAATATCAGTGGAGGTGCTTTATGAGAACATTTACATTACTAATAATTCTTGCAGTGATTTTATGCATTGTTGCTTTTATTATTATAAAAAATATTTTATCAAAAAACGAAAGTTTAGCACATGACCAAAATTTAATTGAATGGGAAAAATCGAGAAATTCAAAAAACAATACTGAAGATGAAAACCTTATTAGTAAAGATAATAAGAATCCCACAATTGAAAATACAAGTAATAAAAGTGATTTTTCAGATAGTAAATATTTAGTTGATAAGGATAAGGCAATAACTCCTAGCAAACCTTCCGAAAAATCTAATGGCTCTAATGTTAATAAGTCTAAAACAATTGAGTATGGACATAACATTGATGATAAAAAAAATAAAGAAGTAAAAGAAGATTACTTAAATCAAAAAGAGGAGGCTAATGATTTGGTTAAGAAAAGAAGAAAATATCAAAGTAAAGAAACAACTAATAAAGATTTAGAAAACAAAAATTTTGAATCTCCTGATTCAAAAAATAAGGAAGAATTCGAAAATGTTGATCTTGAAAAAACTGAAATAAAAACTCAAGAACAAGTAAAAGAAGAGATAAATGACAAAAAAATTTCTTCCCAAGAAAAAGTTAAGGCTGCAAATTCACATATTAAGGAAGTTGATGATTTCATAAATAATATTGAAGATATTGACTCTTTGAAAAAATCTTCTCCTAAGCTTTGTCAAAAAGAAAATTACGATTCAAAATTAGATTTTCACAAGTCCATTACAACTGGCGGCATGGATGAATTTGAAAAAACAGAAATTCAAATTAAAACTGGAGATTATAACTTATTTGATGTAGTTGAATTTATTAAAAACACAAAAACTCTTCCAACTAAAATCAGTAAGAAAAAGCTTCTAACATTGCAATATTCTTCAACAAATAAAGAAGATATAAGAAAAATCCTATCAAATAATAAAATTATTGATGAAAAAGAGTTAAACGCTTTAAATGAAAATTCATCTGTAAACTCAACCATCATAATTGATAAGGAAAATAATAAAATCACAGAAGTAACAGATTCTATAAACTATAGTGATTCAAAAAGAACAATATTCTCAAAATTTTATTAAGGTCTTTTGAAAAGTTTTGTGTATCAGCCCTCCTGATAGGATGTGGCTGATATTTTTTTAATATCTTAAAAATAAATATATTAAAAAATTCACTTTTATGAATCTTTGTAAGCTAATTTTGGAACAAGAAAATTAGATTCTGCCTTCAAAGTATATTGTTAGCTGAGATAATATTTGATTTTCTATGTTAGATATGTATTTGTCGTTTGTGCCCATAGATATATTTCTTTAATGCTTGTAGTTTCAAAGCTCCTTGTCTATGTCTTGGTATGTCTAGGTTTATATTTCCATATGATGGTTTTACAAAAATGTTTTTAAAAAATTTTTATTTGAAGCGTTTCTAGTGTTTAATGATAGGAGATATTCATCATAATCATAGTCTAAATATTCTTCCACTTCTGATTTAAGCACTTGCTTCATTGTTTCTCCTAAAAAATCATTTAAATCTTCTTGTAAATCTTTTACTGTTTATGGCTAATAATTTTCGATTAATATTTTGATGTTTTGATTCTTCTTGTTTATGGTCTTTTTCTTGGCATAAAAATTCCTACTGATTAGTTTTCTCTACTATAATCAGTAGGTTTCTATACACAAAATATTTCAAAGCTTCTAGGAATTATTTTTTTACAGAATAATTAACAACTACAATTCCTAAAATCGTAATTATTCCAAACACCCCCCATGCTCCCATAAGAATATCATTATAAATCTTAATATTCTTAACAAAAAAACTAGACAAAAAGGCAATCACTAAAGGTATACTCATTATAAAAGTCATTTTTTTGACTTTAGATAGATATCCCTTTTTTATTAGCTGTTCTTTCTTGTCTTCTTCCATAGTATTAAATCCTGCTATAATATTTCCATTTGTCTTATCTATCATATATGAAGAAAATAATGTTAAAATAATCGGTATCAATAAAACTATTTTAACGGTAATATCTTTTGGATCCGCTAAATTCATATGTAAATCACTCTCCTTCAAAAGTTAAAATTTTACTTCCGTTTAAAATAGAAAATATCATCATATACTCGTTATACTTCTCAGGTTTTACATCAGTAAGTATCACTCTTATACTATCATTTTTTTTGATATTTTCAAATATTTTTTCGTTAATATCTAAAACCAGCTCATTATCAACCATTATTTTAGTATAATCTAATTTAATTTTATCAAACTTAATACTTTCATTAAATCTATATTTTTTATTAAATGATATGTTATCTGTATCTATTCTATTAATGGTTAATGGAAAGCCATTATTAATATATTCAATTACAACAGAATACATTTTTGTAGCGTTATTTTCTCTGAAAATTCTTTCAAACTTTTTCCAAAAACTTGTCCTGTATTCTTCATCTGATAAATACAATATTAAATTTATAGAATAATCTATTTGCTTATTAAATGGAATCGCTGTGATAACTCTAATATTAAGCATCCCTTTAGTCCTATATTTATTAAATACGTCAATTATATATGGTTGTGTATCACTTCCAATACATTCTAAAACCATATATGCATATCCTCCTTTAGATAAATATTTATCATATCTTTTTATTATCCTATCGACTATTTCAAATCCTTTTTCTCCATCGCCTCCACAAATTGGCACATTAATATTTTGAGGAGCTGGAACGTAAGGTAGATTAGATAAAATGCCATCAAATTTCTTTTCTTCCTATACGTTATATAAGTCCGATGGCTTTACAAAAATGTTTTTAAAAAATTTTTATTTGAAGCGTTTCTAGTGTTTAATGATAGGAGATATTCGTCATATTAATAGTCTAAATATTCTTCCACTTATGATTTAAGCATTTCTTCATTGTTTCTCCTAAAAAATTTTTTAATGCTTCTTGTAAATCTTTTACTGTTTATAGCTAATAATTTTCGATTAATATTTTGATGTTTTGATTCTTCTTGTTTATGGTCTTTTTCTTGGCATAAAAATTCCTCCTGATTATTATCTTATCAAGAGGGATTTCTATACACAAATTATTTCAAAGTTCCTATTCTAATGACTGTTTCCTTGACTTATTGTGCCGTCTGTTGAATTAATGCTTATTATATCTCCTGTTTTTATTTTTTCTGTTATATTTTTTGCTCCTACTATGGTTGGAATTGCTAAACTAACTCCAACAACTGCTCCGTGAGATGTGTATCCGGCTTTTTCTGTTACCAATCCGCCTGCTCTTTTTATATAAGGCATCATTTCTTTATTTGTAAATTTACTTACAATAATATTTCCATTTTTAAAGAAATTTACCAGATCATTAAGTTCGTTAACTACTATGGCTTTAGCGGTTATTTTCCCATTTCCGAGTCCTGTTCCCCTTGCAACTATTTCTTCTATATTTTCAATTTTTATTAAATTTGTAGAACCTGATAGACCAACAGGAACACCAGCAGTCACTATAACCTTGTCACCAGAAGAAAGATAATTTTCTTTTTTTGCTTCCTCTATAGCTTCTGAAATCATAAGATCTATATCTTCATAATTATCAAGTAGAATTGATTTGACTCCCCATTCAAGATTTAGTTGACGTCTTACCTTAGTATCGGGAGTTGCTGCAAGAATTAAACATTCAGGTCTAAATTTTGATATGGCACGAGATGTATTACCGCTTGTTGTTGCTGTTAAAATTAATTTAACTCCTAAATCTCTTGCCATTTGACAAGTTGATTTACCAATTGCATTTGTTGTAGTGTTAGAAATTTCTTCTATTTTTCTCTGTAAAATTTGAGAAAAGTCCATAGATTTTTCTGTTACTTCTACAATTTTTCTCATGGTTTCTACGGCTTGTACTGGAAAAGAACCTCCTGCAGTTTCGCCTGAAAGCATAACAGCACTTGTTCCATCAAGGACTGCATTAGAAACATCATTGGCTTCAGCCCTTGTAGGTCTTGGATTTCTCATCATAGAATCAAGCATTTGCGTTGCAGTTATTACTGCTTTTCCCTTTAAATTGCATTTTTTTATTATTTGTTTTTGTGCAATAGGAACCTCTTCTGTTTCTATCTCTACTCCTAAATCTCCTCTTGCTACCATTATTCCATCACTTGCATCAATAATCTCATCAATATTATCCATTGCAGATTTTGACTCTATTTTTGAAATAATTAAAGTTGAAAAATCTCCAGCTTCTTCTAAAACTTTTCTTATGTTGTATATATCTTCCTTTGTTCTTACAAAAGATGCGGCAATAAAGTCTACTCCCATCTCTACACCAAATTTTAAATCCTCGATATCAGATTCTGTCAAAGCTTCTAGAGATAAGTTTGTGTCAGGTACATTTACACCCTTATGAGAGGATATTTCTCCTCCATTTTCTACAACAGTGTATATATCTTCACCTGAGATTTTTTGAACTTTTAAACCAACAAGACCATCATCAATTAAAATTTTTGCTCCAACTTTTATATCTCTAGGTAAATTTTTATATGAAACTGATGCTATTTTATCATCTGCAAGAACTTCTCTTGTAGTTAATATAAAAGTTTCTTCTGCTTTTAGGTTAACTTTTTTATTATCCTTAAAGTCTAAAAGTCTAATTTCTGGTCCCTTTGTATCAAGCATTATAGCTATAGGAATCTTTAGTTCTTCTCTTAATTTTTTTATTTTTTCTATTCTTTTTCTATGTTCCTCATGATTTCCATGAGAAAAATTAAGTCTTGCAACATCAACACCTCTTAGAAAAATCTCTCTTAAAGTTTCTAAATCATCACATGCCGGGCCAATTGTGGCTACGATTTTTGTTCTTCTCATAACTGCTCCTATATTGAAATTATCTTTAGTATATTCAACAAGTTGTAGGAAAATTTACTTTCTTCGCTAAAAATTTCCTCAAGATTTCTTGTAATTATTGATTCTTTCCTTGTTCCAATAGCAAGATTAAAATTATTTTTATTTATTTCTTCTATTGCCCTAAATCCCATTTGCGATGCTAAAATTCTATCAAATACGCAAGGACTTCCCCCTCTTTGAATATAACCGGGAATTGTAACTTTTGTGTCAATTCCTGTTAAAGATTGGAATTTATCGGCAAATTCATAAGGGCTACCCATAGCTTCTGATATTAAAATAATATGGTGCCTTTTGCCACGATTTTTGCCAAGGATGGCTTTTTTTGCAATCTCATCAATATCTGTCGGGCATTCTGGAACTAAAATATTTTCTGCTCCACCAGCCAAACCTGCATAAAGAGCTATATCTCCACAATTTCTACCCATAACCTCAACTACATTTGCTCTCCCGTGGGATTCTGTTGTATCCCTAATTTTTGAAATCAAACCGCAAAGAGTTTCAAGGCATGTCATAAAACCTATTGTATAATCTGTATAAGCTAAGTCGTTATCTATGGAAGCAGGAATTCCCATTACTTTTATTCCAGCATTTTTTAATTTTAATGCTCCTTTTAAAGATCCATCTCCTCCACAGACTATTAAGACATCAATATTAAAAATATCTAAAACATTTATTGCTTTATTAAAACCATCTTGCTCTTGGAAAGATGGACTTCTTGATGTACCTAAAAAAGTTCCGCCTTTTTGAATAACATCTCCAACAGATGATTCATTAAGCTCTATAACTTTGCCTTCAATTAGTCCTTGGTAGCCCGATTCTATACCATAAACTTTGTGTCCATAATATATTCCACTTCTTACTACAGCCCTAATTAAGGGATTCATTCCAGGTGCATCCCCACCACTTGTTAATATTGCTATATTCATAATTTTACCTACTTTAAAATAATTTTATTTGGATTCTCATTTAAATATACTAAAAGCTCAAGCTTAATATTTTCAAATTCTTTTTCGTTAATCCATATAGACATATCGGTTCCATAACTTTTCTTTTGACTTTCGTCATAAAAAATGACAGGAACATTTCCTCTATATGACTTTAACACTTCTTTTATACCCACTAAAATATTTTTATCCGCCATAGATTTTATGGATATATATAATTTCTTGTCACTGGGTTCTTGTATCTGTATCAAACTATCAACTATTATTTTTGGATCCTCTACATCAGATGAAGAAATATGTCCCATAATGGCAAGAACTTTTCCATCTTCAATTAAATTTTTATATTGGGAATAAGTTTTGGGAAAAATTATTAACTCTATTGTTCCAAATAAATCTTCCAAAGATGCAAAAGCCATTACCTTATTAGTTTTTGTAATCATGGTCTTTTTGTTTTTTAATAGTCCTGCAATTCTTATATCTTTATTTTGAATTAAAGAAGAGCTGTTATAAGACTCAAAAATTTCTCCTGTATTGGTGTTAGAAAAACTTATAAGTGCAGGTCTATAGTCATCTAAGGGATGACCGGAAACATAAATACCTATAACTTCTTTTTCCATGTTGAGCTTATCCCTTAAAGAAAAATCTTTTAAATTTGGTAGATCTTCAGACTTATTTAAATTTCCAAACAAAGTAACTTGACCTCTAATGTTGTTTCTTATGGATTTTTGATTATTCTCCATAACTTTTTCATATACTGCCAAATACTGTGCTCTATTTCCATCAAAGTCATCTAAAGCTCCACACCTAATTAAAGATTCTAGGGCTTTTTTATTTAGGACTTTAGCACTAACTTTTTGAACCTTATCTACAAAATCCCAAAGACTTGTAAAATTTCCTAATTTATCTCTTGCTTGGACTATTGCTTCAATTAAATTTTCTCCAACATTTTTTACTGCCTTAAGTCCAAAACGAATTTTTTTACCTTCAACGGTGAAATTTTTTTGTGAATAATTCACATTTGGAGGCAAAAGTCCAATACCTAATCTTTTTAATTCTTCTATATAAAGGCTTACCTGCTTAATATCAGATGTATATGTTGAAATTTGTGCTGCCATAAATTCCCTTGGATAATAGTATTTAATCCATGCACTCCTATAAGCTATAACAGAATAAGCAACTGAGTGAGATTTGTTAAAGGCATAATCAGCAAAATCTATAATTAAATCATAAATTTCATTGGCAGATTTTTCATCTACTCCATTTTTTATAGCCCCACATACATTCTCTTTTTCATTTCCATAGATGAAATTCTTTCTTTCTTCTTCCATGACAGCCATTTTTTTCTTGGAAATTGCACGCCTTACTATGTCTGCTCGTCCCAAAGAATATCCGCCAACAATCTGAACTATCTGCATAACCTGTTCCTGATAAACGATGCAACCGTAAGTATCTTTTAATATAGGCTCTAAAATTGGATGAATATAAGAAATTTTACTTTTATCGTGCTTAGATTCAATAAACTTAGGAATCTGTTTCATAGGTCCCGGTCTAAAGAGTGCATTAGCCGCAACAAGATCTGAAAAAGCATCAGGTTTTAATTCCTTTAAGAACAATCTCATGCCAGAAGATTCAAACTGAAATACACCTAAGGTTTCAGCTTTAGCAAACATTTTTAAAACCTTCTCATCATCATAGGTAAATTCAGAAAAGTCAATTTTTACTTTATAATTATCATATACCAGTGAAATTGCATCCCTTAAGACAGTTAGAGTTCTTAGACCTAAAAAGTCCATCTTAAGAAGTCCCAACTCTTCAAGCTGAATCATATTAAACTGGGTAGCAATAATTTGGTCATTACGAGTTAGTGGTACATAATCTGTCAGAGGATTTTTTGAAATTACTACTCCTGCAGCATGAGTTGATGTGTGACGAGGAAGACCTTCAATTCTTTTTGCAATATCAATTAAATTTCTAGCTTCCTTGTCTTTTTCATAAAGTTCTTTAAAAGATTCTGAAATATCAAGAGCCTTATCTAAAGTCATCTTAAGTGCATGAGGCACCTGTTTTGCAATATAATCAACTCTAGAATAAGCAATATCTAAAACTCTTCCGACATCACGAATAGCCTGACGTGATTGCATCGTTCCAAAAGTTACAATTTGAGCTACTCTTTCGTCGCCATATTTTTCACAAACATAATCAATAACTTCTTCACGTCTTTCATAGCAAAAGTCAATATCAATATCAGGCATTGATACTCTTTCTTTATTTAAAAATCTTTCAAAAAGTAAATCAAATTTTAAGGGGTCAATATCAATAATACCAAGACCATAAGAAATTATTGAACCTGCTGCAGAACCTCTTCCAGGTCCAACCTGAATATTGTTTTTTTTCGCATAGTTAATGAAGTCCCAAACAATTAAAAAATAGTCCACAAAGCCCATTTGTGTAATTGTTTGAAACTCCATATTAAATCTATCTTTAATTTTTTTATCAATAACTTTGTATCTTTTATTAAGACCTTCTTTTGCAAGCTTTTCTAAATAGGATTCATTGGTATAACCACTTGGCACTTTAAATTCTGGAAGATGATAATGCCCAAATTCAAAATCAACATTGCATCTATCTGCTATAATCCCTGTGTTATTTATAGCATCCAAATTATCAGAAAAAATATTTTCCATTTCTTCAGCAGACTTTAAATAAAATTCCTCTGTTGGAAACTTCATTCTTTTTTCATCTTTAATTTTGGCTCCTGTCTGTATGCACAAAAGAACATCCGTAGCCTTTGCATCCTCTTTTTTTAGATAATGCACATCATTAGAACAGATTAGACTTATGCCCGTTTCTTTTGAAAGTCTATTAAGTTCCCTGTTAACTCTTTTTTGTTCAGGAATTCCGTGGTCCTGAAGTTCTAAAAAGAAATTATCTTTGCCAAAAATACCCCTATATCTTAGAGCTGCTTTTTTAGCCTCATCATAATCTCTTCTTTGAATTAATCTTTGTACCTCTCCGGCTAGGCAAGCTGAAGTGGCAATGATTCCCTTTGAATATTTTTTCAAAACATCTAAATCGACTCTTGGTTTGTAATAATATCCGTCTACAAAAGCAATCGATACAATCTTCATCAAGTTTTTTAAACCTTGATTATTCTCTGCAAGTAAAACTAGATGATATCTTTCATTAGTCCTATCTTTTAAATATAAGGACTTTTGGCTAACATATATCTCGCAACCAATTATTGGTTTTACACCAACTTTTTTACAAGCTTTGTAAAAATCAATTGCCCCATACATATTGCCATGATCAGTAAGAGCTACAGCTTTCATTCCTAACTCTTTTGCTCTTACGGGAATTTCTTCTATTTTAGTAGAAGCATCTAGAAGGGAATATTCACTATGCACATGTAAATGAATAAAATTTGACATAAATCCCTCCTCAATTAAAATATTTTAAAACAAAAAATATAATAAATTTTTCCTTTAAATTTTTGCAAACTCATTTCCAATTAATTTATATAAGGTATCCACAGCTTCTTTTTCATCGCTGCCATCAGCATAAATAGTTACTTTTTCACCTTTAAAAGCTCCTAAAGACATAATGCCAATTATACTCTTTCCGTTGACTTTTTCTTCATGTGCTTCCAAGCTTATCTCAGAGGAAAATTTGTTAGCTTCTCTTACAAAAAGTGCAGCCGCTCTTGCATGAAGTCCATCTTCATTTGTCAAAGTGATGGATTTATTAGTCATTTAAATCACCCCTTAATTTATTTGCTATGTTGTTAATCTTTTTAAATCTATAATTTATAGTGGATTTAGATAGGGGCGGTTTCAACATTTTACCAATTTCCCCTAAAGATATATCTCTGTGTTTTAGTCTTATAAGACAAATTTCTCTTAAATCATCTGAAATCTTGTCAAGACCTAAGTGTTCTTTTATATATAATATATTTTGAACTTGATTATAGGATGTTTTAACAATTTTATTAATATTGTAAGATTCACAATTTACAATTCTATTCACATTGTTTCTCATGTCTTTTATGACTCTTGTGTTCTCAAAATCCAAAAGAGAATTATGAGCCCCCATAAGACTTAATATATCACTTATACTCTGAGCATCCTTCAAGTAAATAATCAGATTGTCCTTTCGAGTGACAATTTTTGCTCCCAAATTAAAATAATTTATGTTATCTCTTAAAAATTGTGCATGTTCTAAATTATTACATACAAATTCTAAATGATAACTTTTTTTGGGGTCTACAACAATACCTGCTCCTAAAAAAGAACCTCTTATATAAGCTTTTTTGCCCAATACGTCCTGTGTTAAATTCAAAGGTTTGTAATTTCTAGTAAATACGTTTTCACCTTTTAAAAATTTAATCTCATCTAATAAAACCTTGGAAGAGTTCTCATCAAGACTTATTGTATAAAGATTTTTTTTTAGCTGCTTAGACTTAACATTTCTAACTTCACAATTAAAATCGAAATATCTCCTCAAAAAAGTAAAAACTCTTCTTGTTAAGGATGGATTTTCCGTATTAAATTCCAAGAAAATTTTACCATTATTATAACTTAGAATACCACACATGGGTACAAGGCCACTCAGCTCAGCAAGTACAATTTCATACCCTGAAACAGGAAGTTTAGAAAGTTCTTCCTTGACATTAGATGAAAAACTCACATAATCACCTCAATTAACCATGTATAAATATACTATCAGAAATTTTAAATTTTTTCTACATTTTTTTAATAATATTTATTGATGAAACTATAAGATTTTTACTATATGAAAAATATTAAATAAAAACCAAGCATCCGGCAATACCTGTTTTTACATTTAATTTTCTAATTCTTCATCTATAAATTTTTCAAATTCTTCTTCATCCTCAGGTAAGCTATCAACAAAAGATGGATCTAAATGAGCAAAAAACCACCTTTCTCCTTTACCGCTAATAGTTATAGCTTCGCCATCTTCTGAATCTTGAAGTTCTCTATTTACTTCATATCCACGAGATTTTAAAGCTTTTTGGACGCGCTCAAATGCTTTTTCTCTTTGGTCAATATATGTCTTTAAATCTTTATTATCAATGGCATAATTTTCAATAACACTAAAGCCTTCGATTATTCCATTACCTTTTAAAGATAAATCTGTCAAATCGCTTATACCAAAATAAATTTCACTGTATGGTGCAAAGGCATACTTACTTATAGGAATTAAATTTCCATTAATCTCAATATCCTCATAATCTTTAAGGCTGTCCCTATAAAAACTTATATTGTAAATATCATCAAATGTTGTAATTTCAATATTTAAAAGTTTTTTAATGAATTTTTTAATATCTTTAAAATCATCAAACAAACCAATATTTAAATTTTTTTCTTCTTGTAAAAAATATAAAAGTTTCATATATTTATATCATTATGTAAAAGAGCAGCTGCTCTTTTAATATTATAAAGCTTCAGCTGCTGTAACTATTGCTAAATCGTAAACTTCATCTTCAACGCATCCACGAGAAAGGTCATTTACTGGTTTATTTAATCCTTGTAGTATAGGTCCTATTGCCTTATATCCACCAAATCTTTGAATCAATTTATATCCAATATTTCCTGCTTCAATATTAGGGAAAATGAATACATTAGCACTTCCATGTAATGGTGAATCAGGAACTTTCTTATCTGCTACTTCTTTAACAAAAGCTGCATCAAATTGTAATTCCCCATCAATTAACATATTTGGATTTTTTTCTTTTGCAAGTTTTGTTGCATTAGCTACCAATGTAACTCTGTCATGCTTAGCTGAGCCGTGGCTTGAGAATGAAAGCATAGCAATTCTTGGTTCTAGTCCGAATTTTCTTGCAGTTTCTTCTGTAACAACTGCAACTTCCGCAAGTCCTTCTTCATCAAGGTCTGTATTAATTGCACAGTCAGCAGCTACATACATTTTGTCATCTCTTAGTAAAACAAAAGCTCCGCTTGTTCTTTTAATACCTTCTTTAGTTTTAATAATTTGAAGAGCTGGTCTTACTGTTTCAGCAGTAGTGTGATTTGCACCTGAAACCATTCCATCTGCCTTACCCATATAAACATACATTGTTCCAAAATAATTTGGATCTTTTAAAATATCTCTAGCTTGTTCAACAGTTGCTTTTCCCTTACGTCTTTGAACAAAAGCATCAACCATTTTGTCAAATTCTTCAAATTTTTTTGGGTCAACTATTTGTAAATCTGAAAGATTAACCCCTTCTTTTTGGGCTAAATTTTTAATTTCTTCTACATCACCTAAAACTATAGGTTCAATTACTCCATCATTTTTAAGTCTAATTGTTGCTCTTAAAACTCTTGAGTCATTTCCTTCAGGAAATACAATTTTTACATTTTTACCTTTTAATTTTTCACTCAATGATTCGATTAATGACATTTTTATCAACGTCCTCCTTTTTCTTCAAAATAATTATAACACATTTAAATATTTTTTAAACAACTATATGAGCACTTATTTGCTTTTTATATATGGATATTTAGTATATAATGTAGGTGAGGTGAATTTTTTGAGCAAAATTATAAAAGAATTTTTTAAAGTCGAAACAATTGATGCCCTGCCTACAGGAAAAATTGAAGATATTTTAAATTTAGTTAATGATACTTATTTAGAAGTTATGGCTAGAAATCACCAAGTAGATTATGATAATTTATCAATGGATGATATAAAGGAAGAATTACATAAAAATATTTTAGAAAATTTCAAAGCTACTCTTATGAGCTTTGACAAAAAAGAACTTAAATCTTTTAATGAATTTTATCAAGGTATAGTAGATTATTCTGATGAAATGGTCTATGTAAATTTAAAAAAATTCTTATCTTTAGGATTTATCTTTTTATTTTTATCAAAGAGCGGAGGATATTTTACTTTTGTGATGCCCGACCCATTGATCGACCAATTTGAAGAACTTTTAAGAACTAGCTAAAAACTGATACCCATAAGTAAGGTATCAGTTTTTTGATAAAATATTTTTTTGAAATAATAAATTTATATTGGTAATAAAAAAATTCTAATTAAATTCTGAAGATTTATCCATAAATTTTAAACACATTAAATAATATTCATGGTCAGCCTGCCCCTCAAATTCATCAAGTGTTTTTACATCTATACTTTTAGTTCCTTTAGAAGCTGGAAAATAGTCTACTTGCATAAGTATATAGTCTTTATTTAATTCTATCTTTTCAAATTCTTCGTTAAAAGATATTGCTCTTGCTTCTTTTTTATCAACATTGACATCAGGTTTTATACTTGTAATATCTCCATTTCCTAAGCTAAAAATAAATTCATTTTCCAATAAACCACCAGCAAAAGAAAAGCTATTCTTAGAAAAATTTTTTATATATTTAAAATCTCCGCTAAAAGAAGATGTATTTTTTTCATCTATTTTCCCGTTTTTTACCCTTACAATTGATAATTTATAGGATATAGCATTTTCAGGAACTTTAGCCTTATAAAATTTTAAATCTGGAATAATAGCTTGGTATGTTTGTAACTTTTCTTGGTCTGTAATTCCTGTATCGGTACTCATCATAAATTTGCTTTTATTTGAAAAATTACAAGCCGTTAAAGTCATTATAATTAATAAGATTGATATTATTTTTTTCATATAGCCTACCTACTTGATTTCAAAATTTCTTTCCACTTATCTAAACTATCTTCTTCATCTTTAGAAAGTTTTGGAAATTTGGGGTCTAAAGCTTCAAGTTTTTCAAGTATAACTGTTGAAACAAGATAACGAGAAAACCATTTTCTATCTGCTGGAACTACATACCAGGGGCATTTTTTTGTGGATGTTTTTTCTAAAACATCTTCATAACACTGTCTGTACTTGTACCAATGTTGTCTTTCTAAGATATCACTCTTAGAAAATTTCCAATGTTTTTCAGGTCTCTCCAATCTTTCCATCAGCCTTTCTTTTTGTTTGTCTTTGGAGATATGAAGGTAAAATTTAACAACGCCGATTCCATTATCTGATAGGTATTCTTCAAAGTTGTTTATTTCTTCAAACCTTCTATCCCATATATCTTGACTTATAAGTTTTTCAGGAAGTGGTTGTTCTTCAACTAAATTATGAACCCTTGTTACGATAACATCTTCATAATGACTTCTGTTAAAAATACCTATTTCACCTCTTGCTGGGACCATGGAATGAATCCTATATAAATAATCCCTATCTAAGTCCATATAAGTTGGAACTTTAAAGGAAGCAACATGAGTGCCTTGAGGATTTAAACCAGTCATTATTTTTTTTATAAGCGAATCTTTTCCAGCCGCATCCATAGCTTGCAAAACAATTAAAAGTGCTTGCTTGTTTTCAGCATATAACTTTTCTTGTAAATCCTTCATCTTTTTTATATTTTCTGGAATAAGTTCCTTATAGACTTGATCCTTTGTTAGTTTTCCTTGATAAGAAGTGGGAACCTTATCTAAATTAATTTTTTCTTTCGGTCTAACTAGATATTCATCAGTATTCATAATTTACTCCCTTTTTAATATTTTAAAAGGCGGCTTTTAAGCCACCTGTTATTTTTCGATTCAAAATAAATCAAATCTTTTACACTTTAATTATAATGTAAGTCCTCCATCAATAACAAGAGTTTGACCTTGAATATATGTTGCTTGGTCTGAACATAAGAAATAAATTCCGTTAGCTATTTCATCAACTTTACCAAATCTCTTCATAGGGATTTGTTTTACATACATATCTTCAAGACCTTCAGTCATATGACTAACTATAAAACCTGGTGCAACAGCATTTACATTGATGCCCTTTCTTCCGAACTCACGAGCCCAAGTTTTAGTCATTCCCATTACGGCAGCTTTTGAAGCAACATAGTTACATTGTCCATAAGTTCCCATAATTCCTGAAACTGATGCTAAAGATACAATCTTTCCTTGTTCTCTTTTTAACATTTCAATACCTACAAGCTTAGTCATGTAGAATACAGAAATTAGATTTAAATCTATTACTTTTTTGAAATTTTCTTCACTCATTTTAACTGTGGAAGCATCTAAAATTCTACCTGCATTATTAACAAGTATATCAATCTTGCCAAATTTTTCCATCGCTTTATTTACGAGTTCTTGACAAGCTTCATATGTTATTATATCTTCTTTAACTTTCAAAATTTCAACATCATAGTCTTTTAAAGAATCAATAACATTTTGAATTTTTTCTTCATTTCTATATTGAAGAACTAAATCAATTCCTTCAGATGCAAATTTTCTGGCAATTGCTCCACCAATATCCCCTGACGCTCCTGTAATTATAGCACTTTTCCTCATTTTTTTTACTCCTTTCATAATTTAATTTTTTATGCCTTCCCTAAATCTTTAGATAATACTAAATATTATCATTTTATGTAAGCACAGAGAACTTTGCCACCATTTTAAGATATTATTATAAAATCGAAGTAAAGTACCCTGTTAATATTATAACGCAAATTCCATTATTTGAAAAGTTTTTTTCCCAATTTTACAAATCTTTAAAAATTTTTATCGATTCTTCAAGCATAGGTGTCGTCAATTGATGAGTCGTAAGTTCAAACCTTTTAAACTTAATTAATTCTTTGTTATCATAAATTTTATAAAGCTTTTTAAAGGCATTTTCTTCAATATTTGGGTTTATAACATTATCTTCATTTCCATTAAATAAAATTAAAGGTCTATTTTTTAATTTATCCATATTAGCTATAGGATTAACTTTTTTTAGAAAATCACAAGCTTCAGTAAATTCTTTATCTTCATTTTCTGAAACTATAGATTTTTTCGCCCTGTCAACTATATAATCATAATCAATAATCCCATTAAAAATCATTGCCATATTCAAATCTTTATTTACAGCATAAATACCCCCACTAGATATAGCTCCCATAGAATGACCGGAAACGCCTATTTCTTTTTCCTTAAAATTTTCTTTTATATATGAGATAATTTGACTACTTTCCCTAATGTTTTGAGAAATTGCACGCACAAAATATTTAGCCCCTGTGTTTTTATCATCATAATCTATATGCCCCCTTTGACCGTGAAAGATTGCATCTGGTAAAAATACTCTATATCCAAAACTTGCAAAAATGTTTGCTCTAAAAAGTTGATTTTCAGCAGAACTGGACCAACCATGATAAAAAATTAAATTTTTAATTTTAAAATTTTCTTTTTGAGGTTCAAGTACAAAAAGATTAATATCACAAATATTAATTTTATTCATCTTGCAATAATTATTTATTAAATATTCCATAATATAAGCTCCCTTAAATTATTTATAAATCTATTATATATTAATAAAATTATTTTAGAATAATAAGTCTTTACTTTATTTGTTAAAGTGTTATAATAAAGATACCCCACCCAGGGTGTGAGGAGGTAAGGTTATGAAAGAAAAATTTGATATTTCCGGCATGACTTGTGCTGCTTGCTCAGCTAATATTGAGCGTGCAGTAAATAAAATTTCTGGTGTGAACAAGGCTGAAGTCAGTCTTATGACTAATACTATGAATGTTGATTTTGATAAAGATAAAACCGATATAGATGAAATTATTAAAGCAGTCAGTAATATTGGATATGGTGCAAACTTGCAGGCTCAAAAATCTCAAGTAATCCCAAATCAAAATATAAGTCAGGAAGAAAATTTAAGAAAAAGATTTTTTCTTTCTCTTGGATTTTTAATTGCCCTTATGTATGTATCTATGGGACATATGATAGGTCTTGCTCTTCCTGATTTCTTAACAGGTACCAAGGGTGCTATATCTTTTGCATTTTTACAATTTTTGCTAACATTACCTGTGATTTTTATTAATAGAACTTTCTTTATATCAGGTTTTAAAGGTCTTAAAAATTTTGCTCCAAATATGGATTCTCTTGTAGCTCTTGGGGCAAGTGCATCTTTAATATATGGTATTTATGCTATTTTTAAAATGTCTATTGGATTTGGAACTTCAAATCTTTCTCTTGTAGATGCTTACAGAGAAAATTTATATTTTGAATCTTCAGCGATGATACTTTCACTGATAACACTAGGAAAATATTTTGAAGAAAAATCTAAAAATAAAACAAAAAATTCTATAAAATCTCTTATGGACTTGGCTCCTAAGATGGCAAATGTTGTTATTGATGGAGAAATTGTAAGTAAAAAAGTTGAAGACATAAAGCTTGGAGATATAATTTTAGTTAAAGCTGGAGAAAAAATTCCCTGCGATGGTATTATAGTCGAGGGACAAACATCCATAAACCAAGCTGCAGTAACAGGTGAATCAATCCCCCTTTATAAAAAAGTTAATGATAGAGTTATTTCTGCAACAATAAATGGATCTTCACCATTTAAATTTAAAGCTACAAAAGTGGGTCAAGATACAACAATCTCAAAAATAATTTCTATGGTCTCTGTTGCTAATCAATCTAAAGCACCCATTTCAAAATTAGCAGACAAAATTTCTGGAGTTTTTGTACCTACAGTTATATTTATTTCAATTATGACTTTTATAATTTGGTTTTTAATTGATAAAAATGTAGAAAAGGCTCTTAACTTTGCAATTTCTGTTCTTGTAATTTCTTGTCCTTGTGCTTTGGGACTTGCAACCCCAGTATCAATTATGGTGGCTACAGGAATGAGTGCAAAGCAAGGTCTACTATTTAAAAATGCTGAAGTTTTAGAAAATCTCCATAAAATTGATTCCATTGTCCTTGATAAAACAGGAACTATAACAAATGGTAAGGCTCAAGTTACTGAAATTTTTACTTCAATGGATAAAAATAAATTTCTAGACCTCATAATTAATCTTGAAAAAAATTCTGAGCATCCACTTTCTAAGTCAATAATTGATTTAAAAAAAGATTATCCTACAAAGGATCTGAAAGTCGAAAATTTCAAATCAATAGCAGGTCGTGGCATTGAAGCAGAAATTTCAGGCAAAAAATATTTAGCTGGAAATCTTCCCTTAATGGAAGAAAAAAATATAGATATTTCTAAATATGAAAAACAAGCTAAAGAACTTCAAAAATCAGGCAAAACTCTGATGTATTTTTCTGATGAAAAAGAAATTATTGGCCTTGTGGCTCTTATAGATCTTCCCAAGAAAAATTCTAAGAAAGCTATAAAAAATCTTAAAGATTTAGGATATAAAATTATTATGCTTACAGGTGATAATATATATACAGCAAATACTATTAAAGAGCTACTTAATATTGACAAAGTTTATGCAGAACTCATGCCTGAAGATAAAATTAAAATTATATCTAAATTGCAAGAAGAAGGTAAAAAGATATTAATGGTTGGAGATGGCATAAACGATGCTCCAGCCCTTGCTAAGGCTGATATTGGTATGGCAATTGGAGGAGGTACTGATGTGGCTATTGAATCATCTGATGTCGTTTTGATGAGTCAAGATTTATTAGATATAAGTAAAGCTATAGAAATTTCTCAAGCAACTATAAAAAATATTAAAGGGAATTTATTCTGGGCATTCTTCTATAATGTATGCGGAATTCCTCTGGCTGCAGGAATTTTATATAATTCTTTAGGATTAAAATTAAACCCTATGTTCGCATCAGTTGCCATGTCATTTTCATCAGTATTTGTTGTAACTAATGCCCTTAGATTATATAAATTCAAATCTAGAATTATAGATAACAATAATAACAAAAAATTTCAAACTCAAGATAATAAAAGTAAATTAAATTCACAAGAATTTAAAAATATAAATGAAAAAGGAGAAGATAGTATGGAAAAATTATTAGAAATTGAAGGAATGTCATGTAATCACTGTGTAAATCATGTTAAAGAGGCTCTTGAAGGTCTTGATGGAGTAAAAGAAGCTTCAGTTTCTCTTGAAAAAAATCAAGCGAGGGTTATTTTAGATAAGGAAGTTTCTGAAAAAAGCCTTAAAGATGTGGTTAAAAAAGCAGGATATGAACTGACAAGTATAAAATGAAAGCAAATAAAGAAGTACAAATAAAAAAATTAAAAACAGTTAGAGGTCAAATTGATGGTCTTATAAAAATGATGGAAGATAACAGATATTGCCTTGATATTTCTAATCAGCTCATGGCATCAATTTCCATTTTAAAAAATATAAATAAAGATGTCCTCAGTGCTCACTTAAATGGATGCCTAAGAGATGCTTACGGAGCAAGCCAAGAAGATATTGATGAAAAAATCGAAGAGATTAATAAGCTTATAATAAAACTTTCAAAATAAATAAGTTTGCTAAAAAAATAAGTAGATATCTTAAAATTTTAAAAAAACATCCCTATTCTTAACCTTATTAAACTTTTATCGGGTATAATATAGTTAAATTTAGAATTTTATGGAGGTTTGTAGTTGCATCTACTTTTTATTGCCATAATTTTAATATTGGCTCTTATAGCTATTAGGATTTCTAATAAATCTGGAATCCCCGCACTTCTCTTGTTCCTGACTTTAGGAATATTATTTAATTTTTTCGGGGTGAATTTTAAAGACTATCATTTAGCAGATAAAATTGCAAATTTATCTTTAATGATAATTATGTTTTATGGGGGTTTCGGTACCAACTGGTCCATGGCTAGACCCGTTGCTGGCCCTGCTATTACACTTGCATCCCTAGGAGTAGTGTTTACATCCATAATAACAGGATATTTTTCATATAAATTTTTGGGCTTTGATTTTTATCAAGCTATGCTTTTAGGCTCAGTTGTCGGTTCCACTGACTATGCATCGGTATCAAATATTTTGGTTTCAAAAAATTTAAACTTAAAATATAATACTGCATCACTTTTAGAGATAGAATCAGGCTCAAATGACCCCACTGCCTATACTTTAACAATAGTTTTCATTTCTATAATTTTAAAAGAAAAAATTTCCATTCCAATATTAATTTTTAAACAGATATTTTTTGGTATTGGTCTAGGATTTTTAATGGGCTATATTTTTATGAAAATCATAAAAACTTTAAAATTATCAGAAGATGGATTATTTTCAGTTTTTATAGCTGCTGTAATGCTGGGAACTTATTCACTGTGTGATTTTATCGGTGGAAATGGATACTTAGCTTTATATATCTTAGGGATATATATAGGTAATAAAGAATTTACCCATAAAAAAGAAGTTGTATTTTTTTATGATGGAGTTACAAACCTGGTTCAAATTGCACTTTTCTTCCTATTGGGATTGTTGTCTGACCCAACAAAAATATTTCATTCCCTTTTCTATGGATTTATACTTATGATTTTTATGCTTTTAATAGCAAGACCTATAAGCGTTTTTCTGCTATTAAAAGTTTTTAAAACAAAATTTAAACAAAATCTTTTAATTTCAATTGCAGGAATCAGAGGAGCTGCAGCTATTGCTTTTGCAATTATGGCAGTAAACTCCGGAGCAAATTTAGGAATAGATTTATTTCATATAGTATTTGTAATATGTCTATTCTCATCATTAATCCAAGGATCACTCATGCCCTATCTGACAAGAAAACTTTCTATGTTTGATCCAAATGATACAGTTCTTAACACATTCAATTATTATCAGATAAAATCTCCCTTCGGCTTTATTATTTCAAGAATAAAAAAGGGAAGTTCATGGGTTGATAAAAGAATTAAAGAAATAAATCCTCATTTTGACCTTATTATTGCAAAAATAGAAAGAGATGGAAAAACAATAATACCAAAGGGTCATACGATAATAAAAGAAGGCGACACTTTGGTAATAGGTGGAGAAATGTTTTTTGATGAAAGTGGAAAAGAACTTGAAGAAATAAAACTTTCAAATGGTCATCCTTGGGTTAATAAATATATAAAAGATTTGCATATAAATAAAACTACCCTAATAGTTATGATAGTAAGAAATAATAAAGAGATAATAATACCAAATGGTCAAGCCCAATTGAATGAAAATGATAGAATTGTAATTTTAAAAAAATAAGTTCCCTGCCTTGTGTGCAGGGACTTTTTTAATCGTAATATCCTCCATTTACTCCTAAAACTTGACCAGACATATATGAAGCCTTGGAAGACAAAAGAAAATTAATTACTTGTGCAACTTCTTCAGCCTTACCATTTCTCATTAAAGGAACTTCCTGAGCAAAGCCATCTAGGGTTTCTTTACTCAATATTGCCGTCATATCTGTTAATATGCAACCGGGAGCCACAACATTAACCCTAATATTTGAAGGACCAAGTTCTCTTGCTAAAGCTCTTGAATATGCAATAACTGCACCCTTACTTGCCCCATATGTGGATTCCATAGACCCGCCAGTTTGTCCCCAAACAGAGGATAAATTAACAATTGCTCCTCTTTTTTGAGAAACCATATAAGGAACAGCCAATCTACAAGTGTTAAATTGTCCTCCTACATTGACTTCAAAAACTCTTTTCCATTCAGAATCCTCAACTTCTTGACATAATTTAGGGAAGGGAGCAATACCTGCATTATTTACAAGTTTATCAACGCCACCAAAATTTTTTTCAATAGTTTTAAACATATCCTTAACTTGATCAAAATCAGAAACATCGCACCCCACAGACATGGAATTTATGCCCCTTGATTTAAGAATACTTACTACTTCTTCTGCCTTTTCTTTTTCTTTTATATAATTAATAACTATATTTAAGTTTTCATCAAAAAAACTAAGGGCAGTAGCTCTACCTATGCCCCTGGAAGAACCTGTTATTAAAATAGTTTCTTTCATAATACCCACTCCTATATATTTTCCTTAGCATTAATATAAATTATCCTACCGTGAGGACAATTTTTAGGATAATTTAAATATTTATTAAGAGATTCGACAAGCTCATCTGAGGTCACATGTTCTAACAAATCAGCTTGATTATGCACTTGGTATGCTGGAAAATTTAAAACTTCTTCCAAAAACTTTTCCCATAATCTGTGAATAGATATTAATTTTTCTCCAATTTTTAAACCTTGTTCAGTTAAATAGATTTTTGAATTTTCAGTATAAACTAAATTATCATCTTTCAATTTTCCAATCATTTCTGTAACAGAAGGTTTAGAAACTTCAAGATAATTAGAAATATCCTTATTTTGTGCAAAGCCAGCATTTTCAATTCCTTTAAAAATATTTTTTATATAATCTTCTCTTGATGGACTCATCTTAACTCCTCTCAAATCTCAATACTTATAAAAGATTTTATATATTAAATCTCTTCTATTTTACATCATATCAGGACACTTTACGAATTTATTTAAAAAGCTTTATCTTATATAAACTAATTTTATACATTTATCATCATTTTTATATTATAATATATTAGGAAAAATATTTGTATAAGACAAACATTCAAATTACTGAACTAATTATTATAAATTGACATAATATTTGTACTTATATATAATCGTTGGGATTGGAGGATATTATGAAGCTAATTATATTTGACTTAGATGGAACCCTAGTAGATTCTATGGGATATTGGAGAAATCTATCAACAGATTTTTTGAAAAAAATGGGTCTTACTTTAAAAAGAGAAGATGAAGATTATATGACAACTTTAAACCTAAAGCTTTCAACATCTTTTTTAATAGATAAATTTAACTTAGATATGTCTTATGATAGCCTTTATAATACCTTTAAAGAACAAATTGTTGATTTTTATTCAAATAAAGTGCAATTAAAATATGGTGCTATAGATATCTTAGAATATTTCAAATATAAATCTTATAAAGTAGTAATAGGAACTTCAACCAACAAAGAATTTGCTAAAATACCTGTTGAAAAATATGATCTAAAAAAATATATAGAAAATATCTATACGGTAGAAAGTCAAACTTATGCAAAAAATGATCCAAAATTCTTTAAGAGTATATGCCAAGAAAATAATATTTTACCCGAGGATGCTATTTTAGTAGATGATTCAGTAATAGCTTTAAGAAATGCTAAAAAAGCAGGTCTTGTTACAGTCGGTATTTATGATGAAAACTCTAAAGATACTTTTCCATATATAAAAGCAGAAAATCCCTATTCAATAAAAAAATTAACTGAGCTAAAAAATATATGAAACTATTTTTATTTTTCTTTACAAGAAGTTTAGTAGCTTTTCTTCTCACTTTTATAGGATTTTCACAGATTAGACTTCACTTCTTCAGAGATTTTAGAAAAAAATCTAATGGTCAAAGAGAATTTTTCATGTGCCTATTGGCAAGTTATCTGGTAGTTTTAGCTATTATTTTATTTACTCCAAATTCTTTTATCTCATCACATGGCATAGACCTTACAAATGACCATTTTAATTTTGTAGGAAATTTTAAAGATAGGATAAGCGCTGGCAATTGGGGAGTGAATTTGATACCTTTTAGGACCATAAAATCATATATAAAATATTCAGGATTTTTACACTCTCTAATAAATATATTGGGAAATGTATTAATATTTCTTCCTTTAGGTTATATTATCCCTATAATCTATAATAGATATAAAAACTTTACCCAATTTATATATCTGACCATATCCATATCAATATTTATAGAATTTATACAATTCTTTATAGGCAGAAGCGTAGATATAGATGACTTAATTTTAAATACCCTTGGTGGAATTTTAGGATATCTATACTACAAAAAGCACAGCAAAAAACTTGATAAAATAGGAAGATAATTGACAAAAAAAATCTTATTTTATATAATGTAATTTACAATAAAATAAGGGGGCGAAAATGGTTTCGACGGGGATTCTGAGCCTTAAGTAGCGAGTCGTTGATGAATCACACAACGCTAAAATGGTTCATAAAAATAAACGACGAAAATAATTTCGCACTAGCTGCCTAAGGGTAGCTTATCTAGCTTAAAGTGCCCACGCTTTAAAATCTAGGTATCAAATTTTGTGGGGAACCGCACTGCACAAGTTGTCATAATGCAGGACGGAACTTATGACAATATCCTACGATTTTTTTGATTATTTAAAAGACTAGGAGAAAATTTAAAAATAGTCTGCACTCGGAGAAGCTTTTTGCAGACGAATCTTCGGACGTGAGTTCGACTCTCACCGCCTCCACCATACAAATACATTCTTTTGAATGTGTTTTTTTATTATCTTTAAAACTTGCATGAGTCTACTACTAACCTTATAATGATTAGGGAGGCAATAATGAATTTAATATATGTATTTTTAGCCGCCATATTTTTTTCAAGTATGGAGGTTGCAATTAAACTTTCTGGAGGGGCTTTTAATCCCATACAATTAAATCTTCTTAGATTTTTTATAGGTGCATTAATCTTATATCCCATAAGTAAAAGAGAATTAAAAAAAGCAGATTATAAGCTGAAAAAAGATGACTACATAGGCTTTGCTATTACCGGACTTTTGTGCATAGTTTTTGCAATGACATGCTACACCCTATCCGTATATTACTTAGATGCCCATGTGGCAGGTATACTTTTCTGTTCCAACACATTTTTTTCCATGATTTTGGGACATCTATTTACCAAAGAAAAAATCAGTAAAAATGTTTTTATAGGAATAGTCATAGCTTTTATAGGATTTTTAGTCTTAATAAATCCTTTGAATTTCAAGGGTTCCTTGTTTGGATTTATTGTAAATATTTTATCAGCATTTTCTTTTTCCCTTTACTCTTTAGTAGGCAAAAAATTGAATGCCCATAAACCTATAAAATCACCAACAATAACATCATTTACCTTTCTCTTTGGCTGCGTTGAACTATTAATATTAGTATTAGTATCTAGAATCTCTTCTGTCAGCGAATTTTTTATGGGAATTGGACTTGATAAATTTGCAAGTATCCCAATAATTTCAGGAATAAACAAGGATAATATTTTAATACTACTTTATATAGCGATTTTTGTAACAGGAATGGGCTTTGCTTGTCATTTCTTTGCAGTAGAAAAAAATCCAATAGCAATATCATCTCTTGTATTTTTTATAAAACCTATACTTGCACCAATATTTTCCCTAATATTTTTGAAAGAAAGAATTTCTACAAATGAAATTATAGGTGTGATTCTTATAGCCATAGCTTCATCAATAATATTTATGGAAAAAAGAAATTTAGAAAAAAGAGTAAGTTTAGAAAATTAACTTTAAAAATATTATTTTGATGGTCGTATGATATTTAATACATTAGAAAAGGTGATGTTGCAGAATAGGTAAATCTATTATGCTCATCACTTTTTTTCTTTAATATTTGTATCAAGCCATTAATTTATATAGTTTTTTTAAAACAATAATGAATCTTTCCACATTTTCCTTAAAAAGTAGGGTCACTTAATAAAGCTAGCTATAGTGAATATTTTTTTATTATTCTAAATATATATATATTTCTACTATTGGTAATATCTATAGGAGATTTATACTGATTTTATTTAATAACATTAATACTTTAAAATTAATATATTTTTCTATATAAAAAAAGACTTTTAAGATTTATAAAAATCAAAAAAGTCTTTTTTATAAACTTTTTACAAACCGCTGACCTCAAGTATTTGATAATATGCCCAGTGTTTATCTGATAAATCCTTGTAAGGATTTTTGCTATAGGTATTTAAAAATTCCTTATTTACTTTTCTATCTAAAATATTATTTACAATTACCGCTGCCTGACATCTTTTTAGCTTGCCATCAGGGTTAAAGTGTTTTGAATCTGTACCTACCATTATTTTATTAGCCACTAGGGTATCTATAGCTTTTTTTGCCCAATGATTATTGGAAACATCCGAAAATTTTACACTTTCAGAGCTTTCATCAAGTTTTAAATAATTGTAAATAATCATGGCAAATTCTGATCTTTTTATTTCTTTTTCAGGTTTAAAGGTCCCGTCACTATAGCCTGAAATAAGCTTTCTGGATTCAATTGCAGTTACTGCTCCTGCATACCATTTTTCTTGATCAACATCTTTAAAAGATGAAAAATCACTTACAGTCTTATTGCCCATTATAATTTTACTTAAAACTTGGCAAACTTCAGCTCTAGTCATTGCCTTATCAGGATTGAATTTGCCCTCGCTTCCAACCATATAGGGCTTTCTAACACCTTTGATTGCTTCTTGAAGTTCATTAAAGACTTTTCCTATATCTTCATCTTTAACCACTTTTTTTACTTGAAGATATTCTCCGCCAGCTATTGCTGCCTTTAGCCTTGCTTCTTCTTCCTTTGTCGCCTTAGCTGTTGGCAATCCTTTTGCAAAAGCTACATAGTCGCTTATTTTTTTCATATTTGAAATAGAATTTATTACTTCTTCGCTGGACTTTTTTACATCCTTTGTTTTATAAGACTCATCTACTCCCTTAATTATATAATCAACATATACGTTATCATCTTCATAGTAGGCATAGAGTCTAATTTTTTCACCTTCACTAAAAGGATTTACATCAATAGAAAAGTTACCATCTTTATCAGCTTTAACTCTTTTTAACTCATCTTTACCCTTATAAAGAATAATGGTTGCATTTTTTTCTGACTTACCCTTAATTGTTTTTGAATTAGCATAGATGTCGTAAATTTTTAATTCAATATTTCCTGCCTTTGTTGAAGATTCCAAATTTTTTTGACTAGAACCCGTATATCCCTTCCTATCTTGATAGGAAAGAACAAAGGAATTTTCTAAATTTTCACCTGATTTGATTTCTTTTCTCACCTTTGTGTTGATCTTTAAGCTTAAGTTTTCCTTATCAATCTTACTTATATCATCAACATTTAAGCTGATAATATTTTGAGAAGTTTTAGAGTTTTCTGTTGTTTTTAAATTAATCTTTCCCGGATTTACTTCTGCTCCCACTAAATCTGTAGAAAGTACTTTTAAATTACCATCCATAAGTACGCTGACAGAAAAAGATTCATATTTTTTCTTATAATCTTTAGGTAGTTTTATATTTAAATTATATAGAAGATTTTCCCCACTTTTTGCACTTGAAACGGCAGGTTGTTCTAAAACTACCTGAATATCTTCATTAGCGTATACACCAATAAAAATTAAAAACATGGAAAGAAAAATCACAATTAATTTTTTCATGAAAACCTCCTTTTGTTACATTATACTAAAGTATCAATTCCTTATCAATTAAATTAATAACATTATCTACTTTAAAATCTCTTCAATAACCTTAATTTTTTCCACCTTATTTTTTGAAAACTCATAAGCTTGGTAAAAGCTATCTATTAATTGCTTATCTAATAAATCATCATAGTGGATTTGACCTAAACTATCCCCAATTTTTACATAATCTCCAACTTTTTTATCCATAATTATGCCCACAGCATAATTAATTTTATCCTCTTTCTTTTTTCTTCCTCCTCCAAGTTTCATGGATAGAATCCCTAACTCTTCTGAATTTATCTTAGAAATATATCCTTCTTCTTTAGATTTCATATCTTCTATATGTTTTGATTTAGGCAAGAGGTCTAAATCATCAATTTGATCAACATTTCCACCTTGAGATCTGACCATCTCTTTAAATTTTAAAAATGCTTTTCCATTTTTTATATTTTCCCTCAACATCTTATCAGCTTCTGCTTCATCTGATGTGATTTTTCCTTGCATTAACATAATTTTCGCTGCAGAAATAATAAATTCTGTAAAAGACTCTTCACCCTGACCTTTTAATGTCAATACAGCTTCTTTTATTTCTAAAGCATTACCAATTGTTCTTCCAAGAGGAGCATTCATATCTGTAATCATCGCCATAGTATTTTTACCAAGACTTTTGCCTATTGAAATCATAGTTTTTGCAAGTTTTTTTGCATCTTCCACAGTGTGCATAAAAGCACCCTTGCCATATTTAACATCAAGAAGAATTGTATCTGAACCCGCAGCTAGTTTTTTTGACATTATTGATGAGGATATCAGGGGAATAGAATCAACTGTTGCCGTTACATCCCTTAGGGCATAAAGTTTTTTATCTGCAGGCACAAGCTCTCCTGTTTGTCCAACAATTGCTATACCAATTTCAGCAACTTGTTTTTTAAATTCATCTTCTGATAAAAATATATTTAAACCGCTTATAGATTCCAATTTATCTAGAGTTCCACCAGTATGACCCAAACCACGTCCACTCATCTTGGCAATTTTTAAACCACAAGATGCTACAAGAGGTCCTAAAACTAGAGAAGTTTTATCTCCAACTCCTCCTGTAGAATGTTTATCTGCTTTTATACCTTCTATCTCCGATAAATCAAGAATATCTCCACTATGTACCATTTCTTGGCAGAGATTAACCGTTTCTTCTTGATTCATTCCCTTCAAGCGAATAGCCATAAGTAATGCTGAAGTTTGATAATCTGGAATATCTCCACTACAAAGTCCCTTTATCCAAAAAGAAATTTCTTCCTTTGAAAGCTCTTCTCCTAATTTTTTCTTTTCTATTATATCTAAAATTCTCATAAACCCTCCTAGTATAAATATATTATAAAAAATATTTCTTATAAATTAAAGATTAAAAATATAAAAAAAGTGCAAGGACTTGCCTCGCACTTTAATCAGGGTAAATATTCTTTATTATTTAATTAAAATTCCACCATAAGCTACAAATAATGGTGCAAATACTAATGAAACAACTGTAATAAGTTTAATTAAAATATTTAGAGAAGGTCCAGATGTATCCTTGAATGGATCTCCTACAGTATCTCCAGTTACAGCAGCCTTGTGAGCTTCTGAACCCTTTCCACCATGTTTTCCACCTTCAATATATTTCTTTGCGTTATCCCATGCTCCACCAGCATTAGACATAAATATTGCCATCAAAACTCCTGTTACAAGAGCTCCAGCTTGAAGTCCTCCAAGTGCTTCAGTTCCAAGAAGTATACCAACAACAATTGGTACAACAACTGCTATAAGACCTGGTACAATCATTTCTCTTAAAGCTGCTGTAGTAGAAATATCTACACACTTTGCATATTCTGGAGTGGCTTCTCCTTCCATTATTCCTGGAATTTCTTTAAATTGTCTTCTAACTTCATCAATCATAGCTGATGCTGCATTACCTACTGCTGACATTGTTAAAGCAGAGAATGCAAATGGAAGCATACCACCAATAAATGTTGCGGCAATAACTGCTGGTTTAGAAATATCAATTCCTGTAAGACCAGTAGCATTTATATAAGAAACAAATAATGCTAAAGCTGTTAGTGCTGCTGAACCAATGGCAAATCCCTTACCAATAGCTGCTGTTGTATTACCAACTGAGTCAAGAGAGTCTGTAATTTCTCTAACCTCTTCAGGTAATTCACACATTTCTGCAATACCACCTGCATTATCTGCAATTGGTCCGTAAGCATCAACGGCTATTGTCATACCAGTTGTAGAAAGCATACCAACAGCTGCAAGAGCTATACCATAAAGTCCATAAAGTGGTTCAATATTTCCACCTGCTCCTATATAAGAAGCGATGATTCCAAGAGCTATAACAACAATTGGCCAAACAGTTGAACTCATACCTACTGAAAGACCTGCAATAATATTTGTAGAAGAACCTGTTTCAGATTCAGCTGCAATTCTTTGAACTGGTTTATATTGATCAGCAGTATAATATTCAGTAAATTTTGAAATAATAAGACCAACAACAATACCAATAATAACTGGTATAAATGGTTTAAATGATGCAAAAATATAATTTGATAAAAGTGCTGCTGCTACCATTGTAACTGCTGCAGCTACATATTCACCACTGTTTAGAGCCTTTTGAGGATTCTTATCTCCCTTAACAAAAAATGCTGCAATTATTGAAGCTACAATACCGAAAGCTGCAATTAGAGTTCCGTATAAAACTCCATTTTCACCATAAGCTACAACTCCAAGAGTAATAACTGAAAGTAAAGCTCCTACATATGATTCAAAAAGGTCAGCTCCCATTCCTGCAACGTCCCCAACATTATCACCAACATTATCTGCAATAACAGCAGGGTTTCTAGGGTCATCTTCAGGAATTCCTGCTTCAACCTTACCAACAAGGTCAGCTCCAACATCTGCTGCCTTAGTATAAATACCTCCACCAACTCTTGCAAAAAGTGCAATAGATGATGCTCCTAAAGAAAATCCAGTAATAATTTCAACTGAACCATCAGCAAAGAAATAAGCTCCAATAATACCTATAATTCCAAGACCAACAACGCACATTCCCATAACTGCTCCACCTGAAAATGCAATATCAAGTGCTTTTCCAAGTCCGTGAGTCATGGCTGCATTAGATGTTCTAACATTTGCCTTAGTGGCAACCTTCATACCTACAAATCCGGCTAATACTGAAAATAAAGCCCCAAAAACAAAACAAACTGCAGTTTGAATTGAATGAAGCCCAATTGCCAAGATTAATGCAAGTACGATTACAAAAACAACAAGAGCCTTATACTCTCTTGTTAAAAATGCCATAGCTCCTTGTGAAATGTAAGAAGAAATTTCTTTCATTCTGTCATTACCTGGATCTTGTTTTGAAACAAAAGATGCCTTATATCCGGCAAATAAAAGTGCCAAAACACCAGCTATAGGAGCAAGTAACAATAAATTCATCCTTATAATCCTCCTTAAATTAGCTTAAAGCTGCAAGTACTAATAAAACTACTGCAAATATAATACTTGAAACAATTACAATTTTATTTTGTATTTCTTTCTTACTTGAACCCTTATGTTGACCCCAAAGACTTGTGTCGCTAGCGCCTTGTAAAGTTCCAAGACCTGCTTGCTCAGTTTCCATTTGGGCAATAATAAGAGTTACAATTATACCTGCAATTATTATTATAATTGATAATAAAGTTTTCATCGTGTCCCCCCAATTTATTTATAACATATTGATTTTAACACACAGCACTCTATTTATCAAATAAAATATTCATAAAGATGGCTTAAAATTAAGAAAAAACTTTAAAATCGTTAAATGAATGGTCTTTAATTTAAAATTATTTTTTAACTTATTGACATAATATAGTTTTTATTGTATGCTTATGTCTAAGAGAGAGTTGATTACTTATGAAAAATTTATTTTTAAAAAATTCAACTATGGCATTCTGTTGTCCTATCTACAAATAGGGCTTCTTTGAATGTGTAAAATCTTTCCAAAGTTTATTCGGGATATATGTTTTACATATATCCCTTTTTTATTATAAGAAAGGAAAAAATTATATGAAATTATTAGAAACCATAGGAAAAACAAATTTAGTACAATTAGAAAACATCAGCAAAAATATTTATGTCAAAGTAGAAAAATCAAATCCTGCAGGCTCAATTAAGGATAGGGCTGCTTATCAAATGATTATGGGTGCAATAGAAAGAGGAGAACTAAAAGAAGGCATGAAAATTGTTGAGCCTACAAGTGGTAATACCGGCATAGGTCTTGCCCTAATAGGTAGAACTTTGGGTTTCCCAGTAGTATTAACAATGCCTTCATCCATGTCTATTGAAAGGGTAAAATTAATCAAAGCTTATGGAGCTGAAGTTATTTTAATTAAAGAAGGTGGCATGGCAGGATCAGTAGAAAAAGCAAAAGAACTTGTTGAAAATGGAGCTTATTATATGCCTAATCAATTTGATAATCAAGACAATGCTCTTGCACATTATAAAACAACAGGTCCTGAAATTTATAATGATCTAAAGGATATAAATGGATTTGTAGCAGGATTTGGAACAGGCGGAACTGTTACAGGCGTAGGAAGATATTTAAAAGAACAAGACAAAAATATTAAAATTTGGGCAATGGAACCTTACGAATCTCCCCTTTTAAGTCAAGGAAAATCCGGCAGTCACAAAATTCAAGGAATAGGTGCTAATTTTATTCCTAAAGTTTTAGATGTAGATTTATTAGATGAAGTTATCACAGTTAAATCTGATGATGCTATAGATATGGCAAGACGTCTATCAAAAGAAGAAGGTCTTTTAGTTGGTATATCTTCAGGTGCTAATGTTGTCGCTGCATTAAAAATGCAAGAAAAACTTGGAGGAAATATCGTAACCGTTCTTCCCGATACGGGAGAAAGATACCTGTCCACAGAATTATTCAATGATTAAATATTTTAAAGCCTTAAAAGAATATGGCGAATTTATCCTGGACCAAGACCCTGCATGCCAAAGTCTTTTTGAAGCAGTCTTTTTATATCCAATAGTTCGTGCCATGATTTATCACAGGATTGCCCACCATTTCTACAATAAAAACCACAAGATTTTTGCAAGATGGATTTCTCAAATTTCTAGAAGAAGGACAGGTATTGAAATTCACCCTGGAGCAAAAATAGGCAAAAATTTATTTATAGACCACGGCATGGCTGTTGTTATAGGAGAAACAGCAGAAGTGGGGGATTATTGCCATTTTTACCACAATATAACTCTTGGAGGTACAGGTAACGAAAAGGACCACAAAAGACACCCAACTGTTGGTAACTATGTAACAATAGGAACTGGCGCCACAATTCTTGGTCCAGTAAAGGTGGGAGATTTTGCAAAAATTGGTGCTGGTGCCTTGGTTCTTTCTGATGTTCCAAAGGGTGCCACAGCAGTTGGCCTGCCGGCAAAAGTTGTAAAAATTAAAGAAATTGATTAAATTTTATGGTTAATAATAATATATACATGATAAATAGCTAACTTCTTTAATAATTATCTATTATTTCCTATGAGAACTACTAATGTATATTAAAAAAATTCAAAAAAATATAAAACTTACCCCAAAGATTCAAATTTTAACTGAGCTTGGGGTAAATTTTATATTTTATATAGTTATTTTATCAAGAATTTTTTTAAAATAAGCAATAGTCAGCCCGTAGTTTGTAATGGGTACATTTAAAACTTTTGCTTTTTCAATCCTATTTAATATATTATTTCTTGTCAGCATGCAACCACCACATTGGATAATTAAATCATATTTTTCAATATCTTTTGGTAGGGATGCTCCACTTTGAAAATCTACCTGCAAATTTTCTCCATATTTTTTCTTTAACATATTTGGAATTTTAACTCTTCCAATATCTTCGCTCAAAGGAGCGTGGGTGCAACATTCAGCTATTAAAATTTTTGAATTTTCATCAATTTTTGAAAAAACTTCTGTACCTTTAATATAAGCGTCAATGTCACCCTTCATTTTTGCAAATAATACAGAAAAAGAAGTTAGTTTTGATTTTTCCGGTTTTAGTTTATAAACATCTTGGAAAACTTGAGAATCAGTAACTATTAAATCAGGCGCCTCTTTTAAGGATGAAAGCATATCTTCCATATTTTCCACCTTTGCAATATATAAAAGTGCTTCTCTATCTAAAAGTTCCCTTATAGATTCCACCTGAGGCAAAATCAGTCTTTTTTTTGGAGCTGCAATATCCTGTGGCATGATGAGTAAAACTCTGTCGCCTTTTTTTACAAGACCATCAAAAATTAAAGGAGCCTCCTCTGGTTTTAATTTGACAAGTTCTTTTTTTAATTCTTCTATTCCATTTTTTTCTTTTGTAGAAATTTCTATAATTTTAAAGGGCAAATCTTTTAAATTCTTATAAATATTTTCTTTTTCTTGGGCTGATAAAATATCTACCTTATTAATTACAAGTAAAATTTTTGATTTTTTAAGTTTTTTTATGAGTTCAAGCTCTCTTCCAATATCAGAATCAGAAAATAAAATTATGGCAATATCTGCCTTTTCAATATCTCTTTCTAATCTCTGTTCCCTGAGCTTACCTAAAAAACTTTTATCACAAACCCCTGGAGTATCCATTATAGTTACAGGTCCTAGTCCCAAAAATTCCATAGACTTATATACACTATCAGTAGTAGTTCCTTCTCTATCTGAAACTATTGATACTTCCCTAGCTGCTAAAAGATTTATAAGAGAAGACTTGCCACTATTTACTTTTCCAAAAATACCTATATGAATCCTATTTCCCTTTGAAACTTCCATTAAAATCTAAAATCTCTCTTTCCTTCATAAGCCATCTGAGCTATCATGGTTTTTGCTCTTTCTCTTACAGAATCTCTCGGAATTTTCTTAAGTTCATGATCAATTAATTTTTCTCCTAATCCTTTAGAAAAATCTGAACCATAATCAAGTAAATATTCCTTTAAAGTCATAAGAGCATTGGGTTGACAGCAGTTTAATATTTGCTTAGACTTGCACAATGCCATAAACCTATCTCCAGTTCTGCCTGCCCTATAGCAAGCAGTACAAAATGATGGTATATATCCAAGCTCAATAAGCCAATCTACAACTTCTTCAAGGGTTCTATTATCTGCCAGTTCAAATTGAGCAGAATTTACATCCTTACCATTGGCATAACCGCCAACTGTAGTTCTTGAACCACCTGAGATTTGACTGATTCCTAAAGCTAAAGCTTTTTCCCTTACTATTTTTGATTCCCTTGTAGAAATAATCATACCAGTATATGGAACACTCAAGCGAATAAGACCAATAATTTTTTCAAAAATATCATCTGCAAGAGCATTTTTAAAAGATTTAGGGTCAATATCATCAGCAGGTTGGATTCTTGGAACAGAAATAGTGTGTGGTCCAACACCAAAAGTTGCCTCTAAGTGTTCAGCATGCATAAGTAGACCTACCAGCTCATATTTATAAGTTTCAAGTCCAAACAAAACTCCAATACCAACATCATCAATCCCGCCTTCTTGGGCTCTATCCATGGCTGTTGTGTGATAATCATAATCGTGTTTAGGTCCGTAAGGATGAAGTTTTTCATAAGATTTTTTATTGTAAGTTTCTTGGAATAAGATATATGTACCTATTCCCCTATCATGTAATTTTTTATAATTTTCTACAGTAGTAGCTGCAATATTTACATTGACACGTCTGATTGAGCCATTTTTATGCTTAATCGAATAAATTGTATCAATAGATTCCAAGACGTAATCAATTGGGTTATTTACTGGATCTTCACCAAGTTCAAGAGCAAGCCTTTTGTGACCTAAATCTTGAAGAGCAATAACCTCATTTTTTATCTGCTCCTGTGTCAATTTAATTCTAACTATATTTTTGTTTTTAGCATGGTAGGGACAATATACGCAGTGATTTACGCAATAATTTGAAAGATAAAGAGGTGCAAATAGAACAATTCTATTTCCGTAATAATTTTCTTTGATTTTTTTTGCAAGAGAAAAAATACCGTCTTTGACCCATTTTTCATCAGATAAGAGAAGCACCGCCGCTTCCCTATGGCTCAAACCTTTTTCTAAAGCAGCCTTGTTTAGAATTTCTTCTAACATAAGCTTGTTGTTCTTATTTTTTTGTGCAAAATCCAAAGTGTCTAAAATTTCCTCATGATTAATAAATTCATTAGGATCGCTTGAATATTTATTATACATAATTTCTCCTTTCCAGGTCAGATTTTAATCTTTCCTGTCAATAATCCCCTCTAGACATAGAGAGTTCATAACCTATTGCACCAACTTTAGAACTCAGAGAGAAAAAATCATCTTCATTTTCAAGTTTAGTGCCAATTTTATTATCATAGAGCTTATAAGATTGTCTCAATTTTTCGCTGCCAATATTTGGCATAAGAACATTAGCTCCAGCAAGAATTCCAAGTTCCCTTCCCATCTTATGGATAGTCCCAAGAGCTGTAGTCGCAGGCAAAAGAACTTTTTCATCAGCAATTCTTACAATAGATAATATTTTAAGAACATAACTTAATTTACCATTTTCATAATTATTAAAAGGCGAATCTTTTTGGGCAATAAAAGGTCCAAGACCAACCATTTGAGGCTTTAATTTTAAAATTAGTTCTAGATCTTTGTAGACATTTTCAATTTTTTGATAGGGAGAGCCTATCATCATACCACATCCAGTTTGAAAACCTAGAGATTTTAAATTATAAAGGCACTCGATTCTGTTGTCAAAAGACATTTCACGAGGATGCAGTGCCTGATAATGACCCCTATCATAAGTTTCATGACGCAAAAGATACCTATCAGCACCAGCCTCTTTAAAAGCTTTAAAATCTTCAAAAGATCTTTCTCCAAGAGATAGGGTGATGGCAATGTCTGGATAAATATTTTTAAGAGTTTTAATAATATCAACCATATAATCTTTAGTATAAAAAGGGTCTTCCCCTCCCTGCATAACTAAGGTTCTAATGCCCATCTTATAACCAGCCTCAGCTCTTTTTAAAATATCTTCCTTTTTTAATCTAATTCTCTCAGTATTTTTATTATCACTTCTTAAACCGCAATAATAACAGTTATTCTTGCATATAGTAGAAATTTCAATTAAGCCCCTAATATAAATTTTATTAGAAAAATTTTTCAAAGCTAATTTTCTAGCAAAGGCATTTAAGGAAGAAAAATCTTCTAAGCAATAAAGAAACTTAAATTCCTCAAAAGAAAGCTTTTTAGTCAGATAAAACTTATTACAAATATCCTCAACATTCATTATTGTATTATTGTCTTTGATGATACCCCTGGCAAAGCACCAATTTTCCCGTTAAGTGCGTTAATAGTATCCATAGGAGCATCCAAGGCTACAGAAATAATATTTAAATTTTTTTCTCTGTAAGGTACCCCAAGCCTTCCAATAATAAATTGTCTAAATTCGTGAAGTTCTTCGTTTAATTTTTCAACAGAATCTGGGTTAGTAACAATGATAGCTATTACTGCAATTCTAGTCATAAAATCCTCCTTTTGTTATATCCTTAACAATTTAATTATACTAAATTTATAAAATATATCAACTAAATATTAAAAAAACCATTTGTTTATATTTATATGTGAGTATGATAAAATAGTAAAGAGGTGAATCTATGAAAAAGCTACTTTTAATTCCTTTAATATTAATATTAGGTGCCTGCTCCCTATCATCTACAAAAAATTATAATAATATAGACCAAGTATATAGGGTAAAGCCCGTAAGAATTTCTTTTGAAAATTTAAAAAATACCACAAAATCAAAAGATAAAAACTTCAAATTCAAAGTTACATACAGGGACTTGAGACTTTTTGAAAATCATTTAGGCATAGACCTGTTCAAAAATCCAGCCCAAATCTATGTAAGTTACATAGAATTTTTTGGAGGACCTATTTCACAAGTAAATATATATTCAGTTGAGCAGAACTACTTTAATAACAAAGAAGATGACCTTCTAGTAAAAATTACATTCTCTACATCTTCATCAATAAAAAATTTACCAAAAGACTCATTAAAAGAATATGAATACTACGATAGCTACCAATTTGAAAACTCTCCAAAACTTCTCATATATGTAAAAAGCGATCATATAAATAGAGTAGTTAAGGCAAAAGGCATATATAAAATTAACAATATGGTCTATGAACTAAGCTCAAATAACACTTATGATATAATAAATAATTTTCAGTTATTAGAAAATTATAATATGAAATCTTTATTAAACGAAAAAATGGCGGATTACAATAACTAATCCCGCCATTTTTTATATTTATACTAAAAACTAATAAAAAATACATAACTATTATATATTTTAAAATCAATACATAAGCTAAAAGCATAAAGTAAAAAGATAGAGCTAGGCCCTATCTTTTTATTATTATTCTTACTTAATTAAGTTTGACCATTTTTCTTCCTTACTGTCATTAGAAATTCTTGAATAAGCATGAGAGTTTGACGCTTCAATTATTTCATAATATGCCCAATGACTAGGTTTTAAATCAGTAAATTTAATTAAATCTTTCTTAACATCTTCAATTCCACGTTCTCTAACCATACGTCCATCAAAATTGTTAAGAATTGTAACTGCTTCAGCACGTGTTATTGACTCGTCAGGTTTGAATGTGCCATCAGGATAACCGGCGATTCTACCATTTGCATAAGCTTGATTAATAGCTTCTTCAAATTCATGTCCCTTAATATCCATAAATGGAGCTTCCTTCTTGTTTTCCTTGTCAATAAATTGAATTGCCCTAGCAAATTCTCCACGAGTTATAGGTTCGTTAGGTCTAAAGTTTCCGTTCTTATCAGCAAACATTAGATTTTTCTTAACCATAGCATTTATAGCTGCATTATACCAAGAACTTGGAGTATCTTTAAAGTCAGGTTTAGAATTATCTGATAAGTCAAGTTTTGCTATATGAGAAATCATTGATGCCGCTTCAGCTCTAGTTATCTTACCTTCGCATCTGAAAGTATGATCCTTATAACCAAATATATAGGCAATATGAATTCCATGTTCAGTCTTGTCTATTACTTGTTCTTCTGTTTCTACAGGCTTGAAGGAACCTCCACCAATCCACCAATGACCACCGTCATCATGACTTGGAACAATAATAGAACGTCCTCCAACTGTTACATAAGCTGGATCAGAAGGTTTTTTACCAACTTCTATTTGAACAACTTTAATAACATCGCCTTCGTGAGCTGGGTCAATAGGAGCAATCCATTTTCCACCATCATCAACAGTAGTTTTTATAGGATCCTTTCCTGGTATATTGATAATAATATCAGAACCCGGTTCACCCTTACCAGAAATAGAAGTATCACCATCATCTACAGGATCAACAATTGGAGTTTTTGATTTATCCTCTTCTGGTTTAGGTTGAGTATTATCACTTACCGTAACTGTTACTTCTACAGTTTCATTAGAACGATCTGGATAAGTTACATCAACTGCAATAGTTATAGTGCTTCCAACTGGTGCATCTTGTGGAATAGCAACTGTGATAGCTCCTGTATTAGGATCAACAGTTACATTAGTTTGATTAGGATCATTATTAGCAAATTTAGTACCATTTGGTGCTGGTACATTACCAGTAACACCTTTTTTAGTAAATGTTGGTGCATCTATTTGTACAGTTTCACCAGGTTTACCAGATTTACCAGTATAATGTGGATCGTAATCTTCACTATTTTTAGTAGGTGTATTACTTGTTGCACTTGCATTGAATGTTTGATCTCCAGTTATGACTGTGTTTTGTGCTGGTGACCATGCTACTGTATTGTATCCGTCTTTTGCTTGTGCATTAGATTTATCAGATGGTACTGCTTTGTTTTTCTTTACTATGATTGGTTCTACTGTTCCCCAGTCTTTGATGCTCTTGTCATCTTTTGTAAATGTTACTGTTGCTGCATCTGTTGGTACTGGTTTGTCACTACCAGGTTTCTTGGCTCCGTTTTCGTATACATATAGGATTTGTTTGTCTACTTCTATGAAGGACTTATCTTCAAATGTTACTTTTACTTTGCCTGTAAATTCTCCTGCTGCTGCACTTGTTCTTGCTGGGTCTGTTGCGTCTGTGATTGTTGCTTTATCTAGTAGACCTTGTAGTTCTGTTGCGTTTGCTGCTTGTTTTGCTGTATCGCTTAGTACTGCACTGCCTGCCCAGTTAAGTGTATCTCCTACAAAGGCTGCGGTTGCTTTTGGTGCTAAGCCGCCGGCTTTTGTAATCTTATCTGCGCTTGTATCATTCTTTGTTGCACTTGCATTGAATGTCTTGCATTGAATGTGAATGTATTTCTTTTACCATTATAATATTTTCTATTGTTTGTATCAACTTTATGATCTGTTGGTTCCCAAGTTACTTCATTCTTATATCCATCTTTATATGTGATATTTGTTGGGAAGTCTGTATCAGCTAATGTTGCATTTGGTTTAGCGTATGTTGTTTTGCCATTAGTATTTATATTAACTATGCCTTCTCCTGCTTTAAAGATAACTGTAATTTTATCTCTTGGTAGGTCTTCATTTTGTGGTGCGTCTGGATTTGTATTATTTGGATCTACTACAACTACATGTTCGCTTACGATTAACATTTGTTTGTCTACTTCTAATGAAGAGCCATCGTTAAAGGTAAGTTTTAGTTTACCTGGAAATTTTCCAGCTTTACTTGAATCTCTTGTTGGTACAGTAATATCTGTTACTGTTGCTTCTTCTATTAGATCCCATACTGCAGCTGAATTATTATCATCAACTGGTTCTACACCTTTTTTCCAGTCAATTGTATCGGCTTTCCAAACTTTTATTGTTTTCGGATTTAGTCCGCCTAGTTCTTTAAGTTGATCTGCTTTTGATAAAGTTAAAACTATTTGTGAGCCATCTTTTAATGAATTTGTTATGCTTAGCTTGAATTCTTTATTACCAAGCGTAATAAGTCCACTATCTTTTCCGTTAACTTTATATTTTATAGCATCTGTGAAATTGTTTAGCTCTTGTGTTGTTGCTCTTCCTTTTCCAGGAATTCCTTGTGCTATGTTATATTTTGTATTTTGAGTAGGTAGAGGTATACTTAGGGCTTGTCCCCCAAGTTTTACTCCTTCAGCTGTTATATTAACACCTGTAGTTGTTGGTAGCTTATCAGCCGCAAGGTTTTGTCCTTGTGAATCTTGATAAATTACTTCTACAAATGGGCTTGTTAATTCTATAACTGTAAACTCAAGCTTGAGGTCTGCACCTGAAGGGCTTGTTGATGCCTCTTCATACCATGCTCTAACTTCAAAATTATCCATAGTTTTAACTACAATGTTATATGAGTCAACATCTAAAGTTACTGGTACATCAAACTCAATAGTTTGTTCTCCATCTTTAGTGAAGTCTATAGTTACGGGTCTGCCATTTTTTTGTGGATAATATTCGTTATCATCTACGTCATATATAACAAGCTCGGCAGTAAATTTGCTATTGTTAAATAAAGACCAGTCAAAATTTTGTGCTCCATTGCCAAGTCCTTTTGTAGTAAGCTTTACTGTCATTTTTTCTGTTCTTGTTGCTTGAACTGGAGCAGGTTTAGGTCCATTACTTTGTACTGTACTTCTTGTTGCAATTCGTTGAGGTCCTTTTACCTCTTTTATTGCTCTTTTGTCAATCTTAAAGATTTTTTTGTTTCCTTCATTAGTATAGGGTACTTCATTTCCAGCCTCAACTTTATCTTTCGGTAAATTTTGACCTACTGCATAAATTGGGCTTGTTATGGTTGAAAGTAACATAACTATTGCTAATAATAAGGAAATAGCTCTTTTATTCATAACTTCTCCTTTCTAAGTTATTGTAAGGGGAGGAAATCTCCCCTACAATATCTCCTACTTCTTATCTCTTTATCTAACTCTTAGTCTAAATGGATTTGTAGTGTAATCTGCTTTTCCATCTTTGGCTCTTACAGTTCCTTTAAAGATTATTGTGTCTCTTTTTTCAAGTGTAAAAGCTGAACCATCTTGATTTAGAAGATCTACCTTACTTTGTTCTTGTGGAATATTTGGTACATCTTTTAATTTTATTTCTTGTCCTTTTCTCTTAATAGTCATCTCTATAGTAGCATCAGCCATAGAAGAATTTATCATAAGATAATTGTCTCCTGCCACTGGAACTTCAACTTTGATTGTAAATACTCTTGATAGATTTGCAGTTACATCTTTATCTGTACTGTTACCAAATCTGTCTTTTGCTGTGATCCAAATTTTTGTCTTGTCTTCTACTCTTACAAGTTCTTTAATTTTTTCAAAAGCTAAAGCCTTGTTTTCAAATTTAAGAATTTGATTTCCTTGAGTTCCCTTAGGACCTTTTGTGCCGTACTCGATTATTATTTCTCCTTCAGGAAGTTCATCTAAAGTTGCTTTTAAATCAATATATCTTCTGAATTTTTCTTCTTCTGTTTTAGCAGTTACAGTAGGACCTTTTTTGTCAACTATGACATAGTGGTTTGTATCTGCTACAGGATCTGAAGGTTTGTTAGGATTTGGTTTCATTGGAGTGTATGGTGTGTCAGTTTCATCGCCAACAGAGTATGCTGGTTTCTTTCCTGGCTCATCAGATACGATTCTAATCAAATCGTCATTTTCTACTCCTGTGAGTGTAAGCTCTACTGTCTTTCCACCTTCGCCTGTTTTTGTTACCTTATAAGGATCTCCACAATCAACCCATTTCTTTTTAGTCTTATCCCATTTTTGAGGTTGATATTTTGTTCCTGGTACTACTTGGTTTGTAGGACCTGGTTGAGGTATGTCAAATTTTATCTTTGTATTACCTTGATCATCATTTGGAACTTGATACATATTTGTTACAGGGTAAGCTGGAAGTAATTTTGTAATAACAACCTTAGATTGTTTTCCGTCAATATTTGTTTTAGTTCCGGAACCGTCATCAATAGCTTTAGTGTAGTTTCCATAGATAGTTCTCTTTTGTTCATCATCAGGAAGTCCTTTTAAATCTAATGTTTTAATAACAAGATGAGCTCCATCAACTACGGCTTTTATTCCACTTGAATCCTCAAATGTTCCATCTGTTTTCTTTTTGAAGTCAAGCTTAAGTTTTCCATCATTCTTTTGAGGAATTTCCAATTTTAATCCATCAACATTATTTTTGATGTCATCTGAGAATTTGATTTTTAATTCAGTGTCTGATTCTTTAACTGATTCAAATTCTGGAACAGGAATTGTTTCAGGAGTATTTGTAAGGATGATGTCATATCCTTTTACTTCTTTTATTGCTCCAACTTCTCTTACTAGAGATTGTCTTGAAGTTGCAGATGTATAAGCATCCAAACTTCCGTTACTATTTTTGATTGTAAATGATTGTCTCTTTGCTAGAGGATCTCCATATCTGTCCCTGTCAGTATCAGTTTCGTGTAAATTCTTAGGAGCATTTGTTGCTATATCAAGTAATGATCCGCTGATTTTTACATAAGTTGAAATTCCAAGATCTGCCCAATCATAAACTTCTTGAGAGCCTGGTTTTTTAGGTTGTTTGAAATTGTTATAAACATTTTCTTTTCCTTCTGGAATAACTACTGATATAAACGATTTTCTTAAACCTTCTCTATCATAACCTGGTTGTTGTGTCCATTTTAGAGGTTTTGCAAAGTTTACATCATAATCTTTTATGCCATCTTTTATAGGATTGTATGTTGCTTGTTGCAATACTGTAGGTGTTGAATAGTCAGTTACAGCTGTTCTGTAAAGAATACCTATCTTTAGATTCTTCTTTTTAGTAGCATCTGCAAGGTCTTTATACTTACCATATTTATGAGTAGCATCTTGAGTAGTATCTATATCCTTATATTGTGGATGAACTGTAATATCGAAATAATCTCTATAGTTAGCATATAGATGGTAATCCTTACCTGACTTTAGAATTTCTTGTACACTCTTATTTACAGAGTATGAGAAACCATTAGGAACATATGCCTTAGAGTCAGTTTGAAGAAGTAAGATTGTTTCTGTATTCTTAGGAAGAGAAACTTTAGGTTTTCCTGCTCCTCCTGTAGTCCAGCCATCTTTTATTTCTCCAATTCTAACATTGTTTTGTCCAGCTACAAATTTTGACAATTTACTTTCATCATACTTATCTGCATCTGTAATATTTGAGAACTGATTCATTGTCCAGCCCACAAATGTTCTTCCATTCATTCTAAAGTTTTCAAGTCTTTTATCATAGTTGTCATAATTTTCATCTGTTGCACTTACAGTTCTATTTGATTCGTATTTGTATGGAGCTAATGGTAACTGTTTAATAGTGTTAGTTTTTCTCAAGTTGTCTTTTGTTGATGATGTCATGGCATCTATCTTTTGATTTGTTAATGTTTCATCAGCCAAACTATAAGGAATTCTAACTATAGTTTCTTTGTCAGCTTCAAAATTACCTTCAGCATCATAAGTGTTATTTGAGTGAAGAACTAATGATGGAGCTCCCCAAACTGCATAAACTTTTCTGTTCTTATCTACTGGAGAGTATTCGTTAAAGATATAAGTTTGTTTATCTTCATCAACTTCTTTCCATTGATCTAATGTTGTAAGAACTTTTCCATCTTTTTCAAGTTTATAAAAATCATTAATATCTGCTAGAGGTTTTGTAGTCCAAGCAATAACTGATAAACCATCATTTCTTACTTTTCCTTGTGCATCTAAATGAAGTTCTTGATCAAACTCTGCATCTGGGTAAAGTCTCTTCATGAAAGCTTCTGTTTCAGATTTCTTTATAGTATCACTTGCGTTATTTATGTCATAAACAAAACCATCGTGATTAATTAGATTTGCATATTTTTTATTTTTATCTTTGTTATCTACTAATGAACGCCTTGATAAAGTTACGGTTTTATCAGTTTCGTCAACTCTGATGTTGTCTTCGCCTTGTTTAGCAATAAATCCATTTGGTACATATTTATCGTTTTTAACAGGTTCTTCATCTTCTCCTACTACAGGAGCCAAAACTGAATATTGTTTGTTAAGTGGAACTATCCTTGTTAAAGATACATTTTTATCTGGATATGTTACAAACTCAACTTTTGCTTGAACTTGTTCATATATTGGTTCTGAATTTAATGAAGTATCTCTAAATGTGTTAAGAACAAAAGCTTGGTCTTTTATTAATCCTAAACTCTTAACATTGGATTCTTTTTTAGTATTTTCTATATCAGCTCCATCTGTGTACTGTTTAGTGATCTTAAATTTAAGTCCCTTATACTCTTTTCTATCATCTCCAAAACCGTAAGTTCTCTTGTCTTCTATATCAGCTGGTTTTAAAGTTTGTGCTGCATCTTTTCCGTCACTTAAACCATATTCACTTGGATTTCCATTATTATCATATTTTGTTAATTCAATCCAGTTTGAGCCGAAGAATTTTTTCTTTTGATTTTTTTCATTATCAACATGGATAGTAGATAAAACTCCGCCTTCGTCTCTAACTATACCTGTTACGAATTCATCATCTGTGAAGATTTCGTCAACTATAGGAACAGCTTTTTCTCTTATAGCTGAACCACCAATTCTTGAAACTGAGTGTTCCATATATAGTGGATTGTAGAAAATGTCTTCTTTGTTAGCATATTTAGGATTTCCAGTAACTTTATCGTCCATAACTTTTGATAAAGTAAATTCTGTACCCGCTACAGGAGTAAAATCATTAATTGTTCCCAGAGCGTTACCATATCTTCCATTAGATTCTACAATGTCCATCTTGATTTCGTTGGCATTGAAATCTTTTTTAGTCCAAACATTCTTTGTTGGAAGCCAAACTGATAATTCTGTACCTTCATCGATTGAGAATCCTGAAGGTTCAGCTTGGGATTTATTATCCATTGACCCTCTTCCGTATACTGGAATGAAATAATCCCAACCTCCTTTATTGTTCTTCTTCCAATAAAATCCTTCTTTTTTCCAGGACTTCCATGAGCCTTCTGGTCCTCCCATGTTAAACATAAAGTCATCAGCATCATTATTTGATAACAATTCAGTTTTAAAACTTATTGCAGGGTCAAATTGGAAACGAAGCATAAGCTTTTTATTGGCATCAAGATTTATATCTTTATCTGTTTTTACAGTAAACTTTCTAAATCCTGGTGCATTTGATGTTATATAGCGAGTGTCAAAAACAAAGTTTTTAACAAACTTTTTCTCTGTTATAAGGTCTGAAGATATCTTTTCAGGGTCTATGTTGTATTCAAATACAAGGAAGAAACCATCCTTAGTTACATCAGATGAATAGATGCTTGTTGTCTCATCTTTAGGCAAAATTTTTGTATTATAATGACTTGGATCAGTAGCATCAAGTTTTGCATTCTCTCTGTCTACAAATCTGTTACTTCCAATTTGTAAAAATATGGACTTGTCAGGGCGTGTTGAGATAGGTCTTCCGTGCTGATCAAGTGCAAACTTTCCTGTATTTGGATCTATCTTAACCCCATTTAAATCTTTAGCAAAAAGTTTTATTTCCTTACCATAAGCTTTTTCCGCCGCATTATAATGTCTAACTGTACCTATTTCAGTATCTTGACCATTAATATCTATATATTTTATAAAATCAGGGTCTAAAGTCTGTCTTACAGCCACTGCTTCACCTTGTTTATTGTAATCGGCTGGGTTTCCATTTTTTGTAGGAACATAAACCAGTGTAACTTTTTTATTTATCTTATCAAGTAAAAGAGTTGAATAAGCTGTGTAAACCATATCCATCTCGGTATCGGCTGCATTAAGAGCTGTTGACTCTATAAGATCTTTAGGATGGCCAACCTTGTCTCCTACTACTGTTGTTTTTGTATAAGTGTTGTATGAGAAGTTTGTATATTTACGCTGTTTTCTTGGTGTTGAGTCAGAGAACATCTTTGAGCCGTCTCCGTTAAAGGTACGCATTTGGATAAGCCAAGTTTTATCGGCAAAATCTTTAGCCCAATTTACATCGCTTTTTAATACAAGGTTTACTTCGTAGTGTCTGTATGAAATCCCTGCATCTTTAAACTCTATAGACTTTGTCCAAGCTTGTTGATTAGGAATTGTTGTTTCTGTGAACTTTAGAAAATCAACCCTAGAACCTACGGAATAATCTACTTGTCTGTGTACTATATAAGATTTTTCCCAGTCTGCTGCTAAGTAGATTTCTTTTGGAAATCTTAGTACATGATACTTCCAAACCCCTGTTGTAGCTGCCTGTTGTTGAGATATGTTAAATCTTAAAACAAGATTACCATCTGAATTTAAATATTTTCCTTCGTAGTTAATACCTGTTGTACGTAAAGGGTCTGTTCCCCCTTGTCCGTTAATTACCTTAACTCCTTCTGGAAATTGCCAATATTCACTTCCATCGTCTGTATTAGCATCTTTGTTTACCCAAGGAACTTTTGGCTTTCCTTCTGCATCAACACTTCTAGAAGATGTGCCAGGAAGTTGTGGTTCTTCAGCAAAGATGTTGAGTGGCAATATTCCTATTAGCATTATTAGCGACAAAAATAATGCCATAAATCTTTTTGTTATTTGTTTGTCGTTCATTTCTTTACCCCTTTCTATAATTTTTTTAGTTGTTAGTTATTATTTTTTATAATCACCCCTTAATTAAATACTAGTAGTAATTTGAATATTAAGTCATTTATAAGTTAAACTTATTTTTAAGTAAATGACAAATTGTAAAAGCAAGTGTGCAGATAAATAAAAAAACTTGCACCAAAAATAAAACGAGCAATCAAGGGTATGCATAAGCATATCCTTGTATGTAAGCAAAAGCTTGCATATGCTTTATTGTTTATCTTGTGCAAGTAAATATACCGCTATAATACCACCACCCATGTTTTTATTCTTGGATTTTAAGGGTTTTTGTTATTACTCTTACTTTATTACAAATCCAACATACGATTTGAGTACCATTACTAGTTAATTTAATATCCATAGCCATTATAACACAATATGCATAATTTTGATATAGTTTTTATTCAATTTATAAGTTACTTTTTGATAATAATAACTTAATAAGAACACTTTAAAGTATTAAATAAAAATAAATTTGCTAACATTAACTTTATAGAGCCTTTTTTATGTGGGATTTTGGTCAGTTTCTCTTCTTTAGCTATATTTGTTGCATAGGCTTTTTAGGTATAAAAATAGCGGTCATAAATGACCGCCAAAATTTTTTAATTATTATTCTAAGATTTTAGAAACAACGCCTGATGCAACTGTTCTTCCGCCTTCACGTATTGCAAATCTTAATCCTTCATCCATTGCTATTGGTGTTATTAGGGTTACTGTGAATGTTGCATTATCTCCTGGCATTACCATTTCTGTTCCTTCTGGTAATTGGATATCTCCTGTTACGTTTTGTGTGGGGATGTATTGAGTTTGGTGCTGCTAATACTTGTCCTCTTTCGATTTCGTTTCTTTGTACTCCTCTTAGTAGGGCTCCGATGTTGTCTCCGGCTTCTGCTTGGTCTAGTTGTTTTTTGAACATTTCTACTCCGGTTACTACTACGGATCTCTTTTCGTTTGTTAGTCCTACGATTTCTACTGTGTCGCCTACTTTTACTGTTCCTCTTTCTACTCTTCCTGTTGCTACTGTTCCTCTTCCTGTGATGGAGAAGATGTCTTCTACTGGCATTAGGAATGGATGGTCTACATCTCTTGCTGGTGTTGGAATGTATTCGTCTACTTCTTCCATTAGTTTTATGATTTTATCTCCCCATTCTCCGTCTGGATCTTCTAGGGCTTTTAGGGCTGAGCCTACTACTATTGGTGTGTTGTCTCCGTCAAAATCATATTCTGATAGTAGATCTCTTACTTCCATTTCTACTAGTTCGATTAGTTCTGGGTCGTCTACTTGGTCTTCTTTGTTTAAGAATACTACGATTTTTGGTACCCCTACTTGTCTTGCTAGTAGGATGTGTTCTCTTGTTTGTGGCATTGGTCCGTCTGCTGCACTTACTACTAGGATTGCTCCGTCCATTTGGGCTGCTCCTGTTATCATGTTCTTTACGTAGTCGGCGTGGCCTGGACAGTCTACGTGTGCGTAGTGACGGTTTGGTGTTTCATATTCTACGTGAGATGTTGAGATTGTGATTCCTCTTTCTCTTTCTTCTGGTGCCTTGTCTATGTGGGCATAGTCTATGAATTCTCCGCTGCCGTATCTCTTATTTAATACTA
>QWCE01000394.1_pt1 | contig 84097 bp, 69 predicted proteins | sample 1972531 | NCBI WGS metagenome assembly QWCE01 (sample SAMN09866716, study PRJNA288562) | Human gut metagenome isolate term4_stool, whole genome shotgun sequencing...
CATTGTTATGGAGAGGACTTGTTCCAACGACAAGTCAATATGGTGACGATAGCGCAGGGGATACACCTGTTCCCATCTCGAACACAGAAGTTAAGCCCTACATCGCCGATGGTACTTGGCTGGAAACGGCCTGGGAGAGTAGGTAGTCGCCAATTAATTGAAAGGACACGTTTCGTGTCCTTTCTTTATAACGCGGGGTAGAGAAGTGGCATCTCGTCGGGCTCATAACCCGGAGACCGCAGGTTCGAATCCTGCCCCCGCAATGAAGAAGCAAAAAGGACAGCACAACGTGCTGCCCTTTTTGCTTGTTTGTAAAAGTAGGGGGCAGGATGAGAACCTGGTTCGATTGCCAGAGCTCCCGCAAGGCCAAGCGCCGAAGGTGCGCAGGTCGAGCGGTGAGCGAGGCATCCAGAGGCGCGAAGCGCCGTGGGAATCCTGCCCCCGCAGGATATTTTTTTTGCGCACACCCATTATTGTGTTATGGTAGAACCATCAGATTTGGGCCCTTAGGTGTGGCGCCGGGGCATATAGGAAAAGGTTATCTATTTCAAAGGAGTGTGGCATGGAGGAAGTGTATAGAGTCGAGCACGACTCGCTTGGTGAGATGAAGGTCCCTGCGGGCGCTTATTATGGGGCGAACACATTGCGTGCGGTGCAGAATTTTCCGATTACAGGAAACCCTGTGGATCGGGAGTTTATCAGAGCCATGGTGGAAGTGAAGAAGGCTGCAGCGCTGATGAATCTGCAAGTGCATCAGCTGAATGAAGAACGAGCACACGCGATTGTTAATGCCTGTGACCGTATTTTAGCGGGTGAGAATTTGGACCAGTTTGTAGTGGACCCGATTCAGGGCGGCGCCGGTACGTCTTTTAATATGAATACCAATGAAGTCATTGCAAATATGGCAACGGAAGCGCTAGGGGGTAAACTGGGAAGCTATGATCCGGTGCATCCGAATGATCACGTGAATGAGGGACAATCGACGAACGATGTTATTCCGACGTCGGGTAAGATTGCGATGATTCGGTACTTTATGGAGCTGAAAGACGAAGCGACGAAGCTGAATGCGTCGTTCGACAAGAAGAGCCGTGAGTTTGACAGCTACATTAAAATGGGGCGCACGCAGAATCAGGATGCTGTGCCGATTCGTTTGGGGCAGGAATTTGCAGCGTATACGGCGCTATTGAAACGAGATGTGAAGCGTTTTGATGCGGCGATTGATGCATTGTCCGTCGTTAATTTGGGCGGTACGGCCATTGGTACGGGGTTGAATGCGGATGTCAATTATGTGAAGAATATTGTGCCGAAGCTGAACGAAGTAACGGGATTGAAGTTGAAGCAGAATGAAGACCTTATTGACGGGACACAAAACCTGGATGGCTTTTTAGTAGCGTCGTCGGTATTGAAAAATTATGCGTTGTCTTTGTCTAAGATTGCGAACGATTTGCGCTTCTTGAGCTCCGGGCCTCGCTCGGGGATTCATGAGATTACGTTACCGGCGCGCCAGGCCGGGTCATCAATTATGCCGGGCAAGGTAAATCCGGTTATCCCGGAAGTCGTGAACCAGATGGCGTTTGCTGTGGTCGGTAATGATATGACCGTAACCATGTGTGTGGAAGGTGGACAGCTGGAGCTGAATGCCTTTGAACCGGTTTGCTTCTATAAAATCTTTGAATCGTTGCGAGGTCTGAAGGGAGCCATTTATACTTTCCGAGTGCATTGTATCGATGGCTTGACAGCGAACAAGAAGAATTTGGAAGAAGAAGTGCATCGCAGTGTCGGCATTGTGACGGCCCTGGCGCCGCATATCGGCTACATTACGGCGTCGCGTCTGGCAAAGACCGCTTTAGCAACGAATAAATCCTTGCGCGATTTGGTGCTCGAAGAAAAATTGATGACGGAAGAAAAATTGGACCGCATCTTTAATCCGTATGCCATGACGCATCCGGGCATTGCCGGAAAGGATAGCGATGTAGAGGAAAAAAGCGAAAAGTAAAAACGTAAGTGCCAATAAGGCAAAATGGACCGTGCCTCTTGTTAAAAACAAAGAGAGGCACGGTCCATTTGCTTTGTCGTTCGTTTTTTAGCGATACTCTTTATAATAGTCCAAGACTTTTTTTACATAGTTGCGCGTTTCGGCATAGGGGATGGTGTGCAAGGTTTTGCCATCGCTACTGTAGGAGGAATCCTTGAGCCAGGCAGAGACCGCATTGGGGCCGGCATTATAGGCGGCGAGCGCCGTAGCGGTTTCGTTTTGAAAGCGATCCAAGAGATAGCGAAGATAGGTGGTGCCGTAGAGAATATTGGTGGCCGGGTCGAATAAATCATCTTTAGAACTATTGCGCTTGGCCATGCGCGCAATGTCCGGGGCGGTCGAGGGCATAATTTGCATGAGCCCTTTTGCACCCACGTGAGAGACGGCTTGCGGATCAAATTTGCTTTCTTGGCGCATCACGGCGGCAACCAGAGCGGGATCCAGATGATGCGCTTGGGCCTGTTTTTGTATTTCCGCATAATAGCGCACATGGGTAAGATCGCTGTTCTTCTTACCGTTGAGAAGCCATACCAGACAAAACAAAGCGAAGAGCAAAAAGACAAAGAAGACATAAGAGGAGCATGTCGATTGCTTTTTGGTTTGTCGATGCTTTCGTTGTTTGGCCATGGAGGCTCCTTTCTAGGGAAAACTACTTCTAGAATACATGCCCTTCGGCGAGGATACAAGGTGCAACTTTAACGAAAATTTAAGATTTGTGACTGGAAAAGGCGCAAGCGTCGTTTATACTAAAAACAAAGGGAAGGAGGCAGCTTTGGAGAATCCGTTTATCAGCGTGCGCCATTTGACGAAGGTTTTTAGCATGGGCGATGAAAAAGTCTATGCGTTACGCGACGTCAATTTGGAGATTGCACGCGGAGAAATCATCTGTTTACTGGGCCCCTCGGGTTCCGGAAAATCGACATTGCTCAACGCATTGGCAGGACTGGAAAAGCCAACCAAGGGCGAGATTATTGTTGGCGGTATTCATTTGGAACAATTGAATGAAGTACAGGTCACTCTCTTTCGTAGCTTGAATGTCGGCTTTGTATTCCAATCCTATAACCTCATTCCCACGCTCAATGCGATGGAAAATGTAACGTTGAGTCTGATGGTAAAGGGCGTGCCCAAGAAGGAATATGAAGCGGCGGCCAAACGCGTGTTATCGCTGGTGGGACTGGGGGATCGACTCTATCATCGCCCGAATCAGCTTTCCGGCGGGCAACAGCAACGCGTCTCCATCGCCCGTGCGTTGGTGGGTAAACCGAAGATCTTGTTTGCCGATGAACCGACCGGCAACCTGGACACCAAGACAAGCTTTGAAGTGATGGATCTGATAAAGCGCATTGCCAGAAAAGAAAATATTACGGTCATTATGGTGACGCATGATGAAGAAATGACCGTCTATGCGGATCATATGTTGCATATGCGTGATGGCGCAATTGAGCGTCATACACGAAAGAAAGAAGGAACGAACATTTCGGCGGCCGAAAGACAAGAAGTAAGGGAAATCATAGCAGCCGCTTCGCAGGGAGGGAGAGACAATGATTAACAGCACAAATCTGCCGCAGATGCCGACGGGTGGCAATGATGGCAATGGAAATGGCAATCTTGGCATGGGAGTTACGGTGGCAAACAAGCCGAAACTGATCGTTTCCAATTACCGCTTAAGCCCGGAGATGCCGCAAGCAGGACAGGAATTTGAACTGTCGCTCACCTTTACCAATACGAATGCGGAAAAATCCGTGCGCAATATTAAAATCAGCCTAGGGGGCGGCGAAAGCGGAGCGATTCCCACAGCGTCGCAGATGGGAAAGGACACCGCAGCCATGATGCCGTCGGGAAGCGCCTCGGTCTTTACGCCGGTCGGTTCGTCCAACACCTTTTACATTGCTAAAATTCGTCCGCAAGACACGGCAAGAAAGACCATTCATCTGAAAACGGCACCGACCTTGGCCGCACAAAACTACTCCATTAACGTGGCTTTTGAATATGAGGATTTGCTCGGCAATGAATTTACGGCGACGGAAACCATTGGTATTCCCGTCGTACAGACGGCGGATATTCTCCTTGGCGATGTGCAAATCAAAGGGTCCTCCGGTGAAGAAGATCTGTCGGTGGGCACACCGGTTAACGTGGACCTGGACCTTTACAACACCGGCAAAGATCCGCTAACCAATTTCATGGTTACGATTCAGGGAGATGGCTTTAAAGTGAGCGGCTCGCCTCGCTACTATGTGGGCAATTTCAATCCTGGTGCTTCCGATCATTTTTCAGGAGAGATTGTACCTGAAGATAATCAAATGAATGGCACGATTTTGATTACCTATGAGGATTCGACGGGACAAAAGCATGAGAAAAAGCAGACCTTCCAAAAGACGGCAACGGGGAAAGTTGGCGAAGGAAAAGTCGATCGCAACAAGCTCCAAAACGATGCAAAAACCGGATTGTTGGTGAACCCGGAAACCAGTCAATACTATGATCCGAAGACATTGCAGCCCATGGACGTTGAGCAATCTTCGCATTTTCCGTGGCTACCGGTAGGAATCTTCGCGATTGCAGTGGTCGTGGCAATCTTGCTCATTCGTCGCCATAATAAAAAGAAACGGCAGGAAAAGGAGTTGGACTTGGATGCGTAATCTTGACCTTATCCCCCTGGCAGGGCGCAATTTATTGCGTCGCAAATCGCGTACGATCCTGACGGTGATCAGCGTGATAATCGGCGCCGTGGCCATTATTCTCATGTTATCGTTTGGCTATGGGATGCAGGAGAGCACGCGCAAGCAGATGGAGGATTTTGCACAATTGAATTCCATTACGGTGACGCCGACAAAAGCCTCGGATAGCACTTCGAAAGGTGGACAGAGGGGCTATTTGCGCGAGCAAGAGGTAGAAAAGATCCGTCGTATCCCGCACGTGAAAGCGGTTTTGCCCAGCAAGTACGTGCCCTACACGCTGGAATTTCAAGATGCCGATTTGCATGCACCAGGCGATATGCGAGCCATCGATTTTGACGAACTGCGCAAAAGCAATATCAAGATGAAACGTGGGGCAATTCCGCAATCGACCAATCGGGACCCTTTCATTGTAAGTCCGTCGTTGCGCGTGCTTCGCTATGATGCCTCTAAGAACATCAGCATTATGAAACCGGAGAAAGATTTTGACTTTGCAAAGGCGAGAGTCTTCGTGAGCATTATGGATTTTGGCCAAGAGAACGCGATCACGATCGGCAACGGCCCGGCGCAAAATCGCCACATGCTTACTTATGCCGGCACGTTCGAAAAATCGGATCTTTTATCGCCGCGCGGCGTCTATATTTCCTTTGATACCTTGGATCGCCTGGATCAAAAGAGCAATCGCTTAAACGCCTCTGTCGCAGGCGATGCCTCAAAGGACGGACAATCCGTTTCATCGTCTGCCGCCTCCGGAAAAGCGAAAAATCGCCATTATGATGCTGCCACTGTAACGGTGGATGACCTGCAGAATACCCAGTCGGTTATTGATGCGATTTCGGAGTTACAGCTCTCTGCATACTCGGATGAAGATTTCATTAAGAGTCAGCAGGAAGGCCTCCGCGTCGTACAGATGATATTTGCCGGCATCGGTTCAATTTCACTTCTCGTGGCCGCCATCGGCATTGCTAATACTATGCTTATGTCCATCCATGAGCGAACCCGCGAGATCGGTGTAATGAAGGTCATTGGTGCGCAGGTCAGCGATATTCGCAAAATGTTTCTCATCGAAGCGATGCTGATCGGTATCATCGGTGGCATCTTCGGTGTGATCGTATCGTATTTGTTCTCCATGGGTGCCAATCATATGTTCGCCGAGTTTTTGCGGCAGCAGGATCTTGGCGGCGATGAAGAAATTCTCATCAGCATCATCCCATTCTGGCTGCCGTTTGCAGCGTTTCTTTTCTCCGCCTGCATCGGTCTTCTGGCAGGGTATTTGCCGGCTCGTCGTGCCACCCGTATTTCCGCGATAGAAGCAATACGTACGGAATGACGGTTGACAGAGTCAAAGAAAGAATGCAGATCCCAAGTCGTCCCAGCTGTGCGCTAATTCTCTCCGACAGTCCAACCGTTCTGCCTTCACATTCTCACCTTTTTATGTTCCTCTGAGTGTGTTAAGATTGAGGAAGGAATGCGGAGGGTACGGATGCAAAGACCGTTTATTACAGCCATTGTGACCGGCGCGGGCTTGGGCACGCGCATGGGACATATGAAAAACAAGATGCTTATTGAAATCGACGGCGGTCGTGTGCTGCAACGCACCCTGCGTGCACTGCATCGCTCGGGCGTTATTGATGCCTATGTGGTTGTAGTGAAAGAAGACATCCTGCCGACAGTGAAGCAAGACATTCTCCCCCAAGTATTCGGGGAGAATTTTTCACGTGTTTGTGTTTGTCTGGGCGGGGCGACCCGACAAGATTCTGTAAAAGAAGGCCTGAAGCATCTTCCGCCGGAAACCGATTATATTGCCGTGCATGACGGTGCTCGTCCCTTTATTGCCCCTGCTGTGGTTAAACGCTGTTTAGCGCGTTTGCTCAAAGGAGATGTGGACGGCACCATTTGTGTGTTACCCATGAAGGACACCATTAAATTTGTGAACGAAGCCGGCATTATCGAAAACACCCCCAACCGTGCGCATCTGTTCGGCGCACAAACGCCGCAGATGTTTAAGAAGAAAGCGCTGCTGGAGGCGTACGAAAAGGCAATCTGGGAAGAAATTCCCATTACCGATGATGCGCAGATGGTGGAGATATTTGGCGGCAGGGTAGCCACCGTTGCGGGAGATGAAGCCAATATTAAAATAACGACGCCGATGGACTTGCTTTTTGGCGAACGTATTTTGACAGAACGGGAGGATTTGGATGAATAAGTTGCCCTTCCGCACCGGCATGGGCTTTGATGTGCACGCCTTTGCGGAGAATCGAAAGCTGGTGTTGGGCGGCGTATGCATTCCCTATGAAAAGGGACTGGAGGGACATTCCGATGCGGATTGTCTTGTACATGCCATAAACGATGCTCTGCTGGGCGCTTTAGCCATGGGAGATATCGGCGGGCATTTTCCGGATACGGATCCCCACTATAAAGACATCTGCTCATTGCGGATGATGGAGGACGTGCTGGCCTTGGTACACGAAGCCGGCTACGTCGTTGGCAATGTGGACAGCGTCATTATGGCGCAAAAGCCCAAAATGGCACCCTACATTCAAGCGATGCGCGAAACCATCGCTAAGACGCTGGCTTGCGAAACGGAACAGATTTCCATCAAAGCTACCACGACAGAGCATTTGGGCTATGTCGGACGCGAGGAAGGCATCGCCTGCCTGGCAAATGTTTTATTAGTACGATCAGAAGAATAGTGGCGGGCTTGAAGCCGCAGCTGCTTGGAACAAGTGATTCGAGCCATAGGAGAGGAAACATGGAAGAAATCAAAAAAGGACGCATTCGCACGGCGGAGTCCGTGACCGAAGGGCATCCGGATAAAATCTGCGATCAGATTGCGGATTCAATATTGGACGAAGTGCTAAGGCAGGATCCCGCATCGCACTGCGCTTGTGAAGTCATGGCGTCAACGGGCATTATTTTTGTGATGGGCGAATTGAGCACGAAGGCGGATGTAGACATCAATGCCATTGTGCGCCAAACATTAAAAAAGATCGGGTACACGGATGCGGACAGCGGCATTGATGCCGAACATTGTGCCGTGATTACGACGATTCGCGAGCAGTCACCGGATATTGCTTGTGGCGTGGATCGTTCGGAAGAGGCACGCTTGGGCGAAGAAGAAGCGCTGTCGGAAGAGGGCGCTGGGGATCAGGGCATCGTGTTCGGTTATGCAACCAATGAAACGCCCGAGTACATGCCCATGCCGCTGATGCTGGCTCATCGCTTAGCAAAACGCCTGGCCAAGGTGCGTCGGGAGAATATCGTGCCCCATCTGCGTCCGGACGGCAAAACGCAGGTATCGATAGAATATGACGAAGCCAATCGCCCGAAGCGCATTGATGCGATTCTGATTTCGACGCAGCACGATGCCCAAGCGGATCAGAAAGAGATTAAAGAGCAATTGTGGGATCGCGTGGTGAAGGAATGCTTGGATCCGTTGATGATTGACTCACAGACCAGATTCTACGTGAATCCGACGGGACGCTTTGAAATGGGAGGACCCAATGCGGATACGGGTCTGACGGGCCGTAAGATTATTGTAGACACCTATGGTGGCGAAGGACATCACGGCGGTGGTGCATTCTCCGGAAAGGATCCATCCAAGGTGGATCGCTCCGGGGCATACTATGCCCGCTATGTGGCCAAGAATATCGTAGCGGCAGGCCTTGCTGACAAGGCAGAGATTGCTGTTGCCTATGCCATCGGTCGTGCGGAGCCTTTTTCCATTGCCATTGATACGTTCGGCACGGGGAAATTGTCGGATGAAGTCTTACTGCAGATTATTCAGGAAGTCTTTGATTTTCGTCCGGGCGCTATCATAAAGAAATTGGATTTGCGTCGTCCCATTTATGCGCATACAGCGACATACGGGCATTTTGGACGTACCGATGATCGCTATTCTTGGGAAGAACTGGATCAGGTGGAAACCTTAAAGAAATATTTGGAGTAGAGCATGGCCTGGTTACGGAAAAATTTAGCAGTGGACCTGGGCACCACCAATGTGCGTGTCTTCACGAGGACGGAAGGTGTGAAGTTTCAGGAGCCGTCTGTGGTGGCGCTGGATTTGTATAAGGACTCCATCGTTGCTGTCGGAGAAGAAGCCAAAGACATGCTGGGCCGTACGCCGGGCAATATCGTGGCACGGCAACCGTTGCAGGGTGGCGTGATTTCCAATTATCGAGCCACGGAAAAAATGTTGCGCGTTTTTTTGCAACGTAGCATGGATAAAAGTCTGTTGCATCCGGACGTGATCATCACCGTCCCCACTTTGGCGACGCAGGTGCAGAAGCGTGCGGTGGTACAGGCGGCCTCGGCGGCCGGCGCGCATCAGACCTTCCTCATCGAAGCCCCTTTGGCGGCAGCCATGGGCGTTGGCGTGGATATCATGGATCCAAGCGGTACTTTACTGGTGGATATCGGTGGCGGTGCAACGGATGCAGCGCTGATTTCCGCCGGCGGTATTGTGGTTTCGGAAGCGATTCCCGTTGCCGGCGATGCCATGGATGCTGCCATCGCTCGCTTTATCAGGGATAAACATCATGTGATGATTGGCGAGCGGACCGCAGAGACGGTAAAAATCCGATTGGGCTCTGTGTTGGATACGGAAGTGCCGGAGCGCGTGGAAGTGAAGGGGCGTAATATGGCGGACGGTTTACCTGCCCGCGTGTACTTGACGCGTGATGATCTGGCACAGGCGATTGCGCCGGTGCTGCAGAAGATTGCAGATACCGTTCATCGCCTCTTGGCAGAAACGCCGCCGGAATTGTCCGCCGATCTTTTTGATAAGGGCATAATACTGACGGGCGGCGGTTCTCTGGTGCGCGGCTTGGGTCCCCTCATCGAAGAAGAAAATGGCATTCGCGTGCGCTATGCGGAGCAGGCCGTCAGTTGTGTCGTTCGCGGCGCGGGAAAAGCGTTGTCTTGGATTCGTCGCTTCCAAGCGACGGATGCGATGCTTTCCGATACGACGCGACAGCAGACCATGAATCGAGAAATATTGCGGAAGCGATGATCCAAGGGAGGATAAGATGGCAAATTTGTACCAAGAGCTCGTAGCATGTGAAAAGGAAGGACATCCGATTCGCGTGGGCGTCATAGGCGCCGGGCAAATGGGAACCGGTATGATTTCCCAGATTGCAACGATTCCCGGGATGCGCGTGACCGGTATTTGCGATATGCAGTTGGAACGCGCCGAAAAAGCGAAAGCCATTTATTTGCAGGCGTCTCAAGATCAGCATAATATCGTCACGAGCAAAGAGTATCGCGACGTCATCAATGCGAAAGATGTAGATGTGGTGGTAGAAGCTACCGGCCTGACGGAAATCGGTGCACGCGTTTCCATGGCCACGCTCCTGGCCAAGAAACACCTTGTGCTATTAAATGTCGAGATCGACATCACCATTGGTGTGCTCATGAAGAAGCTCTATGACGCCGCCGGCCTGATGTACACAGGTTCGGATGGCGATGAGCCTGCAGCAACATTCAGCCTTTTCAATTTTGCGCGTTCCATGGGCATGGAAGTGCTTGTTGCCGGCAAGGGCAAAAATAACAAGCTCAAACCCTATGCCAACCCGGATACCGCCCGCCAAGAAGCGGAAGAGCGCGGCATGAATCCGCATATGCTTGCCTCCTTCCAGGACGGCACCAAAACAATGGCAGAGATGAATCTTCTTTCCAACGCCACCGGCTTTATCCCCGACATTGACGGTATGCATGGTATTGCCGGCGACTTAGATGCAACGGTGGAACAGTTGGACCTCGTCCGTAACGGCGGCATTCTCAATCGATTTGGTGTTGTCGAGTACGTGGACGGCATTGCCCCGGGTGTTTTTGTTATCGTCAAGGGCCAGAACGCCGAAGTAATCGGTGAAATGAATTATATGCTCAACAAGAAGCGAGACCATCAGATTCTGTATCGTCCGTTCCATCTGGGCAGCCTCGAAACACCGCTCACCATCGCACGCGCGGTGCTCCACAAGCGTGCCGCCATCGTGCCGTTGGATACCCCCATTTCGGAAACCGTCGCTGTCGCCAAGAAGGACATTGCCGAAGGCGAAGCTATTGATGGTATTGGCGGCTTCTGTGTCCGCGGTTGCCTGGAAACGCATGCCGCCCAAAAAGAAGCTCGTCACATCCCCATCGGCCTCATCGTTGGCAACGCCGTTGCCAAACGCGCCATTGCTAAGGACACGGTTTTGACGGAAGACGATATTGCCCTAGACACCACCACGCAGGTCTATCGCCTACGCAGCCTGCAGGATTCTCTGATTGGTTAATCGGCTAATCGGCGTAGCGAAAGTGGATGCTGGTGCGCGAGGCAGTGCCTCGCTTCGATGCGGTGCTGAGAAAGAAAGTGCTGGTGCGAGGAGACTGTGACGCTGGTGCGAGAGGAAGGGCCTCACTTCGATGCGGTGCTGAGAAAGCGAGCGTCGTTGTGCGGAGACTGTGATTTGGATAGTAATAAAGAAGCCGTCGGAAGTTTTCTTCCGACGGCTTTTTCTATCGGGGTGACAGGATTCGAACCTGCGACCTCATGGTCCCAAACCACGCGCGCTACCGAACTGCGCCACACCCCGAAAAGTAGAATCATTTTATCACATTTTTTTACACCTGCACAGGAGGGGATTGCTAAAGGGAGCTAGGTAAAAACGCTATATGGAAAAATACCTAGTCTGCAGCGTCCCGGCGGGCGCCATCTGCGGCTAGGTAAAAACGCTATATGGGAAAATACCTAGTCGCCAGCGCCCCGGTCGGCGTGTTTTGCGGCTAGGTAAAAACGCTATATGGGAAAATACCTAGTCGCCAGCGCCCCGGTCGGCGTCATTTGCGACTAGGTAAAAACGCTATATGAAAAAATACCTAGTCGCCCAAGCCCCGGTCGGCGTGTTTTGCGGCTAGGTAAAAACGCTATATGGAAAAATACCTAGTCGCCAGCGCCCTGACAGGCGTCATTTGCGACTAGGTAAAAACGCTATATGAAAAAATACCTAGTCGCCAGCGCCCCAGAGGGCGCCATCTGCGACTAGGTAAAAACGCTATATGGGAAAATACCTAGTCGCCAGAGCCCCGGTCGGCGTGTTTTGCGGCTAGGTAAAAACGCTATATGGGAAAATACCTAGTCGCTAGCGCCTCGGCAGGCGCCATCTGCAACTAGGGAAAAACGCTATATGGAAAAATACCTAGTCGCCAGCGTCCCGGCAGGCGCCATCTGCGGCTAGGTAAAAACGCTAAATGGAAAAATACCTAGTCGCCCAAGCCCCGGTCGGCGTCATTTGCGACTAGGTAAAAACGCTATATGGAAAAATACCTAGTCGCCAGCGTCCCGGCAGGCACCATCTGTGACTAGGTAAAAACGCTAAATGGGAAAATACCTAGTTGCCAGAGCCCCAGAGGGCGCCATATGCGGCTAGGTAAAAACGCTATATGGGAAAATACCTAGTCGCCCAAGTCCCAGAGGGCGCCATATGTGACTAGGTAAAAACGCTAAGTGGGAAAATACCTAGTCGCCCAAGCCCCGGTCAGCGCCATATGCGGCTAGGTAAAAACGCTATATGGGAAAATACCTAGTTGCCAGAGCCCCCCTCACCTTTTCTGAACCCTGTATTTGCTAACGCTACGTGTCAAGCACTAATGCGCAATAAGCTTCTTCGCCAAAAAATGAACCGTTCCTACGATTTTATCGACTTGAAATGCGAATGGGACGAGGCGAGACAAAAGCCCTGAAGAATGGGACACAGGCGCACCTTGTTTTTTGAAATAATGGAATTGTCGAGAAGAGGTGATATTGAGTCATCTTTGCAGGGCAGGAATGGAGGGAGCGCTTGGAAAAAGGTCGGATGGAAATTAAAACGTTATGTTTAGATTTGATGAAAAAGTACCAGGGCCTGTTGCAGAAATTGAAGCCTTCCCGTGAACGGGTTCCGGGATTCTTGGAAATTGATGACCGTCATCATACGCCACAATATTATCATTGCAAAACCGAGAAAGGCGGGAAGCAACGACAACGAAAGTATTTAGGAACAGCAGAATGGAGTAGCGTCAAAAAGTTGGCGCAACAATCGTATGATCGGAAAATAGCGGGGCTGTTAGGAAGGCGATTACAGCAGTTGCAAGAGTGGAATCTTGATTTTAGCGATGATGAAATTGATGCCGTTTATGAAACGATGAAGCCGTCGAGAAGGGAACTGGTAACGCCCATCGCTCCAACGAAGCGGCAAAAGTTAGAAGATTGGCTGTCACAGCCCTTTACACCGTTGTATTTTTCCTCGGACTCGACGTCTTATGGGTCGAAGAATGGCGAAAGAGTGCGTTCAAAAAGTGAAAAGATTTTAGCGGATTTATTTTATGATCGAAAAATTGTATATAAATATGAATGTCCGTTATACATCGAAAATCAGGTATACTATCCGGACTTTACTTTTTATGATGCGATGCATGAGAAGGAAATATATTGGGAGCATTTTGGGATGATGGGGGACCCCGATTATTCAAACCATGCGCTAAAGAAGCTTCAATTTTATGAAACGCATGGTATTTGCATTGGCGACAACTTAATTGTTACCTTTGAATCGGACACTTGCTCATTGGCCTTTGAAGTGGCTGAAATGCGTATCGATCTCTATTTGCAACATTCGTCACTATATTAAGCGATTAAGCGTGTTTTGACGGCCAATCGGGGCATGTCCGGAGCGGCGAATGGGTATAATGACAGCAGCAGAAATAATAATCGACACATTGTCGCAACGTAACCATCGGATTATGCAATCCATTCGGAAGGAGAAACTATGTTTAAAGAGTTGAAAGTGCAGATTTTTGCGGATGGTGCCGTACCGGAGACGATGAAAAAACAGTATGAAAGCGGCCTTGTGGATGGCTTTACGACTAATCCGTCTCTGATGAAAAAAGCGGGCGTGGAGAATTACACGGCCTATGCCAAGACAATGGTGGAAGCCATTCCGGATCGATCGCTGTCGTTTGAGGTGTTCGCCGATGATGTGGAAGGGATGGAACGTGAAGCGCGCATCATTGCTAAACTCGGGAAGAATGTGATGGTAAAGATTCCTGTGGTGAACACGCAGGGGGAGAGCATGTTGCCGCTGATTCAAAAGTTATCGGCGGAAGGCGTGAATATCAATGTGACGGCGGTGTATTCGGTGGCGCAGACGAAGGCGATTGTGGAAGCGGTCAGTCCGAAAGCCCTGACCTATGTGTCCATTTTTGCAGGGCGTTTGGGAGATAATGGACTGGATCCGATTCCGGTGATGCGAGAAGCGTCAGAAATTTGCAAGAAATATGAGGCCGTGCGCTTGCTGTGGGCATCGACGCGGGAAGTATGGAATGTGTTCCAGGCAGAGGCACTGGGCGTTGATATCATCACATGCCCGGACGGCGTGTTGCAAAAACTTGCCAAGATTGATGGAAAAACACCGGAAGACTTATCCGTTGCTACGGTGGTCGGCTTTAATCGCGATATTGCCGATCTGGGATTTACGATCGAGTGAAGCCATGCGAGCGATACTACAAACTGTGAAAAGTGCATCGGTAACCATCGATGGAAAAATTGTCGGAGCGATTGATCGCGGATATTTGATTTATCTAGGGGTTGGGCCGGAAGATACGACGGACGAAGTGGTTAAACTTTGGAACAAGATTCGTAAATTACGGGTATTTATGGATGCGTCGGGGAAAACCAATTTGGATTTGGCGGCCGTGGAGGGCAATGTGCTCTTAGTGTCACAATTCACCCTTTTTGCATCGATAAAAAAAGGCAATCGTCCGAGTTTTGCGACGGCAGCGCCCCCGGCAATGGCGAAAAAGTTGTATGATACCATGGTGGACTTAGTCAAGAAGGATCTGCCGGATTTACAGACCGGCCAATTCGGGGCGGATATGCTTGTTGCTTCGGTAAACGATGGCCCCTTTACGTTGTGGATCGATACGGACGAACTGTAGGCGTCTCTGATGACAGGAAGCACATTGGCTGAGAGTTTGAGCGCATTTTCTCACAGAGCGGACGTCTCCTGCGAAACAGCAAAAAAAGAGACCGGAAACATGCGTTTCCGGTCTTTGATCGGAGTGAGAGGATTTGAACCTCCGGCCTCCTGCTCCCGAAGCAGGCGCGCTACCGAGCTGCGCTACACCCCGTTGTCGATTGCTGACTAAGGCATCATACCACAGATTGGACAATTTAACAAATTTTTTCTGAGGGATTTAAAAACAAAGAAAAGCGAAGGCAGGGAAAAGGATGGAGAAAACAGTGGATTTAAAGAAAAAGATGCGTGTGATTGAAGGATTCCCGGGACCGGGGATCAGCTACAAGGATATTACGACGATTTTGTCGGATCCGGATGCCTTGCAAGCCATGGTGCAGCAATTAGCGGATGCCGCGGATGGTCTGGATTTTGACTATGTGCTGGGGACGGAATCGCGTGGATTTATCGTGGGCGTGCCTGTAGCAGCCAAATTACATAAAGGCTTCATCATGGCCCGCAAGCCGGGCAAATTGCCTGGCAATTTGGTCAGAAAATCGTACACGCTCGAATATGGGGAAGCCTCCATCGAAGTGGATCGCGATTCCATTCCGAATGGCGCTCGCGTATTGGTGATGGACGACTTGCTGGCTACCGGCGGCACGGCCAAAACCGCTTGTGAATTGGTCGAAGCGGCTGGCGGCGTTGTAGCCGGCACACTGTTTTTAACCGAATTAACCGAACTCGGCGGTCGCAAAGCATTGGAAGACGCCGGTTATGAGGTACGTGCACTGTTGACGTGGACCAACTGAAAAATAGGAGCCGGTATGTCCTATCAAGAAACTAACGCAGAAACGATTGATCGTGCTATAATGCCCTAGGGAATGAAGTTCTCCCTTGGGAAACCTAAACCGCTTATTAAGCTGATGACTTCTGTGAGTACGATCGCAGAAGCATCAGCTTTTTTGCGCGCGATGTGATCAAATTCGGTTTGTACGAAATCGGTCAATATAAGAAGGAGGAATATTGTGTTACCATCTCTTGCGTGGGTGTTCTTGGTCGGTATGGCGATGGCCGCCCTGTGTGAAAAAATTAAGTTGCCGCGCATTGTCGGCATGCTTGTCACGGGGATACTGCTCGGCCCCTATGTGTTGAACTGGCTCTCGCCCAGTTTACTGGCGATTTCGGCCGATTTGCGCAAACTTGCCCTCATTATTATTTTGCTGAAGGCGGGCTTATCCTTAAATTTGAGCGATCTCAAAAAAGTCGGTCGTCCGGCGATATTGTTGTCATTTTTGCCGGCGACGTGTGAGGTGCTTGCCTTTGTGCTGTTTGCGCCGTTTTTCTTTGGGATTTCGCGTGTCGATGCTGCTGTTATGGGCGCCGTGTTGGGAGCTGTTTCGCCCGCCGTTGTCGTGCCGCGCATGGTGGCATTGATGGAGAAAAAAATCGGTACGGACCAAGGGATTCCCCAGATGATCATGGCAGGTGCTTCCTGCGATGATATATTTGTCCTCGTTCTTTTCTCCACGTTTTTGGGCATGGCACAGGGCAGCGGGGTACACCTGCTGGATTTTGCCGCCATTCCCGTCTCCATCGCGCTTGGCGTCATCATTGGCGCTGTGGTCGGACTGCTTTTGAGCCGCTTCTTCGAAACCGCCTATTCGCGTGAACACTATGTCCGCAACAGCGCTAAAGTGATCATCATCCTGGGCGTCTCCTTTTTATTAATGGCCATGGAGGAGGTGCTGAAGGGGAAGGTTGCGGTTTCAGGACTGCTGGCCGTGGTGAGCATGGCGTGCGTGTTGCGCATCAAAAGCATTGATAGTGTCTCCAACCGCCTCTCCGAGAAATTCGGCAAACTCTGGATTGCCGCCGAAGTCGTTCTTTTCGTTCTCGTTGGTGCGGCTGTGGACATTCGCTACACGCTGCAAGCCGGCCCCATGGCGATACTAATGATCGTCTTGGCCCTCCTCTTCCGCTCCATTGGCGTCGTCTTCTCGGTTTCCAGCACATCGCTCTCCCAACGGGAGCGACTCTTCAGCATCATTGCGTATTTGCCGAAAGCGACGGTGCAGGCTGCTATCGGCTCCGTTCCCTTAGCAATGGGCTTATCCTGCGGGCCGATTGTGCTCTCAGTAGCTGTGGTGGGTATTCTGGTTACGGCGCCGCTCGGCGCCCTCGGCATGGATGCGACATATCAACGACTGTTGAAGCCGGCAAAAGCATCGCTAAAGCTTGCGCCCGCGCGGAAGTCATGATACACTAATGAAACGTATCCGTCGGGATATGTTTTTTGAGTGCGCAAAAATTCCCGACAGATAATTCTTTCGTTGGCAGGCGGAGGAAGGATGCGATTTTGGGAGTAGGAGGAAACAATGGCTGATAAAGTTAAATTAGCTTGCACGGAATGCAAGAACAGAAACTACGATACCACCAAAAACAAGAAAACAAATTCTGAGCGTATTGAGCTGAACAAGTACTGCCCGTTCTGCAAAAAGCACACCCTGCATCGCGAAACGAAGTAAGGAGGATCTATGGCAGAGAAGAAGGCGCCAAGCCGTATGGACGGTATGCGCGCGGAAATGCGAAAGATCCAGTGGCCCACTGTGCCGGAAGTCGTTCAGTATACACTCATTGTTCTGGTGATTGCCGCGGCTGTCGCGGTATTCGGTTGGATACTTGATCTGATTTATGGTTGGTTGGTCGGTCTTGTTATTTGATTCGTAGAAAAGGGGGAAACCATGTCGGAACAGGAAAAAGACACCCTGGAAGGAAAATGGTATGTCATCCATACTTATTCCGGATACGAAAACAAAGTGAAAGATAAGATCGAAAAAATCATCGAGAACCGTCAGGATGAAGATGTTTTTGACGTACGGGTCCCGATGGAAAAGTACACAGAGGTTCGTAATAACGAACGCGTAATCAAGGAACGCAAAATTCTGCCGGGCTATGTGCTGGTGAAAATGAATGTCACCCCGAAGTCCTGGTTCCTGATTCGCAACACAAACGGAGTCACCGGTTTCGTTGGTCCCGGATCAGATCCGATTCCACTCACCGCACGAGAAGTCGCACAGTTCGGCGTACGTGAGCAGACAACGCAGCGAGAGATACACGTTGCCCCGGGCGACCAGATCGAAATCATTTTTGGACCTTTTGCGGGTTTTTCCGCGGAAGTCGAAGAAGTTCAATCGGACAAGCAGACGATCAAAGCCCTCATCAATATGTTTGGGCGTGAGACGTCCGTAGAATTGTCCTACGACGATATTGAAACTCTATAGCAATATCGTCCGCAATAGTCGTAAGTGGGAGGGGGAGAGTCCCCGCTCTGACCACGATAGAAATCCCAGGAGGATACTATGGCTAAAAAAGTAAGCGCAATTGTAAAATTGCAAATTCCCGCCGGTTCTGCAACGCCGGCACCGCCGGTTGGTACCGCGCTCGGTCCCCACGGCGTCAACATTATGGAGTTTGTAAAGGCTTTTAATGCTCAGACTGCTGATAAACAGGGCCTGATCATCCCGGTAGTCATGACCGTCTATCAGGATCGCTCCTTTACATTCATTACGAAAACCCCGCCGGCTGCCGTCCTGATCAAAAAGGAACTGGGCTTACAGTCTGCTTCGGGTGAACCGAACAAGAAGAAAGTCGGCAAGATCACCAAAGCGCAGTTACAGAAGATCGCAGAGCTGAAGAAGCCGGATCTGAATGCCGCTTCTCTGGAAGCAGCAATGAGCATGGTTGCCGGAACAGCGCGTTCGATGGGAATTACAGTCGAAGAATAATAGAGCAGTGGGAGGAATTTCCGCTCGTACCACAAGGAGGATCTTATGCCGAAAAGAGGCAAAAAGTATATTGAGGCAGCCAAACTCATCGATACGACGAAGTCGTACTCCATTGAGGAGGCAGCTGAATTATTGAAGAAAACTGCAACGGCCAAGTTTGATGAAACCATCGAGCTGCATGCTCGCTTGGGCGTTGATTCCCGTCATGCGGATCAGCAGGTGCGCGGCACCGTCGCTCTGCCGCATGGCACCGGTAAAGCGGTTCGCGTTGCTGTTTTTGCAAAGGGTGGAAAGGCTGATGAAGCTCTTGCCGCAGGCGCAGACTTTGCCGGAGAAGATTTGATCGAAAAGGTGCAGAAAGAAAACTGGATGGATTTTGATGTGGCCATTGCTACCCCGGACATGATGGGTCAGGTCGGACGCATTGGTCGTGTCCTCGGTCCCCGTGGCTTAATGCCGAACCCGAAGGCCGGTACGGTCACGATGGACGTGGCACAGGCTGTTAAGGACGTCAAAGCCGGTAAGGTTGAGTACCGTACGGATAAGCAAAACATCATCCACGTTTTGGTAGGTAAGGCTTCGTTCGATGCCAACCAGATCAGCGATAACCTTAAAGCGTTGATGGCGGCGATCGTTAAGGCGAAACCGGCTTCCGCGAAGGGCAAGTACCTGAAGTCCGTTACGGTTGCTAACACCATGGGCCCCGGCATTGCCTTGGAGACAACATCTCTGATGGAATTGGGCAAGCGCTAAGCCTGCTAAGCCAAGCGCGAAGTCTGTTATCAGCCAAGCGCTACAATCACAATAATAAGAAACGCAGGGAGCGTCTTGCATAGAGACGCTCCCTGTGGTATTCTAATAGTCGGCTACCGAAGACCACAGGTGCTTCGCTTATGCGAAACTTAATTTCCTGTCGAGGTGCGAAGATGAATTTGCAACTCTCGGTCGCTCTCTGCCCGAGAGTTTTTTCAATGTGTAGCCGAAGGAGGTGAATGGAATGAAAGAACAGACGTTGCAAAAGAAGCAGGCGGTCGTTGATGAAATCAAGGAAGCCATTCAGAATGCAAAGTCGGTTACGATCGCTGCCTACAACGGCATTACGGTTGAAGATATTACCGATTTGCGCAACCAGTTCCGTGAACAAGACGTTGTTTACAAAGTCTACAAGAACACGATGGTACGTCGTGCGTTCAATGATCTGGGAATGACCGATCTGGATGAAATCCTGAACGGACCGAACGCCTTCATTTTCTCCAATGGCGAGATGGTCGAAGGCCCGAAGATTGCTGCTAAATTTGCGCAGGATCACAAAGAGCAATTCCAAATCGTCGCCGGCTACATGGATGGTCATGCGATGACGTCGGATGAAGTGGTTGCTCTTTCGAAACTCCCGTCGAAGGATGTCCTCCTCAGCATGGTGCTGCGCGGACTCCAGGGACCGATCTCCGGTTTCGCGAATGCATCGCAGGGAATTTTGCGCAAAGCGGTTTACGCTTTCAATGCAATCAAAGAGAAGAAGGAAAACGAAGCCGCGTAATCATCTGTATTATTCGGTACTGCAATTTTAGTAAAACCTTATAGGAGGAATATCATGGCATCTGAGAAAGTTACTGCATTAGTTGATCAAGTAAAAGAATTGACCGTTTTGGAACTGTCTGAACTGGTTTCCACGTTGGAAGAAGAATTTGGCGTATCCGCTGCTGCTCCGGTAGCTGCTGTTGCTGCTCCGGTTGCTGGTGGTGCTGCTGGCGCTGCTGAAGCAGAACAGACTGAATTTGACGTCATCCTGAAGAGCGCTGGTTCTTCCAAGATCAACGTTATCAAAGTCGTTAAAGAGATCTCCGGTTTAGGCCTGAAGGAAGCTAAGGCTCTGGTTGATGAAACCCCGAAGGCTGTCAAAGAGAAAGTTTCCAAGGACGAAGCAGAATCCATCAAAGCGAAGCTGGAAGAAGCTGGCGCAGAAGTCGAAGTTAAGTAAGTTTCGCTTGCGACTTGTCAGTTGACATCGGATGGCCGGCAAAAAGCCGACGCCACATGGCACGATGCGATGTCGACACATGAAAATCTCAATTTTAGAGTGAAGACTGTATCGGTTCTCGATACAGTCTTTTTTTTGTGTGGTTAGCGATGGGTGTTGTCGCAAAAACGAAGATTTACCCCATGCTAAATCGCTATTTCAAAAATAACATGGGGCGTTGTGTCGTGTCTTCCCCATGTTATATGCGAATCGTAAAAATAACATGGGGTAAAAACTCCTTCGAAACGAAGAACCGCCCCATGTTATATCGCTATTTTAAAAATAACATGGGGCGAGATTGCTGCAAAAACGCAGATTTATCCCATGCTAAAACGCGATATTAAAAATAACATGGGGCGTTGCCGCGTGTTTTACCCCATGTTAAATGCGAATTGTAATAATTACATGGGGTAAAAACGCTTTTGAAGCGAAATATCACCCCATGTTAAAACGCTATTTCAAAAATAACATGGGATAAAGACGCCTTCCAGGCACAAATCCACCCCATGCTAAATCGCTATTTTAATATTAACATGGGGTGCTAAGCCTCCATTGCCAAGCGGGGTCGACCTGGCGACCGACGATTAGAAAATAAGGAGCGCCGCTTACGCGTCGCGGTTGGTATAGGCGGTTGGCGGCCCTCCGGGCCGCCTTCCTTATTGTTCATCTCGCTACATTGCTATTCATCAGTTCCATACATCATTATGGTAAAGTGTAGAGTAGAAAATGGATAGTATCCTACTAAAGTAGGGTAAAAGAGTAGCAGTTGGGGCATCGCCCTTGCGGCGGCATATCGTCAACATAGGGTCGGCATGCAACAGGGTGGAAAACGTCACCACAGAGGAAGACTATTGCGAAGGCAGAATAGGCCAATGGATGAGAGTGTGGAGCGGAGGGAGTTTTCATGATTGATTACCAGAAGCAATATCAGGAGAAGCTGACGACGCCGGAAGAGGCGGTCAAGATCGTCAAGGACGGGATGTGGCTGGATTATGCGCATGCGATGTCGGTGCCAAATTTGCTGGATAAGGCATTGGCTGCACGGGCAGAAGAATTGAACGAGGTATTTGTTCGTGGGTATCTGATCTATCACCCGATTCAGATTTTGGAAGCCAATGTGAAGCTGGGAAGAGATGTGTTCGTATGGAACAGCTGGTTCATGCAGAGCCAGGATCGCCGTCTGTCAAGAGAAAGCCGTGCGTTCTTCATTCCGATGCGTTATGCGGAACAGCCGGAGATGTATCGTCGCCCTGAGGACGTGGAAACGGTGGACGTGTTGTTCTTGCAGACATGCCCGATGGATGAAAACGGCAACTTTAACTTGGGACCGTGCATTGCGCAGACAAGAGAAGTCATTAATCGTGCTAAGTACGTGGTGGTGGAAGCCAATAAAAATATGCCGGTGGTGCAGGGCTTGAGCGATGACTACATCAATATTAAAGAAGTGCATGCCGTTGTGGAATCCGATGAGCCCATCGATACGATTCCGACGATTCAACCGGATGAGACGGATGAAAAGATTGCGGACATGTTGATCAAAGAGATCGTGGACGGTGCAACGCTGCAGCTGGGCATCGGCGGTATGCCGAACGCACTTGGCTATAAGATTGCCGAATCGGATTTGAAGGATTTGGGCATCCATTCCGAGATGTACGTGGATTCCATGATGGCCATGACAAAAGCAGGCGTCGTGACGGGCATGCAGAAGGAATTGAATCGCGGCAAGCAGGTATTCTCGTTCTCACTGGGATCGAAAGAACTCTATGATTGGATGGACCATAATCAGGCGTTAGCAACGGCGCCGGTGGATTATGTCAATGATCCGTACGTCGTTTCGAAGATGGACAATTTTATTGCCATCAATAACTGCGTAGAAATCGACTTATTCGGGCAGGTCAATGCCGAAACGGGCGGATTCAATCAGATTTCTGGTACGGGCGGACAGTTGGATTTCGTGATGGGCGCCTATATGTCGAAGGGCGGAAAATCCATAACGGCGTTCCAGTCGTCGCGTATCGATAAACAGGGGAAGATGCAAAGCCGTATTGTTCCGACGTTGAGTCCGGGCACCATTGTTACGGATCCGCGTACAACGACCCATTATGTGGCTACGGAAAATGGCATTGTGAACCTGAAGGGCAAGTCCACATGGCAGCGTGCAGAAGCTTTAATCAGCCTGGCACATCCGGATGCACGTGAAGAACTGATCAAAGAAGCGGAACGGCTGCACATCTGGAGAAACAGCAATAAGCGCTAAGACGTGAAGCAGAGTCATTGTGAATGATTTGACAACTTTATGGAAAGCGGTAGAATGAAGTGGTGGCATGGTGGCACTTGTGCCGTCAGGAAAGTGACCAATGCATCCATTCGGAGTGAAGGGGGAAACATGACACGCAAAATTTTTATTACAGGCGCCGTACGTACGGCCATTGGTACAATGTCGGGTGTATTAAAAGATACGCCGGCTGTTAAGTTGGGCGAAGTGGCTGTTCGCGAGGCATTAAAACGTTCCGGTGTGAAACCGGAGCAGGTGGATTTCGTATACATGGGTAACGTCCTGCAGGCGGGTTTGGGCCAAAACGTTGCTCGTCAGATTTCCGTAAATTCGGGCATTCCGGTAGAAACGCCGGCAGTGACCTTAAACGTTGTGTGCGGCTCCGGCCTGGAAGCAGTCAACACTGCGGCACGCATGATTCAAACTGGTGAAGCCGACATCGTGGTGGCCGGTGGGGCAGAGAATATGGCCATGGCACCGTATGCGTTGATGAAGGGACGTTTCGGTTATCGCATGAACGACGCTACCGTCGTGGATACGATGGTGCATGATGCTCTGTGGGATGCCTTTAACGATTATCATATGGGCATTACGGCAGAGAATGTCGCTGAAAAATACGGCATTACGCGTGAAGAACTGGATAAATTCTCGGCACGCAGCCAGAATCGTGCAGAAGAAGCACGTGACAGCGGTCGTTTCAAAGACGAAATTGTTCCGTTCGAAGTGAAGGTGAAAAAGGATACAGTCACTTTTGATACCGATGAAGGTATTCGTTCAGGGCAGACACCGGAAATTTTGGCAAAATTGCGTCCGGCATTCAAGAAAGACGGTATTGTGACCGCGGGCAACAGTTCGGGCATCAATATTGGTGCTTCAGCCATGGTGTTGATTTCTGAAGAGAAGATGAAAGAATTGAACATTAAACCGCAGGTCGAGTGGGTCAGCGGAACCTTGGCGGGCGTTGAACCGTCCATCATGGGTGTTGGTCCGATCGAAGCCACGAAGAAGATCTGCAAACGTCTGAATATCAAGCCGACGGACTTTGATTTGGTTGAATCCAACGAAGCCTTTGCCGCACAATCGGTTGCCGTGGTGAAGGAATTGAAATTGGATGAAGAGAAAGTCAACGTCAACGGCGGCGCCATTGCTTTAGGACATCCGGTCGGATGCTCGGGCGCACGTATTTTGACCACCTTGATTTACGAGATGCTGCGTCGTGATGATGCAAACTTAGGCTTAGCTACCTTGTGCATTGGCGGCGGCATGGGCTGCGCAGCAGTGGTTAAGAAAGCCGAGTAAGATGGCATTGATCGAAAGTGAAAAACAAGGGGCGGTGCAAATTCTTAGAGTGCATCGCCCGGAAGCATTAAATGCTTTAAATAGCAATGTGCTGGAAGCGTTGGACAAAGCGCTTGATGCGATTGACCTTGACCAGGTACGCACGTTGATTATCACCGGTACCGGTGAAAAAGCTTTTGTTGCCGGAGCGGACATTGCACAGATGAAAGATCTGGGCGAAGAGGAGGCGCAAGCATACGCCTCCCTGGGACATAAGGTGATGCGCAAGATCGAAACGCTCCCGATCCCGGTCATCGCTGCTATTAATGGCTACGCGCTGGGTGGTGGTAATGAACTGGCCATGAGCTGTGATATTCGCTATGCTTCAGAAAATGCCGTTTTCGGGCAACCGGAAGTGGGACTGGGTATTACGCCGGGCTTCGGCGGTACGCAGAGATTAGCAAGACTCATCGGTTCGCGCTCTAAAGCCAACGAGATTATCTTAAGTGCGAGAAATATTGAGGCTGACGAGGCCTTGCGCATCGGTTTAGTCAGTGCGGTGTTTCCGCCAGAAGATCTGATGCCGCAAGCCTTAAAACTCGCCGAACGCATTGCGAAAAATGCGCCCATTGCGGTACGTGCCTCTAAGCGCGTATTGCAGGAAGGGCTAGACGATTCTCTTGAAGAGGGACTGAAAAAGGAAGTAAAAGCGTTCTCGCATTGCTTCACGACCAAGGACCAAAAAGAGGGCATGAGCGCCTTTTTGGAAAAGCGAAAAGAGAAAAAATTTTCCAATCAATAAGCTCGGGTGAAGAGACCCGTTTCGGGTCTCTTCTCTTAGCGCTTATGGGATAAAAATTTAACGAGCGGGAGAAATGCGGACGCACAAGTAGGAGAGGATGCGTCCAAGCGTTTGCCTCTGAGGATGGTTTGTCGCAAGGGGGAGATGCCCACGTTAAACAGGATTGGCAGACTTTCCGGTGGGAAAGTAGGAACCATGTGAATGAAGGAGGAAAGAATGGATTTTACTTTGAGTGAAAAGCACAAGATGGCGCAACAGCTGTTTCGTGACTTTGCTCTGGCGGAGGTGAAACCACTCGCCCAGGAAATCGATAAGGAACATCGCTTCCCGGACGAAACCGTCGAGAAAATGGCAAAATACGGATTTTTGGGCATTCCTTTTGCAAAGGAATTCGGTGGACAGGGTTGCGATACGCTTACATATGCAATGTGCGTAGAGGAATTGTCGCGTGTCTGCGCTTCGACCGGCGTTATCGTTTCGGCACATACGTCGCTTTGCGCGAGCCTGATCGAAAAATTCGGTTCGAAGGAACAGAAGGAAAAATACTTAGTACCGCTGGCAAAGGGCGAAAAGCTGGGTGCCTTTGGTCTGACCGAACCGGAAGCCGGTACGGATGCAGCGGGTCAGCAGACAACCGCCGTATTGGATGGCGATGAATACATCATCAATGGTTCCAAGATCTTTATCACAAACGCCGGTAAAGCCGACATCTACTGCATTTTTGCCATGACGGACCGCAGCCAGGGTAACCACGGCATTTCCTGCTTCATTCTGGAAAAAGGCATGAAGGGATTTGACTTTGGTATTGCTGAGGATAAGATGGGCATCCATGCTTCTTCCACGCGCGAGTTGATTTTCAATAACGTACGCGTGCCGAAGGAAAATTTGGTCGGTAAAGAAGGCAAGGGCTTCGGCATTGCTATGGGCACACTGGACGGCGGCCGTATCGGTATTGCTGCACAGGCTCTGGGCATTGCACAAGGCGCTTTGGATATTGCGAAAGATTACGTCAAAGAACGTAAACAGTTTGGTCGTCCTTTGGCTAAATTCCAAAACACCCAGTTCAAGCTGGCGGAGATGGAAATTGAAGTACAAGCTGCTCGCTTGCTCGTGTATCGTGCAGCGATGGCTAAAGATACGCAGAAACGCTACAGCGTAGAAGCGGCAACGGCTAAACTGAAAGCTGCTCGCGTGGCTTCTTGGGTAACGAACCGCGCCGTTCAGCTGCTCGGCGGCTATGGCTACATGGTGGATTACGACGTCGAACGTATGATGCGTGATGCCAAGATCACAGAGATCTACGAAGGAACGTCGGAAGTTATGCTCATGGTGGTCGGTGGCGACCTGTTGAAATAGGAGGGATCATGAATATCGTAGTATGCATTAAACAAGTGCCGGATACTAACGAAGTCCGCATTGATCCGGTTAAGGGAACCCTCATTCGTGACGGTGTGCCCTCGATCATGAATCCGGATGACAAAGCGGCGTTGGAATTCGCGTTAGCCATTAAAGATAAAACACCGGATGCGCACGTTGATGTCGTATCCATGGGACCCCCGCAAGCGGAAGCCATTCTGCATGAAGCTCTGGCCATGGGCGCCGATGATGCGTACCTGGTTACGGACCGTGCGTTCGGTGGCGCCGATACTTGGGCAACTTCTTCGACCATTGCCGGTGCCGTCTCCAAAATCGATTACGATCTGATCATCTGCGGCCGTCAGGCTATCGATGGCGATACTGCGCAGGTTGGCCCGGAAATGGCTGAGCACCTGGGCATCCCCAACATTTCCTACGCTGCCAGCTTGGATGTGGATGGCGACAGCATCGTGGTCAAACGTCACTATGACGACGGTTACCATATCGTTCGTGCCAAAATGCCGTGCCTCGTCACTGCATTGGCTGAAGCCGTTACCCCGCGCTATATGACGCCGGGTGCCATCTTTGACTCCTTTGATAACTATGAAATCACCCGCTGGACCCGTTCGGAAGTTCCGGTAGAAGATGATAACATCGGTTTAGCCGGCTCCCCGACGCGCGTTGCACAGTCTTTCCCGAAGGCGGTTAAGGCGCCGGGCATGAAGATTGAAAAAGGTGTCGATGAATCGGTCCAGTTCATTTTGGATCGTCTGCATGAGAAGTACGTACTGTAAGGGAGGTCAGGGATGAATTTACAGGATTATAAAGGGGTCATGACCTTCGCCGAACAAGTAGAAGGTAAACTGACCAACGTATCGCTGGAACTTTTGGGTAAAGGCCAAGAGCTGGCGAAGGATTTGAACACGAACGTCACGGCAGTCCTGATCGGCGAAAACATGGCCGAGCTTGCACAGACGCTCGTGGAATACGGTGCAGATCGCGTCATCGTTGCGGATGATCCGGAACTCAAGTACTATCGCACCGAGCCGTACACACAGGTGCTCGCTAACGTGATTAACGAATATAAACCGGAAGCGATGCTGGTTGGCGCAACCGCTATCGGCCGTGACCTCGGCCCGCGTCTGGCTGGCCGCATTCACACCGGCCTGACCGCTGACTGCACCAAATTGGAAATTGACCCGGAAAACAAAGAGTTGCGCATGACCCGTCCGGCTTTCGGCGGCAACCTCATGGCTACCATTCTTTGCTCCAATTTCCGTCCGCAGATGGCCACCGTCCGTCCAGGCGTTATGGTTAAGCAGCTGCGCGACAAGACTCGTAAGGGAGAAATCATTCCTTACGGCAAGCCGATTGAAAAGAACAAGTGCTTTGTCGAGATCGAAGATGTCGTCAAAGAAGTTAAAGAAAAAGTGGACATTCAGGACGCCAAGATCCTGGTTTCCGGCGGTCGTGGTTTAGGCGCTCCGGAAAACTTCAGATTGCTCGAAGAACTGGCAGCCGCCATCGGTGGTGAAGTGTCCAGCTCTCGTGCTGCTGTAGATGCCGGTTGGGCACCGAAAGACATTCAGGTTGGTCAAACCGGTAAAACCGTTCGTCCGACCCTCTACATTGCCTGCGGCATTTCTGGTGCAATTCAGCACTTAGCCGGCATGGAAGAATCCGACTACATCATTGCCATCAATAAAGATCCGGATGCTCCGATCTTTAACGTGGCCGATGTCGGTATCGTCGGCGATCTGTTCCAGATCGTGCCGAAGCTGACCGAAAAGATCAAAGAAGACCGCGCAAAGAGCGCAGCACAGTAAACCATCACCAATCTCGTATACGAAAAGCTGCCCCTATGGGCGGCTTTTTTGTATCAAGAACGCCTCTAACAGAACGTTTCGGCTGTTGTGCGACAAACGGGGGTGACCTCTTCTGGGCACAATGAGGCTGACTCTTTTCTGCACCGCACGGCGACCCATTTCGGACGCCGTGAGGTGGACTTTCTCGGGCGTCGCGCAGCGACTCCTTTCCGCACCGCGACGCCGACTCCTTTCCGCACCGCGACGCCGACTCCTTTCCGCACCGCGACGCCGCGATACCCATGTTATTTCTCATATTGCGATTTAGCATGAGCCGTCCGTTTCGCATTACCCCATGTTATTCTTACGATTCGCGTTTTGACATGGGGTAATTTTTTGTCCTTGTGGCGCTTATGCCCCATGTTCTTTTTAATAATTGCGAAATAACATGGGGTGAATTTTTGTTTGCAAGGCGTCTTTACCCCATGTTATTTTTGCGATTGACAATTTAACATGGGGTAGACAGGTGGCGACAACCCCATGTTATTTTCACAAATCAGAATTTAACATGGGGTGAATTTGCTTTTTTATGACGCTGATGCCCCATGTTATTTTTACAATTCGCTTTTTACATGGGGTAGAACGACGATTTTAGAGATTTTTTACCCCATGTTATTTCGACAATTTGCGTTTTAACATGGGTACACAGCAAATCGGCTTACCCGCGGGTCTGCAGCAAGTCGGCCTACATGGGGCCGCAGCAAACGGCGAATGCCGCGAGCATCGCGCCTTCTCTATGGACAGCGCCGGACCCATTCAATATACTGATAGCAACAACGCTGGACAATGGGAAAGGAACTTTTTATGTGGGACATTACAGCAATAGGGGAGTTGCTCATGGATATGGCACCGGTTGCCATGGCGAATACGCGGAATGACGATCTTGCCTACCTTCCTAAGCCGGGTGGAGCGCCCGCCAACTGTGTGGCGCAGTTAACGCGGTTAGGCCGTAAGGGCGCGATGATCGGACGCATAGGCAACGATGTGTTCGGCAATAAAATTTTAAAAAGTCTGGAAAAAGCAAACATGGATGTTTCTTGCGTCCAAAGGGATGAGGAAGCGCCCACTACGCTGGCCTTTGTTTCCTTGGATGAACAGGGCGATCGGGAATTTACATTTTATCGCAAAGCGAGCGCAGATCTGCGTCTCATCTGGAATCGAGCGATGAAAGAACAGATCGAAAATTCACGCATTTTCCACATCGGTACTCTTTCCATGGCGGACGATCCGTCACGTACCACGACACTAGAAGCGTTGGAGTGTGCACAAAAAGCGGGTGTCATGATCTCTTTTGATCCGAACTTCCGGCTTAATCTGTGGCCTTCTTTTGATGCGCTGCACGCCGTAACCGCCCTCATTTTCCCCTATGTCGATGTGGCCAAGATCAGTGGCGATGAATTGCTTGCGTTTTGTCATCCGCAGCTGGTGCGCAAAGCGATGAATAAAAAAGGCATGGTCGACTATCAGTTACCGCCCGCAGCACCCGACGACGAAGTGCTACAGCAGGCCATTACTGACATTCTGAATCGCTACCCCAACCTTAAACTCTTAGCCGTTTCTTTCGGCAGCCAAGGTTCTATCCTTGCGGTACGAGGAAAAACGGTATTTATCCCCGCTTTTTCGGTGCAAGCTGTCGATACCACCGGCAGCGGCGATGCGTTTATGGGTGCGATTCTCTATAGCCTCTTAATCGAGGCCGACCGCATCGCTATGGATAAGGGGATTACGCCCCTTTCTGAGCCTTGCACTCTCGCCCGGATCTCATGGGAGAATCTCCCTCTGCAGGACATGGGTACCTTTGCCAATGCCTGCGGGGCATACGCGGCTATGAATTATGGGGGGATTCCGTCGTTAGGGAAGAGGGAGGAAGTGCTTCACTTTATGAAGGAGCACAAAGAATAACGTAAATACAAAAGCCCTTTCTCTGCGCTGTTATTGGGACAGAGAAGGGGCTTTTTTTATTGGTTTTGGTAAAGGTTGCTTTATTAGGCAATGCCGTCAGCATACAATTGTTCTTTTACCGCTTTAAAGACAGATAGATGGATCGGGCAATAGGGAATCAGCGTCGCTTGAAAAGCGTGGTAGAGATCCGGCTTTCCGGGCCAAACCGAGTCAATGGGCTCATTTTTTTGATTCAATTGGTGAAACCAAGAACCAAGCTTATGATCCAAAACACAAGTATCCAGATACTGCATGAACATAGCATAAGCTGAGGCATAGGTCTCTTTTTTGGTGACACGATAGAGTACAGCAGCAGTATTGATGGCTTCAGCTAAAACCCAGTGCATACGATCTGAGACGATGGGCTTACCGAACCAGTCGGTCGTATAGACAAAACCAGGAGAACCATCGGCATGCCATCCGTCTTTCACCGCTCGATCAAAAAGATTTTCAGCGGCATTGCAGTAATATGAAAAATCGCTATGATCCGGTCCAAAGGTTGAACTTGCCCACTGAAGAATCAGACGTGCCCACTCGAGGCCATGTCCCGGCGTTGCGCCATACGGCTTAAATTGGTCATCCGGGTGATCCTTATTGTAGTCCAGTAGGGGCTGCCATTTCTCTGTGTAATGTTCGGAAATGCGCCACTCGTTGTCGGAAGCCAGTTTAATCACGCGATTAATGATACGACCCGCTCTTTCCCGGTAGACTTCTTGCGCACTGGCATCGGCTGCGTTCAATAGCGCCTCCACCGCGTGCATATTGGCATTGAGACCGCGATAATCGTCCAGCGTTGAAAGTTCAGTATTCCACGTATCCGCCGTCATGCCATCCTTCTCGGTCCAGAAATATTGATCAAAGCACTGTACGGCATCGTTGAAAAATTCTTCGGCACCCGTGTCCTTCGCCATCAGAGCATCTGCCGCCGCAAGCACCACAAAGGCATGCGAATAGCATTGTTTACCCTCTTTCGGTTGCTCATCAGCTAGCAAACCGTCAAACCATCCGCCGTTTTTCCTGTCACGAAGCGTCACCGTCAGACCCTTCTTTAAGCCATCTGTAAGGAGGTTCCACTCTTGCCCATAGAGAAGCGCTGCCATGCCGTACACATGGTACATGCGTGCATTTTCATAGGTATCACGGTTAAAGTTTGGCCACGGACTACCGTCGTCTCCCAGATAGTATGCCGTTCCGTCAGGGGCAACAACATGTTTTCCAAAATCAACGAGATTTTTACGAATTTCATTTAAAAAACGAATATTCTCAACGCTATCAATCTGATACTTTTTATTCATCGTAACCTCCAATATTTAATGCAAGCCATCAAAGCGCAACATCCAAGAGCGTTCATGCCTTTTTCCGGGGCTTAAATGAGTCAGATGTTTTTGTGTTTCTAAGTCTTCAATCCTTCCCTGACGAGACGGCAAGGCAGACCAAGGCTCCATACAAAGAAAAGGAGCTTCGGTTCTCGGCGTGTGCCAAAAGCCCCAAAAAGGAAAATCCGGCGCAATCAAGGTTATGGCATAGTTGCCCTTGTCGCTATGAAGACACACGTGCTCCGGCACATTGGTCAGAACAATGGCATCATGATCAAACATGCCGTGATGAAGAGAGCAAGATTTTTCTTCTAACGGAAAAGGCGTTTCTTCACCGGTTACGAAGCAATCGTCCGAAAACTCGACGCGCTTTAAAGAATCGGACGAAAAAGTCAGTTTATAATCGTTGAAGGTGAGACCGGATTCCATCGGTACATTGAAGCCGGGGTGGCCGCCTAGGGCAAAAATCATCTCCCTGTGGTCCTTGTTTTCGACGGTATATTGTACACGCAAAGTATTCTCTATCAATTGATAAGAGATCGAGAACGTAAACAAAAACGGATAATTCTCATAATAGTTTTCTGAATTTTTTAGGGTGAAAGTAATGTGGTCTTCAGCGTTTTGTATCGCTTTATACGTTGCGGTTGGAGCAAAGCCGTGAATGGGAAGATGATATAGCTTTCCTTGATAGCGATAGCATCCTTGCGTCAATCGAGCGATATAGGGAAAAAGATTTATAGCCCGATTGGACCAGTACGTCTTGTCGCCTTGCCACAAGAATTCTATGCCCGCTTTATTTTGAATCGACATCATTTCCGCGCCCTGCTCGGAGATCGTAATGTCCAGAAACGAGTTAGAGATGTGGTGGAACATAGAAAATCTCCTTGCTTCGTGCCAAAATATATTTCCGTATCGTTTTCCGAAATTCATTATATCCTATTATTTTTAATGATTTCAATGTCAGCAGAGACAGGCATTCTAAAAACATGGATATACTGCGGTTCATTGCAATTTTGACTTCGCGTGTTCCCATGGTACACTAATCAAAAGTGTACAAACGGAAGATTTCAGTACAATCGTTTTACCATACAGAAAAATAAGATGGGAGGGATCCTGCCTTTCGACAAAGCTCTTGAAAAGCGGGTTTACAACTATGAAAACGCTGGGACTTGATATCGGAACGACCACTATTTCTGCAGTGGTTTGCGAAAATAAAAAAATTCTTGATTCCTTAAACGTCGACAATGATTCTTTGCTACCAGGCGAAACCTGGGAAGATCGTCAAGACCCGAAGCGAATTCTTAACTTAGCAATGCGTTCGCTTCAAACGCTATTTGGTGCGCATTCGGATGTGGGCCGTATCGGCGTTACCGGGCAAATGCATGGGATCCTCTATTTAGATCAAAAAGGGGAACCTGTAAGTCCGCTTTTTACGTGGCGGGACGGTCGCGGGAATTTGCCTTTTCAGGGGAAGACGAGCCTGGCAGAACATCTTTCCGGCGTTAGCGGGTTTCGTCTATCGACAGGCTATGGCGCAGTGACGCATGCCTATAATGTGTATCACGGTCTTGTCCCGAAAAATGCGGCTGTTCTTTGTACGATCGGTGATTATATTGCCATGAAATTAGCCGGTCGGAATACCCCGCAAATGGACGCTAGCAATGCGGCAGGTATTGGACTGTTTCAAGCCCAATGCAATGAGTTTGACCGCAAAACCATCGAAAACGAGCAATTACATTTTTCTCTTTTTCCGGCGATGGCGCCAAATCCGTTATTGGGCATTACCCCAAAGGGGGTTGAAATTTATCGCGCGATCGGCGATAACCAGGCCAGCTTTTTGGGAGCCACCGATGGTGAAGCGGATGTCTTAGTGGTGAATATTGGTACGGGCAGTCAGATTTCTGTTTTCAGTCCGGAGTATATGGAATTTGCTGAATTGGAGACACGCCCTTATCTGGATCGGGGATGGCTATACGTAGGAGCCGCCCTTTGTGGAGGCATGAGCTTTGCTCTGTTAGAAAAATTTTTTCGACAAGTGGTATTCATGGTGACCGGCGAAGAAAAAAGCGCCTATTCTGCCATGTTAAAGGCAATGGATGAATGGGGGACATTATTTCCGAAGAATCGTCCAACAATTACGCCGCTTTTTTGTGGAAGTCGTCGGGATGCTTCGGCCACTGCTTCCATTACACATCTGACGAGTGAGAATTTTTCTCCATCGTTTTTTATTCAAGCAATGCTGGAAGGCATGTGTCATGAATTGTATACGATGTACGAGGCCTATCAGAAAAAGGGGGGCAGAAGCGTATCCCATATCATAGGTTCCGGTAATGGATTGCGTAAGAACCCCTATTTATGTCAAATGGTTTCAGCATTGTTTCATGCGCCTTTTGTGTTAAGCGATAAGCAGGAAGAAGCAGCATATGGGGCAGCGCTGTATGCATATGACGCCGAAAAAATAAAAGAAAAGTCATCCGTGAAACGAGATTGACGTTGCTCTTTTCGCACTCTATTGCTCATTTTTTGTGCGAACCGGTCAAGGCTGATACAACGTTATCATTTAGAGGATAATCGTAAGGACGAGGAGAAAGCCTTATAATTCGTTGACAAAGGCTTTTTATCAATGCTACTATAAAAAAGTATGGAAAGGTTTACCTTTTTACACAAAAAGGAAGGCGGGTGATATGCAATGAATGAAGTAATTGTCTCGATGCAAGGAATTAGCAAAAGCTTTCCCGGCGTTAAAGCTCTGGATGACGTTCATTTTGAACTGCGCAGTGGAGAAGTCATGGCTCTGCTCGGAGAGAATGGAGCAGGAAAATCGACGCTGGTAAAAATACTGAGTGGCGTTTATACACGAGATAGCGGAACCTTAGAAATTTTTGGAAAGCAATATGGCGATTTAAATACAAAACTGGCTCAAGAGGTTGGCGTAGCCATTATTCATCAAGAACTAAACATGTGCCCGCATTTAACCGTGGCGGAAAATATGTTTCTCGGCCGTGAGCTAGTGAATGGTTTTATTACGGATACGCGTCGCATGGAACAGGAAGCGGCTAAAATTCTCAGCGATTTAAATATTGAGATTGATCCCTCGGAAATGGTCGGCAATTTGGCGGTTTCTAAACAACAAATGGTAGAAATTGCGAAGGCCCTCTCCATTAAAGCCAAGATTCTTATCATGGATGAACCAACCTCGGCGCTCACCGCAAATGAAATTCGCGAGTTGTTTCGCATCATAAAACAGTTGCGTGCAGAAGGCTGCGGCATTGTGTATATTTCCCATCGCCTGGACGAACTGCATCACATTGTTGATCGTGTCACCATTATGCGCGATGGGCATTACATCACTTCTTGCAACTTTGAAGATACCACGATGGATGAGATTATTTCCAACATGGTCGGACGAGAAATTAAAGAGAAATTCCCACGCGTACAATGTCAAAAAGGAAAAAAGATTTTTGAAGTCAAAAATTTGAACGCAGGGAAAATGGTAAAAAATGTTAATTTGGAAGCTTACGAAGGTGAAATTATTGGCATAGCCGGGCTGATGGGCGCAGGAAGAACAGAAACCACCCGAGCCATTTTCGGGGCAGACCCTAAGTCATCCGGAGAAATCTATCTGGATGGAAAGGCTGTGACGATTCGAAATCCGGAGGACGCCATTCAAGCGGGAATCGTCCTTGTTCCGGAAGATCGAAGAAAGGACGGCTTGTGCACGAAGCTTCCGATACGTGAGAACATCTCCTTGCCAAACTTGGACCGAAAAGTATTATGCAACCAAGCGGGAGTCATTGACTTTGAACAAGAAAACGTGATGTGTAACAACGTAGCGGACAATTTAAAGATCAAGACAGCAAGCCTTGAAATTGATGCGGGCAGTCTCTCCGGAGGGAATCAACAAAAGATAGTGGTCGGCAAATGGCTGGCTAGAGAATCGCGAGTTGTGATTTTCGATGAACCCACAAGAGGCATAGATGTAGCGGCAAAGGTGGAAATTTACAACCTGATGAATCAGCTGAAGCAACAGGGGATAGCGGTTATCTTCATCTCATCCGAATTGCCGGAAATTTTGGGCTTTGCCGATCGCATCATAGTAATGTGCGACGGAAGAGTCGTAGGAGAAGTGATGGCAGAGGAGACCACCCAAGAAGAAATTCTGACTTTGGCGACAAAATTTGAAAGCAAGTTAGACGATAAGGCGATTTGAGGAGGCAAGAGAGATGAAGAATAAGAGAAAATGGGCATCAATTCGCGGTCTTCGCACAGCATTGTTGGCCTTCGTAGCTTGGGGCGTTCTTATGGTTGTTTTTGGCATGATCGATTCTAACGTATTTAAGCCGAATAATATTCTGAACCTCCTTCGCTCCATGTCGAAGTATCTGTTAGTCGGTGTCGGACAGTCCATCATTCTGATCACCGGTAACATTGACCTCTCGATCGGGTCGATTGTTGCTATGTCGGCTATGATCTCCTGTACTCTCATGACGAATGGCGTATCGGTGATTGTGGCAATACTTGTAGCATTCTTAGCTTGCATGGCCATCGGCGTGATCAACGGCGTATTGGTAGGGAAATTTAAGGTCCCGCCTTTTATTGCAACATTAGGCACGATGTTTGCCGGACGCGGTATTGCTTATATGGTCAATAACAATAGAAATACCGGCGCTATTGCTTCCGGTATCGGCAAAGAAGCGGGAGCCTCTTTCCAAAACTTTTTCTATTACGGAAAAACATTTGGCATTTATAACGCCTTTTGGATCGCCGTGGTCATCTTTCTGATTGCCTTTTTCATTATGTCAAAGACACGAACCGGCCGTCATATTTATGCAATTGGTTCGAATGTGGACGCGGCAAAGTTATCCGGCGTCAATGTTTTTATGACCACATCCAAGGCATACCTGATCAGTGCATTCTGCTCCTTTGTTGTTGGCTTGATTTTGGCAGCACAAGCGTCGATGGGCAATATGGAAGCCGGCAATACGTATGAAATGTATGCGGTTGCAGCTGGCGTTATTGGCGGTATATCACCACTTGGCGGAACGGGCTTATTATTAGGAACCTTCGCTGGTGCCGGTGTCTGGCAAATGCTAGAAAACGGATTGGGGATCATTGGCGCGCCCGTCGGTATTCAACGACTTGTTATAGGTGTTATTGTTACTGCCGCGGTTCTGATGGATATTCTTTTCCGCCAAGGCTCTCGTTCGAAAAAAGCAAAGGGATAATCGGGTTATTTCTACAGGGGAGGAGACCCCTGTACAAATAAAAAAATTTATAGGAGGATACCATGAAAAAATTATTGGCATTGTTGTTGACAATGGTCATGGCTGTCACGGTACTGACAGGCTGTGGTCAGAACAAGCAGAAAGATAGCGCGGAAAGCACTTCAACCGCCAACTCAGAAGCAGCAGAATCCAAAGAGGATAAGGGCTCGGGAGCTGCTACAACTACGGATAAGAAGGACTACAAGATTGCTCTGATCACGATGGACTCCATCGATCAGCACTGGGTGAACTTGAATGCCGGCGCACAAGAAGAAGCTAAAAAATTGGGCGTGACGGTTACCTACATGGCTCCGAACACGAAGGACGATGCCCTTCAAATCGAGCAGGTGAACAATGCTGTCTCCGCCGGCAACAAAGTGATTATTGTTGCTGCTAACGGCCCAGATGCGATTACCTCGGCTTTAAAAGAAGCCGTAGCTGCCGGCGTGAAAATTATCTACGTTGACTCTCCGGCAAACATGGATGCAGAAGCTACCTTCTCCACGGATAACAAGGCTGCCGGTAAACTGGCGGGTGAAACGATGCTTGAGGAACTGAAGGCAAAGGGAACCACCTCCGGTAAAATCGGTATCATCAGCGTCAACGCTGCAACACAATCGACCGTAGACCGTACTGAAGGCTTCGCAGAGGCATTCAAAGGCACAGACTTCGAACTGCTTCCGGTACAGTTTGGTGAAGGAGATGCGGCCAAATCCCAAGCGATTGCTGAGAACTACATTACGCAAGGCGTTGTCGGTATGTTCGGTGGTAACGAAGGTTCCACAACTGGCGCAGGTAATGCCATTAAGGCAGCTAACTCGAAAGTAGTGGTTGTCGGCTTTGATAAATCCGATGCCATTCTTGGTTTGATCGATGACGGTTATATCCTGGCAACGATGGCACAGAATCCGGATAAAATGGGCTCTGAAGCTGTAAAGGCGGCTGTTGATGTATTAGAAGGTAAATCGTTGGGCGGTAAGGTAACCGATACTGGCGTTACTGTCATTAAGAAAAAATAGTTTATTGACAAGCGACTGCGTGATAACGAGACATGATCCGTTTCACTTGTACGAGCAAAGAGGCGGCAACCGCGGTTGCCGCCTCTTTTTATGGAAAAAGAACCAAATGAATTTTGCCAAGCGATTTTTCCTCAAATAGGCTAAACTGGTAATTGTAAAACCTTTGCCCAACATGGCATCCGATCACGTTGCCGTTTCTATGAACGTCGCGCCATAACATACTTACCAAAAGGAGCACCCGATGGAACCATCCCTGTATCGTAATCATTTAGCGATTTTAAAAGATGAACTTCTTATTGCGATGGGCTGCACCGAGCCGATTGCCATTGCGCTTGCCGCTGCAAAAGCGCGAGAAGTTCTCGGCTCAATGCCCGAACATTGTGTATTATCCTGTTCGGGAAATATTGTGAAAAATGCCAAAAGCGTTGTGGTTCCCAATTCCGGCGGCATGCATGGCATGAAAATTGCCGCTATTCTCGGCATTCTTTCCAATAATTCGTCGGCCAATTTAGAGGTTTTAGCGGCGATTACTGACAAGCAGCGAGCCTTAGCTAAGCAATTGCTCGAGGAAAAATTCTGTGACTTTAAAATTTCACCGAAAGAAGAACCACTGTTTATTTCGGTGACCGTTTCGCAGGGCGAGGAAACGGCCTCAGCGGAAATTTCAAAACGACATACGAATTTTACAAAAATTGTGAAAAATGGCAAAGTCCTGCTGGACACATCGACAGAAGACATACCTGCCACAGCAACGGCGGATATCCCCGATTTTTTAACGGTCAAAAACAGCATCGCCTTTGCACAAGAGGCCGATCTTAGCGATTTGCACGGCATATTTGATAAACAGATCGAATATAATCTAAAAATTGCAGAAGCCGGTCTCACCGGCGACTGGGGCGCCAACGTTGGTAAAACGCTGCTGAAACGGCAGGTTCCCCTCACTGTGAATGTGGAGGCTCGCGCATACGCCGCCGCTGGCTCCGATGCCCGCATGGCCGGCTGCAGCCTGCCCGTTGTTATCAATTCCGGCTCCGGCAATCAAGGCATTACCGTATCGCTACCGGTTATTATTTATGCAAAGCAATTTGGAGCCACCCGTGAAACGCTGCTTCGTGCTCTAGCTCTCTCAAACCTGATTGCCATTCATCAAAAGCGATTCATCGGCAACTTATCCGCCTTTTGCGGCGTTACCTGCGCCGCTACGGGCGCCGCCTGCGGCGTGGCTTATCTACTTTTATCCCGTCAAGCCGCAGATAACGCTTCCCCAGATCTCTATGATGTGGTCAGCCGCACCATCACAAACAGCCTCGGTACAATCAGCGGCATGGTTTGTGACGGCGCTAAATCCTCCTGTGCGTCCAAGATCGCCTGTGCCCTGGAATGCTCCCTCACCGCTCTTGAGATGAGCTTAGACGGTCTTGCCTTCCCTTCCGGCGAAGGCCTCACGAAAGACAACGTGGAAGACACGATTGCCGCCGTCGGTCAAATGGCGGCAAAAGGCATGAAGGCGACAGATGCGGAAATATTAAAGATTATGACGAGGGAGATGTGAGGGGGGGATTCTATTTATAGGTAACAACGTTATTAATGATTTCTGCGGCTACGCTAGTTTTTTTGCGAATTTGAGAGGCTAATTGGGTTAGGCGATAATGCCATCTTGAGAAGAATAGGGACAGGAAGATATACACTCCGAAAGTACCGTTGCGGCAAGTCCGATGTCGGTCCCTTCACAAGCATGGTATAAAGATTATGGATGTCTAATCGAACATCTTACAAAAATCCTTTTTATAAAAGGATTGGTAACTTCTTTAATCCTCGGTGTCACTATACCGTGCCTAACCCCAATATTGCCAAAAGGCACGGTAAATTTTTCGGCCCATATCACATTTTCTACCGTGCCTAATCGCGAAAACGGCAAAAGACACGGTAAATTTTTCGGCCCGCATGACATTTTCTACCGTGCCTAATCGCAAAAACGGCAAAAGGCACGGTAAATTTTTCGGCCCATATCACATTTTCTACCGTGCCTAATCGCGAAAACGGCAAAAGGCACGGTAAATTTTTCGGCCCATATCACATTTTCTACCGTGCCTAATCGCAAAAACGGCAAAAGGCACGGTAAATTTTTCGGCCCATATCACATTTTCTACCGTGCCTAATCACGAAAACGGCAAAAGGCACGGTAAATTTTTCGGACTGCGCCACATTTTCTACCGTGCCTAATCGCAAAAACGGCAAAAGGCACGGTATCAGCGCCAGCCCGCCCCTCTTTTTCCTACCATGGCTCAGCCCCCCCCCCAATAGCCACGCTGCCAGCGCCAGCCCGCCCCCCCCTTGTCCTGCCATGCCCTCCACTCCCGAAACCACGCAGAGGCACGCGAACAAGTCCAATATCGCCAGCCAAAAAAACACCCCAATTCTCTGAGCATCCCTTACAATGTCCTTAGAGTCCATCCTAGCCACAAAGGCAAAAGCGTATAACCACAGAAAGGCAAAACCATGCGCATTCACACCATGCTTTCCGACATTACCACAGTTGACCATTTGGACGCGATCGTTAATGCGGCAAACCGTACCTTGTTGGGCGGTGGAGGCGTGGATGGTGCGATTCATCGGGCGGCGGGACCGGAATTGCTGGAGGAGTGCCGGGGTCTCCATGGTTGTGAGACGGGGCAAGCGAAGATCACGAAGGGATATCGTCTGCCGTGTCCGTATGTGATTCATACGGTGGGACCGATTTGGCGTGGAGGAACGAAAGGGGAAGAGGCGTTGCTCGCGAATTGCTATGAGAGTAGCTTGCAAGTGGCGGCAGAACACGGCTTGCGGCGCATTGCTTTTCCGTCGATATCGACGGGCGTGTACGGATATCCGGTGGAGAAGGCGGCGATGGTGGCAGTGCGGACGGTTGAGCAGCTGGCGAAGGAGCGGCCGGGGGCATGGGATGACATTTTGTGGGTGCTTATTGACGAGAGAACGAAGACGGCGTATGATGCGGCGCTCGAGAATGCGGGCATCGAGGCATAAAGCAAGCGATGGATACGCTTTCAAAGTTTCGTGTGTTTTGCGAAATGAGAGAGTTAAAGGCAATACAAAAGAGACCGGAGCGCCGGTCTCTTTTTTTGGAGGATTACGAGTGGCAAAATTTGATTCGTTTGGATCAGCTTTCTTTACCGGCGCAGGGAATGGTCGGCATGATGGGTTGTGCATCACTGATTTCATTGGGGACCACATCAATCTTTTGTGCAAGCTCGCGACTGATGCCGAGGCGGGTTTCTTTGACCACGACAATGAAGTTGCCATCCACTTCGTTCACCAGTTGAATGGTCGCATCGGGCACAAAGCCGAGGTTCATGAGTTGTTTCTGTAATTTTTCACGTCCGGCGATACGAATGATGCGATAGGACTTGCCGGATTCGCCTAAGAATAGTTTCATATGCTTTCCTTTCTCGTTCTGAAAGCAACCTGCATAGTCGGCATCTGCCGACGAAGGGTATGTAGTTAGCTTTATCTAACTACGATTTTAAGCGCCGAGGGGGTTTCCGTCAAGTGGAGTTTACCTGACATTAACAAGCCGTCGGCGTTTTCTCGGGCAAGCAAAGGCGCCTTGTGGCAAAATAGAAGGGGAGGGAAGAGATGACACAATGGACGATACACGCGACGGCGGCCTTCGGATTGGAGGCGGTCGTGCGGCGACAATGTGAAGCGCTGGGATTCGGACCATGCCAGGTGGAAGCAGGACATGTGCTGTTTCCGGGATCGCTTACGACAATGCAAAAAGCTAATTTGTATCTGGCGAGCGCCGATCGGGTGCTGCTGGAGGTGGGGCGCTTTCCGACGGAGAGCTTTGAGAGCTTGTTTGATGCCGTCGCGGCAATGGATTGGGCGGAGATTTTGCCGGAAAACGCGCGCTTTCCCGTACGCGCCAGGACGGTGAAGTCCAAGTTGGCCTCGCCTTCGGATGTACAGAAAATTGTGAAAAAGGCCATCGTGACGTCTCTCCAAAAGCGGTATGCGATCGGCCATTTTCCTGAAGACGGCGCATTATTTCCCATCGATGTGACCATTCGCCACGACGAATGCGTGGTGTGTTTGGATACAACCGGTGAGGGCTTGTTCAAGCGAGGCTATCGCCGGGAAAAAGGCGGCGCACCGCTGAAAGAGACGCTGGCAGCAGCGTTGGTGGACTTGAGCGTGTGGACGCCGGACCGAGCGTTTGCGGATGTCTTTTGCGGTTCAGGTACGATTGTGATTGAAGCCGCGCGGAAGGCACGAGGCATTGCGCCGGGGCTGGATCGCTCCTTTTTATTTATGGATTGGCCGTGGGCGGACGCAGAAGGCTATAAGAAGTTGCGTCGGCAGGCGATGGGCCAAATTCGCATGGATTTAAAGACGGAGATGTTGGGCTTTGATATCGATCCGGCGATGGTAAGGATTGCGAAGCGCAACGCGGAGGAAGCGGGTGTAGCCGATATGGTGCATTTCCTATGCCGCGACATGCGGGAAGTGGGCTTGCAGGAGAATTTCGGTGTGATGATTTCGAATCCGCCCTATGGGAAGCGCTTGGAACCGGAAGAAGGCGTTAGAGAGTTGATGGAAAGTTTTGCCACAAGGTTTTTAAGCTTGCGCAGTTGGTCGGTCTATTTGCTGACGGCGATGCAAGAGTTTGAGAGCATCGCTTGGCAAAAGGCAGGAAAAAAGGCAACCCGGCGGCGTAAATTGTTTAACGGCGGGGAAGAAACCACATACTATCAGTTTGTCGGTCCGGACCCGAAATTATTCCGATAAAGTGCTGTTATGGTAAGATAGGAAGCGGAGAAGGCAAGGAGGGAGCCTATGAAAAACAAGACAACCGAGCAAGCATCCTTTCTTACCGAAACCGCTATTTTAAATGCCATGGAGGATTACGTCCGCATTGTGGACCGCCGTGGAAGAATACTATTTGAAAATGAAAGTTTAAAGCGTTTTGATCAATCGGAAAGCAAGGGGAGACCCATTTTCCCACTTTCCACTGCTACGGGTCCGTTTTTGGAAAAGACCATGACCATGACGGAATTTTGTGTGGCAGGGCATGTTTTTTCGGTGATGAATTCCCCCATGTATCAGGACGGGGAGGTAAACGCCGTTATTCAGGTATTTCGTGACACAACCATTCAGAACAACATCACCGTGCAGCTGATGAATGTGAATCGTAAATTGCACAAGGAGATTAAGCTCGCGCGTACGATTCAGACCAAGATGTTGCCGCGCATGACGGGCTTCGGATCACTGCGGTTCGATTACGCGTATCTTCCCACCGAAGAACTTTCTGGAGATTTCTTTGATTTCATTCCGCTTGGGCAGGGAAGATTGGGCTTTTATATTTCTGATGTCGTCGGACATGGGGTATCTGCCTCTATCTTAACGATGTTCGTGCGTCAAACCATGCGTTCGATTTTGGAAGAGGAAAAGATGCGGGAGCCGTCAAAGGTGCTCGGCACGCTGCGCGATCGCTTTTTGGAAATTCACATGGATGAAGGACAGTATTTTTCTCTGTTCTATGCAGTGTTTGATACAAAAAATCATCTCTTGACGTATGCCAATGCCGGACATAACTGCTTGCCCATGGTGGAACAGGATGGCAACTTGGAGTATTTGACCGCTTCTGGGCGTCTTATTTCCTCTCTTGCGATCAAAGAGTATACCTATAGCGAACACAGCCGTCCGGTGAAAGAAGGCGACCGTTTCCTCTTTTATACGGATGGCGCGGTCGAAGCCAAAAATGCGGCAGGAACGGAATATGGCGAAGAAAATTTGGAGCGACTCTTACTGAAGGGGCGTTCGAATACCTTACAAACGATTGTGCGCGATCTGCGTCACTATACGGGAGAGCAACTCCGGGACGATATCGCGATTGTATATGTAGAAAATCAAAGGAGGAAGGCATGAAGCTGGATGTCTCACAAGCAAGCCAACCGAAAACGCTGGCCGATAAAAAAGAAGAGGTGTTGAAGGCGCTGGAGACGTTGGTTGGTAAAACCGGTGCAGGCAATGATTTTCTGGGCTGGGTGGATTGGCCGGAACAATACGATAAAAATGAATACGCGCGTATTAAGGACGCAGCCATGCGCATTCGTGAAGAGGTGGAAGCTCTGGTCGTTATCGGTATCGGCGGGTCATACCTCGGCGCACGTGCCGTGATTGAGGCACTTTCACCGTCGTATGACCGAAAAGGGCCGGAAATTCTTTTTGCCGGTAATCACTTGAGCGCACAGGAAATGGCCGAATTATTGGCGTATCTGCGAGGAAAGAGATTTGCCATCAATGTGATTTCCAAGTCCGGCACGACGACGGAACCGGCCATTGCGTTTCGCCATTGCAAGGCGCTACTCGAAGAAACGGTGGGAAAAGAGAAAGCCAAATCGCTCATTTTTGCCACAACGGATCGGGCGCGCGGCGCGTTAAAGACATTGGCGGATTCCGAAGGCTACGAAACCTTTGTTGTACCGGACGATATCGGCGGTCGATTCACGGTGTTAACGGCCGTAGGACTTTTGCCCATCGCCTGTGCAGGCATTGATACGGACGCCTTGTTTGAAGGGGCACGCCGTATGCGAAGCATTGCCTTACAATCCGATTTCGAGAAGAATCCGGCGCTGCAATATGCGGCGTCGCGACTGGCGCAGATGGATGCCGGCAAGAGCATTGAAATTTTGGTTTGCTATGAACCGAAAATGCGCTATATGCAGGAATGGTGGAAGCAGCTGGCGGGCGAAAGTGAAGGAAAAGACGGAAAGGGCCTTTTCCCGGCTTCCGTGGGCAACACAACGGATCTGCATTCCCTCGGACAGTGGATTCAGGAAGGCCCGCACATTCATTTTGAGACCGTGCTGTGGTTTGATGAAGCGGTCAACGATGTCAAGATCCCCGGCGATGCGGAGAATTTAGACGGCTTGAATTACTTGGCGGGCAAGACCATGCATTACGTGAACGAGCAGGCGATGCTGGCTACGAAAAAAGCGCATGTGGACGGCGGCGTGCCCAATCATCTGTTGCGCTTCGAGCGTTTGGATGCGGAGCAAATCGGTGAATTGCTGTATTTCTTTGAGGTAGTGATTGGCGTGTCGGGCTATGCGGCGGGGGTGAACCCGTTCAATCAGCCGGGTGTCGAATATTATAAGAAGAATATGTTTCATTTATTAGGAAAGCCGGGATTTGAAACCCTGGCGTAAGGAGGAACAATGGCAACCCCACACATCGGAGCGGAAAAAGGGGATATTGCAGAAAAAATTCTATTGCCTGGTGATCCCTTGCGTGCGCGCTTCATTGCTGAGAATTATTTGGAGGCGCCGGTTGCATTTAATAGTGTGCGCAACATGCTGGGCTATACCGGTACCTATCGCGGTGAGCCGGTTTCCGTCATGGGAACGGGCATGGGTATACCATCGCTATCGATCTATGCTTACGAACTGATCCATGCGTTTGGCGTGAAGCGCTTGATTCGCGTGGGTTCGGCGGGGGCGTTGCAGAAGGATTTGAAGCTGTACGATATCGTGCTGGCCCAAGGCGCTTGCACGGATTCGAACGTAGCCTTTCAGTACGACTTGAAGGGAACCTACTCGGCCATTGCCTCATGGAATTTGCTGGCAAAGGCGGCAGAAATGGCAAAAGAACAGGGGAAGACGGTGCATGTGGGAAATGTCTTTTCCACGGATGTCTTTTATAATCCTTTGAACAGCGAACAGCACCATTTTGAAAAATGGGCGGGCATGGGTTGTTTGGCACAGGAAATGGAAGCGTATGCGCTTTATGCCGTAGCCGCGGCTGCGGGAGCGGAAGCGTTGGCTATATTGACGATTTCAGACTCCATGGTATCGGGAGAAGAAACGACGGCGGAGGAACGCCAGAACAGTTTTCATGCAATGATGCAGCTGGCGCTCGCTATCTAGAGAATGAGCATGCGATAGAAAGAGGAAACTATGCAGATCAATCGGATGATCGATCACACGTTACTGAAACCGGAAGCACAGCCGGAAGAAATTGAAAAATTGTGTGTGGAAGCGCTGCAGTATCACTTCTGGTCTTGCTGCGTGAACAGCTCTTTTGTGGCGCAGGTACATGGAAGACTCGCCGGTTCGGATGTAAAGACCTGTTGTGTCGTGGGCTTCCCCCTTGGCGCTATGTCTACACTGGCTAAGGCGGCAGAAGCACGCGATGCCGTAGCCAATGGTGCGGATGAAATTGATATGGTGATTCATATCGGCGCCTTAAAGCGCGGCGATACGGAATATGTGCGAGAGGATATTGCCCAGGTGAAGAAGGCTTGCGGCAATCGGACACTGAAAGTCATTTTAGAAACCTGTCTGTTGACGGATGAAGAGAAAAGTTTGGGTTGTGCGTTAGCCATTCAGGCGGGCGCCGATTTTGTCAAAACGTCGACGGGCTTTTCGACGGGCGGCGCGACGGTGGAAGACGTACGTCTCATGAAGGACGCTGTGGGTGACAGCGCCGAAGTGAAGGCGTCGGGCGGCATTCATACGGCCGAGGAGGCTTTAGCTATGATCAAAGCAGGCGCGACGCGCATTGGAGCCAGTGCCGGCATTGCCATTGTGGAAGGCATGCCCAAAGAAGACGCTCAATAGCGGAACCTCCGGATGAAGGGAAAACGAGGCAGGCATGCATCGAAAGGAAGAGGTACAGTTACTCAACATGATCCTATTGCAACGCGACAATGGAGACGTGTTGGTCTTGGATAAAGTGCGCAAAGAGGGCTGGGAAGGGCTCACCTTTCCCGGCGGAAAGGTAGAACCGGAGGAAAGCTTGTTGGATTCTGCGCGTCGTGAGGCGTGGGAGGAAACGGGATTACGTACCGGTGCCATGACCTTTGTCGGTGCGGTGCACTGGCTCCATCCACAAGAAAAATTTCGACAAGTGGGGCTGCTGTATCGTTGCGAAGAGTTTACCGGCACCGTTGTAGAAAGCGACGAAGGAACGCTGCAGTGGATGCCTTTTGCCGACTTTTTGGCCACGGAACCCAAGAGCCTTTGTATGGAGGAAATATTAGAAATTTATCAGGGCCATGCGCGCGAAGTATTGATTGAAATGCACGGCAATGAAAAAGGGAACGTGACATTCATACCATAGAAAATTCGATAAGAAGGGAGCGCAAATGGAAGCACAAGAAGCCATGCAACAAGCAAGAGAATGGGTGCAGAACAGCTCGAACATCGTATTTTTCGGCGGCGCAGGTGTTTCTACCGCTTCCGGCATTCCGGATTTTCGATCGGAAAACGGCCTGTATCACACCATGAAGCGCGAGCACTCTCCCGAATATTATTTTAGTCACGAATTTAGCGTCGAAGATCCCGACGGCTTTGCGGATTTTGCACGCGAGTGCATTGATAGTTATCAAGTGGAGCCGAGCGGAGCGCACCTGGCCTTAGCAGAACTGGAGCGACAGGGCAAGCTGCAGGCCGTGATTACGCAAAATATCGATTCCCTGCATCAGCGTGCCGGCAGTCGGCGTGTCTATGAAGTGCACGGCAACATGGCACGAATTTTATGTCCCGCCTGCGGTTATCAAATGCCGACAGACGAATTTATGCAGATGAAAGGGCACGTTGCGTGCCCGAAGTGTGGCAAAACCATGCGTCCCGACGTGGTGCTATATGGCGAGGCTCTGCCCGAAGATGTATTTATGGGGGCCCTGCGGGCGATTTCTCAGGCGGAAACCCTCATTGTAGGCGGTACGTCTCTTGTGGTGTATCCGGCGGCGGGACTCATTCAATACTATCGTGGGCATCATTTTATTTTAATCAACCAGGAGCCGACGCCTGCGGACGGGCAGGCGAATATTGCTCTTCATGGCAATATCGCTGAGATTTTACCCGCTCTGGTACGCTCGGAGGCTTAAAGTGTCCCGTTGGCGGGACTTCTATAGAAACACAGGTCATGAAGCAGAGAGGAGGAATCGTGGCTTTTACACACCTCCATGTGCATACACAATACAGTTTGCTGGATGGCTTTTGCCGCATCGATCGCCTGATGGACGCGGTGCGCGAGGGCGGCATGGATGCCGTGGCAATTACGGACCATGGCAATATGTTTGGCGCTATTCAATTTTATAAAGCGGCCAAGGAAGCGGGCATTCATCCCATTCTTGGCTGTGAAATTTATGTGGCGGACGATCATCTGGATCGCCAGGATCGCGGTCGTTACCATTTAGTGTTATTGGCGGAAACGGAAGAAGGCTATCACAATCTGATGAAAATTGTCTCCACCGGCTGGGTGGAGGGCTTTTATTATAAGCCTCGCGTGGATTATGCCGTTTTGCGGGCACACCATGAGGGCATTATTGCGCTTTCTGCCTGTCTGGCAGGGGAGTGCGCGCAGCGTGCGTTGGATAGCGATTATGCCGTCGCACGGGATACGGCGCTTCGCTATGAGGCGCTTTTCGGTAAGGATAATTTTTTCTTGGAAGTGCAGAATCATGCTATGCGTGAGGAAGCGCAGGTGGCACGCGTGTTTCGTCGCATTCACGAAGAGACGGGCATCGGTCTTGTGGCCACGAACGATTGCCATTACTTAAGAAAAGAGGATGCAACGGCGCATGATGTGCTCTTATGCATCCAGACGGGCGCCACGCTGCAACAGGAAAAGCGCATGCGCTTTCCGAATGATTCTTTTTATTTGAAATCGCCGGAGGAAATGGAAGAGATTCTCGGCGACTACGACGGAGCCATTGAAAACACGGAACGCATTGCCAAGCGTTGCCAAGTGGAAATTCGCTTCCATGAACCGCATTTACCGAATTTCGAAGTTCCAAACGGTGAAGAGCATGAGGCGTTTTTGCGTCGCTTAGTCGCAAAGGGGCTGGCGGAGCGCTATCCCGATAACGATGATGCCGTGGCGCGTGCAGAGCATGAGCTGGATGTCATCAGTTCCATGGGCTTTGTGGATTATTTTTTGATCGTTTCCGATTTCGTGCATTTTGCAAAGAAAAACGGCATTGCTGTCGGGCCGGGACGTGGATCAGCGGCAGGCTCCATCGTGGCGTATGCGCTGGGCATCACCGGCATTGATCCGCTGCGTTTCGATCTTCTCTTTGAACGCTTTTTGAATCCCGAGCGCGTATCCATGCCGGATATTGATATTGATTTTGATGATGTGCGCCGTGAAGAAGTGATTGAATACGTGAAGCGTCGCTATGGGAGCGAAAAAGTGGCACAAATTGTCACGTTTGGTACCCTGGCGGCTAAGATGGCCATCCGCGATGTTGGGCGTGTGTTGGATATTCCGTTGGCCACGGTGGATCGCATTGCGAAGGCCGTACCGGACGGCATTAAAATGACCCTCGACCGCGCGCTTAAAGAGAGTCCGGAGTTTTGCGCGCTTTATCAGGAAAATGAAACCGCTCATCGCTTAATTGATCTGGCACATGCCATTGAGGGGATGCCTCGCCATACCTCAACCCATGCGGCCGGCGTACTCATTGCCGGGGAAGCGGTGGAAAATCTCGTGCCGCTGTCGACGAGCAGCGGTCAGGTAACCACGCAGTACAATATGACGGAGCTCGAGGAATTGGGTCTCTTGAAGATGGATTTTTTGGGGCTTCGCAACTTAACCGTCATACAGGATGCATTAGACATGGTGGAGGCGCGGACGGGGAGCCGTCCGGATTTGGATCAAATGGATCTCAACGATCCGCAGGTGCTGGCGCTCTTTCACAAGGCGGATACGGTAGGACTTTTTCAGTTTGAATCACCGGGGATGCGTCGCTTTTTGTCGCAATTGAAGCCGACGCGATTTGAGGATTTGGTGGCAGCTAATGCGCTTTTCCGACCGGGCCCGATGGAACAAATTCCGACCTATGTGGAAGCACGGCATAATCCTACGCTCGTGCATTATTTGGATCCATCGCTGGAGCCGATCTTGCATAATACCTACGGCGTCATCGTGTACCAGGAGCAGGTCATGCAAATCGTGCAGCAACTGGCGGGCTATACCCTCGGGGGGGCAGATAATCTACGCCGCGCGATGTCCAAGAAAAAGATGGCAGTGATGGAGGAGAATCGACGGACCTTTGTGCAGGGTAAACCGGCGGATGCCGATTCTCCTGCAATAGACGGTTGTGTGGCACGCGGCATTCCTGCTGATGTGGCCAATGAAATCTACGATCAGATGATCGCTTTTGCAAAATATGCCTTTAATAAATCCCACTCGGTGGCGTATTCCTATTTGGCGATGCAAACGGGGTATTTGAAGTGCTACTATCCTTGTGAATATTATGCGGCGCTTCTCACGAGCGTGATGGGCGATTTTTCGAAGATGGCGCTCTATATCAAAGAGGCAGAGCGCATCGGCGTGGAATTGTTGCCACCGGATGTGAATCGTTCCTTTGCAAAATTTTCCGTCGAGGATGGGAAGATGCGCTTCGGATTGCTTGGGATTAAGCATGTTGGGACAGGCATTGTGGAAGCCACGGTTAAAGGACGTGAAGAGGGAGAGTACACGTCGCTCGAAGAATATTTGCGACGAGTGTCGGTTGTGGATCGGACGGCGCTCAATCGCAAGGCGGTGGAAAGTCTGATTTACGCGGGAGCGCTGGATAGCTTTGGTGTTCCGCGTGCGCAGATGATGGCGGATCTGGAGATGTCGCTTGCGGGCATTCAAAATGCGCGCCGGCAAAATCTCAGCGGCCAGCAATCGCTTTTTGGTACGTTCCCGGATTTGGAAACGCCGAGCAGTTGGACCTCCCGTCGCTTGCCGGAATATCCGCAGCCGCAGAAGTTGGCCTATGAGCAGGAAGTGCTGGGCATCTATCTTTCTGGGCATCCCTTTGCGCCCTATGAGGCGGATTTTGCACCGTTCCGCAATTTTACGACAGAGGAGCTGCTGGAGACGGAAAACATGGCTGCGCTGGATAATCGTAAGGTGCGCTTTGCGGGGCTTGTGCGCGGGAAGCGCGATTTGCTGACAAAGAAGCAGGAAGCCATGTGCTTTTTGGAGGTAGAAGATCGTACAGGCAGTCTGCGTTGCGTGGTATTTCCGCGTGTCTATGCGACCTATCGCGAACGCATTCATATGGAGCAGCCGCTGCTGTTGAGCGGTACCCTGCAGGTGCGTGACGATGAGGTGAATCTTTTAGTGGACACGATTCTGGCCGCCGAGGATTTACCGAAATCCACTCTGTATGTCCGGATGCGCTCGGATGAGAAAGATAAATTTTCCGCCTTGCAGTCTATTTTTACACAATATCCGGGAAAACTGTCTGTGGTATTCTATTTTACGGATCAACAGCGAGCATTTTCGGGGCAACCGGGGTATCATTGTGACGGTTCTCCTGAACTTCTTTCCGCATGTCAGAAGCTTTTGGGACAGGAAAATGTGGTAATGAAATAAGGTCGGAGGAGGCATTATGAAGACCATTGGTATATTAACGTCGGGTGGCGATGCCCCCGGCATGAATGCGGCCATTCGCGCGATTGCCCGCACGTCGTTTGCGGCGGGGCTGCGCGTGAAAGGCATTCGCTACGGCTATGACGGGCTCATGGCCGGTGATATCTATGAAATGAATGTATCAAGCGTGGCGGATATTATTCAAAAGGGCGGTACGATTTTGGGATCGGCTCGTTCGTCGGAATTTGCCACGAGTGCAGGGCAGGATAAAGCCGTGCGCATTCTCGAGCAATTCGGCATTGATGGCTTGGTGGTCATCGGCGGCGATGGTTCCTTCCAGGGTGCAGCGCAGTTACATAACCGCGGTATTCGCACCGTCGGTATTCCCGGCACCATCGATAACGACTTGGGCTACACGGAATACACGATTGGTTTCCATACGGCCGTAGAGACCGTGATCGAATCTATCGGGAAATTGCGAGATACTTCAAACTCCCACGGTCGTGCGAACATTATTGAAGTCATGGGGCGCCACTGCGGCGACATCGCTCTTTATGCGGGCCTTGCCGGCGGGGCGGAAAGCATCATCGTGCCGGAGCACGCTTTCTCCATGCAGGAGATTACGGATCGTATTATTCGCGGGCGCAAGCGCGGCAAGCGCCATCACATCATCGTTTTAGCGGAAGGTACGGGGGAACCGTACAATATGCGCGAGGAAATTGAAACGGTGACGGGCGTGGAGACCAAGCTCACAATTCTGGGGCACGTGCAGCGCGGCGGTAGCCCGAGCTTCACGGACTCGAAGCTTGGGTGCATGATGGGCTACCGTGCGGTGAAAGAACTGTTGGCCGGCTCGAGCTCCATCGCTATCGGTGTGCGCGGTGAAGAAATCTTTACGATGCCCATTTTGGAAGCCATTGCGGTCAAGCATACGTTTAATCAAGAGCTGTATGAAATGGCACAGGTTTTATCAAGTTAAGGCTTATTCCCGCACAATGCGGTAACAGGGAGACCATCTCTTAGCGTATGATCGCATTGTAGCGTAGTGACAGGGCAGAGCGCCGGGGTGAACCATAGAAAGGGAGTTTCGATGAAACGTACTAAAATTGTTTGTACGATCGGGCCTTCGTCTGAAGACCCCGCGATTCTGAAACAACTGGTGGCAGAGGGCATGAATGTGGCCCGTTTGATTTTTTCACACGGCACACATGAAGAGCAAAAGAAAAAAATCGAGACGTTGAAGACGTTGCGGCAAGAGCTGCAGGTGCCGCTGGCCCTTGCTCTGGACACCAAGGGACCGGAAATTCGTCTGGGCACGTTTGAGAATGACGCGCCGATCGAATTGGCCATTGGCGATGCCTTTACCCTGACCACGCGCGACGTGGTGGGCACGAAAGAAATGGTGCACGTTTCCTATGAAGGCTTGCCTGCGGATGTGGCGCCGGGTACGCGCATCCTCATCGATGACGGCTTGGTCGAGCTGCAGGTGGTTTCGATAGAGAACGGCACAGAGATTCATTGCCAGGCCATGAATTACGGCGTGCTTTCGAACCGTAAGGGCGTCAATGTACCCGCGACCAGCATTCAACTGCCCGCCATGACGGAGACGGATCGCAACGATATTCTCTTTGGTCTGGAAGAAGGCATTGATATGATTTTTGCTTCCTTCATTCGTTCAGCGGGGGATATTCTGGCCATTCGCGCCCTTTGCGAGGAGAACGGCGGCGGGCGCGTGCAGATTTTTGCCAAGATCGAGTCGGAGCAGGGCGTCAACAATTTGGACGAAATTTTAAGCGTTGCCGACGGCATCATGGTAGCCCGTGGCGATCTGGGCGTGGAAATTCCCACGGAGCGCGTGCCGCTCGTCCAGAAGTCCATCATTCGTAAAGCCAATCTGGCAGGCAAATCCGTCATCACGGCCACGCAGATGCTGGACTCCATGCAGCGTAATCCCCGTCCGACCCGTGCCGAAGTTAACGATGTGGCCAATGCCATCTTGGATGGTTCGGATGCCATCATGCTTTCCGGCGAAACGGCCGCAGGCAAATATCCTATTGAAGCGGTGCGTCAAATGCGCGTCATCGCCGAAACGATGGAGAAGTCGCCGGATTTCCTTCGCACCGTAGAGAGCCGCGACTCCTGGGTGAGCGTGGATGTTTCCAGCGCCATTTCCCGCTCCACCTGCATCATTGCGCAACAGAGCCAACTTGCCGCCATTGTGGCCTCCACGGCCAGCGGCTTTACCGCACGTCAGATTTCTCGTTACCGTCCCGCCACGCCTGTCATTGCCGTAACCCCCAGCGAACAAACCTACCATCAATTGGCCCTCGTCTGGGGCGTGTTTCCGGTGCTCTCCACCGTTTCCAAAGAAACCGATGAACTCATCGAGCGTTGCATTTTGGCCGCGCTTTCCACCGATTTCTGCCACGAAGGGGATCAGATTGTCCTCACCGCCGGCATTCCCGTCGGTCAGGGCGCTTCCACCAACTTCATCAAAGTCCATACCATCGGTGACATCGTCGTTTCCGGTACGGGTATTGGAAACGGCATTGTCTCCGGTAAGGTGGTTCACGGCTCCACGGTAGAGGAAATCGAGCATTCTTTTGTCCCTGGCAGCATCCTTGTTTGCCGCACCACCGGAACGGGCATGATTGCGTACATTGAAAAAGCAGGCGCCGTTGTCGTGGAAGAAGGCGGCTTGACCTCCAATGCGGCTATTCTTGGGCTACATTACAATATTCCCACCGTTGTTGGCGCCACGGACGCCTATGCACTGTTGGAAGAGGGAGAAGAAGTCACGGTCGATGCTTCAACCGGCGTGGTATATAAGGGGATACAGGCGTTCGCATAGGAAAAAGAAAACGAGGGAGAAAGAATGACAAAGTTTATTACGGAAGAATCGTTTTGGACGCTGTTTCCGGAAGCGGAAATTGGTGTTGTGGTATTAGAGAATGTGAAAAATACGGATGCGGTCTATACCGAGCATCCGGAATTGAAAGAAGAGTTGCAAAAAGCCAGCCAAAAGGCTTTACAGTGGTTGGATACTACGCCCATTAGTCAAAGCAAAGTGATTGCGGTCTGGCGCGAGGCCTTTCAAAAATTCAAAAAGAAAAAAGGCAATCGCTCTTCCATCGAAGCGCTGCTTACCCGTGTTTACAAAGGAAATGAGGTATCTTGCATCAATCCACTTGTAGACATTTATAATACGGCTTCCCTTACCTATGCACTTCCGGTCGGCGGTGAAGACATCGACTGTTTCGTGGGGGATTTGCGTTTGACGGTCTCTGAAAATGGTGGCGATGCTTTTCTCGCGCTGGGCGATGAAGAGAACAACCCCACGCTGCCCGGCGAACTGTGCTATCTGGATGATGCAGGAGCAGTGTGCCGTTGCTGGAATTGGCGCGATGGGCAGCGCACCATGCTTACGGAAAACACGAAGAGGGCATTTTTGATCGTAGAAAGCGTTGACCCGACACGGCATGCCGATTTACTTGCCATTCTTGATCGGCTGGCCGAAGACGGGAAACGGTATTTGGGCGCGGAAGTAGCGGTGAAGACGGTTCTTACGGCAGAGAACAGAGAAGTAGAAATTTAGAGAAGATCCGCATCCAGGCTTGCTAAAGGCGTTTCGCCTTAGGTCAGTTCCTCTAATAGAAAAAAATAATAAATCATTGACATGAATAAAAAAAGATTTACAATTAAGTTGGAAATGGAAAAGTGGAGTCGTGAAGAAGGTAGATGATTGAAGTGAATTAGTAACCTGTATTGCAAAGGAGCAAGGCGTCGCAATATAAACGGCGCCTTGTTTCATCTGTTGATTCTACAATATGGTTATTAATCGCATCTTATATTCGGCTTTCCAGAGGAGGACAAGATGAAGAATAAAAGATTGTTTTTCTCTTTGTTGTTTAGCACATTTGCGATTTCCTTGCTGATAATGGCAATGATCTATTTTAATCAGCGCAGTTATCTGTATTCTTCTTTTCCATCGGTTAGACTTCAATCGGTGAAGAAAAATGTAACGTGGAATGATGTCAGTGAAAAATTAGAGCGTATCGCCAGGGAGAATCATAGTGTTCTGGCGCGCCGTATTTCTGTAGCCTCTTTATCGGAAACGGCCTTTAAGTATGTCTTCTTCGGCACGAAAACAACACCAGCCGGTTTTGACTCCGCGACAAAAAAGGAAATTGAGGATGCGGATCGTGCTGGATCGGTGATTATTTATGAAGGCGCTTTGAGTCAGCGAAAGTTGGCGCAAGAACTTGCATCTCTGTCCGATGATCCCGTCGAATTTTATCCTCATCCTTCCATTTTTGCCCGTGTCGCAGCCAATCTTGTCAGTGCTTCCGCGCTTCTGTTCTTCGGGCTGCTTCTTTTGCTCTTTATTGCCGTAGAAATTCTGGATCATTTACATGATCTTCCAGCGGCGGGCATTCGTCTGCTGTCCGGGGTTCGAAAGGGAGATCTTTTCCGGAAAAGTATTAGAGAAGATCTTCTTGCGATGGTGTTTTCCGGTGGCATCGCTTTCTTGACTGCGAACATGTTCATGGTTGCCTTTGAATTCTGGCATACAGAATTTATGAAGTATGTGGGGGCTGCTCTTATCTTGTATCTGGGTTTGTTATTTGTTGTCGGTTTTTTGCTTCATTTGCTCTTTCTTTGCATTTTACAATCCTCTCGTTTGGTAGACCTCGTAAAGGGAAAGGTTCCGGCAAAATCAATTTTGGTGATTCTCCTGCTCGGGCAAGCCGCAGCAATGCTTGTCGTTGGTTTAGGCGTCAATCAAAGCCGAAAGCTGTTGCCTGCGACGATTCGACTCTTGGAAGCGAAAGCGGAATGGGCGAAGAGGAAGCAATATGTGAATCTTTCTTTCAGCGATACTGCACTCTCCAAAGATGCAAACGAGCAGAAGCGGAGAGATGAAGCATGGTTTTCGTTCATCGAGAAAGCGTTGCAACAGAAGGAAACGGTTTTTGTGAAAAATGAGATGGGTGAATTTGTAGACATAAATCCATCTGGGGATAGCGAACAAGAACGCCAAAAAAGAGCGCTACAGAAGCGTTTGCTTTATGTCAGTCCATCCTATTTTGAAGCGGAGTCGATTTCTCTGGATGAAAAAGTACGATCGACCATTAATAATCTTGAGCAAGGGGAATTCGCCCTTTTGGTGCCCAAATCTTTAGTAGAATCCACGGAGGATATAGAGAAGAGTGCGGTTCAACTCATGAATGGGCCTTATGCCGCTAATCAAGACGAAACGGCAAGTCGGACAATGCATGCTAAAACCATGCAGATTCCCGACTTGCAGAGGGTGTTCCTGTTTAATCAAATTGGTTTCCCGACGGAGCAGTTTGTGAATGCACCGGTTTTTATTGTACTCACACCAAAGTCTACCGGAGATTCCTATGCGGCAAAAGTAGCATGGGCATCGGATCTCGACTATTATCTGTTTTTCCATAAAGAAGGTCCCTACAAATCGTTGTTGCGCGAAGAGGGCGTTTTGCAATGGATCTCTCATGTTAAGGAGAGCGCAAGTGTATATGAGCAATCGACGCGACGTTACACCATTGAGCTGATGACGATGGTAATTTCTACATTGATGGGATTCTTTACCGCCATCGTGATTTTTATTTCGATGAATCGAATGTATTTTGAAGAATTTCGTCGCAAAATATTTCTATATCGCCTATCCGGGGTTTCGTTTTTTGCAAATCATCAGCGCTACCTGGCGTTACAATTTGCTTTGTATTTTCTGATCGGTATGGCGTTATGGCTGTTGCTAAAGAATACCTTTGTTGTCGCGACCGTTTCTATCGCCTTTGTTGCGCTGTCCATAGCTCTTCTCTTTTGGCAAAGGAAACGAGAAAATCGAATGGCGGTAACCATACTGAAAGGAGAATAAAATGCTGGAGATCAAAGAAGTAACAAAAGCGTTTGGTAAGCGCGTTATTTTTTCTCGGTTCAGCCAGTGTTTTCATCCGGGGAAAATCTATGCGCTCATCGGACGAAGCGGATCGGGAAAGACAACGCTGCTGAACATGATCGCAAAATTGGAACCCTATGATCAGGGGGAAATCCTTCTTGATGGAAAGCCGCTCAACACGATAAAAGATCAGTGGTTTTTTGCCAATAAGCTGGGCTATTTGTTCCAAAACGCCGGGTTAATACCAGACAAATCGATTGAAGAAAATTTGATGCTGGGTCTTGTCGGTAAGAAAGTATCTAAATCCGATCGACAAAACCGGTTCAACGAGGTAATGGAGAAAGTTGGTTTAGCAAAGCTGAGCTTAAATACAAAAGTGTATACGGTTTCCGGCGGGGAAGCGCAGAGAATTGCGTTAGCGAAGATTTTTCTCAAGGAACCGCCGCTGCTCCTTGCAGACGAACCAACGGCTTCGCTGGATCCGAAAACAGCAGAAGAAATTTTGGCCCTACTCTTTCGCATGCGTGAGGAAAAACGGATTATCATTATTGCCACGCATAGTCCGTCGATTTGGGAGCGAGCGGACGAAGTGATCTCCCTGTCTTAAAGGACATTGATTTATGTGGCTTTTTGAGGAGGAAGAAGAAAACCCTTTATTTTTCTTCCGTGAAAGGATGATCCGCCTTCAGGCTTGCTAAAGGCGTTTCGCCCCGTTTTCTTCGCTCCGCCAGAAAGCACTGTCCACAGACGGCCTCGTATTCGATGGTGGCGTTGTTATCGATGCACACCTGATCGCCTTCAAAAACGGTTTGACCGTTTACCCGGCGGATATTCATGATGGCTTTGCGTCCGCAATGGCAGATGGTTTTAAGCTCTTCTAAGGAATGGGCAAGCTCCAAAAGACGTTGACTGCCGGGGAAGCCTTCGCCGCGAAAATCGGTGCGCAAGCCATAGCAGATGCAGGGAATATCGGCATCCATGACAGCAACAAAAAGCTGTTCCACATGCTGTCGAGACAGAAATTGCGCTTCATCGACCAGGATACAGTCGATGGGGCGCTTTTTGATTTCCTCCTGCACCAGCACGCGACAATCCGTATCTTTTGTGATGGTGCGATCGACGCGGCGGCGCACGCCCAAGCGACTGACGATTTCGTCGTCACCTTTGGTATCGATGCCGGGTTTCAGGAGCAGAACGTGCATGCCGCGTTCTTCATAGTTGTAGGCCACCTGCAAGAGCAGGGTGGATTTGCCGGAGTTCATGGCTCCGTATCGAAAGTAGAGTTTTGCCATATTGCCTCTTTTCTTCATGATACATACGTATGAACAATATACCATATTAAAACTAAGACGGCAGGGCACCTCTCGAGCGCCTTGCATCGCGCTATTCCCGCCGCAGGCGGGTTCCGTGTTATAATGTATCGGTAGCCTTTGGTAAAGGAGAAAACAATGAAAAAATTTGGAAAAGCACTTATTTTAGTTCTGCTTTTGGTGGCTGTCGGCGGCGGCGGCTTTATCTTGGGAAATAATATGCAGGCTGTGCCGGGAGCGAGCACGGATGAGCAGGCGGCAGATCGCCGTATCTTGAAAAATATTAATCTGTATCGTGAAGCGATTCAGAGCGATTATCTTTTCCCGTATAAAAAAGAGGATTTGGAAACGGGAATCTATAAGGGTCTCTTCTGGGGCTTGAAGGATCCGTATTCGGAATATTATACCGCAGAGGAATACAAGCGTCTGATGGAAGATACGACGGGTAAGTTTGCCGGTGTTGGTCTTGTCATTACCGCAGGGGAGGATAACCTGATAACGGTGGTATCGCCCATTGCGAATACTCCTGCTGCGAAAGCAGGTTTGAAGGCGGGCGATAAGATCGTCGAAGTGGACGGACAGGCGTATGCGGGTAAGGAATTACAGGAAGCCACCGAACACATGCGCGGAAAGCCAAAAACATCGGTGGAGCTCACCGTGCAGCGTGTGATCAATGGCAAAACGCAAACGTCTCACGTGAAACTCGTGCGTGAAATGATTGAAGTGGATACGGTAATCGGAAAGTTGATGCCGGACAATATCGGGTATTTGCAAATCAGCTCGTTTGAACAAGTGACGGCGAAAGACTTCAAGAAGGAATGGGAAGCGCTGGAAAAACAGGGCGCGAAAAAATTCATCATCGACCTGCGTAACAATCCGGGTGGTCTGTTGACTTCGTGCGAAGAGATCGCAGATGCACTGTTGGGCAAAGCAACAATTGTGACGACGGTGGATAACAAAGGCAAGAAAGAGTCCAGCACATCGGACGAGGCGCAATACAAAGAGCCGCTGGTCGTCCTGGCGAATGGCGGATCCGCATCGGCGTCGGAAATTTTACTGGGTGCGCTACGCGATAATAAACGTGCGAAGTCCGTGGGTGAGAAGACTTTTGGCAAGGGCATCGTGCAGCAGATTTATCCTTTGGGCGAGAATGGAAAAGATGGCGGTTTCAAACTGACCATGGCGGAGTACTTGACCCCGAATGGAGAGAAAATCCATGGAAAGGGCATTACGCCGGATATTGTGGTGAAGGCGCCGGAACAGGCGAAGGGTATGGGACCGGATTTCCTGAAGGAGGATCCGCAATTGCAACGGGCTCTCCAGGAAGTGAAGGGGCTATGAGCGAATTTCAACTGCAATCGAAGTTTCAGCCAACCGGCGATCAGCCGGAGGCGATTGCGGCATTGGTAGAAGGCGTCCGTCGCGGCGATCATTACCAGACGCTGCGCGGCGTGACCGGGTCGGGCAAGACGTTTACGATGGCCAATATCATCCAGGCCATCCAACGTCCGACGCTGGTGCTGGCTCACAATAAGACGCTGGCCTCACAGCTGTGCTCGGAATTACGGGAATTTTTCCCGAACAATGCGGTGGAATACTTCGTCAGTTATTACGACTATTACCAGCCGGAAGCGTATGTTGCCGCAACGGATACTTACATTGCGAAGGATTCGTCGATCAATGACGAAATTGATAAATTACGCCACTCGGCCACGATGTCACTCTTTGAACGACGGGATGTGATCATCGTGGCCTCTGTGTCGTGCATTTACGGCTTGGGCGATCCGGAAGACTACTTGGAACTGCGTATATCGCTACGCCCCGGTATGCAAATGGATCGCGACGATCTGTTGCGCCGTTTGGTGTCCATTCAATATGTGCGCAATGATGTAGCTTTCCAGCGTGGGACGTTTCGCGTGCGTGGCGATGTGGTGGATATTTTTCCAGTGTCCTCCAATGAAGAGGCCATTCGGGTGGAATTTTTCGGCGATGAAATTGACCGCATTCTGGAAATTGATTCGTTGACAGGAGAGATTTTAAGAGGCCGCAGTTATGTCATGATTTTTCCGGCCAGCCACTATGCCACAACGCCGGACAAAATGAAAAAGGCCATCGTGCGCATTGAAGAGGAATTGCAGCAACGCCTGCAGGTATTGCGCCAACAGAATAAATTAGTGGAAGCGCAGCGTCTTGAGCAGCGCACGCTCTATGATCTGGAGATGCTCACGGAAGTAGGCTTTTGCTCAGGCATTGAAAACTATTCGGCTCCCATGAGCGGTCGCCCGCCTGGATCGCGGCCGTACACGTTGATCGATTATTTTCCGAAAGACTTCTTATTGATGGTGGATGAGAGCCATCAGACGATTCCGCAGGTGCGCGGCATGTATAATGGCGACAGGGCGCGCAAGCAAAACCTGGTGGATTACGGGTTCCGCTTACCGTCGGCGCTGGACAATCGACCGCTGAAATTTGATGAATTTGAAGCCCTGATTCCGCAGGCGATCTTTATGTCCGCCACACCGGGTCCCTATGAAAATGAGCATACCTCGCAGACGGTGGACCAGATTATCCGTCCGACGGGTCTGCTGGATCCGCTGGTAGAAGTGCGTCCGACCAAGCATCAGATCGATGATTTAATGGCCGAGATTCAAAAAACGACGGCAAAGGGCGAGCGTACCTTGATTACGACCTTGACGAAAAAAATGGCAGAAGACTTGACCAAATATTTAGAAGAAGCCAAGGTAAAAGCCATTTATTTGCATTCGGATGTGGAAACCTTAAAGCGCATGGAAATTTTACGCGACCTGCGATTGGGTAAATACGATGTACTGATCGGCATTAACCTATTGCGTGAAGGTTTGGATTTGCCGGAGGTCTCACTCATTGCTATTTTGGATGCGGATAAGGAAGGCTTTTTGCGATCGGAGACATCGCTGATACAGACGATCGGCCGTGCGGCGCGCAATGCGAACGGTCACGTCATTTTGTATGGGGATCATGAGACGGATTCCATGAAGGCGGCGATGGAGGAGACGGAGCGTCGCCGTAAGATTCAACAGGCGTATAACGAAGAACACGGTATTACACCGAAGACGATACAGAAAGAAATCCATGCGGCAATATCGACGGAAATTGCGGCGGAGGATCTGAAGGATTATGCCGGTGAAGCGTCGGTTCCCGAGAAGGAAGAAATCTCCAAGGAAGATCTGCAAGAGATGATTGTGAATATGGACGTGGAGATGCGTCGCGCTGCGGAGGAACTCGATTTCGAGCGGGCGGCAAGCATTCGCGATGCCATTCGCGCCATGAAAAAAGAGTATGGTCTGTCCTGACGAAATGAGAAAGGATCCCTATGACCCTGGAAAATATAGTGATCCGCGGTGCGCGGGTCAATAACTTAAAAAATTTAAATTTGACGCTGCCGCGCAACAAATTCATCGTTATGACCGGACTCTCCGGTTCTGGGAAAAGCTCGCTGGCCTTTGACACTATCTATGCTGAAGGACAGCGTCGCTATGTGGAAAGCTTATCCAGCTATGCGCGTATGTTTCTGGGGCAGATGGATAAGCCAGATGTAGATTTAGTAGAAGGGTTATCACCGGCGATTTCCATTGATCAGAAAACGACCAACCGCAACCCGCGCTCAACGGTGGGAACGGTGACGGAGATTCATGATTATTTGCGTTTGCTGTATGCCAAAGTGGGCAAAGCGATTTGCACCGTTTGTGGGGAACCCATTCGGGCGATGGCCGTGGATCAGATCGTGGAAGAAGTGTTGCAATTTCCGGAGCGCACGCGCTTTCTGGTTTTGTCGCCGATTGTGCAGGACAAAAGGGGACAGCACGAGAAGATCTTTAAAAACCTGGAGCGATTGGGCTTTACGCGTGTGATGGTGGATGGCGAAATGTACGATTTGGGCAGCCAGCCGGCGTTAGAGAAAAATATCAAGCACTCTATTTCCATTGTGGTGGACCGCCTGGTCAACCGCGACGGCATCCGTTCGCGTCTTTCGATGTCGGTGGAAACGGCGCTTGAGCATGCGAACGGCACTTGCGATATTCAGGTGGTTGACGGCGAAAGACATCGCTATTCGTCCAAACTCGCCTGCCCGCATGGCCATATGGTGATCGATGAGATTGAACCGCGTCTTTTATCGTTTAACAGTCCGCAGGGCGCTTGCCCTGATTGCAACGGCATCGGCTATCACATTGCTGTGGATGCCAAGCTCTGCATTCCCAACCCCGATCTGACTATCGATGAAGGGGCCATTGCGCCTTTTGCGACGTCGGCAAAGGGCACGTATTATTACGAAATGATTCATGCCATCTGCGCTGCCTGCCATTGGCCGACGGATCGCCCGATCGGCGAGGCACCCAAAGAGGTGATGGATGCCATTCTTTACGGCACAAAGGGCAAGAAAGTGCGTTTTCGCTTTGATTCGCATTTTTCGGGTCAGAAAACCTATTACGATGCCTGGGAAGGCGTCATTGCGAATCTGACGCGGCGCTACCATCAGACGGGCTCAGATTTTATGCAGGAACGCATTCGCGAATATATGGCGGAAAATACGTGTGAAACCTGCCATGGCGATCGGTTGCGTCCCGAAGCCTTGGCCATTCATATCGGCGATAAAAATATCGCAGAATTTAACCGTATGTCGATTCGGGAAGCGTTGAAGTGGACCGAAGGGCTGACCTTTACGGAAGCGGAATCCATCATTGCGACGCCGATTTTGAAGGAAGTGAAGGCGCGTTTGCATTTTCTGGTGGATGTCGGACTGGATTATCTGACACTGGACCGCTATGCGGCAACGCTCTCCGGCGGCGAAAGTCAGCGCATTCGTCTGGCAACGCAGATCGGGGCCGGTCTGGTGGGCGTGGTCTATGTCTTGGATGAGCCGTCGATCGGGTTGCACCAGCGCGATAACGATCGCCTGTTGGGGGCATTGCAAAATTTACGAGATCTGGGCAATACTTTAATCGTTGTGGAGCATGATGAAGATACCATGCGTGCGGCGGACTGGATTGTGGACATCGGCCCCGGCGCAGGCGTGCAAGGCGGGCAATTGGTGGCGGAAGGCACCTTTGACGACATTTGCCATAATCCAAAGTCCATTACGGGCGACTATCTTTCGCATCGGAAGTTTATCCCCGTGCCGAGCGAGCGTCGCGAACCGACGGGTTGGATGGAAGTCTTGGGCTGCCAAGAAAACAATCTGAAAAATATCGATATCAAATTACCATTGGGCGTGTTGACGTGCATTACGGGCGTGTCGGGCTCCGGCAAGAGTTCGTTTGTGGAGGGGATTCTCTATAAAGTGCTCGCCAATCGCTTGAATCAGGCGCACCTGCGTCCGGGCGCATATCGCTCCATTCGTGGCGATAAGCAACTCGACAAAGTGATTGAAATTGATCAATCGCCGATCGGGCGCACGCCGCGTTCCAATCCGGCCACCTACACGAAGGTGTTTGATCTCATCCGCGATGTGTTTGCGCAGACCAATGAGGCGAAAATTCGCGGCTTCGATAAGGGGCGTTTTTCCTTCAATGTGAAGGGCGGCCGCTGCGAGGCATGCAAGGGCGACGGTACGATCAAGGTGGAGATGCACTTTTTGCCGGATGTCTACGTTCCCTGCGAAGTGTGCCATGGGCATCGCTACAATCACGAAACGCTGCAAGTGCACTATAAAGGCAAGACCATTGCCGATGTGTTGGAGATGACGATCGAAGAGGGACTGGAATTTTTCAAAAACCATTCCGGCATCCGTCGCAAGCTGCAAACTTTGGTGGACGTGGGCCTTGGCTATCTCAAGATCGGACAGCCTTCCCCAGAGCTCTCCGGCGGGGAAGCGCAGCGTGTGAAGTTGGCAGCGGAACTTGGCAAAGTTTCCACCGGCAATACCATCTATATTTTGGATGAACCCACTACCGGTCTTCATGTGGCAGACATTGCTAAGCTGATCAAAGTCTTTCAGCGCCTCATCGACCAGGGCAATACGATTGTGGTGATTGAGCACAATCTGGATGTCATCAAGGTGGCGGATTATCTCGTGGATCTTGGGCCGGAAGGCGGCGATGGCGGCGGCACGATTGTGGCTGAGGGTACGCCGGAAGAGGTCTGCCGTGTCAAGGCTTCCTATACGGGCCAGTATTTGAAGGGTATTCTGGCGCGTGATCGTGTGGAGGCGTCGGAGCAGACGAAAATGACGCCGGATTCGGACAAGACGAAGGCGTCGAAGAACAAAAAAGCAAAGCAAAATGAAGCATAAATTTTGGCGTATGCGCCTGAAAAAACAGATGACAGGTCCGAAGGGACGGCAGCGGCCCGTTGCCATGGTGCGCTTTCCACGTAACTTCGTGGATGCGTTTTACATGCGTCGCGCTTTGAAGCTGGCGCGAACGGCAGCAATGGCGGGAGAGGTGCCGGTGGCGGCACTTCTGGTGCGCCGCGGTTGTCTCGTGAAGGCCGCCGCCAATCGCGTCGAAGAGGACCATAACGGCTTGGCGCATGCGGAGCTCTTACTCTTACAATGGGCAAGTCGCACTTATGAGCGACGCCTCACGGATTTTACCCTCTATGTGACGCTTGAACCCTGCGTCATGTGTACGGGTGCGCTACTTCATGCCCGCATCGGCCGTCTGGTCTACGCCGCCGACGACCCCGAACGCGGCGGTTGTGGCTCCCAATTTGCCATTCCGCAACATGCCAAGAATTTGCATCGCCTGAAGATAACAAAGGGCATTTTTGCGAAGGAAGCCAAGCAATTGCTACAAGATTTTTTTAGGGCGCGTCGCGCGGAAACGAAGGCTCGTTCCTTAGAAAGATAGTGCTGTCGGTGCGAGCAATGTCCGAAGGAAAGGAAAACGCTCATGGATGATAAAAAAAGAAATTTTAAGCGCTTCGTCATTCTTTATGCCATATACATGCTTTTGATTGTGCTCAGTAATTTCATTTCCCATGGTATCGAAGGCCAATTTGGCGAGAATTCCCTGCCTGCGCGACTGACACAGCTCTTTAGCACGATTGTGACTGTATTTCTCATTGGTGGCTTTGCCATCTATATTTTCGAAATTCCCTTTACTTCCTTCTTCCAGCAATCCCGTCATCCCGTCTCGCACTACGTGATCGGCTTTGGGCAGGGTTTCGTGCTCTTTTCTGTCCTGGTTGGTATCAATGTTGCCATGGGGACGATGCGCTTTGAAGGGTTTGGAACGATGCATCCACTCCTGCTGCTTCTGTTCTTAGCAGGCTTTATGCTTCAAAGTTACGCCGAGGAACTCATGATGCGTGGCTTTGTCCAACGCATCGTCCTGGAGCGTTTCGGCCTATGGATTGCCCTTTTCGTCCCTTCCGTGCTATTCAGCCTGCTGCATTTGGGCAATCCCCACATCTCTCTGCTGCCCATTCTCTCCACCACCTTTATGGGCCTTGCCTTTGCCCTCCAAACCTTCCTTACCGGTGATCTCTGGATGGCCTCCGGCACCCATTGCGCCTGGAACTTCTTTATGGGTGCCTTCTATGGCTTGCCCGTCAGTGGCATGAGCTTTGAGGCCTCCACCCTGCACTTTTCCATCCATGAAAACGGACTTTGGACCGGCGGTGCCTACGGCATGGAAGCCTCATTGCCGGCAACCATTGCTATTATTCTTTTTGCAGCGATGCTGTTTTGGCGCTTTTTTCGTTCCGGCGCGTACCGTGCCTACAGCGAGCCCGGTAGCAAAAAGCGCATGCTGCGCTTTTTCTGCTATGAAGGGGAGGCGAAAGAGAAGGCAGAAGAGAACGAGTAAGAGAGACGAGCTGCGCGATGCAGTGACGTTACTTTTTCGCGTTCCCCTTGTAGGCAGCATCTTTATTTGCATCGTTTTTTAATACCTGATCAATGCGTTCTTCCAAGGCTTTTTTGCCGTTTCCTTCCGCCACGGAGCCGAGAATCGGATCACCGACGATGTTGCCGTCGCGGTCCACCACAACGGTGGTGGGGAAGGCCATGATATTTTTCACAAACTTGCCGGCTTCACTGTCCGAAGCAAAGGTAAGGTTCGGATACGTGGCATTTTTCTTTTGCAAAATGCTCTTGGCTTCCGCAATGGCATCTTTGTTTCCGTCCAGCGTGAAAGAGTTCACCCCGACGACCATGCCGTCCTTATCCTTCAACTGTTTATGCAGTGCATCCAAATCGCCCAATTCACCGACGCAAGGCTTGCAGGTGCTGAACCAGAAATTGATGACGGTGACAGAATGCTGGCGGAAGATGCCGGAATCAACGTTGTTGCCATCTAAATCCTTGCCGGTAAAGTCGGGGAAAGGCGTTGTGGCGCCCTGCTTTGCGCCGCCTTTGTTCGATGCACTGTTGTCGGCACTACCTTTTTTGTCCTTCGGCGCTTCTTTTTCCAGCGCAAGAATCTTTTCTTCAATGGCACGAATTTGCTGCGCGCCGGCTTTCAAGGTTTTCAGCTCTGCCTCCGTGAACTTGTCCTTTGCGCTCTCAATGGTTTGCAACAGGAAATCGCCGTAGTTGGAGCCATCCGAGATCATGCCGGAATTCTTATTCGCAGACATGAAGAGTTTTTCCCATAACTTCTGGTCTTTACTGAAAATGGCGTTTTCTTCATTGCGCAATTTCGCAAGCTGCGCATCGACTTCCGAGCCGCCTTTTTCCGCGGTCGGATCCTTTTTTCCGGCCTCCGCGGCGGGAACGCTCATGCCGCTTTCGGCTGTTTGACTGCTTTCCGCAGGTTTCTTACCGCCGCAGGCCGCCAAGCTGAGGGCGAGGCCGGTAGCTAACAAGAGTAAAGATGCTTTTTTCGTATTCATTTGATTCTCCTTTACGGTTACTGCTGTTCATTTGGTGCGTCGCATCTAGTTACACGACGCTCTTCGCTTTTTCCACATCCCAGTCCGTAGCGGAAATGCAGGGCGCCGGTGGGACAGGCGTTGATGCACATACCGCAGCGGATACATTCCGTGTGTGCCGGTGTTTTTAACACATCGACGTCCATCTTGCAGGCCTTCGCACATTTTCCGCAGGAAACGCAGCGGTGCTCATCCACCTGAATTTGCAAGAGGGAGATCCGATTAAAGAGGGCATAAAACGCGCCCAGCGGGCAGACCCATTTGCAGAAGGGACGGAAGAACAGAACGCTCAGAACGATGACGGCTAACAGAATGCCGAGCTTCCAGGTGAACAGGGCGCCAAGCGCCGATCGGATACCGCTATTAACCAAAGAAAGCGGAATCGCGCCTTCCAACACGCCCTGCGGACAGAGGTATTTACAGAAGTAGGGATCACCCAATCCGATTTCGTTTACCAGCAAGAGCGGCAATAGAAAGACCATGACCACCAGGATGATGTATTTGAGGTAGGTCAGAGGGCGAAGCCGCTTGGTCGAAAACTTCTTCGTCGGAATTTTATGTAGCAATTCCTGGAACCAGCCGAAGGGGCAAAGGAATCCGCAGATGAAGCGCCCGAGAAGCACCCCGAGCAGAATGAGAATGCCTGTTATGTAGTACGAAAAGCGGAATTTCGAGGACCCGACGACGGCCTGAAATGATCCGATGGGACACGCCCCGGAGGCTGCCGGGCAGGAATAACAGTTAAGCCCCGGCACACAGACCATTTTTCCATTTCCCTGATAGAGCGTCCCGGTGAAAAAATTCGGCAGATGGATGTTCGTCAGCAGCGTCGCGCCTGCTTGCCCCCATCCGCGGAAGCGGGAAATAAACCGGGATTTGCTTTTCTTCGGATCAGCCAATGCCTACACACTCCATGCACAGACGAATGGCTTTGGCGAGGACGGTCTCTACCTCACCACGCATAGCGCCCACGACGATCATGCCCACAGCGGCGACGAGCAGGGCAATCTGGGTAATGCTTCGTTTTTTTGTCTTCATGGCGACTCCTTTCTTGTTGACGAGAATCAGGATAGCAGAAGGCACATAAAGTTGGTGTTAAGAAGAACACGAAAGATGGTGTTAAGATGAGATCGTATGCTATACTGCATCCGAAACGGAGGAAGGTATGCGTTTATTACTTGTGGAAGATGAGCCATTTTTGAGCGACAGTATTGCGAAAAGCCTGCGTCGGCAAGGCTACAGCGTGGATATTTGCGCAGATGGGGAAGCAGCCATCGAGGCCGTCACGCTGGAACCGTACGATTTAGTGCTTTTGGATTTAAATTTGCCCAAGGTGGACGGCATGACGGTTTTGCACACAATTCGTAAGGAAGATTTGCAAACGCCGGTATTGATTCTTTCGGCGCGCAGCGAAATTGCGGATAAAGTACACGGCTTGGATGCCGGAGCGAATGATTATCTGTCCAAGCCATTCCATCTGGACGAACTGGCAGCCCGCGTGCGCAGTCTATTGCGCCGGGATTTTATTCAGCAGGAAGTGTGCCTTCGCTTTGACACGCTGGCGTTTGATACGCGCACGCGCACGACAACGGTCGGCGAGCAGGTAATCGCTCTCACGAAAAAAGAGAGCGGTATTTTAGAATATTTGCTCCTGCATCCCGGTCGCCCGATCAGCCAGGAAGAGCTGATGGAGCATGTCTGGGACGGTAGCGTAGATAGCTTCAGCAATGCTATTCGTGTACACATCAGCGCCCTACGCAAGAAGTTGCGTGCGGCGCTGGGCTATGATCCGGTGCGAAACCGCATCGGAGAAGGTTACCTTTTGGAAGGACCCACACCATGATTCGTCGTTCTTTACAGTGGCGCATTGCCCTGATGACCTCGCTACTCATTGCCGTCAGCTGCATAACCATGATGGTTTTGTTGGGCGGGTCCGGTCTTCGTCGGATGGAAGAAATCGGAAAAAACATTGAAGCGTTGGAATTGCGCCAGCATTCCAAAGATGCCACGTCGGGCGACTCGGCATCTGCGACGCCGCGTGTGCCCTCAGATGCGTCGCTGCATTTAACGCCGGAGGAAACGCCGCAGGCGTCCTTTAATCCTCAGGGTCTGAGCCACGAAAAGAATCTAACGATTGTTATTGATGAGGCACAGGCGCAATTTACCCTTACCAATTGGTATGTGACGGCCGCCGTAACCCTGCTCAGTGGCATCATTGCCTATTTTGTGAGTGGCCGTGCGCTGCGGCCGTTGGAAGACTTTTCTAGCCAAATTGAAAAGGTGCAGCTGACCAATCTTGAGAATATGCATGTCAGCACGGATACGCTTATCGAATTTCGTTCGATTGCGGATTCGTTTAACGATATGCTTGACCGCCTGCATGTTGCCTTTGCGGCGCAGCGTCAGTTTACCGGCAATGCCGCGCACGAATTGCGCACGCCGCTTGCTCTTTTGCAAATGCGCTTGGATGCCTTTACCGAAGAGCATCCCGATACAGATGAGGCGTTGACGCAGCTTGTTATTTCGCTACGCGAGCAGACCGAACGATTATCGAAAACAGTAACGATTCTGTTGGAGATGAGCAGTGCCCAACATATTCCTCGCACGGACCACGTCTGGTTATTGCCGATGCTCGAAGAAATTGTGGCGGATCTTACGCCACTTGCCGAGCAGAAGCATGTCACGCTGTCCTTCGGTGGCGACGACGTTTCCCTTCTTGCCAGCGACCGTTTGCTTTCCCGGCTGTTTTTCAATCTCACGGAAAATGCCATTAAGTACAATCGTCCCGGCGGAAGTGTTTTGCTCTCGGTAACCGGCGCAGATGACATTGTCGTGACCATGAAGGATACGGGCTTCGGAATTCCCGAAGAGGATTGGGAGACCATTTTTCAACCGTTTTACCGTCTGGATTCCTCACGCAGCCGTCAGCAGGGAGGCGTCGGTTTAGGCCTCGCTCTTGCCGGCGAAATTGTGAAATTGCACAATGGCACCATTCGTGTCGTCAAAAGTTCCTCGGCCGGCACTACTCTCCGTGTGACATTGCCGTTTTCATCCTGAAATTTCGGGCAGGCGCTCCTTCACCTATTCAATCATCCGATGCAGAAGCTGATTTTGCGCATTGTCGGCCGCCGGATAATACACTTCTTTTTCTTCTTGGTAGCTCACTACCTAATTGCTGTTACGAAAAGACCGCAAATGGTTTGAAATGGTGGGGCTAGACATGTCCGGCAACGTAAAAAACGGTTCCTATAGCAACATAGTAAGCAGGAGGCTGTTTGCGGCATGCGGATGGAGATCGCACCCTAAGGCGACGTTCCTCTTTGAAACTGCGCCAAAAACGGCATTTGAGCGGCGCAACATCTGTGTTATAAGCCCGGCATCCAAGTGCGCCGTGTCATCCTCGATAAGCCTTTCTTCATGGTATCTTTTTGCTCTATCAGACTCTACTTTATGTGGGATACGTCAAACTTCAAAATTACATGGGGTAAAAATCTCCGAAATCGCCGCATTACCCCATGTTAAAACGCAAATCTTAAAATGACATGGGGTAAAAAAACTCGGAAATCGTCGCCTTACCCCATGTTAAAACGCAAATCTTAAAATAACATGGGGTAAAAAGTCTTCAAAATTACCGAAATACCCCATGTTATTTCGCAATTTAAAAAATAACATGGGTTGTCATCGCCAATCTAACCCCATGTTAAAATGCAAATCGCAAAATAACATGGGGTAAAAACGCCTTCATGACAAAAATTCACCCCATGTTATTTCGCAATTTAAAAAATAACATGGGGTGCAGAAGCCACGACGACGAAAAATCACCCCATGTTAAAACGCAATTCTTGAAACAACATGGAGCGTCAGCGCATTCTGAACACATAAGGAGCGCCGCTCGCGCGGCGCGGTTTGATAAGGCGCCTGCGGCGCCGTAAGGAGCCGGCCTCCGGCCGGCGGTTGGTAAAATAAGGAAGGCGGCCCAAAAGGCCGCCTTCTGTTTTTATTTAAGGTCGCCCGCCGCAGGCGGGCACCGCTTTTAAAAAGGCATCGGCCGCCAGGTCGATGCCTTTCTTCATTATTTTCCTGCAATAAAATCTTTCAGCCATTGCCAGAGGCTGCGGCGCTTCGTTTCTTCGACGGGCTGTCGTCGCTCGGTAGCGGCGGCATCCCCGGCACCGCGTGCATCGCCGGTAGCAGCCGCATTGCCGGCAGCAAAGCCATCGCCGGGGGCATCCTGCGTATTGCCGTCAGGGGCAGTGGCAGCGGGTTGGCTTACGACCTCTTGCGACGAAGAAGCCCCGTCCATCGCCATGACTTCCGGGTGGCGGCGGAGGTATTCCATTTTCTTAGAATTGATTGCTTCGCGTTCTCGTAGTAGTGCCAAACCGGATGCTCTTGCGCCATTAGGCTCTTCATGCACCTGCCCTTTCGTTTCTTTGCGCAATTTCTCGCGCTGACGGCCAGCTACGTCCTCGGCTTCTTTCATGAAACGGGATTGGGCGGAAACGCCGTTATCACCCGTCACGCGACGGTAGGAACCGTCGGAAAGGAGTTCGCGTGCCTTGAGATCGTCCATAAGAAACACATCCAAGATGTGGCTGATACGAGAACGAATGGCTTCTTGCTGAATGGGAACCGCAATTTCCACACGATTGACGAGGTTACGGGTCATGAGGTCGGCAGAGGAGATATACATGTCCTCACGATTGACACCAAAGCAGTAGATGCGATGGTGTTCCAGGAAACGACCAACGATGGAGATGACGCGGATGTTTTCGGTTTTACCGGGGATGCCGGGGAGAAGGCAGCAAATGCCACGGACAATCATGACGATTTTGACACCGGCTTGGGAGGCTTCGGAAAGCTTATCCATGAGGTCGCGTTCGGTGACGGAATTGCATTTGAGAAGAACGCTTGCTTCTTCACCGTTCTTAGCACGGAGAATTTCGCGATCCAAGAGGGTCAAAAGCATTGGTTTGATGCCGGTCGGCGCGACGCAAAGCTTATCGTAGCGACCGTCCAATTTGCTGATGAGCATGTTTTTGAAGAACATCGCCGCATCTGCACCAATACGTTCGTCAGCAGTGAAGTAGCTGAGATCGGTGTATTGCTTGGCAGTTTTTTCGTTGTAGTTGCCCGTACCGATTTGCGTGATCGTGCGTACCTTGCCGTCGCGATAGAGTGTCAGATGGCAAATCTTTGAGTGGACTTTGTAGTCCTCTATGCCGTAGATGACGGTGCAGCCGGCCTGTTCCAAACGCTCGGAGTAGTCGATGTTATTTTCTTCGTCAAAACGGGCGCGCAGCTCCATTAAAGTCAGGACATCTTTACCGTTTTCTGCCGCCATTGCTAAATATTCCGCCACTTTGGAAATGGAGGCCATGCGGTAAATGGTGATGGAGATGGAGATGACGGACGGATCCGTGGCCGCTTCCTTGAGCATTTGGAGGAAGGGATCCATGGATTCGTACGGATAGTGGAGAAGTTTGTCCTCTTCAAAGATTTGATCGATGATGGGACGGTTGGGATGAAACATGGGGGAGGGCTGCGGTTCAAAGGAGCGATAGCAGACCTGATCTTTTTGCTTGGGTGTCAGGTGCTCCTCAATGGCAAATGCATGTTTCATGCGCAGAGGAGCTTCGCTGTAGTAGACCTGTGAACTGTCTAAGTTGTGATATTTGCATAAAAACTTGATGAGACTCTTGGGTAAAGACCCTTGCACTTCGAGGCGCACGGGCGCCAGACGATTACGCTTTTTGATGGCTTTTTTCATTGCCTGGAGAAGATTGCCCTCCAGCTCATCAATGCCGTCGTCCAAGTCGATATCGGCATTACGGGTGAGGGAAATGATGGCAGTGTCCTTGACTTTGAAGCCGCTGAGCAACGTTGCCACCTGATCCATGATCACCTCTTCGAGGAGGATATAGGAGCAATTGCCCGGGAAGAAGATGACGGAGGGAATCCAGGACGGTACACCGATGAGGGCATAAAAATCCGTACCATTCGAATCTTCTACGTCACACATTATATAGAGCATTTGGTTAATCATGTGCGGGAAGGGATGGCGTGCGTTGATGATGAGTGGCGAAAGCAGCGGCATCACATTGGCTTCGTAGTATTCGGTTACGAATTTGGCTTCACTTTTCGTCAGTGTTTCCATCTTTTTGTGATGAATGCCGGCCGTTTCCAACTGCTCGCTGAGCGCGTGATAGGCTTCGTCACGCTCTTTATAAAGCTGCGGCATCTCCTGGAAAACGTGGGAAAGCTGTTCATTCACGGTCCAGCCTGTCTTATTATCAATGACGTCAGGCTTCCACCCTTTTAAATTCATCAGAGAACCCACACGGACACGGAAAAATTCACTTAAATTGCTGGTAAAGATAGCAATAAATTTAAAGCGCTCGTAGACCGGTACGCGCGGATCCGTACTCTCTTGCAACACATGACGGTTAAATTCCAACCAAGAGAGTTCTCGATTTTGTGTAAAACCGGTATCGTACTTAGCGTTATAGCCTTTTGATGTTGCAGTTGTATTCTTTTGTTTCTCTTTATCGCCCATGATTCCTCCCGAATCCGTTTATGCATTATACTTCACTCTTATTATAGCCGTGTTATGCCAAAGTCTGCTTCCAGCATGTAAGAGCTATGTAAATTTTTTTAGAAAGGACTGGTTTTATATTTTTGACAGAGAGCGATACCGTCTTAAAATTTGTTATACTGACTGTGTTACCAGAAAAGAGGATCTATGAGCGAAAAAATTATTCTTCCCAACCAACACCCTTTGCGTCTGATCGCGTCGGATATGGATGGGACGCTGTTACAAACCAATTTAACGATTGAAGCGCAGACGAAAGCGTTATTGATCGCTTGGCAAAAACAGGGCATTCGTCTCGTGCTGATTTCCGGGCGACCGCTGCAAGGCATGATTCCTTATGCCAGAGAGCTCGAAATGGATCGCTATGAAGGCGTAGTGATCGGCGCAAATGGCGGACATGCCTATCAATTGGGCGTGGAAAAAGATCTGTGGCGCCATACGCTATCGATTCCATCGGCGCAGCATTACTTTTCGCTGTGGGAGCCCTATCCGTTGACGTTGATCGCTTATGGTCGTGAAAAAATCTATGTGGATTTGCCTGCCAAGGAACATCTGACCTATCTCGGCATGTCCATGGAAAAAGGGTTAAAGCGTATCGAAAAAATCACCGGTCTAAAGGTGGATCTGCGCGACTTGACCAAGCCGTTGCCCGAGGAACCGGTGAAAGCCTGTGTGCTGGGGGAGCGATCCACGATATTAAAGGCACAGGCGGCCATCAAGAATGATTATGAAGATCATATTTACGGCGCTTTCTCCGCGGATAATTATTATGAAGCGATGGTGCGCGGCATCAACAAAGGCACGGGTTTGCAAGAATATGCGGATCGCTACAATATTTTGCCGGAAGAGATCATCGCATTTGGTGATGAAGATAACGACATTCCGATGCTCACGTATGCCGGTGTCGGCGTAGCCATGGGCAAGGCATCTGAAGGCGCCATTGCTGCGGCAAAATATCGCACCGGGTCGAATAACGAAGCAGGCATCTATCAATTCTTAAGCGGTCTGCCACAGGAAAAGTAACCCCTTACGCCTGTTCACCTACTTCCAGAAGGCAACGTAAAATCGGCGGGGCGCCATCGGCCTGCAATTGAAAATCTAAGAGGGAACTGTCGGGCATTTCGGCAGTTCCTTTTTGTATTAACACGACGGACGGCTGATAGGCTACGTTTGGACGACAGGGGGCGAGCCATTGTGCCTGCCGAAGGCGAAGGGGACCGGTAAAGACATCGGCGCCGAAGAGACGCAAGCCGACGCCCATCAGCGCGGCCATGGAATGAAGCCCCGAGGAAAAGAGACCGCCGAAAGGACCTGCGCTTGCAGCAGCAATATCGACGTGCATGGGGCGATTATCGTAGGTTTTGCCAAAAGCTACGATATCTTCTGTGGAAAGACAGATAGGAGGCGCCTTCCACAGACTGCCCACCGGTTCATCCAATTGATTGCGGCGCGCGGGAATGAGGGAAAGCTTGGTCCGCTCAGGAAAAGTTACGAGTGGTGGGGCAGGTCGCTTTTTCCGCGGCAACGGGTGGCGCAAGCCCATTTTTCCCGTGATTTCCACGGTACAAACGGGCAGATCGCCAGCAGGTGTTTTCTTGAAAACGTGCAGCAAGAACGATACACTCCCTGCATCGCCGCCGGAAAAAACGCGCTTTCGAGAGATCGTAACGGTTCCGCCGAGGACGTCATTGATAGCCACCGGGCGAAACCAATTTCCCTGATCCACGCTCATGCCGGCCACCATTGTTCCGTCATCTGTTTGGGTACACACCCATTGCGCCCAAACCGCAGTGACGATATGCCAGAAGGAGACAGGTTCATCCGAAGCGGGCAGAGGTCTTCCTTCATAGTGCTGGGCAAAAAGGCTCCTTTCTGCGGCAGTGATCACGCGATCCTCCAATGGGAACACTTCACCCACCGTAAACGCTTCAAAAGAGCGATGTTTTTTCCAAGTGACCATATTGCCTCCCGGCTTTCCTTTATCATGCAATATTCTATATAATGGTAGAGACAGGCAAAGAAGGATTTCTTTGCCGGATGTTATTCCTTCTACCCGAACTTTTTAGAGGCTAACAGGAGGTGCTATGAGCCGGATGGACAATCTCCGTCAGGAAAAAATTCTTATTTTGGATTTTGGCGGACAATATAAACAATTGATTGGAAGACGTGTGCGTGAAGAGAATGTCTTTTGCGAAATTAAACCGTGTACGACATCGCTGGAAACAATTAAGGCCGGTCAATATGCGGGCCTCATTTTAACGGGCGGTCCAGATTCGGTCTATAAAGAGGACGCCTTGCAAGCAGATGAAGGGATTCTTTCGTTAGGTCTACCGATTCTCGGGATTTGCTACGGGGCGCAGTGGATTGCCTATCACACGGGCGGTACGGTCGATAAAGCCGGCGTACCCGAATACGGTAAAACCGTTACGCATTTTGCCGTCGATTCTCCGCTTTTCCATTCCATGCCGGCGGATTCCGTCGTTTGGATGTCTCATGGCGATCAGATTCTGGCCCTTGGCGATGGCTTTGCCTCCATTGCTCATTCCGATCATTGCCCCGTTGCCGCTTTTGGCCATGCGGATCGTGCGATTTACGGGATGCAGTTTCATCCGGAAGTAGAGCATACCGAATATGGCAGAGAACTTTTGCACAATTTCCTCTATGAAATTTGTCATGTCCGCGGCGAGTGGACAATGAACGCCTTTGTGGACGCTACCGTGGCGCATTTGCAAGAAACGCTGGCCGGGAAGAAGGCTCTCTGCGCATTTTCTGGCGGCGTGGATTCTTCCGTTGCTGCCCTTCTGGTTCATAAGGCCATCGGTCAAAATCTCACCTGCGTTTTCGTGGATCACGGCATGTTGCGCAAGGACGAGGCGGATACCGTTGAACGCGTGTTCAAGCATGAATTCGGCCTGAACCTCATCCGCGTGGACGCTTCCGAGCGATTCCTTAAGCTTTTAGAAGGTGTCACGGATCCGGAGCAAAAGCGCAAGATCATCGGCGAGCAATTCATTCGCGTTTTTGAAGAGGAAGCAGCAAAAATTGGTGCAGTGGATGTCCTTGTCCAGGGCACCATCTATCCCGACGTAATCGAATCCGGCGTGGGCGGCGCTGTGATCAAATCGCATCATAATGTGGGCGGCCTACCGAAGAACGTCCGCTTTGACTCCCTGGTTGAGCCGTTGCGAGACCTCTTTAAGGACGAAGTTCGCGCCGTCGGCACCGAACTGGGTATTGCCGAAGACCTCGTCTGGCGCCAACCATTCCCGGGGCCCGGCCTTGCCGTGCGTATCCTCGGCGAGATTACCCGCGAACGCATTCGCATCGTTCAGGACGCCGATGCTATCTGGCGTGAAGAAATCAAAAATGCCGGCCTGCATCGCTCCATCGGCCAATACTTTGCCGTACTCACGAATTTAGCCACTGTTGGTGTTATGGGCGACCATCGCACCTACGATTACGTTTTGGGACTGCGCGCTGTCACCACCAACGACTTTATGACTGCCGAGTGGGCGCGCATTCCCTATGACGTTCTCGATCGCGCCTCAAACCGCATCGTGAACGAAGTGGATGGTGTCAGCCGCGTGGTCTACGACATCACCGGCAAGCCACCCGCGACGATTGAGTGGGAGTGACCTTATATTATTTTAATAATTTTCATTTTTAAAAATGGCTAAAAATGGCGATTTTATAGAGTGAAATTTTTTTAGTTATCCTATATATACTGATTATTATATTTTTTGGTAAGAATATAAAAAAGGAGAGGGGGAATATGCCCCCTCCCTTTAACAAGATATTTAGATCAGTTTTTCATTATCTGACGGCGCCCCGCAGCTATTATTAAAAAACAGTCTTATAAGCGTTGAACAGCTCTGAAATTAGGCTCTAAAATCGATTTTAAGCGCCTTAAATACTAAAAACATGTAATGACCAATTGGATTTTTATCGGGAGATGTGGTAGCAAGTAATGCAGCTTTAATTATTTCTGAAGCCACAATTTATGGACATTTGGTGTACTTACATCAAATGTTCATAATGAATGGATGAGAACTGTAGCTGGCAGACTAAAAAGTGATTATAGGTATTCAAAAGATATTGGATATCATAATTTCCCTTGGCCAAATCCAAATGAAAAACAAAAAATTGAAGAAACAGCAAATAGAATCTTGAAGCCAGATATTTATATCCGGAAGCCTCTAAATCTCTGAGAGATCTGACGCATAAATACTATGATGAAAGCTTTTTACACGCACTAATTCTTTCTGAAATGAAGGAGAAGAAGTCGATAAGTTTCTGTCATACGTAGATAATTGAGCTATTAATGTTATACTTTCTTGATGATGATTTCAAGCTCGAATATTTGGAAACACCTGTTTCTGTTCATAGTGAAGAGTATTATGTGCGAACTATGATTGCGTGGTTTTTTGCAACTGTTTTGGCAAAACAACGGGATACAACAATAAAATACATCAAGCCCGGGAGAGTAGACGTGTTACAATGAAAAAAAGAGTATTTAAAGTCGCTGATATAACAATAATTTTCAGTTTACAGCGTCCTTTAAATTTCACGCTAACAGGAAAGGAAAAACAATGCTATCTAATATAAAATTATGGTTTCTCAATCAAAAGAATCTTTTGAGAATGTCGAAATTCATCTTGATCACCATAATACTTCTGCTGGTAACTTGGATTTCCGATCATCAAAATATTGGCCTGAAAAATTACATTCCAAATCAACTTATGCTATCGGTGTCCGTGTCTGTGGACTTTCTTTCGAATATCTCCGGCGTATTTTTGACAATTAGCATATTTTGTTTTACGACAATTGTCACAGTGCTAAACAAATATAGCAGTAGTATATCTCCGAGGATGCTTCAAAGATTCATAGACAAGACGGGTGTGCTGAGATTATATGGAATATTTGTTAGTGGATTTTTTTATTCGGTATTAAGTATTTTGCTCCTTCAAGACCTTGATTCCGATCAAAACGTAGTTGCGGGAAGTTTCGGTATTGTATATTCGATTATTGCAATGTTGGGATTTATCATTTTCTCTAAACAGGTTATTGATAATATTAAAATGTCAAATGTAATAGAGGGAGTATTTAATGATTGTGACAAGTTGATTGATGAAGAAGTGGAACTGAGGGAAAATGCCGAACACTACAAGGACGATGAGTCGGTGACAGAAATACCCCTTGTTGCACAAAAAACAGGGTACTTCTTTAAAGTCAAAACGGATGAGATTCTAAAAAATCTAAACACCATAAAGTCGGAGCTGACTATCACAAAGAGGATTGGTGAGTATGTCGTCGAAGGAGAAGCTTTAGGTATTTTAAAAATTATAGAGAGCAAAAAATTGGATGACGAAACCGAAGAGGAATTAAGGGAAGAAATCAGTCAGTTTCTTGTAATAAATATTTTTAACAACAGGGAAGAAGATTATCACAAAGGTATTGTCAATCTTACCGAGATAGCGAACATGGCTTTGAGTCCTGGAATTAATGACCCTAATACCGCCATAGTTTGCATACAAAAAATTTCATCGCTACTTGGAAAGCTCCTGTCAACATCGAAACAGTTTATTGTTTTGGAAGAAGACGATAATACAAAAATAATTTATCAGAGTTACTCTGTCGAAGATGAAATGTATCTCGCCTTTAGCCAGATTATTTCCTATTCGGGAGGCGATCCACTCGTTACCAAAACAGTATTAGAGGGAATTTATATGATTTATATGATGGCGGGAATGAGCGCAAAAGAGGCTGTAAAAAGATATTTTGATTCTTCTTACAGTATTCTCACGGCTAATTTCAGCAGCGAGATTCATCTAAAAAGGTTTGAGCATATAAAGAAGAAAATTGAAGAGCATACCGACCTTGCTGAGCAGTCTGAGATAAAGTAATTAAAAGTAATAGGATCCACTTACGAGTTTCACGTAATGCTTAGATTAAAAAATTAATAGTAAGGTTGGTTTATTGAGTAGGTGAATTATGAGAAAATCATTGAACTGCCGGGTGTCGCAGATTTAAAAAGAGAAATTCCACAACTGAAAAAAGTTTGAGAGACTATGTTTCTCAACAGGATAATGTGATATTTTCAAGACTGATGGATGCCGGAAAGCTTCTATTTGGCAAAGTCAAAGAAAAAGAACTTATAGGGAAATGACTTAGAATAAAAATAGAATTTTTTCTACATGAAAATTAGGTACAAAGGATTATTAAATTGATAGCAAAGAGATGTTACAAATACTTGAGTAAGCTATCAAATTGCAATAGGAAAAGCTGATTAAAAGAATACCTCTCCGGGTATTCTTTTAAAACCTTAACCCTTTATTTTTATAAACATCAATAATTATCAAGGTTTATTTGGCCAATCTCTTCTTATAACATCCATGTAAAAATTACTTCATCCAATAAACATCAATTATTATGACATTATGAATATATATCCCCTAAACATTTCTACTTACAAGCAAATGTGATATCATAATAACGGTAAACGATAGCATGGGAATTTTAGCTGAAAGGAGAACGCTTTTGTATAAGAGTTGATTTTTACAAATTCACTCAATAAAAAATTAGGGCTCACTTGCTATTCCCCGAATTGTTAATTGCATGTTAAATTTGAAAAAAAGGAGGAAATATGAAAGAGAAACACAAGCACTTTGGAATAACTTTGTTGTCAGTGTTATTAGCTTTCACTTTTATTGTTTTTTCTGGTATAAAGCCAATCTATGCTAACATACTAAGTCCAAAGCAAGGTATCAATGAATATCATTTCTATGATGATACAATAGAAAATAAAGATTCAGCTAAAGAAATACAAAAACAGATAATTATAAATGGAGGAAAATTATCTGATCCAGGCCATGTCTTCAAAGACAGCAGCAATGTTTTGGAGAAATGGCAGGATGAAAATGGAAATGAAATCAAATTTGATACTCCAATCAGTATCACAGGTAATGATAAGAAGACAATTAAGGTTTACCCAGTCTTCAAAAACCAAGTAGTAATAACCTACTATATACCTGGCAGTACAAATGATAGAGTTTATATGACTGACACTATTAGTGATGCTAGTTCTTATAAACTACCAGTAGATCCTACAATTTATGATGCTAATAAACACTTCGTAAATTGGTCAACATCAAAAGACGGAAAATCTGGCATTTATGATGAGGAATCATTGAAAAAAGATATTGCAGCAGGAAAAACTGACATTAAACTTTATGCGATTACAGAGTTTAAATACAAGGCAACATTTATAACAGGAGACGGCGCAAGCTACCAAGATCAAATACTTGCAGACGATGGTAGCCATCTTGAAAAAATGCCAGAAAATCCTACAAGAGCAGGCTATGAATTTAGCCATTGGTCTTTGGAAAAAGATGGAGATTCTGTTGATCTTAATACTTTAGTATTGGACGAAGACATTGAAGTATATGCTGTATGGAAACCAGTTGTAGTTGACTATAAATTTAAGGTTATGGTCCAAAATATAAATGATGATGGCTACACTTTCCATGAAATAATATCAGCAAGAGGCCTTAATGGACAAAAAACAAGCCTACCTTTTAAAGGAAGTGAAAATACAGATCCTAAGGTAGCTCCGTCTGGCCCAATAGTTGAAGATATTAAGAGTCTTACAGAAAAAGATGGACGCTTTAATGATGGATACAATAGTAAAGATTTAAATGGAAAAATGGATCACGCTTATACTAATCGTCAAACCCTAGATTATTTAGGCTTCCATTTAAATGAAGAAAAAACAAAACAAGCTTTTGAAACAATAGAAGCTGATGGCAGCACAGTTGTACCTGTCTATATGGATAGAAATGTTCATACAATTTGGGTTTATAAAAATCGAAATGGAGTAGATTTTAACCCTCGTAACGCAAATTGGATTAACGCCACAGATGAAAATGGAAATATTCACGTAGATTTGCGTTACGGTCAAAGTTCTGAAGAATGGTTTGCTAAGCTAAATAAAGATTACATTTATTACATGGATAAAAGCATAGGATCTTTCTATACTAGCGCACCAGCAATGGGCGATAAAGATGTTTATATGTATAGAGTTTATGCTAAAGGTCAAGAATTTCAATTGCGTTTTGTTGAATGGGATCCAAGTAAATTTAATGCATCAATAAATAGCGGATCACTTGAACAATTAAAAGCTACTCTTGGTACCATGAAAGAAATAGGTGGTAGAGAAGAATTCCAAAATACAGAATACTACTATACCTACAACGGATATAATTACAGGGTATATGAACCTCGTCAAGGTATATGGGCTAATAAAACAAATACTTGGGTCGATAAGACTGACCAAGTAGACGACATAGAAGGATTCCAACCTAAAAAAGGCGATATGTCAGCTGATGGTTTGCAATCTGTAAATGTAAATAATCCAGCCTTTAGAGATTATATGTTTACTCCACGCGGATGGAGTGGATATTATAACTATACAGGAACACAATATATAGATGATGGTTCTTATGTAGGTTTCCTATTCTACGAACGCAAAACTTATCATATAAATTATTACTCTGGAAGTAAGAGATTAGCTTCAAATCCATACAAATATGAAGCTGATACAAGTGATTTTGGACTTGGTTATGAAATAGGAAAAACCACAAATCCTAACAATCATAATCAAGTATTTATGGGTTGGTATGAAGACTCAACATTTAGCGTGGAACACAAACATGAAAATGGAACAAAAATGCCTGCTCATGACATTACAGTCTATGCAAAATGGGATTCTCGTCAATACGAAGTGACCTTCCACACTAAACAAAATGATTACGATAATGAAAATTTTATAGAAAAAATCACTGAAATTCCTGAAGATGACACTCTTTATGATGGAAAATATAAAGATGGAAAAGTCAGCAAAGAGAATTTCCCTCAACCAGTTAAGCCAGAAAATGCAACAGATTTTTTGGGTTGGTATGAGAAAAATAAAAATGGTAGATTTGTAAAAGCAAATCTTCGCAAACAAATTAAAAATAATGATACTCACTTATATGCTAAGTGGAAATATGATTATTTGAAATTAAAATACGATTTGAATTTGCCTGAGACTGACAAAGTTGAAGGAACTGTTCCAACAGATTCAAACTCTTATATCACTGATGCTAAAGCACTAGTAAAAGATGTGGGAGATGTTAAAGTCAATGGTGGCAAAAAAGTTTTCGTAGGTTGGAGTGAAACAAAAGATGGTTCTAGTGGACTAATTCTACCAAGCGAAACTGTCCTAATGGATAAAACTAAAACTCTTTACGCTCAATGGAAAGAATTTCCAGATCTAGCAACTACAAAAGTAACTTATGATCCAAACGGTGGCCAAGGTAGTCAATATACAGTTGAAAATATAATTGTAGAAGACTTCCATAAGGTTCTAGACAATGATAAAGACAAAAATCTTAAATACAGCCGTGAAGGATATGCCTTTAAGGGCTGGAGCAGAGATAAAGCTGTAACAAAAGCTGAATTCCAAGCAGGTGAAGAGGTCAATGTCAACCAACTAGACCAAGATAGAAATAATTATATCTATGCTATCTGGGCTCCTATCATCAATTACACAACTGATGGTAATGGAAAAGTTAAGGAAGGCGAAAACTTTGTAGATAATACAAAAGAAGAAGTCGAACTTAACTCAAATCCAAAGGGCACAGAAACAAAAGCAAATGATGGATATAAATTTAGCCACTGGACAGCAGATAAAGAAATCACATTAAAGGATGGAACACAAATTCCTGCGGGAGAAACAATTACTGAAGAACAATTAAAACAAGCAGTAATCACAGAACCTCTAACCTTTAAAGCGAATTTTGCACAAGATGAATTTAAAGTAAAACACGAATTTAAGGTTGCTGAAGATTCTCCAGTGAAAGAAATGCCTGCTGATGTTAAAAAATCTGTCGATGCTCAACTTCCAGAAGATAAAACAGCAGTAAATGGTACAAATGCAACTCCAGGAGAAAGAAAAAATCCTATAGATGTAGAAGACAAAACAAATGACGGTGTTTGGAAATTCGAAGGATTCAAAGATCAAGATCCAGATACAACAGATGTTGATGCAAAAGTAAACGGAGCAGATGTAACATTCGAAGGAAGCTGGAAATTCACACCAAACAAACACGAAGTAACTTACGAATACGTAAGTGGAACAGAAGGCGTAGAATTACCAGAAGCTTTAAAAGAAAAAGCTCCAGCAAAAGTAACTGGAAAAGTCAAAGGTGAAACAGTTCCATCCCCAGTTCCAACAGGCGATGACGCTAAATTTAGAGATGATGTAAACAAGGGAACTTGGACATTCAAATCATACGATAAGAATGAGGTAACAATCTCTAACAAAGACGAAAACGTAAAAGGAACATGGGAATTCACCCCAGATCCAGAGCCTGGAAAATTCAACGTAACCCACAAATTTGTAAGTAAAGA
>QWCE01000746.1_pt1 | contig 83854 bp, 91 predicted proteins | sample 1972531 | NCBI WGS metagenome assembly QWCE01 (sample SAMN09866716, study PRJNA288562) | Human gut metagenome isolate term4_stool, whole genome shotgun sequencing...
TCGCTTCCAAAGGTTATCATAAAATTCCTCCAGAAGTATATGTAAAGAGGTCTACCAGCTCAATGCTAGTATTTATAGGATTTCTGCCCCCCCCCCCTACAGCCACAAGGGTTTCAGGGCAAGGGTATAACTCAATTTTACATATCCTTTTTTTATAAATTTCTTCTTTTTTAAACGACATTAAATCACATCCATTGATTATCAGTATACTTTACATATTCCACATTCTCAAATGTTTGTAACAACATTTTTTTAACTTTTTACAAAAGTTTATAAATAACGGCCGGATTAATAATCCGGCCGTTATCAGTTCTAGTTTTCTACATATTCTCTTAATCGTTTGCTGCGATTAGGGTGACGAAGTTTTCTCAAAGCTTTTGCCTCAATCTGTCTAATACGTTCACGTGTTACTCCGAACAACTGGCCAACCTCTTCCAATGTTCTTTGTCTGCCGTCATCCATACCAAAACGGAGTCTTAAAACATCTCTTTCTCTTGGAGAAAGTGTACACAGAACTTCTGCCAAATCCTCTCTTAAGAGTTCTGAAGCTACTGTCTTAATAGGAGCATCAGCTTCTTTGTCTTCAATAAAATCACCGAGTCTAGAATCTTCTTCTTTACCAATTGGTGTTTCTAAAGAAAGCGGTTCTTGAGCAATCTTAACAATTTCTCTCAATTTCGAAATTGATACGCCCATTTCTGAAGCTAATTCTTCTTCGGTAGGTTTTCTTGAAAGTTCTTGAGCCAGTCTTCTTGTAACTTTCTTTAATTTATTAATTGTTTCAACCATGTGAACAGGAATACGGATTGTTCTTGCCTGATCAGCAATCGCTCTTGTAATAGCCTGTCTAATCCACCAGGTAGCATATGTTGAAAATTTAAAACCTCTTTCGTGGTCAAACTTTTCTGCGGCTCTGATTAAACCTAAATTACCTTCTTGAATAAGGTCTAAGAAAAGCATGCCTCTGCCTACATATTTTTTTGCAATACTAACGACAAGTCTTAAATTAGCTTGAACAAGCTTACGTTTTGCAATTGCACCTGGTGTACCACCCTGTATAATCTTTCTGGCAAGTTCGATTTCTTCACTTGTTGATAACAATTTAATTCTGCCGATTTCTCTTAGATACAACCTTACAGGATCTTCAACCGCTACGCCTTTTGGTACATCTGTATCAAGTTCAGCTTCTCTTGATGAATCTCCTGTATCCATCATATAGAAATCATCACTCTTGATGCCGCCTAACTTTGATGAAGTAATAATATCTTCAATATTATCTGTCCCTAAATCAGTTTCAATATAATCAACTGAATCATCATCTTTTTCTGCATCAAAATCCAGCAAGTCCATGCTTTCTTCTTCAACGCTTACTACTGATGAATGTGAATTTCTTTTTTGGGTCATTATTTATCTCCAGTCCTTAACTTTATTTTATCTCTAAGCTGCATTTGTATCTTTAATGCTTCAATCTCGTCATCATTTACCTGTTTGTACTGCTGACGAATTTTTTCGGCTTCTTTTTCCTGATAACATTTCTTAAGTCTTACAATATTTTCCCTTACAGCCCTTTCGAACTCGTCTGGTTCCAGACCGTGAAACGCTTCCGAGAGTTCAACTATATCGGTTAATATTTGGGTCAAATTATCATCCTCAATGAATTCTGTATACAAATTTTTAGTCAATTCCTTAACATTATTTATTGTACACGCTAATTTGTCAATTGTATTTTTTACAATTATTAACGTTTCATCTTGAATGATATCTTCCGGCAACATTTCTTTAAGTTGTTGGTAACTTAGAACATTGTCATTTGCTAGAAAAACACTCAATAAATTTTTTTGCGCTTTTATTTCGAATTGTGAAGAATTTGTTACAACTTTTTGTTTATATTGTATTCTTCCTTCATTATCCCCTTGCCGTTCTATACGTGCGAGTTCTTTTAACATCGCATTTTCGTCAACATTTATTACTGTTGACACCATTTTAACATATTCGGATTGAATTATCTTGTTATTTACATCTTTTAATATCTCGATTGTCTGTTCTACAAGTTCTGCTTTTTGCTGGGGTGTTTTCGCTGAATTCTTCTCCTTCAGAATATTGTTCAGCAGAAAATCAATTAAAAGAGGAGCGCTTTTTATATATTCTTTAAAAGCATCGCCGCCCATTGTTCTGATAAATTCATCCGGATCTTTACCTTGAGGGGGAGATACTACACGAATTTCGCAAGCATATTTGTTATCCATTGCAGAAGAAATATGACTCTCATCAAACTGCTTTATATCCCCTAATGTAGACAGCGTTTCCTTAATTACTGCGCTGCCTTTTTTGGTTGCATTTATCCCTGCTCCGTCAGTATCAAAAGATAAAAATATTCTTCTTGATTTTGTATAACGCGAGAGTATCTTTACATGATCAGGCGTTAGCGCAGTTCCGCAGGAAGCAACAGCATTCTCAACTCCATGCGCCTGTGCTGAGATTACATCAAAATACCCCTCCATGATTACTACGCCGTCTTCATTTTTTATTGCTTCCTGAGCTGAATTTAAACCAAAAAGGATTTTACTTTTGTTATAGATTAATGAATCTGATGAGTTTAAGTATTTAGGGTTCTGTCCCTCGTCAACTGCACGTGCACCAAATGCAACGTATTCTCCCAATTCATTCTGAATTGGAATTATTATTCTGTTTCTAAATCGGTCAATCCAGCCGCCTGAGTTCGATTTTAATATTAAACCCGCTTTTTCTAATATTTCATCCTTAAATTCTTTTTTAAGTTCCTTATAAAGAGTATCATATTTGTTAGGCGCCCAGCCAAGAGTAAATTTATCTATAATACTATCATCAACATTTCTCTTTCTAAGAGCTGTTATGGCCTTATTGGCATCTTCGGCACTTCTTAATTGTGCATGATAAAATTTCGCAGCTTTAAGGCATGCCTTAATCATCTCTTTCTTTTGATTTTTAGTATCAGCAGAAGCATGATATTTGGTCGGAAGCTCTATTCCATACTTTTCAGCAAGCTCCAGAATTACATCTTTATACTCTCTGTTTTGTATCCTGACAAGGAAATTCAAAGCATCTCCGCCAGCTCCGCAAGAAAAACACTTAAAAATTCCTCTAGTCGGGCTTACTGACATAGACGGCTTTTTATCATTATGAAAAGGACAAAGCCCCCAGTAATTAGCTCCGCTCTTTTTTAATACAACATATTGCGATACTACATCTACTATATCCAGCCGGTCTTTGATTTGCGAAATTACATCTTCAAACGAATTTGCCATATTTATATTTTAGCACTGACAAAACAAAAAACAAAAGCTAACAATCGTTTAACAAAATTTTTCTATTATGTTTTTTATGAAAAAGTTTTTATTTACACTTTTAATTTTAACGATAGGAGTGCCGGTTTTAAAGGTTTTTGTAACTGTTGGAAACCATGATCTTTTACTTAGCCGGGAAATGACTGCTGATTATTATATGAAAAGAACCAGAAAAATTCTCGGGAATTATCACCCTTCTTGTGCAAACTATATATTTAAAAAAGGAAATCTTGTTTTTATTGCGATGAATGGAGTTAAGGAAGTAATCCCCGGACCTAATGGATATTACAAAGAGAGTGAAATTATATGGCTTGATAGGCAGCTAACTAAATTTAAGAATAAGAAAGTAGTTATATTACAGCATTTTCCGCTTCTGGATACAAATTCAAAATCAGCAGGATTATACAAAAAAGAGATTTATTTTAACATTTTAAATAAACATAATAATGTAATAGCTGTTGTTTCAGGACATTATCATAATAACAGGGAAGAAAAAATAAATAATGTTTACCATATTGTTACAGAGAAATTCAGTGATAATACTTATTACAAAATTATCAGCATTAATGACGAGGATGGATTTATTTATACAACTCTTGTCGATAAAAGCAGTATTTGTGCGGATTAAAGAAATTGGAGTATAATAAAACAAATGAATATTAAAGATGCAAAAATTTTAGTAGTCGAAGATGAAGAACACATTAACCGCCTTATTGAACTGGTTTTAATCTCTGACGGGTACTACAAAATCCGGAAGGCCTTTGACGGAATGGAAGCGCTGGATTTAATAAAAATGGATAAACCTGATTTAGTTTTGCTTGATGTAATGCTTCCTGAATTAGACGGCTTTTCATTATGTAAAATTATTAAGGAAGATAATAATTTTAAGTCTATTCAAGTAATAATGCTTACGGCAAAGAAGATGGAAGAAGATATATTAAAAGGATTTGATAATGGAGCAATTGATTATATTTCAAAACCTTTCAGCAATAAAATCCTGCTTGCCAGAATAAAAGCACATCTTGAAAACAGCAGATTGCAAAACGAAATTCAAACATACAGAGGAATTAAGTTAGATGTTAATAAGAAATGCGTAAAAGTTGATAAAGAGAATGTTGAACTTACCAATTTTGAATTTAAAATTTTGGAAAACTTTATATCTAATCAGGGCACAGTGTTTTCGCGCTCAAAACTTTTATCTTTACTGAGGGGTGATGGAGGATTTGAAGTTTCTGAACGGGCTGTGGATGTTCAAATAGTGAATTTAAGAAGGAAAATTAAAGATTACGGGCACTATATTGAAACTGTAAGAGGTGTCGGTTATAAGTTAAAGGAGCTTGATCTATGAAAAAAAGAGATTTATTCTGGACAACAAGACTCATTTGTTTTTTTGCTATAATACTGCTTTTTACGTTCTTATTCTTTCACCATATTATACAATTCAATTCTTCTTATATTCAGGAAGAAAAAGACGAGCTGAATGTTTTCAGAAAACAAATTCAGTGGGCTGTTACGCCATATCTTGAAAAAGAAGATATGGAAAGCTTAAAAAAATATGCAGAAGACTTTGAAGGTTCAGAAGTCAAGTTCAGAGTTTTTGATAAAAATGGCAATATTATAGTTTCTTCTAATCCTGAAGATTTAACACCAATGGCCAAAGATGACAGTAAAGTTCTTAGAAAAAAAACTCCATGGAAAATTTATAAATCTTCTATAAAGGATCGAAAAATTGTTTCTGTGGCAAAATTTAATGCTGGAATGACCGAATATTATATTGAATTAACACTTCTTGAGGAAAAAGTTATTGAAAAAATTGTTAAAGGCCAGATAAATATGATTACACTGTTTATTTTTTCGATGCTAATACTTCTGCTTGCAATTTTTCAGCTTATATATCAGGTTAGAAGTTCTTTTAACAAATTTGACAACTGTGTCTTAAAAATAGCCAATGGTGATTTGGACACTGTTATAGAAGTACCAGAGCTTGAAATGCTTAATGAACTGGCCATATCTGTAAAAAAGATGACAGAAAGGCTGAAAAAGCAAATTGTTAGGCTCGAACAACTTGAAGAGTATAAAAATGAGTTTATACAGAATGCATCACATGAGATTAAAACTCCAATTACTGCAATAAATATGGCATTAGAACTCTCTGAAAATTCTAACAACGAAGAACAAAATCGGGAATGCTTTAAAATTATTCAATACCAGATAAAAGCTATAAATAAGCTTGTGAACGATATTTTGATGCTCAGTGAAATTGATGTTGAAAAGACTAACGAACAAAAATCGTTTGAAAAGTTCAATCTTAATGAACTCATACAAAAAGTTGTTAGCTCTTTTGGCAACAACGAGGTAAAAATAAACATACAATGTGATAAGAGCGTTATTTTTAACGGCAATGAAGATTTGATAAAATCTGCACTTGAAAATTTAATTACTAATGCTGTCAGATATTCCGGCTCAGACAAAATTGATATTATATTAACTCAAGATGAATCTGGCATAAAAATTCAGGTTAAAGATTACGGAAAGGGTATTAAAAAAGAACACCTTGATAAGATTTTTGAAAAATTCTACCGTATTGATAAAACAAGAAGCCGAAAAAAAGGCGGAACTGGACTAGGACTTGCCATAGTCAAAAATATTGTTGAACTGCACAGCGGAGAAATTTGCGTTGAAAGCGAAGAAAATAAGGGAACTAATTTTGTTATTAAACTTCCGGTGACTTTATAATTGAATATTTAACCCCCTGCTTGACAATTTCTGTATTAACCGGTAAATCTTTTATTTCTTTGTTCCTTACAATCAAGTAATTGTTCTTTCGGCATAATTCATTTCTTAACCATTCAGGATTTTCTCCGGTGTGAAACTCAACATTTTTAAGCCCTGAATAATAAAGAAGCGAATATTTTTTCCCTGTTTTATATGTGGAAATAGTATAATTATTATCCTTTGCCATTTTAGCAAATTGCATTAAATCGTTTTGCCCGAATGAATAATCAAGTTTATAGCCAAATGGAGAAGCAAATCCGCCTAAAATAGTCATTACAGCTACAATTACCATAAACTTTTTCATACTTCTTTCATACCAGATATGCCCTATTAAAACTGCAAAAAATGGATAGACCGGAAGAATATAAGTTATGAGTTTTGCTCCGGAACAGGAAAAAAACAACAAAATGACTAAAATTGCAGTAATATTTAAAACAAGAAATTTGTCATATCCATTTTCCAGATTAAACTTACGCGGCTTTCTCAAGCTTGATAATAATGAAAATATCCACGGAAAAAGCCCCCATAATAGAGTCACAAAATAAAAGTAAACAGGTTCATTTCTGTGAATAACTTCAGCTCCTAAAAATCTCATTAGATGGTGCTTAATTATGTATTCATTAAAGAAAAGTGAGCCGTGTTTTAATAACATTATTATATGCCATGGAAGCGCAATTATCAGAAATAATACGATTCCTGCAGGCATATTTTTAAGAGTTTCTTTATAAGTTCTAAATATTATAGTGCCTGTAAGAATTGTACCTGCAGGTATTACAACTCCTGGAATACCTTTGGCTAATACAGCTAAACCCATTAAAATATAACATGAGTACCAGAAGTATTTCTTATTTTCTTCTGAAACAAAAAAAGTAAAAAAGTAGCACAATACAGAGCTTGAAACAAGACTGGTTAAAACACTGTCAAGCATTGCGATTTTTGTTATCAGCACATATTCAAGAGTGGTAAGTAAAATAGCACTGTTCAAAAATGCAAATTTCTGATTTTTAACCTTTTCACTTAAAAAGAAAAGCAAACCTAACGGAAGCAGAGATAATATTACTACCGGAAATCTAGCAGTAAATTCACTTATATCCTTAAAAAACCAGAAAGATAAACTTTCAAGCCAGAAAAACAAGGGAGGTTTTTCAAAAAAATACTCTCCATTAAGATATAAAGTTAAATAATTTCCACTGGTAAACATATCCCGCGCCATTGTTACATATCTTGTTTCATCAGGTTCTAATAATGGATATGCACCAAGCAGCATTACATAAATAATTGCAAAACTTATAAATAAAATAAGAAACAGATTGTCCCTCTTATTAAAAAAATTTTTCATAATCAGCCTTTCTTATCCAATGATAAGAAAGAATTGTTAGGGAAATGTTAGGTGTTCAATAGTAAATCTGCTAAGCCATTATTTGTTTACAAATTCCTCTATTCCATCAGCTATTCCTTTAGCTGCATTATAAGCAAAATTGTTTGATTTATATAAAACAGTATCAGAAGGATTAATCATATATGCAGCTTCAACAAGTACTCCCACAAAGTTTGTAGGTCTGATGACTGCAAAGCTGGCAGTTCTTACTCCGTCTTTTCGTGTCCCGGCGGATTTTGTAACACTTTTCTCAAGTATTTCTGCGAGTTTACGGGAATTACGGTTATAATAGTATACGCTTGTTCCTTTATTTTTATGAATATTTATTGGTACATCGCCGATTGAGTTTAAATGAATACTGACAAATATATCTGCATCATTTTCATGTGCAATCTTAATCCTGTCATTTAGAGAGATTGTTCCATCGCACTCTCGTGTCATTATTACATTTGCCCCCATATTTTTAAGCAATTTTTGCAACTCGAGAGCAATCTTTAGATTTATATCTTTTTCAGTATCCCCCAGACACCCCATTGCACCTTTTTCCGCCCCGCCATGTCCTGCATCTATAACGATAGTGCAATCTTCTAATGCTTTGGGAATTTCGCAAACTTTAAATGTGTAAAGTCCGTCTTTAAGAGTAACAGAATAAAAATATTTTTCTGGTTTTGGAATATTCAGAGTATAAACTGATGTATCCGATAATTCCGGATTGTAAACTTTAAACAAAATTTCTTTATCCAAATCTTCAACAGTATATGGAAGATTTTTTGTAAAAGATATCGTCTGAATAACTGCATTTTTAAACTTCTGGCTGTCCATATTTATAAAACTTGCAACATCAGAATTTATGCCGCAATCTTCATCAACATCCTTTTTTGCAATCCAGCCTGTCTTATCTTTCGAAAGATAAACTCTATAAAACTCTCCCTTAGAGCCGTCTATCAAAACAGTTGTACCTTTAAACAGATGGGAAATTCGATTTAGACCGCCATCAACAGGCGTACTGCGCAAAGGAGTATTATCATTCTTCACAACAACGGCATGTCTTTGAATATCTGCAGCTTCCTCAGAGGCTTTACTTATTGGAACTTTTTTACAAAATTTGTAAACTTGAGTATTAAAGTTAGAACGAACTACTACCCTGTTTTCTCCATCTTTCAATTTTACTGAATGAGCAAACGCACCATTAGAAGCCGTATATACTCTCTCATTGTTTATAGTAATCATCTCAGAACTATTAGCTTTCCCTGCAAAAAGGACATATTCAGAGGTTACAACAGCCTCTTTCTCTACAGGAAAAACAAGTTCAAAAGCATTACAAGACAGCATGCCGGAAACAAACAGCATCAAGAGAAGTAATACTCCTTTTAGAAAGTTGGATTTTGACAAAATAAATACTCTCCCTGAATGGTTGAAATAAGGCGCGCTGAGTCAGACTCAGCGCGCCTCCAATAAATTTTATACGACTGCAGTTTTAATAGCAGCTCTGGCTCTCTTAAGAGAATTTTCCTTACCAAGTATTGCAAGAGTAACAACCATATCTGCGCCGCAGAGTCTGCCTGTCACAGCTGCTCTTATAGCCCACATTGTAAATTTAGGTTTATACCCCTTTTCTTCTTTGAATTTAGCTCTAAAATCAGCAAGTTTTTCATGAAGATTTTCTTCTGACCATTCCCAGTCTTCAGCCTGTTCCACAAATGATTTTAAAACATCCTGAGAAAGTTCAGTATCAAGTTCAGCCTGAGCTTTTTCATCAATTTCAACATTGCCGCCGCCAAAGAAATAGGAAACAGCATCAGTAATATCTGATAACAAAGTCAATGGTTCGTACGTAATATCAACCATTCTATTGTACTGTTCTTCTGTTAGTTCGCTTAGGTTGTATTTTGTTAAATATTTCTTAAGTTTTTCTCTTAATTCTTCTTTTGGAAGCATTTTAATATAATGGCTGTTCATCCATCTTAATTTGTCATATTCAAAGATTGAGTTTGAAGAAGAAACTTCATTTATTCTAAAATCTTCTGCAATTTTTTCAATAGGTTTAATTTCTTCTCCATCAGAAGGAGCCCATCCTAGAAGCGCAACAAAGTTTACAAGAGCCTCTGTTAAATACCCTTGTTCTACAAAGTCAGAAACAGCAGTGGCTCCGTGTCTTTTTGAAAGCTTGCTTCTATCCGGAGCCAAAATCATACCTAAGTGACCAAATCTTGGTACTTCAAAGCCTAATGCTTCAAAAATTAAAATTTGTTTGTAAGTATTAGAAATATGGTCTTCGCCTCTAATTACATGTGAAATCTTCATAAGAGCATCATCGATAACAACAGCATAATTATATGTTGGAGCACCGTTCGATTTCATAATAACAAAATCACCAATCAGGTCTGTATCCATATGAAGTTTTCCTTTTACAAGGTCGTCAAATTCCAGAATAGAAGAGTCGTGGAACGCTTTTTGAGCTTTTGCAACATTAAACCTGATGGCAGGTTTTCTTCCTTCTGCTCTTAATTTAGCTTTCTCTTCTTCTGTTAGATTTTCGCATTTTTTAGAATAAACATAAGCTTTTTTATTTTTAGTAGCTTCTTCTTTTTCAGCTTCTAATTCTTCCGGCGTACAGAAGCATTCATATGCAAACCCTTCATCCAATAATTTTTGGATATATTTAGGATAGATATCAAATCTTTGAGATTGTGTATAAGGCCCGTATTCACCGCCTACATCAGGACCTTCATCCCAGTTCAAACCTAAAGCTTTTAAGCTGTCAAAAATATTATCTACATATGCCTGACTAGTTCTCTCTGCATCGGTGTCTTCTATTCTTAATATAAATTTACCGTTGTTCTTCTTGGCAAATAAGTAATTAAACAATGCAGTTCTTGCCGTACCAATATGAAGATTTCCACTTGGTGACGGTGCAATTCTTACTCTTACTTCTGACATAATATATTCCTTCCTTTTCGTTTATTTATGCTTTTATTATCGCACAAATAGAAAATAAGAGTAAAGAGGCTATAACAATTGTAATGCAATACTTGGTGTTTGATTTGCTGTTGCCATAAGCGTTGTGGCAGCTTGCTGCAAAATTTGATAACGAATATATGCAGAACTTTCTTCGGCAATATCGGCATCACGAATTGTTGAGCGGGTCGAAGTTAAATTATCTATACTTATACCTATTGTTTCAAGAGCAGATTCTAAGCGGTTATAGGCAGCCCCGAATTCCGTTTGTTTTTCACTTATCTTTTTCAAATATTCATCAATTTTTGTCAGCGAATCTCTGGCAGCCTTTGGAGTTGAAAAATCTACATCAAGATTTAATCCGAAACTTAAATCGAGTTTAATCTCCGATTTTGGATTTGAATCAATGCCTGCCTGATATTTAATAACATTTGTTTCTTCAAGCTGTGATTGGAATTTTTTAGCTTCAAAATATGATGGTAATGTTCCGTCCTTGATTAATTCTTCTATTCTTGCACTTGAAACGCCCTCTATATAACCTGGAGTATCAGCAAAGTTTCCTCCGCCTAATCCATTTGCACAGCCAGTTGTTTCTTTATTATAATAACAATCCGTTGTCTGTGTATTAGATATGCTAATATGACCAATTAAACCGCCAATATCATCGCCATTTTTTACTGTTACTTTACCGGAAGCATAACTATTATAAACCCTAGCATTATCTCCTTTTCCTATAAGTCCGCCTCCTACATCATAATTAGTTAGCTTGACATTTCCTGTTGCAAAACAGTTGCGTATTGGAGCTGACTTGCTCTCACCAACAAGCCCTCCGCCTCCATTACCTCCGGTTGATATTACATTTCCTGTTGCATAAGAATCTGAAACATAACTGCCTACGCCATAACTACTGTATCCCAAAAGACCTCCAATCCTATCTCTACCTTGAATGTTTCCTGTTGCATAACAATTCTTCACTGTAATGCGCGTGCTGCCAACAAGGCCGCCAACGTAATCACCTCCAGACACATTGGCTGTTGAATAACAATAACTTATAGAGCCATAAAAACCTGTACTACCTATTAAGCCACCTACCTCTGAAAAATAATATGAGGAAGAAACAGTTCCTGTAACATAACAGTTATTAATAACGCCATTAGAATAGGCCGCAAGAGAACCTGTATAGTGCTTACCAATGATATTAACATTCTCTAGCCCCAAATTTGATACCTTTGCTCCTTGAGAAATGGAACTAAATAACCCTTGAGAATCCGTTGCGGGATTATTTAGTTCCAGATTGTTTATAACATACCCATTTCCATTAAATTCGCCTGAAAAATCTTTTATAGGAGTCCAGAGATATCCTGAAAGATTAATATCATTCATAAGAATATATTTTGCAGAAACATCATTTTGAATATTTTGCAAATCGTCCGAACTTTTTATTAATGTATATCCTTGAGCCATAGCCTCTTCTTCTGTAAGCGGAATAACCTCTTGAATAAAGGTTCCTGTAGCTGCGTAAGAAACTCCTTCAAATAATTTTACTCCATTGTATTCAGTATTCTCAATAACTCTGTCGCATTCTAACAAACGCGCATTAACTTCAGCTTGAACTGCCTTCAAGGAATCTTCGCTATAAGTACCATTCGCTGTCTGCTCAGCTAAATCACGCATACGTGACAGATGACTGGAAATTAAATCAAGGCTGTCCATCGCCGTCATTACCATATCCAGCCCCATTGATACATTGTCCTGTGCTACTTCATAGGAAGATAATTTGCTTGAGAGGTTTGTATTGATTGAATAATTCGCAGCATTGTCTTTCGCGTGGTTTATCTTAAAACCAGTCGACATTCGCTCTATAGCCTGATTAAGTCCATTCGTTGAAACATTCAAGCTTGATTGAACGATAAAAGCACCAAGGTTAGTATTTATACTCAGCATACTAACCTCCAAAAGGGTAAATTTTTAGAGTGTTTTACCCCCCCCCCCTACAGCCGTAAGGGTTTCAGGGGTTTTATTTACACCTGTCTTAAACATATCCATATATATAATATATTCCACATACAACTAATTTATAACAATAAATTTACAAAATGTTACAAATCCTGCATTAACTCTTGCCATTCACTAAAGTAAAATCTATGTTATATTATTAGTATGCAAAGAAGGACGTATCTTAACGGAAGTGTAAAAAACGGGAATATTATGCGATGGCCGATAAACAACCTCGTTGTTTACATTGCACCTATGAAATTTTACTCAAAACCCGGAGAGGATGCCAAGTACAGAAAAATGGTTATGGATGCATTTTCAGTATGGTCGGCGGCAACTGGTGGAAAATTAAGGTTTAAAATAACAAATGTTCTTCTGGAATCTAATATAAATGTTGATTGGAAAAGAGTTGATCGTCAGGCTCTCGGACACTGTTATTTCAGCTGGGATGCACAGGGAAGGCTCTACGGAGCAGAAGTTTCTATCGGTTTAACAGATGGAAGAATTCACCAGAAATATGATAGCGACATTGAAGTGTATCACACCATTCTGCACGAAGTTGGACACGCACTGGGATTAAATCACAGCCCTTACAAAGAAGACATTATGTACACGCCGCATCAGTACGGCGTTGCTTCGCTTTCTGCAAATGATAAATACTCCATTAACTGGCTCTATAAGCTTCAAGCCGGAGCTTCCGTGAAACAATTTGCTGCAAAATATGGAATTTCTACTTCTTCTGACCTTGATTCGGTTATTAGAAAAATTGATGAGAAAAATAACAGTGAGCCGGAAGCAGAAAAAATGATGATTTCGACAAGACGAGATTTATTGGAAGAAGCCTCTAATATTGGGGATTTAAAGAAATATAATATGCTTTTGCAAAATATTTCATTATCATCAAATGTTAAGAATTATTTAAATAATAATCGAAAAAAATGAAATTTTGGCAATTTTTATGAACAAAATGTTTTTATTAATCTATAAGGTTAGTAAAATTTAAGGTTATTTAAATGATTGATCCAATAACATTTAAAACCAATGTTGCGTATAATAAGAAAGTTGAGCAGAATCCGGAAATTCAGTCCCCAAATCCGCTTAGACTTAAGGCAAACTTGTCCAGCTTAACAGCTCTTTCAAATTACAATCAAGTCCTTTTGAAGCCAAAATTTGACAAGGATTCCGCAGAAATTTTGAACAGAGTTGGTGAAATGACAAATATTTCGCCGGATAAATTAAAGCTGCCTTATAGTTTCAAGCTTGATGAAATAAATGGAGAAAGGATTTACGCCAAAGACGGCAGACTTAAAGTAATAAGGGAATATGAAACTGATACCGTTAGACAATACTATCCAGCAGATGATAATATTCATGCCGGAAAAATACTGGAGATAGATAAAAACAGCGGTACAATAGTATCTAAAATCGAACCGGTTATACAGCCGGATGGAACTATCAAAACAAATATAATTGTCTTTGACGGCAAGATTAACAATAAATATACAATGTTTCAAGTTGAAGATAACGGAACAATAAGCAGTATAACTGAAATTTTTGAAAAGGGGAAAAACTTTAGGACACTATTTAGAAATCCTGAAACTGCAATCCCTGAAAGATACGTTGAAGCACATGAAAATAAAGATGGTGAGTTTGAAGTTATTGACTGCAGATTAAATCCTGAAGTACAGGAGATTAAACGAACAACTGCTGCTAAAGAAGTTAATATAAAATATGAAAATAACCAAAAAATTATTGATGTAAAGAGAAAAATTCCTGAAGTGTAGTTATTCTATATATTTGCCGTCAAAGAGCTCTAAAACCATTTTTTCCTGATCGGATTCTTCACGCTCTATATTTTTAGAAGGAACATTTTTTTCTTCCACTGCAACAGGCTGCGGCTCTGCTGCTTGAGGTACCGGTTGTGGTTGTGGAGCAGGTTCTTCAACTGTCAGCTTTTTTTTTTCTACAACGGCATCATTTGCCTGCGGAAGTCTTACAATAACCTTTGAATCACTTTGGTTAAACATCGTATTTGCTGCTTCTACAAGCATTTGTTTCTTGTTCGTATCATTTATCTGCGAAACTAGTTTATCATTTTTAAATGTTATTATGACTTCATCCGGCGAAATCTTAACAGGAGAAGCCAGATTTAATAAGGCCTTTGTAGCAGGACTCTTAATATTCATAAGAAGTGTCTGCCATAAAGATTGAATATCATTACCATCTGGTTTTCTTGATACCGGCGGAGGCGTGAAATCTTCTGACGGCTCTGGCTGCGGTTCAGGTTTTACAACCGGAGTTTCCTGCGGAGGTACCGGCGCCGGTCTGGTTACAGGTTCAACAGGCCTTGACGCAGGAGCTTGCGGCGAAGCTGCTTGAACAACTGTTCTCGGTGCCGGAGCAACCCCTGTTCCCTCAAGAGCTTTTACTCTGTTTTGCAAATCTAACAAAGTTGTATTCTCTGTCATATTAGCTAGATCAATCATTCCAACTTCCAGCCACAGGTGCTGATTTGAAGCCATTTTAACTTCTTTGATATAATAAGTTATTCTCTCAAGCAAAAATACTATCTGATGTGTTTCAAGCAGTTCTTTCTGCTTTGATAGTTCTTCGATTTGCGGTTCGTTCAAGCCCGTAAGCTCGCATAAAAGTTCTTTTCTGCAATTCTTTACAATAAGCAGATTTTTAAAATATTCAGACAGGTTCGTCAAAATTTGCAGCGGTTCATTACCGGAATTATAAATATCGTTTAGAATTTCTATCGCTTCATTTGGTTTTGCATCAATGATTTTACTGCTTAGTTTATTCAAAATATCAAAAGAAATTCTGCCAAGAATAGCATTGACATCCTCTGATGTAACCTGTTTTGAAACACCCAGCAAGCTAAGCTGATCTAAAAGAGAAATACTATCTCTCATTCCGCCTGCTGAATTTTTGGCGATTGTAAACAAAGCATCGTCAGAAATGTTTATTTTTTCTTCATCGGATATATATCTTAAATGCTTAACAATATCCTCTGTAGTAATTCTTCTAAAATCAAACCTCTGGCATCTGCTTTTTATAGTATCAAGCACCTTGTGAACTTCTGTTGTTGCAAGTATAAATATTACATTTTCCGGTGGTTCTTCAAGCGTTTTCAAAAGAGCATTAAACGCATGATTTGTAAGCATATGAACTTCGTCAATAATATAAATTTTGTATCTGCCGTTTACTGGAACGTACTGAATCTTTTCAAGAATACTCTGCGTATCCTCTACCTTTCTATTACTAGCAGCATCGATTTCAATAACATCAATCGGCACAGAGTTTGTAATATCTCTACAGCTTTCACACTCGCCGCAAGGATGAATTGTCGGCCCGTTTTTGCAGTTCAAAGATTTTGCAAGAATTCTTGCAGTAGAAGTTTTACCGGTTCCGCGCGGACCTGTGAATAAAAAAGCATGTGCAATTTTGCCAAGCTCAATTGCACTTGTTAAGGTTTTCTTGATATGCTCCTGACCTACAAGTTTATCCAGCGTCTGCGGACGGTATTTTCTATATAATGGTACATAATTCCCGCTCATATTATTAGTCTAACATAAAAATCTACTTAGCTATATATTTCTTTTTCTTTGTATCAAATACAAATGTATTATAACCTTTATCATTTACAACAAAACGTATTGAATTATTAATATCTGTACGCAGAATTGTTCTATCTCTCAATATTGCAACAGTATAAATCGTAGGGTGTCCGAATTTATTAATCCCTGTAGAAATAAGTGCATACTTCGGATTTAAATACTCAAGCATTTCTTTGTTCACGACTCCGTTAGCACCATGGTGACCTACTTTCAGAACAGTGATATTTTGCGGTAAATAATTTTTTAGTTTCATAAATGTATCAACTCCGGAATCTCCGGTAAAAAGCATACTAAAATTTTTATAATGTAAAAGTGTCAGTACAGAAGATTCATTATCTCCGACTCCGGGTTCATTACAAATGTAATTCCTGATAACCAGTCCGTCTTTATCAATTACTGTTTGATTATTTTCGGCAAGTATAAGCTTCACGCCCCTTAAGTTTGCCGTTTTGTAGATTTGCTTTGCTGCATTAGAATCATGGTTTAGAGAATTTACATATAAATTTTTAACACTTACACCTTCCATCAAATCAACAGCACCGCCGCAATGGTCATTATCAAAGTGTGTAACTATAATTGTATCAATATTCTTAATTCCCCTATCCATGAGATATTTTAATATCAGCATCTTTGCTTGAGATTTACCGCCATTATACCCGCTTTTTGCAGTGTCAATCATCAAATACTTATTATCCGGAGTTTTAATAAGAAAGGCGTCAGCATTTCCTACATCAAACGCTGTTATTTCAAGATTGTGATTTGGAAAAGATATCTGTGACAGGCATAAAACCAGTATCAAAACCGGCAGAGCCAGTTTAATCGGTTTTAAATAATTTTCTCTTATATTTTTATCCATAAGAGCTGTTATCAAAAGTAAAACAGCATAATATAAAATAATTTGAAAAACAGAAGGATGTGTCGTTTGAATAGCTGCATTGGGAAGTTTTCCCCAGAAGTCAGAAATATTCACAAGAAGTGTCAGCATAGGGTTTAAGACAAAATCAAAGCACCTGCATATAAACGGCGGAGTAATCGTTGCAATCAAAGAGCTTACAAAGCCTCCAAAACTTATAACCGAAAGTATAGGAACACTCATTATATTCGCAAATACTGAATACAAACTTATATTATTAAAGTAAAAAATTTGAATTGGCATTACCCATAATTGAGCAATAATTGGAATACTCACTGTTCCTATAACCCAGTTAACGAATTTATTTTTCCCCCGCATAAGAAAAGGAGTCATAATTAGAAGTCCGAAAGTTACTATAAAAGAGAGCTGAAAACCTACATCATTTATGTACATCGGATTATAAAGAAGCATAAGAAAAGCGACAAAAGCAAGCAGGGAAATACTATGCGCATCTCTGTCAATAAGTTTGCCAATTAAAACAAAGACCAGCATAAAAGTCGCTCTGACAACAGAAGCCCCAAGTCCGGTCATTAGTGAATATACAATAACCATAACAATACCGGCAGAAATATTTACTTTGTAATTTACTTTCAAAGCAGAAAGGAAGAAAAAGAAGAATGAAAATATAAACGCAACATTCATTCCTGAAGCAGCAAGAATATGCAAAAGGCCGGAATTAATAAAAGATTGTTTTATGTTCTCCGGCGGAGAAACCGCATCATCACCAAACACAATACCGCCAAGAATTTCTAAATTCGGACTGGTTAAATAATTGGAATGAATACTTATAATCTTTTCTCTGTAATCATTTATCCATTGCAAAACTTTTTCACGGGCGCTTAAATCACTATTCAGAAATACCGGTTCTGCTCCTTTGGCGCCATAAAACACTGCATAAACATTAAAGTTCCGCAAATAATTTCCGTAATCAAATTGAGAAGGATTACCTGCCTTGAAAGGAACTGACAAACGTCCTTTTATTTTATAATAATCATAAATTTTAAGTTTCTCGTTTGTATTTAAAGTCACAAGAACTTTTTCATTATCAAACTCTCTTACATTACCATCATACTCAATTTTATTAACCTTAAAGAAAAAGCTGATTTTATCCTTCCCTTTATCCTGCGGTATAGAAAGAATTTGGCCTGATATTACTGAATTTACAGGTGCAAGATTTAAAAGTTCATCCGTATCCTTTAGGCGTGATGTTGTATTATAAATTCCAAAATAGAATATTAAAATCCATATAAGAATATATTTAGGTTTAAAATAATCTTTAATCAGAAAAGCAGCAAACGCAAATGTAATCAAAACAGAAAATAAAAGAGTATGCCCGCTCAAAGCCGAATACAGCGCCAGAATATAGATTCCGGCCGTTACCAGCATCAATAGATTTTTGTTGCGGCAAACAACTGTACATAAATCTTTTATCATAAAATATCTACTCTAGTTCAGAGCGTTCAATTTCCTGCTTGGTAGTGAATTTAACAATATCACCTTCTTGAATATCATTAAATTTAACGAAAGACAAGCCGCATTCAAAGCCCTGAGCAACTTCCTTAACGTCATCCTTAAATCTCTTAAGCTGATCAACAGCACCTTTAAAGATTTCTTTACCATCTCTGTAGATTGTTGCAGTATCGTTGCGGTTAATTTTACCTTCTGTTACATAACATCCGGCAATCTTCTGAATTTTACCAATAGTAAATATCTGTCTGATTTCAACCTGACCCGTTGTTATTTCTTTAACCTCCGGAGAAAGTAATGAAATCATTGTTTTTTCAATATCTTCAAGAATTTGATAAATAATATCATATTTCTTAATAGTTACGCCTTCTCTTTCGGCAGCAGCCAGTGCATTAGAGTCTTCTTTTACAGTAAATCCAAGAATTAAAGCATTTGAAGCAGATGCAAGCATTACATCAGCCTCAGAGATATCACCAACCCCAACGTGAATAATCTTAGTCACAATTTCCTTAGATTCAAATTGAGCAATAGCCTGAGAAACAGCTTCAGCAGAACCGTGCGTATTTGCCTTGATAATCAAATTCAACTGCGGTACATCGCCCTCAGCATCGCCGGCTTCTCTTCTCATATGAGCCGGAAGCATAGCATCAAGACGCTTATTACGTTCTTTTTCTTTACGTTTTTCAATAATCGCCTTCATTTCTTTTTCATTTTTTACAACTTCAAAGAAATCTCCGGCGTTAGGAACTTCTGTTAAACCTAAAACCTCTACAGGTGTTGACGGTTCTGCTTTTACAATTCTTTCGCCGGAATCGGAAAGCAGAGCTCTCACTCTTCCGCAAGCAGTACCAACAACAATGCAGTTTCCTGTTCTCAAAGTACCATTCTGCACAAGAAGTGTAGCAACAGGTCCTTTACCTTTATCAAGATTAGCTTCTATAACTACACCAGAAGCCTCTGCCTTAGGATTTGCTTTCAAATCTTGTACTTCTGCAACAAGCAGAATATATTCTAATAGTTCATCAATACCGGTTCCTTGTAAAGCTGAAACGTTAACTGTAATTGTTTCACCGCCCCAGGCTTCAGGCACAAGACCGTGTTCAGTTAACTGCTGCAAGACTTTATCAGGATTTGCTCCAGGCTTATCACACTTGTTAACAGCAACAATAATAGGAACTTCCGCAGCCTTTGCGTGGTTAATAGCTTCAATCGTCTGAGGCATTATACCGTCATCAGCCGCAACTACAAGAATTGCAATATCCGTTGCTTTAGCACCGCGGGCTCTCATTTCTGTAAAAGCTTCGTGCCCCGGAGTATCTACAAATACAATTTTCTTTTCATTTTTATTATCCAGATAAACAGTATAAGCACCGATTGACTGGGTTATGCCGCCAACCTCGGTCGCAACAATTTTGTGTTTAGAAGCTCTGATGCTATCCAGAAGTGTTGTTTTACCATGGTCTACGTGTCCCATAATACTAACAACCGGAGCACGTTTCTTCAACAATTTTTTATCAACTTCTGTCAATGCTTTTTGCTTTTGTTCTTTTTCAAGTTCTTCTTCAATATAAGCATCTAAATCTTCTTCAAGAACTTCCAATTCATACTCTGCGCAGACTTTCTTGATTGTATCAACATCAATAAGCTGGTTTACGGTTGCCATAATACCTTGAAACATAAGGAACTTAACAATCTCAGCAGGTGTTTTATGAATTTTATCTGCTAATTCGCTGATAGTCATTGCTGCATTTACAACAATCTGCTTAACTTCTGCCTGAGCTTCTTCTTTATGTGATTTTTTCTTATGTTTTTGAGCAGCAGCCTTTTCTAGAGAAATCATTTCCTGATCTTCTTTTTTAGAATTAAAATCTTTTTCCTTTTTCTTTCCATCATTTTTTCTCTTAGAAGGGCCACCTTTGCCTTCGTATATTTCCTGAGGAATAATTCTTCTTTCTACAAGTTTTTTCTCGTTGCCAGCCTGTTTGTTAAACGGCTTTTTGTCACCCTTAGATGGTCTTTCCGGTTTTTCTACAGTATTTACCGGTTTTGGAGGAGCTTTACGCACAATTTCAATTCTTGACTGGTTTTTAGGATACTCAATTTTTGTACGTTCAACTCTTACTACAGGTTTTTCAGTTTTTTTAGGTTCTGCTTTTTCTACAGCTTCGCTTTTTTCCTGAACAACAGGTTTTTCGACTTTTTCAATACGTTCAACTTTTTGAACTCTTTGTACACGTTCAATTTTTGGAACAGCCTTTACTGTTTCTTCTTTTTGCGGTTTTTCTTCTACAGGAGCAGCTTTTGCCTTTTTAACAACAAAAGCTTTCGGTTTAGAAGTATTCTTTTTAGGTGCAACACCTAAATGCTCTTTCAGTTTTCTAATCTGTGTCGGAGTTACAGTATTCGAGTGAGATTTCACAACAATTGAAACCTCGGCGAACTTTTCTATAACCTCTTTGCTGGTTAACCCAAGTTCTTTTGCTAATTCACTTACTCTTATACTGTCCATCTAATAGTCCTTTCACATCAGCGTTTGTTCTTAACGCTTTATTTAATTTTGATTTCTTTAATGCTGCTTCAATACAACTTTGATTATAACAAAGATATGCAGATCTGCCAAATGTTTTGGAATCGGGCTCTATAACAATATTTCCGTCCTTATAGTCTTTTGTAATTTTTATTAAATTTTCCCGCGGTTTAAGTTCTCCGCACCCGACACACTTACGAAGCATTTTTAAGTATCTACCTCTGCAAGTTTTTCAAGCTTAAGCTTCTGGTCATACTCAACCAGCAGATTAATTAATTCGTCTAAATCCCCGTCAATTACAGTCCATACGTTAAGGTTCTGTCCTATTCTATGGTCTGTAAGTCTGCCCTGCGGGAAGTTGTAAGTTCTGATACGTTCGCTTCTATCACCTGTACCAACCTGTGAGCGTCTAAGGTCGGTAATTTCCTGCATTTGTTTTTGAACTTCCATATCATAAAGTTTTGCTTTCAAAATCTGAAGAGCTCTTTCTTTGTTTTGAAGCTGAGAACGTTCTTCTGTACAGAAAATCATAATTCCTGTAGGTTTATGGAAAACTCTTGCAGCAGTTTCAACCTTGTTTACGTTCTGTCCGCCAGCTCCGCCGGAACGAGCAGTTGAAATTTCAACATCATTCATATTAAGTTCAACTTCAACGTCATCAACCTCAGGCATTACAGCAACAGTCGCTGTAGAAGTATGAACTCTGCCCTGGGATTCCGTTGCAGGAACTCTCTGAACCCTGTGAACTCCGGATTCATATTTAAGTCTTGAATATATGCTGTCGCCTTTCATAGAGATAATAACTTCACTCACTCCGCCGGCTTCACAGTCTGTTTTACTCAAAATTTGTGTCTGCCAGCCCATTTTATCTGCATAGCGCATATACATTCTCATTAAATCGCCTGCAAAAATGTTGGCTTCATCGCCGCCTGCACCGCCCCTGATTTCAAGCATAATGTCTTTATCATCCATCGGATCTCTAGGAAGAAGAAGTATCTTCATTCTTTCTTCATAATCAGGAAGCTTTGCTTCATTTTCTTCCATTTCTGCCTTGAGAAACTGTTTCATTTCTTCATCTTTTTCTTCATGAATTAATTGTTTTGCCTCTTCTATAGCATCAACAGCCTTTTTCCAGGCATAATATAACTCTACAGTTTCTTCCATTGATTTTCTTTGTTTAGATAAATCTCTGAACTTATTATAATCAGCTATTACATCAGGATCAGACAAAGTCTGGCCTAATTCTACATATTTCTTTTCAATCTGAACGATTTTATCCAACATATCTTTCATATATTTTATTTCCCCTTTGTCTAATTTCAGCATAACAAAAAAAGGGATAAAGTAAATATATAAAAACGGCGCGGACGGAGATACCTCCGTCCGCGCCGTCCGAAACTATGTCGTATATTCTTTTGCGTATTTTAATACCAATTCCTCCAATTTAGCCAGAGTATCATCTATACTGTAGACTCCATTTTCGTCTGGCTTTGGCAAATCAGAATATTTAACCTGATTTTTTGCATCCGTAATTATGCTTGTAATTTGTGAATCTGTTAGTGATGGGTGCCTGTGTCTTATAACTTTTTCCATATGTTTTGCATATGTATCTACATATCCGAACAACTTTGCTTTGTCACTTGTACCATAAGAAGAATACTCACTATCGGTTACCTGCATAACAAATTTCATTTCTTTTTCTTCATCTGTCAGGAAGTAATCAGCCGTATCTAACAAATAACCATCTTCTTCATAATAAGGACTATAGGAGTTGATTTTAAGGTTACCATCATCAGCTTTCAGCTCAAAATCAAATTGATACCCTTTACTTACAGTGTTTATCAGCTGAGCGAATACTCCATTATCTTCTTTATCCGGCGTAAGATCAAGGCAGTTTTTCATATAATCCATAAGGTCTTCTATTGTAGGATTTTCTGGCAGACGGTTGCTGGCCGAATCTCCTATGCCGGAACCAGAATAACTCCATAAGACCCCATCCTGCGGTATACGCTCTACTGCTTGGGTAATAAGCTTGTTTATAATTTTTTCAGCCTTGTCCTGGTCAAAAATTCTTCCTGCTGTTTCCAGCTGCTGTTTCATATAGTCCAACAATTGCGGCTTCATCTTTTCTAATTCCGCAAATAAATCATCCCAAGCCCCTGAATCAACATCAAAAGTTCCTCCAATCAGCGTTGTCAGCTTATCATGCTCAGAAACATTATCCTCATTATAAAAATCTTCTGCCTTTGCATCTTTATCCACGCCAGCAGCAGAATAATCAAATGTATATTCCTCTGTTTCCGGCTGTGCAGGAGCTTCGTCAGACTCAGTTTCTGTTATTGCATCATTTGTAACCGGTTTTTCAGGTTTAGCCTCTGTTATTTCTTCTTTTGCATAGTAAGTAATTGTATAATTTGTCCCATTATAACTATACTTTACTGTATATCCACTCGCATTTTCTGCCAGTGTATAAGCAATTTTTTGAGCTTCTAGTTCTTTTAACGCTGTTTTATCACCTTTTCCAAGCCTGTCATTAATTGAATCTGTATCGACCTTAGGGGGATTTATTTCCTGAATTTTTGCAGCAGAAATCTCATTAACAGAGTTTCGCAACAACATTCCGGACTCTGCTTTTTTAAATTTGTTCATCATGTGGTTTAAATACATCTTTTTTCTCCTTTATTTATTATAGTAATAACTTATGTTTTCATCGTTTAATACAAAATTAACAACAAATAAATCCCCGTTTTCTTTTACGTTGATTTGACATCCTGCACCGGCCTGAAAAGAAGTAATACTTCCTGCAATATTCCAGGTTTCACTCAAATAGGATTTTGCCATCTCAACATTTTTAAGTTCCGAAAACTTTTCTATCTTATTTAATATGCATTGCAGTTCTTCGGAACTCTTTTGCTCTGCCATTGATAGAATGCAATAAGTTTCGTACGTGTTTAAATTCATACTGCTCCTTTCTTGTAACAATACATTTGATGCAAAATGTAATGGCCTCAAGAGCAGCAGTATATTTAAATGTAAATAAATGTAACAATATAAATAAATTTATTAAAGTTTTACAAGATTCTGCCGTTAATACAAATATAATATAACATTTTGCATCAAATGTTATGTGGTATTTGAAGGGTAGGAAGAGTTCCATTTTACAAACTTGATTATTTATTGGAAGTGTATTAGAATACCAGTAAATAATTTAGAGTTGAGGGAATTAGTTGATATGAAAAAAGCTTTAATGATTGCGTCTGTATTATTCATTGCAGTTGTTTCTACTGCTTGTATAAACAATATGGCGGTGCAGGAACTTAATAATAAGGCTGCAGAATATATGCAGAAAGGCGATTATGAATCAGCTATGAACAGACTTCAAGCCAGTCTTGATTTAGACTCAACTATGTATGAAACGTATTATAACCTTGGTGTTGCTGCAATTAATGCAAATAAATATGAGAAAGCTATTGAAGCTCTTGAAGGCGGTATAAAAATAAAACCTGATTATGCAGATTTCTATTACTCTCTGGGACTTGCTCAGACAAGCCTCGCTGATGAAATTATAGAAAATAGCGAAAAAGAACTTTCAGAAGGTGAAAAAAATGCAGAGATTGTAAATACAGAACCTAAAAAAGAATTATCTGATGAAGATAAGGCTAAGGTTGCTGATTTAAAAAAACAGGCTGCCGAAAATCTAACTAAATATCTGGAAATGAACCCTAATGGAGAAGATAAGCAGACTGTAGAAGAATTAATTAAAGAAATAAACTCTTATTCAGAAGAAAGTTCTGCTAAGGTAGAAGAATAATGTTTACATCACCATCACAAATCTTATGCACCATATTTGGTGTTAATATATATTATTATGGCGTCATAATGGCACTTGCGATTGCCACAGGAGTTCTTGTTGCTGATTGGGCCGGAACAAAGTATTTTGGGCTAAAGAAAGAAACCATTATTGATTTAGCTCCGTATATAATAATCTTTGGAATTTTAGGTGCAAGAATTTACTACTGCGCTTTAAATTACGGTTTTTATTTAAGATTTCCGACCGAAATAATTGCAATCCGCCATGGCGGAATTTCAATACACGGTGCAATGCTGGGCGGAGCTTTAGGATTGTGGCTGTTTGCAAAAAGACATAAACTTAATCCGATTAAATTATGTGACACTTCTGTCATTGGACTATCTATTGCTCAGGCAATAGGCAGATGGGGAAACTTTTTTAATTCAGAAGCTTTTGGTGCGCCGACAAACCTTCCGTGGAAACTCTATATAGCACCGCAGTACAGACCAATACCTTATCAGGATTACCAGTATTTCCATCCTGCATTTTTATATGAAAGTATTCTAGATTTAGCAGTTTTTGCAATATTACTTGTACTTACAAAAACCGGAAGATTAAAAAAAGACGGCAATTTAACATTAATATATTTGATTTTGTACTCACTGGTCCGCATATTTGTTGAAATGTTCAGACTTGACAGTGTAATGTATATATTAGGTGTTCCGGTTGCAATATTTGTATCCGTTGGTATAATTATTGTATCAACAGCAGTGTTTATTTATAACGTAAAGAGAGGTTAAGCATGAAAAAACTATTAACAATATTATCATTATCTGCATTATTAATGACTACAGCAGCATATGCAGCTCCGGAAGCTCAGAAAATTGCCGTTGTTGATATTCAAAAAGTTGTGGCAGCATCATCACAGGTAAAAGCTCTAAAAGCCTCACAGGATGCTAAAAATAAAGAATTAACCGCATTCATTAAAAATGCACAGGCAGACGTAAATAAACAGACAGATGCTAAAAAGAAAAAATCTCTTGCTGAATCATATGAAAAACAGCTTAAACAAAAAAGAGAAGCTAATGTAAAAGAATATACAACTAAATTAAAAGCAGCTGATGCAAACATAACAGCTCAGATAGGTAAAAAAGCTACTGAACTCGGATACACAATGGTATTGCCTAAATCTGCAGTTGTTTGGGGCGGAGATGACATCACTGATACTATATTAAAGGTTATAAAATAGAAACAATGAAAGCAGTTTTATTTTACGGTCCGCAAGATATAAGATATGAAGAAACCAGAATCAAACCTTTAGAAAAAGGGGAGATTCTGGTTAAAATTCAAGCAGCATTGACCTGCGGAACAGATGTAAAAACTTTTAGACGCGGCCATCCTGTTTTAATAAAAAATATCCCGTCAGGTTTTGGACATGAGTTTTCCGGTATTGTTGAAAAGGTTGCTGACGATGTCAAAAATGTTAAAGCCGGTGATAGAGTTGTATGTGCAAACTCAGCTCCTTGCGGAGAATGTTTTTATTGCAAACGCGGAGAATATAATCTCTGTGAAAATTTAAATTTATTAAACGGCGCATACGCTGAATATATTGTTGTTCCGGAAAGAATTGTAAAAAAGAATACTTTGATTTTACCTCCTAGTCTTCCTTTTGAAAAAGCAGCTTTTTCAGAACCGCTTGCTAATGTTGTACACGGAGTTGAAAGAACAGGAATTAAAGCAGGAGATAGTGTTGGTATAATAGGTATCGGGCCTATTGGTTTAATGTTTGCACGTCTTTGTAAATTAAAAGGAGCAAGAGTTATTGTAGCAGGTAGAAATCCAATTAAGCTTAAGCTTGCAGAAGAATTTGCACATGCAGATGAAATCGTTGATTTAAAGAAATACTCCAATCCTGAAATAATTTTCAAAGATTTTTCTGATGAGAAAAAAGGACTTGATGTCGCAATTGAATGTGTTGGTATGCCGGAGATTTGGGAACTGATATTCTCCTGTGTTAGACCAGGTGGAACTGTTCATTTCTTTGGCGGATGCAAATCAGGTTCTAAAGTGTGCTTTGACACAACAAAAATGCATTATGGCGATATGAGATTGATGAGCGTGTTCCATCACACACCTAAGTATTTCCGTCAGGCTCTTGATTTAATCGCTTCCGGCGACATTGAGGTTGAGAAACTTATTACAGCAGAACTTCCGCTTGATAAAGTTGAATATGCCATGCAGCAGCATATTGCAGGAAATGCAATAAAATTTCTAATTAAACCTTTCAACTCTTAATTTAACAATTCTGCTGGATTCTGTTTCTGTAACACAATACGAGAAATATTCATCTTGTATCTGGTCATTTGCCTGTGCAATTTTGCCGAGTTTTTTTACAAAATACCCGCCAATTGTTGTTACATCCTCATCGTTTAAAGCAACATTGAAGAACTCGCAGAATTCATCCATACGCATTTTTCCGCACACTTCAAACACATTTTCTGTTAATGGCTTTGCATCAACCTCCTCGTCTTCGTCAAATTCGTCCTGAACTTCCCCGAGAATTTCTTCCATAATGTCTTCATGAGTTATAAGTCCGCTTGTTCCGCCAAACTCGTCTATTACTACGGCAATCTGCGATTTATGTTTTTTAAATTCATGAGCCACTTTATCAATAGGCGTTGTTTCTGGAACGAACTGTATCTCTCTTAAAAGAGCTGTAATTTCAAAATACTGATTTTTTACAATAAGCGGATAGATATCTTTTATGTGGATAAAACCTATTATATGATCCAAATCACCTTCATACACAGGATATCTTGTATACTGGTTTTCTATAATTATATTATTGAGTTCTTCAATAGAAATATCTTTTGCAACACAAACCATATCCGTTCTTGGAACCATAACCTGTGCAGCTGTTAAATCAGAAAATTTAAAAACATTTTGCAATATTTCCGCTTCTTTTTCATTAAGTACACCACCCTTGCAGCTTGCATCAATAAGCATATTTAACTCTTCAGTAGTATGAACCATATGGTGTGAATTTGCAGGTTCTATGCGGCATAAACGGAGCAGAAAATTTCCTAAACCGTTTAACAAAAAGATTAACGGTGCAAAAACTTTTGTAATAACAAACATTGGTTTAGCGACCCACAAGGTAGTTTTTTCAGGGTATTGAAGCGCTATTGATTTTGGCATTAATTCACCAATCACAACATGAAGAACCGTTATCATTGCAAATGCTGCTGATACAGAAACAGTATGCGCCGCTATAGTATCCAGCTTTCCCGGAAGGAATGAAAAAAGCGGATGTATAAGCGTTGCCAGTGTAGATTCACCAACCCAGCCTATACCCAAACTTGCAATTGTTATACCTAACTGAACTGCCGCAATATAACGGTCAATATTTTTTACGGCATCAAGGGCAAGTTTTGCATTAAAGTTACCTTCATTTGCCAGCTGCTGTATTCTTGTCTTCCGCACACCAACCAGCGCAAATTCCGCAGCTACAAAAAAACCATTCAAAAACAATAAAAAGGCTATTACTAACAAATTAAATAAAAGCATTGTTTTATAATACTATAAATTTTATAAAAAATCAAAAGGCGGAAAATCCGCCTCTTAATTACTTGCAAAAAGTTTCGGCATAGAACACGCCAGATCCGAAAGCACCACTGTGTTTCTTAATAATTTCCATAGCCCCGTCATAGGTAACTTCTCTTGCCCAATCTCTCTGTAATTCACATAAAACCTGCATCCAGGTTACAGGGACTGCACCCGCCTGCATCATTCTGCGTACACCAGCTTTGTGAATTTGCTTGGACTGACCGGCCGATGTATCTTCAAGAAAATAAACTTCATAACCTTCTTTAAGCATCGAAAGCACTGGAAAAGTTAAACAGACCTCTGTCCAGAGAGCACCTACTATAAGTTTCTTTCTGCCTAATTTCTTTATTGCCTCTCTCGTTGGCGCATCTTCCCACGTATTAAGAGTAGTTCTGTCATAAATAGGAAGATTTGGGAAAACTTCCGTAACTTCCGGCACCATTTTACCGCTGAAACTATCTGCTCTAACTGTTGTTAACACTGTCGGAATGTCAAAGAGTTTTGCAGTCTTGCATATGCCGGAAAGGTTATTTAATAAGACAGCTCTATTCATAGACTCGACGCCGAAAACCATTTGCGGCTCATAATCTATTAAAACTAATCCTGCATTTTCAGGACTTAGTAATTCATAAATCCATTTACGATCGAACATTATTTACTCCTTATTTTTGTACACAAAACAGATTAATATCAAAGATTGTATTTTATAATCCGCCAACTTAACAAAATACTTGATATACTTGTTGGTTTTAGTTATCATTATTGATACAGACGAAAAGGTAATTAAAAAGGGGATATTTATGAGCGGACACTCAAAATGGTCAACAATTAAACATAAAAAAGCTAAAACAGATTCTTTGAGAGCTGCTGAATTTCAGAAATTTTCACGTGAAATTATTGTAGCATCTAAACTTGGCGGACCTGACCCGGCAGGTAATTTCCGGCTCAGAACTGCTATTGAAAAAGCAAAAGCAGCAGGACTCCCGAATGATAATATTAAAAGAGCTATTGAAAAAGGCTCAGGAGCCGGTAACAATGAAAACTACGATGAAATGATTTATGAAGGCTATGCAGCCGGAGGCGTTGCTGTTGTTATTGAAGCTATGACTGACAATAAAAACAGAACAGCAGGAGATATTAGAAGTTACTTCACAAAATTCAACGGTAACCTTGGCGAAACTGGATGTGTAGGCTGGATGTTTGATAAAAAAGGATGTATTACTTTCAACAAAGATGATGTTGATTACGAAAAATTATTCGAAGCGGCAATAAACCTTGATGCAGAAGATATCGTTGAAGAAGATGATGAATATAAAGTTTATACTTCAATTCCAAATCTCCAGCCTGTAGCTGAAGGACTGGAAGCAGAAGGATTTAAATCAACTTCTGCAGAATTTACAAGAATTCCGCAAAATACAATTGAAGTAACAGATGAAAAAACTGCTATTAACATTATGAGATTACTCGGCAGACTTGAAGAACACGATGACGTACAAAATGTTTATGCAAATTTTGATATTGATGATAGTTTAATGGAAAAAATAGAAGCATCTCTATAGGGGTAAATGCAATAGGGTAAGGAGGAAACAAATTATGATGAACATGATGAATATGATGAAACAGGCTCAAAATATTCAGAAAAAACTGAAAGAAACACAGGATGAGCTTAATAAAATGGATATTTCAGGCGAAGCTGGAAACGGCTCTGTAAAAGTTATCTGCGACGGTAAAGGTTTATTTAAATCAATTAAGCTTTCAGCAGAAGCTATTAATCCTGAGAACCCGTCTTCTGTATCAGAAGATACAATTGAAATGTTAGAAGATATTATCACGACAGCTATCAATCAAACTTCCGGGAAAGCTATTAAGGTTATGGAAGAAAAAATGAAAGCTGTAACAGGCGGTATCTCAATTCCGGGCTTATTCTAGGTGCTACGCACGTAGACATTAGGTCGGTTGACAATTCTAAAACGACAAGATTGTAGTACAACTACAAGTCAACCTCTAAATAGGACTACAAAATGATTTATCCAAAATCTATAGCAGCATTAATAGAACAATTTCAAAAGTTTCCGTCCGTTGGCCCAAAATCGGCTCAACGGATGGCTTTTCAGGTTTTAAAAATGCCTGTAAGCGAAGTCGAAAAGTTTGCAAACGCAATACTTGATGCCAAACGCAGTGCAAAAACCTGTGAAATTTGTTTTAATATTTCAACACAGAGCCCGTGCGAAATCTGCGAATCAACAAACCGCAACCGCTCTGTGATTTGTGTTGTCGCAGAAACAAAAGACCTAATCGCAATTGAAAAAACAAATGAATACAGAGGTTTGTATCATGTTCTGCAAGGTTTAATCTCACCTATGGACGGAATTGGAGCAGAAGATATCCGGATTAAAGAACTGCTTACAAGACTCACAAATGAAGAAGTTCAGGAAGTTATACTTGCGCTTTCCCCTTCCGTAGAAGGAGAAGCAACAAGTCTTTATTTAACAAAATTAATTAAACCTTTTGGAATAAAAATATCCAGAATTGCATTCGGACTTCCTGTCGGAGCAGATTTGGAATACGCAGACGAAGTTACACTTGCCCGTGCAATAGAAGGCAGAAGAGAATTATAAACTAACTCCTTTAAAAGCTTTTATACCGAGATATTTACCACCGGCCCCAAGTTCTTCTTCTATTCGGATAAGTTCGTTGTATTTAGCAAGTCTGTCTGTTCTTGAAAGCGAGCCGGTTTTTATAAGTCCGCAATTAACAGCAACTGCTAAATCTGCAATAAAGCTGTCTTCCGTTTCTCCGGAACGATGAGAAATGACTGCACTGTAGTTATTTTCTGAAGCAAGAAGTACTGCCTCCATTGTTTCAGTCAATGTACCTATTTGATTAGGTTTAATCAAAATAGAATTAGCGGCTTTTTTCTCAATACCTTCAAGCAGGCGCTTTGTATTAGTTACAAATAAATCATCTCCTACTAATTGGCATTTATTACCCAATTTTTGTGTTAAATTCTGCCACCCTAGCCAGTCATCCTGAGCAAGCCCGTCTTCTATCGAAATTATAGGGTAATCTTGCACAAGCTCTGCCAGATAGTCAATCATTTGTTCAGAAGTCATTTTTTTATTTTCGCCTTTTAGATAATACTGACTCAAAGAACAAACACCGCCGGAGCATTCACCTTCTTCATATAGTTCAGAAGCTGCAACATCAAGACAGAGTTTAACATTATTAGTATTGTAGCCTGCTTTTTCTATAGCTGATATGATAACTTCAATAGCATCTCTTGTTGAATTTAAATTTGGAGCGAATCCGCCTTCATCTCCGACCGTTGTTGCCAGCCCTTTTTCATTCAAAATAATCTTTAGGGTATGAAATATTTCTGAGCCTGCTTGCAATGCTTCACTAAAAGTAGACATTCCTACGGGAGAAATCATAAATTCCTGAAAATCAATATTATTATTTGCATGCGCCCCGCCGTTTAGAATATTCATCATTGGAGTAGGTAAAACTCTTCCGTTTAAACCTCCCAAATACCTGTATAAAGGTATTCCTAAGGCTTCCGCACCGGCCCTTGCACATGCCAGAGAAACCGCAAGCATTGCATTTGCACCGAGAGTAGACTTATTAAAACTGCCGTCCATTTCCATCATTAAGCCATCGATAAGCTGCTGGTCAAAAGCATCCTCACCAAGAAGATTTGGTGTAATAATAGAATTGATATTATCAATTGCTTTTTGTACACCTTTGCCCATATATTCACCTTTGACATTATCACGCAGCTCTTTTGCTTCATAAATACCGGTGGAAGCGCCCGAAGGGACAGATGCTCTGCCTATTGAACCGTCAATAAGCTTTACATCAACCTCTACTGTAGGATTTCCTCTTGAATCAAGAATTTGCCTTGCTCTGATATCTTCTATTTCGCACATAATTTTATCTCCTTCCTGCAAAGAAGTTTATTCAAGTATATTAATAAAATCTATTCTACAATCAGATATATTTTTGATTTTTTCAGAGAAATGAATATAATATAAATATGAAAAAGTTTTTTATCTGTTTAATCATAATGAGCTTTGCCCTTCCATCCCACGCTTTTTTCTGGAATAAAAAAGATAAAGCGCTGGAAAAAGAGCTTCAGGGTAAGGGTTATGCCGGAACTTTACCCAACCTTGGAGATAAAATAGAAAAAACTAAGACAAAAGTAACAACCCCGATTTTTGAATCGCAGGACGGTTTTAATAATCCTTCTGATTTAAAGCCGGTTCCTAAAGATAATCCGGCCTTCATTAACATTATTCAGAAAAAAGATAAAACATCAGAATTTACCAATGATGCAGCTGAAATCATCCCGATGCTTGAAAAACTTGTCGACTGCATAGATGATAACGAAAATTTACAGCTTTTTATTACAAAAGCCAATCTGTTAACATTAAACATTGATAACCTTACTGAAAAATACAATGGGAAACCGGAAAGCTACTACGAATCATTTAGAAAGCTGCAGGAAGTTAACAGGTATGTTAAATCTATTGCAGCACTTAGACGCGAAGCCGTAACTTACCAGAGATATCTTGCTTATTCCTCAAGCGGGTCAATCTATAATCCCGATAACATAAATCAGCAGCTTCAATATTTGCTTGAAGAACTAAACTCTGCAATACTCTTGTTAAGAAGTGATGGATAACCTGTAATTTGCGGCGAGAAACCCTGCTAATGTAAATAATAGACCGAGCAGGCAGCTTAACAGCATATAACCTGCACCGTGAATAATTTTTCCGTCTTTAAAAAAAGAAAAAACTTCATAATTAAAAGTGCTGAATGTTGTCAAACCGCCAAGAAACCCTACTGTTATAAATAATTTTAAGTGCTGAGGCAAAAGCGCAGTCTTATTTAAAGTAAGCCCGAAAATGTATCCTATCGCAAAGCATCCGGCGATATTAACAACAAAGGTTCCTACATAAGGCATTCCAAAGCATTTTCCTGCACATAAAGTCATTAAATACCTGAGTACAGCACCTATGCCTCCTCCCGCAAAAACTGCTACTAATTCATATAACATCTATACCTCTTTCCACGTAGGACCGCAATTTACATCAACAACAAGAGGTACTCTAAGAGGAATATTTTTCAGTTCCATACATCTCATTACAAGCTCTTTTACAATTTCCAGCTCCTCTTTTGGTACTTCAAATACAAGTTCGTCGTGAACCTGCATAATCATTTTAGTTTTGAGATTTTTGGCTTCTAATTCGCGTTCAACTTTCACCATTGCCATCTTTATCAAATCAGCTGCTGTACCTTGCAATGGTTGATTAATCGCAGCACGCTGTGCAAATTCTCTAATCGAATAAGTTGAACTGTTTAATTCAGCAGAAAGATAACGTTTTCGTCCAAATATAGTTTCTACATAACCTTTTTTATTAACAAACTCGACTTCTTCATTCATATACTCCTTAACCCCCGGATAAGTTTTGAAGTACTTATCAATAAACTCCTGAGCCTCATTATTAGTAATTCCAAGGTTTTTAGCAAGCCCGTACTTAGACTGTCCGTATACAATACCAAAATTAACAGCTTTTGCTCTTCGCCGCATTTCTTTAGTAACTTTTTCCAGTTTTACTCCAAAGACTTTAGAAGCTGTAATTGCGTGAATATCTTCTCCGGAATTAAATGCTTTTATAAGGTGCATATCGCCGGAAACATGGGCTAAAAGTCTTAATTCTATTTGAGAATAATCCGCTGACATAATTAGAGAATTTTCTTTGTCAGCAGCGCAGAATGCAGCACGAATCTTATTTCCTTCTTCTGTTCGAATTGGAATATTTTGCAAGTTAGGATTTGAAGAAGATAACCGGCCAGTTACTGTCAATGCTTGATTATAAGTCGTGTGCAGCCTTCCATCTCTTTTGCTTATCAATGTTGGAAGCACATCTGCATATGTCGATTTTAATTTAGAGAATTTTCTGTGCTGCAATATATATTCGCAGATTTCATATTCCTCCGCAAGTTCTTCCAGAACTTCCGCGCCCGTAGAACGAGATTTCTTCTTCTTTGTCTTGATTTCCAATTTATCAAACAAAACTTCGGCAACCTGTTTAGGTGAATTTATATTGAAAGGTCCGCCGGCCAGCTGGTAAATTATATCTTCTAACTCTGCGAGTTTTTCTGTCATATATGCAGAAAGATCTTTAAGATATTCAACATCAATTGTAACCCCGGTATGTTCCATTTTCGCAAGAACAATCGTAAGCGGTATTTCAATTTCTACAACAAGTTCCTGTTCTTTTTCTTTAAGTTTCTTCTGCCATACATCATATAGCCTGAAAATTGAATAAGCTTCGTCACAGGCAAATTTTACAAAATCATCATCGTCATCCTCTGTCATAATATGTTTAAGAAAATCCAATGCCTGTGAATCAAGATCATGTCTTCTATTTGGATCTTTTACATAGCTTGCAAGAAGCATGTCATACTCAAGTCCCGCAGGCTCATAACCATTGTCCATAAGAGTTCTAAAATCTGATTTTGCATCATATCCTAAAATTTTTATTTCAGGATTTTCAATTATATTTTTAAGCTTTGGAACTATTTCAGCCGGAAAATAATAACTTTTACCGTTAGAAACAGAGATACCTGTTATTAAATCATTCTTTGAGTATACCTTTAATGCAAGCCTTTCAGATTTTGTTAATTCATTAATAATCTTATCAGCGTCAGCTTCGTGTACAGCCTGATATTCAAACGGGATATCTGCAACAGTTTCCTTTATTGCCTGTGTAAATAGATTTTGCTGCACAGATCCTGTCGTCGGTTGAGTTTCAAAAAGACTAAGATTTGAAAAATCATTATTGTTGTTACCGCCTGTACTAAAAGAAGAAAGAATTTTATCAATTTTCTTTATGAAAGTATAGAACTGCATTTTTCTCAAAAATTCTGATACATTCTCTATTTTAGGTAAAGTAACCGAAGCATGGTTTATATCAAAATCAATATCCACATCCCTGATTATTGTGGCAAGCTCTTTTGATAATATAGCTATATCTCTTCCTTCGCAAATTTTATTTCTTACGGCATTTTCAGGAATATTATCACAATCAGCCAGAATTTCCTCCAGATTATTATAACGGCTTAATAGTTTCTGTGCAGTTTTTTCTCCAATCCCCTTAATACCAGGAATATTGTCAGAAGAATCTCCGCGCAGCCCTTTATAATCAATCACCTGATTCGGATATACTCCTAATTTATCGTAAACTCTTTTCCAATCATATTCCAGAAGTTCACCCTTTGTTGGAATTAAAACTTTTACCGTACCTTCTTTATCAATTAACTGAAAACTATCCTGATCACCGGTTAAGATTAAAGTATTATGCCCGCCAGAAGATGCTTGTTTTGAAATCGTTCCGATAATATCATCAGCCTCAAACCCTTCTTTTGTAATCATCGGAATATCAAAAGCTTTAAGCCCCTCGCAGATTAGGCCGAGCTGGCTTTTCATAGTATCCGGCATAGCCTCCCTGTTAGCCTTGTACTCTTCGTATTTTTCGGTTCTAAAAGTTCTTCTGCCAACATCAAACGCCACTGCTATAAAGTCCGGATGAATTTTCTCCAGCAAATCAAAAACAGCTTTAAAAAAACCATACACAGCCCAGGTCGGCTGATTTTCAGAATTCTTCATCCCCGTCCTCTCCAGTGCAAAAAACTGGCGGTAAGCTAACGCGTGTCCGTCGATTAGTATCAAAGTCTTTTTATCTTCTGGCATATCATACTCCCTTATTTAAAAATATTATATCATAATTGTGGTACAATACTAATGTGTTAACTAAAGGAGTGTGTATATGCAGATTAATCGTAATCAACAAATTTTAATGGAAATGGTAGAAAATTACAAAAAACTTAAAGAAGTTGATTCTATAGGTTTAGGAGGTTCATCAACTGCAAAAATGGCCGATAATAAGTCTGATTATGATATTTATATATATGGAAAAAATGAACCGCCTGTTGAAGACAGACGAAAAATTGCAGAAAAATTTGCGGATAATCCGGAAGTAGACAACCATTACTTTGAAACTGGAGATACCTTCAGACTCCGTGCGACAGGCAAGCCTATAGATATTATGTATAGAAATCCCGAGTTTATAGAAAACAACGTAAAATGGGTTTGGGAAGAAGGTAATGCATCACTAGGGTACACAACATGCTTTGTGGATAACATTCAGAAAACAGAAATTCTTTACGATAAAAATGGATGGCTCAAAAACATAAAAGAACGGGTTAGCACGCCATATCCTGACAAATTAGCCCAAAACATTATCCAGAAGAATTTTACATATTTAAAAGACGCAATGTTTTCATACAGGGATCAGATTGCATCTGCAATAGAAAGAGCCGATTTTGTAAGCATAAATCATAGATGTGCTGCTTTTCTGGCAAGCTACTTTGATATAATTTTTGCAAAAAATAAAGTTCTTAACCCGGGTGAAAAGAAACTCATTCCATTTGCTTTAAACAATTGTAAAATACTGCCTAAAGATTTTGAGCATGATGTAAAAACTCTGGCTGTAGGAGATATTGCAAAAAGACTTCCGACTGCAGATAACCTGATTGAAAATCTAAGAAAGATTCTTTAGTAAAAAAAAAGAGCCATATGGCTCTTGGAATTAAGAATAGCTGGAAGTATGAAAAAGATTTAATACTTATATTAAATCAGGATAACCTAAAAAAACTATCAGTAGGGTGGGGAGTATTTGAGCATTTATTAAGCAATATGAAGTTTCTTATTGCAATATAAGCATGCACATGGTACGATTATCTTGTCGGACTGCTAAAGAACGCTTTTTTTGAGCAAAAATTAATTTAGTAAGCGACGAGTAGAAGGGTGTCACCAGATGCAGTTTTTACTCATTTTACCACCCGTAATTTATAAAGGAAAACGTATGAACACAGATCCTATAGCAGATATGCTAACAAGAATCAGAAACGCTAATATCGTTTCACATCCGTCAGTAGAAATGCCTTCTTCAAAGCTTAAAGTAGCTCTGGCAAAATTATTAAAATCAGAAGGTTTTATTACTGATTACTCAGAAAGAGCAGAAGGCCACTTCAAATACTTAACTATTGAATTAAAGTATGACGAAGCTAACAAACCTGTTATTTCAAACCTAAAAAGAGTTTCAAAACCAGGTCTTAGAAACTATTGCAAAGCTAAAAACCTTCCTCAAGTTTTAGGCGGTATGGGTATAGCAATTGTATCTACCAGCAAAGGTCTTTTAACTGACCGTAAGGCTAGAAAAGAAAACCTCGGCGGAGAAATCCTCTGTTACGTATGGTAGTGCTACGCACGTAGACATTGAGGCGGCTGGTTTAGCAAAGATACCAGATTGTATTTTGCATTACAAGCCCGCCTTCAGGTAAAACTACTAGACTAGCACAAAACACTTTAATCGGGTTCAATTGGCAGAAAAGCCCGATATCACACAAAAAGGAGAAATTAATATGTCAAGAATTGGTAAAAAACCTATTGAAATTCCTTCTGGAGTTGAAGTTAAAATAGAAGGAAACGTTATTACTGCAAAAGGACCAAAAGGTACTGAATCTGTTACTTTTAGAGAAGAAGTAAAAGTTTCTGTTGCAGACAATCACATTATTGTAGAACCAAACTCAGATGATAGAAAAACAAATGCTTTACACGGTTTATACAGAACATTAATTGCTAACGCAATACATGGTGTTTCTCAAGGTTTTGAAAAGAAACTTGAAATCGTTGGTGTTGGTTACCGTGCAAATATGGAAGGCTCAAACCTTAACATGGCATTAGGTTACTCTCATCCTGTATTAATAGTTCCTCCAGCTGGAGTTACTTTATCAGTTGAAGCTAACACTAAAATCAGCGTTAAAGGTTCTAACAAACAAACAGTCGGCGATGTTGCAGCATTCATAAGAAGCAAACGTCCACCTGAAGTATACAAAGGAAAAGGCGTTAAATATGAAGGCGAACATATCAGACGTAAAGCTGGTAAAGCCGGTAAAAAATAGTGCTACGCACGTAGACAAATGGGCGGCTAGTTTAGCCCAAATACTAAACTGGTTTTTGGTACGACAGGCCCGCCTTTAGGTTAAACTACAAGTAATCTGGCAAAACACAGAACTACGCACGTAGACAAATGGGCGGCTAGTTTAGCCCAAATACTAAACTGGTTTTTGGTACGACAAGCCCGCCTTTAGGTTAAACTACAAGAAAAAGCCCGCATAAACTCTTGACTAACCATCAAGAAAGTTTGGGTAAATAAAAGAAAGGTTAAAAAATGATTAAACAAGAAATTAGAAAACCTAAAGTACAAAAAAGACATCAAGCTATCAGGGTTAAACTTTCAGGAACTTCTGAATTTCCTAGATTAGCTGTTTATAGAAGTACAAAACACATTTATGCTCAATTAATTGATGATGAAAAACATGTAACAATTTGTTCAGCATCTTCAGTTGATAAAGACCTTAAAGAAAAATTAGCACACGGCGGTAACATTGACGCTGCTAAAGTTGTTGGTGAAGCTATTGCTAAAAAAGCTCTTAAGGCTGGCATTGAATGTGTTGTATTCGACAGAGGCGGCTTCCTTTACCATGGTAGAGTTGCTGCTCTTGCAGATGCAGCCAGAGAAGCTGGTTTGATGTTCTAAAAACTTGAAAAGCTCCCCAAAAGGGAGCTTTTTCTTACCAGCTGAACATTACACCATGTCTAAAATTACCATTGTTATATATCATTGATTCAGGATACATTGTTTTGAAAAAAGTAATTTGAGTTTCCTGCTCAGAATTTATCCCCGGCGTTGGTGAGATATTTGAAGAATTATTTTCTGAATCTGTCTTATCAGAGCCTTGAGAAGGAGTGTTATTTGTATTACCGGAGGAGCTTGATGAAGAATTAGTACATAATGAACCTCCATAGTTTTCCGGCTGCCAGTTAGAAACAACAGCCTGAATTCTTGATGCAGGATTTGACAGAGCTATACAGCCTGTTTGTTGAGAATTATTATTGCATTTTGAATACATACTCTCAACATTTGCAACAGACTGTTTCAGAGCATTGTATGCGTTAGCGTAATGCGGAACTTCAAATTGATAAACTCCAGAGTAGGTAATCCAGCCGGTAGAAGCAGGAGAGCCATAACGGCAGCCATCATACTGAACTATTGTTATTGTATTTGATTTTGTTATATAAAACTGCAAAGAATAAACTTTCTTTTTATCCGGCTCTTTTTGAGGTAAATTATTATTAGAATTGCCATTATCACTGCTATTTTCTTCATTATCAGGAAGATTCTCACTCGGATTATCAGATAGACAGCCTAAATTGTAGCTTATGCCGGAGTCATTTGATAAAATAATACACTTATTTACCTCAACCCAAATGTCACGACTTATATTAGGCTCCATATTTGAATAAAAAGCCGGCCCGTAGGTATTAATATTAAAAAATGATATATTACCAGGAGGTTGAAATTTACATTTAGTAACCGCTTTAGGCTTAGTTGCTACTCCATTCCTCACGTATCTTTCATACATCCCGCCGTCTACATAACATTCATAGTATCCATGTAAATTGGCCTGTTTTGGTTTTTTAGGACGTGTTGTAATAACTTTTGTGACAGCAGCAAAAAAGATTGACACTACTGCCATGACAACTAGAGCTTCTGCCAGAGAAAAACCTTTTTTCATAACTTAAATTCTCCTACATAACATTTTTTACAAAATGTTATGCTCTCAGTAAAAACAACATTTTTAGAGGATATTTTCTGGCAGCTTATAAGAAAAGAATTACTTGAATAATCAATATTGATGATATAAAATAGTTTAAAAAGTAAAAAACAACATTTTGTAAAATTTGTTACATTATATTATTCACAAATATTGTTACATTTCATTACAAAACGACCATATTATCATCTTTCCCTATCTATTTATAACATTTTCTGATAAAATGTTATCTGAGGGCTTAGGTTATGAATACAAAAAGAATATATTTATCAGCTATTGCATTAATTGTAGCACTATCATCAATCCAGATTTCAGAAGCAAAAATGACTAAAGAGGCACATGCTCTTTATCAACAAGCTTGCAACTATGAATATAAAAGCGACTATTTATCAGCTATAAGCACAATTCAAAAAGCACTTGCAATTAATGGAGATGATGCAATGCTTTATACAAAAATTGCCGGTTTATATTCTGATGTTGGGCGCTATGAAGATGCTCTAGGTGCTTACAAAAAAGCAATTAAACTTCGCCCGAATGATGCTTTTATATATATAAGCATGGGAAATATTCTGCAAACAATGGGAGATTATGAGAACGCTTATAATTCTTTTATGCAGGCTCAACAGATTTATCCTGAATACAAATATAATTACCTGAACCTTGCTAATATTGAGTATTTCCGAAAAAATTATAAAAACGCAATAGAAAATTATAATACTTTTCTAAGCGCTTATCCGGAACATCAAGAAGCTAGCGAAAATCTTGCCAATGTTTATTATGCTTCAAATGAACCGGAAAAAGCATGCGATATTTATGCAAACGTGTACAAAAAGTATCCAACAGCCTTCAAGGATTTTGCAAATTACGGCATGGCTTTATATGATACTAAACAGTTTCAAGCAGCATCTGAAATGTTAGAGAAAGCCATAGAAGATAATCCTGATGATGAAGCATTACTTGCAAAACTTGCTCTCTCATATCAAAACATGGATGAAAATGACAAGGCTCTCGAAACATTCCAAAAAGTATTTGAACTAAATCCAAAATTAGTTGCCTTGAAGTTTGACTATGCAAACCTGCTAGGAAATATGGATAAAAATGAAGAAGCAATTGAGCAGTACAAGGAATATTTGACAGCATTTCCAGATGATGCTGATGCTTACAGAAATCTCGGTTTAGTTTATAAAAAACTTGATAATAATGATTTAGCTTTATTCAATTTTGAAAAATCATATTCTAAAGATTCCTCAAATGTCGAAACAAAAAAAGAATTAGCACTTTGCTATCATAAGAAACAGGATTATGTAAATGCCCTTAAATACTATGATTTAGCATTGAAAACAGAACCTGATAATTATGAGCTTCTTGCCAACAAAGCTCTTACTCTTCATGCAATGAATAATTATGTTGCTTCAATAGAGATTTATAAATCATTACTTGAGAAACAACCAAACGAACGCCTGCAGCAAAATCTAACCGCAGCATCTATTGCATATGGCTATGATTTACTAAACAAACAAGATTACGGACAGGCAATTCTGTATTTTGAAGACGCAATTGATTTAAATGCTAATGAAGCATCTGCTTATTTTGGTTTTGCACAAGCAAATGAAAAAATGGGCTGCACTGATATTGCATTAACTAATTATGAAAAGGCTGTGTCGCTAGCTCCCGGTAACAGAGAATTTAATATCGCTCTAAGAGATTTTAAAAATGCCCACAAGGATACTACAGCTTCAACAGCAGCAGAGAAACCGAAACCACAGGTTAATGAACAAGCTGTAACCTATGACAGCCTAATTAAGCTGGGCGATGAAGCATACAAGCAGCAAAAATACACAGATGCAATCGATTACTATACAAAAGCTGTTGTATTTATTCCTCAGGATAAAGTTACGATGCTTAAAATTGCAAATATATACAAGCTCTTAGGAAATAATGCTAAAGCACTTAGTTTCTATGACAAAATTTTAACAATAGACGAAAATAGTGTTGACGCATATTTTAACAAAGGCCTTGTTCTTGCCAGCCAAAAAAATTACGACGAAAGTATTAAGTGTTTTGAAAAAGTAATTGCATTATCACCTGATTATCCTTATGCTTATTATTCTTTAGGGATGGCATACGAACAAAAAGATGATTCTCAAAAAGCGCTTGAATACTATTATTTATATGCAGGCATTGAAAAAGACGAAAAAATGCTGAATGTAGTTAATCAAAAAATTAAACAATTAGAAAAATGATAAAACTGCTTAAGATTTTTATACTGGTTATTGTTTCTTTTTGCCTGTGCTCATGCACATTTGAAAGGGGCTTAATTTTATTTAACACCCAGCCTGTAACAAGAGAAAATGCTCTTCAGGATCAAAAAGTTTTTAATGAAGGCCAGCGCGTATATTATTTATTTATTGCCCCGAAAAAGATGAATAACGAATTTATTCGAGTTCAAGTTTTTAAAATGACAGATAATGCACCGTGGGGAGGAAATGAAGTCGTAAGGACAAAAGATTACAGACTTATGCTGGATGAAAGATACTATCATACCAATTATTTTACACTTTATGAGAAAGGCAGATACGTCATGCAGGTATTCTCCCATGATGATTTTCAGCACCCTTTAGCACTAAATGACTTTTATGTAAAATAATACTGCTAAAATATATTAGCTGGGTGTCGAATAGACACCCTTTGAAAAATAGTATACATATATGGTATAGAAGATGCATCAAAGTTTACAAAGTAATTAAAAAAGGGAGTCTTTAGAAAAATGAATCAGTTGACAGAGAGAGAAATTGAAATAATGAATCTAGTTACATCCGGTTTTGACAATCAAGAGATATCAAAAAAGCTTTGTATATCACCAAGCATAACTAATGCGTGTGTGTCCAATATTTATCATAAATTGGATTATAAAAATAGAGTTAACTCTGCTATAAACAAATAAAAGTAGGCAAAAAGAAATCTGCTTTTTACAAAGCAGATTTCTTTTTATTTTGATTTTTGGCCAAACATTTGTCTGCCAATATACCTTTGCACTGCAAATAGATAATGACTAACAAGGCGCAGGAGTGTTACCCGCACAAACTCGTATACATTAACTACCAGCTAGCTTTGGTTACGCCTGGCAAAAGACCCTGATGAGCCATTTTTCTTAAACAAATTCTGCAAAGACCGAAATCTCTGTGATAACCATGAGGTCTTCCACATATGCTGCATCTGTTATGTAATCTAACTGTAGGATATTTACCTTTAGCAGCAAGTTCTTCACGTCTTTTTTCTTTGTTTATCATCGCTTTTTTAGCCATGATTTTCTCCTTTATTACATAAATTAGTTTCTAACTATATCTTAGCACAATCGGGACAATTAAGTCCATCTGCACTTTGCATTCAGGTTCGTAACTCTGACCTGCAGGTCAATGCCATCTACCCCTTTGCCACGCCTTTGAAAGGCATACCTAATAATCTTAACAATTCTCTTGCTTCATCGTCTGTATTTGCAGTTGTGATAACAGATACGTTCATACCTTTTACCAAATCAACTTCTTCATAAGTGATTTCAGGGAACAAAGATTGTTCTTTCAAACCAAGAGTATAATTGCCTCTGCCATCAAAACTCTTAGCAGAAATTCCTCTAAAGTCACGAATACGAGGAAGAACTACACAGATTAATTTTTGCAAGAAATCGTACATTCTTTCACCGCGTAATGTAACCATAGCACCAACCGGCATTCCTTCTCTTAATTTATAGGAAGCAATAGATTTTTTAGCTTTAGTAACCATTGCTTTTTGACCGGCAATTTTTGTTAATTGTGCTTGAATTGCATCAGCAATTTTAGAGTTGTGAGAAGCTTCACCAACACCCATGTTTAAAACGATTTTGTGAAGTTTAGGTATCATCATATCATTCTTGTAACCGAATTTTTCTTTAAGTGCTGCTTTTACTTCTTCATTATATTTTGCTCTTAAGCTTTTTGTTCTAGTCATTTTTCTTTTCCTTTACTTTAAGACGGTATCAACACCAGAGAGGAATAAATAGATTTTGTAGAATTCTATTTATTGACTTAATGCCCCGCTGTGTTAAACGTCTAACTGTTCACCACATTTTTTGCATACGCGAACTTTTTTACCGTCCACTACTGCATGTTTAATTCTGGTAGGCTTTTCGCAGCTAGGGCATACAATCATTACGTTAGAAGAATCAATAGGAGCTTCCTTCTTGATTAATCCGCCTTGAATGCCGTATGCAGGATTAGCTTTTGTAGCCTTGGTAATCATATTAATACCTTCTACAACAACCTGAGATTCAGATGGTATAGATTTCTTAATGTTACCAGTCTTTCCTTTATCTTTGCCTGCAGTGATGATAACTTTATCACCGGTTTTTACATGCAAGCTTTTTTTATTACTATCTGTCATTTTATTTATTCTCCGTTTACTAGATAACTTCCGGTGCAAGAGAAACAATCTTCATGAAGTTTTTGTCTCTCAATTCCCTTGCTACAGGTCCGAAAACACGAGTTCCGCGAGGGTTGCCGTCTTTGTTGATAATAACAGCTGCGTTTTCATCAAATCTGATAACTGAGCCGTCTGCACGTTTTATATCATGTTTTGTTCTAACGATAACTGCTTTTACAACTTCAGACTTTTTAACTGTCATATTCGGAGTTGCATCCTTTACAGTTGCAACAACAACATCACCAACAGCTGCAAATTTTTTATTTGAGCTTCCCATTACACGGATAACTAATAATTCTTTAGCACCTGTATTATCTGCTACTACTAGTCTTGTTTCTTGTTGTATCATTTTTCCGTTTCCTTTTCTTTCCCTGAGCGTCCATGAACCTATGCGTTGAGTTCACCCGAACAGGGGCTGTTTTGTTTACTACTTAGCTTTTTCTACGATAGATTCTACAACCCATCTCTTGCTTCCTGAAATTGGTTTTGATTCGATAATTCTTACTGTATCGCCAATACCGCATTCATTCTTTTCATCATGAGCTTTGTAGTTTTTGTTTGATTCAATAATCTTTTTATATTTTGGGTGAGGGTTGTATGACGCAACTTTTACGACTACTGTCTTATCCATTTTGTCACTTATAACTACACCTTGTTTTTCTTTTTTAGGCATTTGACACCTCTTTTTCCTTAATTACAGTTTTTGCTTGAGCTACTAAACGTTTTGTTTTAGAAATCTCTGCAGTATTTTCTAATTTATGCATTGATTTTTGAATTCTAAAATTAAGTAGTTGTTTTTTAGATTCTTCAACAAATTGCTTTAACTCATCAACTGTTTTTTCACGCATTTCACTTAATTTCATTGTTATTATTCCTTAATTTTTATACAAATTATACAGATTCTCTTTCAATAACTTTAACCTTGATAGGCAATTTTTGTGCTGCTAACTCTAATGCGTTAATAGCAACTGCTCTGTCAAAATAATCAAGTTCAAACAAGATTCTGTTTGGTTTTACAACTGATACCCAGTATTCAACGTTACCTTTACCTGAACCCATACGAGTTTCTGCAGGTTTTGCAGTAATCGGTTTATCTGGGAATATTTTAATCCAAACGTTACCGCCACGTTTGATTTCACGGGTCATAGCACGTCTTGCAGCCTCTATCTGACGGCTGGTAATCCAACCTGGTTCTAGAGCTTTAAGAGCGTAACGACCAAATTCAAACTCAGTACCTCTTGTTTCGGTACCTTTCATTCTACCTTTCATCATCTTGCGGTATTTTGTCTTTTTTGGCATTAACATTATATTGTTCTCCTGTTATTTTCTATTTTGTTTCTACAGGTCTGCGTTTTCCGCGTCTTCCGCTAAAACGTTCACCTGATGAATTTTTTGAGTCTTTTGATTTAATGTTCATGTCTGCTTTTTCACCAGGCATTAAGTTGCCTTTGAAAATCCAAACTTTAACACCAATCTTACCCATGATTGTGTCTGCTTCTGTGAAACCATAGTCTACATCAGCTCTGAGAGTTTGAAGAGGAATTCTTCCTTCTTTTGCCCATTCGCTTCTAGCGATTTCTGCACCGCCTAAACGACCTGATACCATAATCTTGATACCTTGAGCGCCGGCTCTCATTGTTCTCTGCATTGCTTGTTTCATTGCACGTCTGAATGCAATACGTTTTTCAAGCTGTTGTGCTACAGATTCAGCTACCAATAAAGCATCAACATCAATTCTTGCAACTTCTACCACATTGATGATTACCGGTTTACCTAAATATTTTGAAACTTCTGCTTTAAGTTCTTCAATACCTTGACCGCCTCTGCCTACTACGATACCAGGTTTTGCTGTTACAACTGTTATTGTAGTATTTTGAGATTTTCTATCGATTAAGATATTTGCAACACCTGCTGCATATAGTTTCTTCTTGATAAATTTTCTAATTTTAGCATCTTCTGCTACGAATTCAGCATAATCTTTAATCTTAGCAAACCATGTGCTTGACCAAGGTCTGATTATACCTACTCTAAATCCGGTTGGATGTGTTTTTTGTCCCATTTCCTTATTTCCTCTATTTTACTGCGTCACTAACTTTAATTGTGAGGTGAGATGTACGTTTGAGTCTTCTGTATATACGACCTTGTGCTCTTGGTTTACCTCTTTTGTACGTTACACTCTCGTCCGCAAAAATTTCAGAAACTTTGAGGGCGTCAGATTTCACACCGGCTTGTTCAAAAGCGTTTGCAGCTGCTGCTTTTAAGTTCTTTTCAACTACTCTGGCTGCAAAATACGGCATAAAACGTAACATATCAAGAGCGTCATTAACAGCTTTTCCTCTTACTTCGTTGATTACTCTGCGAAGTTTTCTTGCTGTCATTTTTATGTTTGTTTGTCTTGCTTTAGCTTCCATTTTTATTTTCCTTATATTCTTTTTAATTAATTCTTAATCAAAAATTTCGTACAGACTATTTACGTTTTGCTGTCTTATCAGAACCTGCGTGCCCTCTGTACATTCTTGTAGGCGCAAATTCACCCAATTTGTGTCCAATCATTTGCTCTGTTACGTATACTGGAACGTGGGTTTTACCGTTGTGTACGGCAATTGTGTGTCCCAACATATCAGGAATAATCATGGATGCTCTTGACCAAGTTTTTACAACTTTGTGTTCAGAATTTTCATTCATCTTGTTGATTTTCTTTTGAAGAGCTTCTTCTACATATGGGCCCTTTTTTAATGAACGTGCCATTAATTTCTCCTTTTATATATTTGTATTAATGTTCATAAAAATATTTTTTGCGGGGTAGGGGTAAATATTTTATATTTACCCTACACGCTTAATTTATTTTTTTCTACGTCTTACGATTAGCTTATCAGACGCTTTATTTTTCTTTCTTGTCTTATAGCCAAGAGCAGGTTTACCCCAAGGTGTTTTAGGATGTCCGCCTGGACCTGTTTTACCTTCACCACCACCGTGAGGGTGATCACAAGGGTTCATTGTTACACCACGTACTGTTGGTCTAACACCCATATATCTCTTTCTTCCGGCTTTACCAATTGATAAGTTTTTGAATTCAGCATTACCAAGAGTACCAACTGTTGCCATACATTCTTTTCTTACCATTCTCATTTCGCCAGAAGGAAGCTTGATTGTTACATAGTTGCCTTCTTTAGCCATAACCTGTGCAAAGTTACCTGCTGAACGAACCATTTTTCCGCCTCTGCCTGGTTCAAGTTCAATATTATGAACAATTGTACCAAGAGGAATTAATTCTAACGGTAAAGCATTACCTGTCTGAATTGCTGCTTCTGGTCCGCTTACGATTACATCACCTACGTTCAAACCTTCCGGAGTAAGGATGTATCTTTTTTCACCATCAGCATAGAAAACTAATGAAATTCTTACGTTTCTGTTTGGATCGTATTCAATAGTTTTTACTGTGGCTGGAACACCGAATTTTTCTCTTTTGAAGTCTATTATACGGTAAGCTTGTTTTACACCGCCACCTTTATGACGACAAGTTATTCTACCGGTATTGTTTCTGCCGGCAGTCTTGTTTAATTTCTTCAATAAAGATTTTTCAGGAGTTGATGTAGTGATTTCTTGATAATCACTCTTTGTCATACCTCTTTGTCCCGGAGATGTCGGATTAATTTTACGAATTGCCATTTTTATTTTCTCCTATTATTATCTTTTTTAAATAGCTGTTAATTCTTCGATTGGATCGCCTTCAACAGTAACAATTGCTTTCTTTGAAGAATCTGTTCTGCCAAATTTTAAACCCATTCTTTTTTCATGTGACGGCATATAAACTGTTTGAACTTTTTTAACTTTTCTGCCAGGGAAAGCAAGTTCTACAGCCTGAGCAATTTCAACTTTTGTTGCATCTTTTTGAACTTCAAAAGTATATTTACCTAAAGCTGTTGCCATCATTGATTTTTCAGTTATAATCGGTCTTTTGATTACATCGTATAACTTTTCGATATTTCTTCTTTCTTTACTCATTATTGCAACCTTTCTGTAACATCGTTTACAGCTTTTTCTGTCATTACAACGAAATCAGCTTCAAGTAAGTCCTTAACATTTAAGTTTGAAGGTAATAAAAGTTTTACTGAAGGAATATTACCTGCTGCTAAACTTAAATATTTATTTTCTTCTGCTGTTGTATCAGCAATAACAAGAATCTTGCCAGCAAGATTTAATGATTTGATGATACCAGCCATCAATTTTGTTTTTGGTTCAGTAATAGCTGAGAAATCTTTTACTACTACTAATTGTTCTTCTCTAGCAGAAAGAGCTGATTTAAGAGCTAACTTTCTAGCCTTTTGAGGCATATTGATTTCAAAGCTTCTAGGTTTTGGGCCAAAGATAACACCGCCGCCTGCGAATAGAGGTGATCTTAAAGAACCTGCTCTGGCACGTCCTGTACCTTTTTGTTTCCAAGGTTTCTTTCCGCCGCCAGAAACTTCTGCTCTTGTTTTAGCACAAGCAGAACCTTGTCTTGCATTGTTTAATTGTCTTCTTAGTGCAAGGTGCATTACATGCAAGTTTGGTTCAACACCGAAAACTGCTTCGTTTAAAGTGATTTCACCTAACTTTTCACCATTTGTATTTAATAATTGTTTTGACATTGTTTTTTCCCTTTATTATTAATTGTCCGTTTAAACTGCTTACCGCTTGCTAATGCTTTATATGGCAAGACCAGCCGGATGTTTTTTAGACTTATCCTTGTCTTTTCTTTTTGTTAATTCCACTTAGTACGGCTAGGAACGATTGTTACCAATCTGCCTTCACACCCTGGAACTGAACCCTTAACTAAAACTAAACCGTTTTCAGAATCAACTTTAACTAATTTTAGTTTAGTAATTGTAACTCTTTCGTTACCCATGTTACCAGCCATTCTTTTACCTTTGATAACACGGCTAGGAGTTGTACCTGCACCGATTGAACCAGGTTCTCTGTGGTTTTTAGAACCGTGAGCCATAGGTCCTCTTCCAAAGTTCCATCTTTTAACTGTACCCTGGAAACCTTTACCAATTGAAGTGCCGGTTACGTCAACTTTCTGTACATCGTTCAATACTGATAAATCGATTTCTTGACCTACTTTAAAGTCAGCAGGATTTTCAACTCTGAACTCTTGTAAATGTCTGTAGTTGTTTAAACCGTTTTTCTTGAAGTGACCGATTTCAGCTTTTGTTAAATGTTTTTCTTTAGCTGCAATCGTACCAACCTGTATAGCATTGTAACCATCAGTTTCAACAGTTTTTACCTGAGTAACAACTATTGAATCAACTTTGATTACTGTAACAGGAACTGCCAAACCTTCTGAATCGAAAATTTGAGTCATCCCTACTTTTTTACCTATTACACCTAATGTCATGTGTTATTCCTTTCCGACATATATACACACGGAAGACCGTATGTACCAATATGCCTTTCATCTTGCGAGCGCTACTGCCTAACTCTTTTACCTAATTGAGGGTTTTAACCTCCCGTCTTACCTGACGTCGTAGTTCACATTATATGCATAATGCTTTATTAAGTTTTCAAATAACTGATTACAGTTTTACTTCAATATCTACGCCAGCCGGCAAATCTAACCTGCTCAATTCTTCAGTTGTCTGTTGAGTAGGTTCGTAAATATCGATAATGCGTTTGTGCGTACGGATTTCGAAGTGTTCTCTTGACTTCTTGTCTACGTGTGGTGAACGCAATACACAATAGATACGTCTTTTTGTAGGTAAAGGAATAGGACCTGCTACCTTAGCGTCTGTTCTTTTTGCTGTTTCAACGATTTTTTCAGCTGATACGTCAACTAATTTGTGTTCGTATGATCTTAAACAAACTCTAATTCTTTGTCTTTTAGCTGTTGTCATTTTTAATTCCTTTATGTTTTTATGTATTAACAATTCGAATTGCATAATGTAGTAAAAACCTTTTTCTACCGCAATCCGGCTATTACTTTCGACTATAGCATATTAATCGTAAGTCAAACAAAAATCAGTGTCAACAGGGGGAAATAAGTTTAATTAATATTTTACAAAAATTTACAATCAAAAGTAACAAAAAAAATTATAATAAGTTTTAATAAAATATAAAACATAGGAGTTAAAGTATTTTATGAAAGTTTCCAATTCCAGCTATTCCACACATATAAGACCTTCGTTTGTACTTAATAAAACTTATAATTGTAATATGTATAAGTTTTCTATGTTATCAAGAGATACTGTATCATTCCAGGCAAAATCAAAAAATCTTGTAAAAGATTTATATCAAATTACCTCTGACACTAAATGTTTTTCAAGTTTTATAAAAGAAGCCATACAAAATCCCAGAAAATCACAAGAAACAACGAAAATTCTATTAAACCAAGCTGGTTCTACTAATAATTTTTTAAAAGGGTATTTTGCAAAAGGCGGATACAAAGAAAAGTATGTTGACTATATAACGCAAACAGTTAAAGAAGCTAAAAATCCGGAAGAATTATTAAAAATATCTCCCAATTGGGGTTTTTGGGTTTTTGAGAAGCAATTCGGTAAAGATTTTTTTATAGGAAAGACACCTAAAGCTATCGGGACTAAAAAAGATTATAGAAATCTTGTAACAAATCTGTTACAAAATGAGGATACAGGCTTCAAAGTTGAAATACTTCCTAATGGCCTCTCCGGAAAACGGGCTTTTCTAGTGGATACTGGAGAAAATAAATACGTATTAAAAACCCAGGAAGACTTTGCACTATATTCTAAAGAATTAGACTCTGCGCTTAAAAAAGATAAATGGCTGCAAGATACTTTTATGAAAAGATTCAAAGAAAACGAAAATATGAAGTCGGATTCAAGTTATATAAATGCAATGATAGATTTTTATCTTAACTTAAATAATTGTGTAAATGCCGCTAAAATCCACTGTTTTGATGCAAAAACATCTTCTGTTTTATATGATTATTTATCAGGAACAAATCAAAGTATTACAGATATTAATAAACAATTACCAGACTTAAAAAAATTAGGAATTATATATAATGATATTTTCTCTGACAATTTTAGAGAAAAAGACGGTGTTCTCAAAATAATAGATAGCGGTGAATCGAGTTTTATAGATTTACTCAAACCAACAGTACCAAATTTTCAGATAGAACTGCCTAATTGGTCTGGTAATAATATATTATCTACTTTAGGTGCACTTTTATATCTAAATTATTAAAATATATAACAATAAACTTGCAAAAAAAAAATCAGCAGAATAAAATATTATTGGTCGAAAAAATCAAGTTTGGAATCTTGAGAAGAACAGAAAGTAGGTTATTATGAAAGATGGTATCCATCCAGATTATAAAAAAACTGTTATCAAGTGTGTTTGCGGTAACGAAATCGAAACAGGTTCTGTTGTAGATGATATCACAGTTGAAATTTGCTCTAACTGTCACCCATTCTACACAGGTCAACAAAAAATTCTTGACTCTGAAGGACGTGTTGAAAGATTCAAAAAACGTTACGGCAATAAGTAATAGTTTGTTAAGATTTTACAATAAAAAAGATCCGGCTTACGGGTCTTTTTTATTGACAAGACTTGCTCTATCAAGGTAGAATTTAGCTATGGCAATTGTATATTTATCATTAGGTTCAAATTTAGGCGACCGTGTAGGATATCTACAGCAGGCAACAAGTTTGCTGAGCGCTGTTTCTGATATCAAAATTGTTGCAACATCATCTTTCTATGAATCAGAACCCTGGCAGATGAATTCTGAAAACTGGTTTGTTAATGCTATTGTACAAATATCCACATCACTTACACCTGATGAATTATTAAAAGAATGCCAGAGGATAGAAGCACAGCTCGGGCGAAAGAGAGATTTAAATTCTAAAAACTACATAGACAGAACTATTGATATAGATATTTTATTTTATGATGACAAAATAATTAATACGCCAAATTTAACAATACCTCACAGATTTTTCCACAAAAGAGCTTTCTTAATGGTTCCTATGCTTGAAATAGCTCAAGATTTTGTACATCCACTATTTCAAAAAACAATAGAAACATTATATGATGAGCTTGAAAATCCGGAAATGGTTGTTTTATATGGAACACGGGGGGTAAATGTTTGGGACTGATGAATACTCCCTTTAGACCTCAGCAGATTGCTATTGTTGGCGCTGGTGCTTCAGGTTGTTTATGCGCTTATTTTCTTTTAAAAGCAGGTTTTGAAGTTACTATTTTTGATAAGGGTTCACCTTTACGCACTCTTCTTCCAACAGGAGGCGGGAGATGCAATCTTGCGCATGCTGAATACGACTTCAAAGAGCTTGCAAAAAACTATCCCCGTGGTGAAAAATTTTTATATTCAGTCTTCTCAAAATTTTCAACTTACGATACATTATCTCTATTTAGTGAACTGGGAGTTGAAACATATACTCAGGGAAACGGAAGAATATTTCCTACTTCAAACAGCGCCAGAGATGTACGTGAAAAAATATTGAGCAAGATAAAAAAAGCTTCAATTATAAATGAAAATGTTTTGGAAGTTCTTCCTAATAAAATAAAAACCTGCAAGGCGGAGTATTATTTTACAGATATCATTATTGCTACTGGCGGACATGCCGGTTATGATATTATAAAAAATTTAGACATTGATATTGTTACACCTAAGCCGTCACTTGTCGGTTTAAATACAAATAACAAAGCCCCATCCGGAATTGTTTTAAAAGAGGTTTTATCTAATGATTTAAAAATCAGCGATGATTTGCTATTTACACATTTTGGGATATCGGGGCCTCTGGCTTATAAAATTTCTTCAATAAAAGCAAGAGAAAACTTCCCGTATAAATTAAGCTTTGATTTATATCCCAAAGAGATAGAGCTGCAAAAGTTTCTAAATAATTCCCCGCACAAAGATGTTAAAAATATTCTTGCTGATTTTTTGCCTTCTGGATTTGTAAAATATATCCTCGGTGATTTAGCAGATATCAAAGCTCATAAAATTGACGGCAAAACAAGAGATTTGATTTTAGACAAAATTCATAATTTTGAAGTTACTGTCACTGGAACAAATAAGGGAGAAGAAACCGTTACAGCAGGCGGAGTTAAGCTCAATGAAATCAATCCAAAAACCATGGAGGCAAAAAAATACCCGCATATTTATTTTATAGGAGAAATACTTGATATTGACGGCTTTTGCGGAGGTTTTAATCTCCAAAACGCCTGGTCAACAGCTTTTGTTGCGGCAGAAGCTATATCATCTTACTAACAAAATAAACCACGGATTATTTTTTGTATTATCTCCAAAGTGTGAAAATTGAAACATCCCCTTTTTAGTTATATTTATCAAGCCAGTAAGCGGATAATTTTCAAATTTTCCGTTTCCGGATGAGAATGAATAATGATAAAAGTTTCTGTCAGTATCATTTAATAAAATTATTTTAAAATTATGCCCTTCTTTTTTAACTTTTAAAGAATTTGTGTTCGTAGAAAACTCCGAAATTTTTATAATCTTAAAATCAGGAAACATTGAAGCAATTTCTTCAACACTTAGTTCTCTGCGGTTTAACAACCCATCAGCATATGTAAAATCATAAAACTTCAAATCTTGATTAGAATAGCCGATTAAGTCACCTTTATATAAAAATTCATACTGACATCCTGTAGTAAAAGCAAAGGTTCCGTCAGAATTATAAAATTCAGAGTAACTGCCTGTTCCATCTGAAACAATTTTAACAAAATAATCTGAATCACGTCTTGAGATTTTATTAGTCCAAACATCATTGTTTAATTTAATCTTATCTTCTTCCTTAATATTTTTATAAGGAATATTCAATAACTCTGAAGCACTGGATGTAAGAGCAACTGCAAATAATATTAATAAACTAAAAAAAATCTTTTTCATATAACTCTCCCGTTACTATATATTATACAGAAACTATTCTATTTGTAAAATCTCAGGTATATGTAGGATGGGAACAGGAACAAAATACTATAAAATATAATTTATGAGTTTAGTATCTAATTTTATAGGTGGAATAGGGGTAAACAGCCTAAGCAGTCTTAGCAATCCTCTAAAAAATGACGTTAATAATAATGACTTTGAAGCCTTACTCCAAAAACAGATGGAAGGAACCGGAGTAAATGAAGGTGAAAATACAACACGCCCTCTTAATCTTGGAGCCCCGCCGGGATTTGAAATTGAAAATTTTGACGGGATAGATTTTTCGGAAACTGCACAGGATCAGATTGAAGCCGTTGGAGAAAAAATTGACACTCAGGAAAATATGAGCAACCCTTTTGATATGAATGGCGACGGAAATGTTACGACATCAGAAGCAGTAACATTTTTCACATCTCTTTTAGATAACAGCTCTAACGGAGAAAATGCCCGTTCTGAGTTATTTGATTTTGCAAAAAAACAGGCTTCGAATCTCTATAACAAGTATTCCAGAACTGTTGTTACAGATGTTAAAGAATTTGTAAATGATATCCAGGAAATGATTAGTTAGTCATAGAATTGAAATACATATTTTTCCGTCTTTTTTTACTTTTACACCAATAAATCAACAATGTTAGCATATTTTTCATTATATTAATAATTTGCCTTTGTGTACGCATAATTCCACCCTTTATTCAATTATATATGAATACACATATATGTCAATAGAATGTAAAATTAATTAATGCAGAAAAAGGACTTGTATAAAATTGTTGGAAAAAATATCCAGAAACAACGACTCATTCAAGGATATACGCAGGAAACATTTGCTGAGCTCATGGGAGTTAGCTGGAGTTACGTTTCTAAAATTGAAGCCGGTATTTTAAATCTATCACTAGGAAAAATTTTAGAAATTGCTGATTATCTTAATATAGAAGTTGATTTGTTACTTAAAACCAAAAATTAAAATTTATCTTTTAGTTTATATACTTGCCCCCTGATTGATTTACCCCCTGTTTGTTATATAATAAAGTTATTGGAAAAAAGATAGCTTTATTTTTGATTTATAAGGAGGTCAAATGGGCAAAATAGAAATTACACACGAAATTGAAGAAAAATGCTGTGTTCACCGCGGTATTAAAGGCACACCTGCTCCTATTCCGCAAGAAGGTGAATGGACAAAATGTAAAGAAATTAAAGACATCTCTGGTTTAACACACGGATGCGGATGCTGTGCTCCTCAACAGGGAACATGTAAACTTACTCTTAACGTTAAAGAAGGTGTTATACAAGAAGCTCTTGTTGAAACAATTGGTTGTTCAGGAATGACTCACTCAGCTGCTATGGCCGGAGAAATCCTTCCTGGTAAAACTATTCTTGAAGCTTTAAATACAGACTTAGTTTGCGACGCTATTAACGTTGCTATGAGAGAATTGTTCTTACAAATCGTTTACGGCAGAACTCAGTCAGCTTTCTCTGAAAACGGACTTCCTGTCGGAGCAGGACTTGAAGACTTAGGAAAAGGTCTTTGCTCAATGGTTGGTACTATCCATTCTACAAAGCAGAAAGGCGTTAGATATCTTTCTCTTACAGAAGGTTATATTCTTCAAATGGGGCTTGATAAAAATGACGAAGTTATAGGATACAAATTCGTTAACCTTGGAAAAGTTATGGATGCTATTAAAAAAGGCGTTGACCCTAAAGAAGCTTATGAAAAGAATATTGGTACTTACGGCAGATTTGCTGATGCTGTTAAGTATATTGACCCGCGCGAACAATAGTGCTACGCACGTAGACATTGGGTCGGGGAACAATCGTAAAACTACAAGTTTAAATAAAAACTCTAAGTTCCCCTCAAATTGAAACTACAAGACAAAGTAATAAAAAGGAAATAAAATTATGACAGTAAAATTTGAAGGACAAGATAGACGTGAAGCTACTCTTAAAAAAGTTTTACCTGAATATGGTTTCAAAAACTTGGAAGAAGCTCGTGAACTATGCTTATCAAAAGGCATTGATGTAGATGCTATTGTTAAAGGAATTCAGCCTATTGCGTTTGATAACGCTTCTTGGGCTTACACATTAGGCTGTGCGATTGCTATTAAAAAAGGCCTTAAAACTGCTGCCGAAGCTGCTGAAGCTATTGGTTTAGGCCTGCAGGCTTTTGCTGTCCCAGGATCTGTTGGTGACAGAAGACAGGTTGGTATCGGCCACGGTAACTTAGCTGCAATGCTTCTTAGAGAAGAAACTGATTGCTTCTGCTTCTTAGCTGGTCATGAATCTTTCGCAGCAGCAGAAGGTGCTATCGGTATTGCAAGAAATGCTAACAAAGTTAGAAAAAATCCTTTAAGAGTTATCTTAAACGGTCTTGGAAAAGATGCAGCTCACATTATCGCAAGAATTAATGGTTTCACATCAGTTGAAACTGAATATGATTACAAAACCGGCGAATTAAAAATCGTTAAAGAAACACCTTTCTCTGACGGAGAAAGAGCTAAAGTTAGATGCTACGGCGCTGACGATGTTAACGAAGGTGTAGCTATCATGATTAAAGAAGGTGTTGATGTTTCTATCACAGGTAACTCAACTAACCCAACAAGATTCCAACACCCTGTTGCAGGTACTTACAAAAAATGGTGCTGGGAAAACGGCAGAAAATACTTCTCAGTAGCATCAGGCGGCGGTACAGGCCGTACACTTCACCCTGATAACGTTGCTGCTGGTCCTGCTTCTTATGGTATGACAGATACTATGGGAAGAATGCACGGTGATGCTCAGTTTGCAGGTTCTTCTTCTGTTCCTGCTCACGTTGAAATGATGGGCGTTATCGGTATGGGTAACAACCCTATGGTAGGTGCTACTGTTGCAGTTGCGGTTGCGGTTGAAAAAGCTATGGCTTAGAGATAAGTAATTATAATAAAAAGTCCTAAGCATTTCTGCTTAGGACTTTTTAATTATCAAACAAAGAATAATACACAAAATTTTAAAGGTACCGTTAATGGAACAATCCTAAATGGAGAAATAAATTTTAAAAAAAGAAAAAAACAGGTAGATAAATGCTAATTACACCAATTTCACAAACAAATTATAGTTTTAAAAATGAGGATTCTCGTTCTGTTCAAACAAAACAAAACAAAACAATAATCTTTTAAGGATGACACTACAATAGAATCTATTGATAATTTGGTAGGTTTAAACAAAATAAAAGATTTTGTTAACAAATACCAAACATTGTTATCCAACAAAAAAACAGCACGGGAACATAACATTGAACCTATTTCATCCATATTATTTTGGGGGGGTGCCTGGCACGGGTAAAACGACAGCTGCAAAGGGTATCGCAAAGAAGTTAGATGCAGATTTTATTCAAATTGATAAAGAACTTTTTGACTCTGAGTTTGTTTCAGTAAGCACCAGACAATTAACTATGTTAGTTGACCAAATAGAACAACATGCGAAAAATAATCCTAAGAAGCAAATTGTAGTTTTTATGGATGAAATTGACGGCACCATGTCTATTGACAAAGGAAATAATTCTAAGCATTCCGAGGATTTAGTAAATACATTAAAAAAGGCTATGACTTATTTACAACAAGAATGTGAGAATGTAATCTTTATTGGAGCAACAAACAAAGATCCAAACGGGCTGAAAAGCGACAACACTGCTGTTAGATTAAACACTGCAATTTTAAGCAGATTTAATTATCAGTTTGAATTAGATTTACCACAACCTAAAGATATTATAGAAGCCTGGAACAAACTCATAAAAACACAAAGCGGTAAAGAAAAATTTACTGATAAACAAAATGAAATCATTGCCCAAAAATTTCACAAACTTGGGATGTCCTACAGAGATATAAAAAACATTTCTAATAAATTAAACATTGATGATGCTGTTGAGTTTTGCAAAAAAGGCAGCTATAATTCTAAAAAGAATTTAATTGATGTCTTAAAAAATGATGAAAAAATCGGATATAATCACATCACAAAAACGAACATGGACAACAATAAAAAACTACAAATTATAAAAGAATTAGAAAAAGAGCTTTAAGTTTCGACTTAAAGCTCTTTTAAAAGGAATTATGCATTTATTTTCAAATTATTTGTAATACCGTTTATCAGTTCTTGTCCATTCTTCATTTTGCTCATATCAATTACTGAGGTTTTTGCTCCGGAATTTGCAAGAAGAAGATTTCCCTTTTGAGCAAGAACAACATCTCTGCCAACATAGTCAGCAACTTTTTCTATTTCAGCACTGTGATTTGCCAGCATTTCTCTTACATAATTATCAACCGGCAATTCTTTATTATTAACATCTCTTGCCAATTTAATTCTTGATACTGGTAACTTTGCACCAAAACCTACCGGATTAACATTCATATTCATAAGAAATCTCCTTTACAGTTTCTACACATCTTGTTTAAACCCGCTGAATAACAAAAGTTGCTAGTATGTTTAACAAAAGTTTACGAATTAAAAACTTCAAACGTATTTTTGATAACTTCATACCCTTTTAGCAAGGTTTTGTAGTCAACTTTTTCAGCAGCAGAATGCATATTGTAAACATCCGCCAATCCTAAGAGCACCGGCATAAAAAATTCGCCATTTGCATTTTTATTATGGCAGTATATATGAGTTTCAGCACCAGCGTGGAATGATTCAATAACATTTTGAATACCGGCTTTTTTACAGGCTTCTGTATGAACTCTTTCAATCCTGTCATCTTCAGCTTTTTCAAAAGGGAGCAGATGAATTTCAAACTCGATTTGAGCTTCTGCTAGTCCTTTATATTTTTGATTAAATTTATCTACAATTGACTGCATTACCCCCTTAAGTTCTTCTTCCTTTTCTACAGAAGCGCTTCGTATTGAATAAGAAGCCATCCCAAGAGTATTAATTATATTCGTAGAAGTTTTTTTCATAATTTCTGTTATATAATCATTTGTCTTAATTCCTTTTTCTACAATTGCTGAAATAGAGTTTTGAACACCTCCTGCCACAATAGCACCAAGATTACATGATGTTATAACACCTGTTTCATCAGAATAGTAAGCCCCCTGTGGAAATTCTGCCAACAGTTCTGCTATCATCTTAGCAGCATTCAATCTGGTTTCATCACCTATATCAATTCCAGAGTGTCCGCCTTTAAGCCCTCTTACAGTAATTTTTGCATTCGTATAACTTGCTCCGGATATTTGCAGCTGCCCGAGTTTATCCGCATCGCAAACAAGAATATATTTAGATTTAATTTTATCAAACTCAACGTGTTCTACCCCGCTCATGCCGGTTTCTTCATCACGTGTAAAAGTTATTTCCAACCCGCCGCCAGCATTAATTTTGCCTTCAGTAATATCCTTTGCGAGTTTCAAAGCGCATGCAACACCAACTTTATCGTCAGCTCCGAGAGTTCTTCCCTCTGCTTTTATAAAGTCCCCATCCAGATAAATATTTACAGGGCTGTCATCACCGACCACATCCATATGTGAAGATAGCATAAGCGGCTCTTTTGAAGAATCTGAACCGGGTACTCTAATATAAACATTACCATAACTATCTTTTCTGGCATTTATATTATTTTCAGCACAGAAATTTAAAATCCATTCAATAACTTTTTCTTCTTTTAAAGATGGTGATGGTATTGAAACCAGCTTACAAAAAATATCTAAAACTTCATTATCTTTTCTTAAGTTATTTAAATTCATCATTTCTCCTTTATCCTCAGGTTCGTAGTTTCACTTCAAAAGCTATTATATTTACCCCTAGCCCCCTCTAAAAAATCTTTGATTAGTTCCGCCTTCGCCAACGCGCACCCTTACAGAGCGCAGGCATTTCGGGCAGCGGCCGACATAAGCAGTTCCGTCTTTCGTTTTATAAATTCTTCCGTAAACACCGCAGCAATCGAACCATATTCCTAAGAATGCTCTTTTCTGTTTATTTTCATCTTCCACGCTTATTATCCTTATTTTGAGCAGGGCTTCCTGTTATAAACACTTCTTTTCCGTTTGGTTTAAATATACTTTCTGTCAAAGTTCCTAAATAAGTATCGTTAAGGTGCGCATAATCAAATATGATAATACCGCCTAATGAATATCTGCGAGAGGCATGAATTTGTTTTATCAAATCAGAGGTTGCACCATTCATAAATGTTACGAAGAGCCCGGCATAAAGCTTTGTACTAGCAGATTTATTTCGCAGAACTTCATCCATAAGGCCCATTGCAGTTTTGTCATCACAGGTTAAAAACAGAGGAGTAAAGCCATCTACAAAATTATTCATAGACCATGTTCTCCAATCTTGAAGTTTTGTATCTAAGGCTATCGCACGGTTTGGAAATATTACAGCAGTAATAGCAATATTATTGTACCTGCACAGTACACTAACCCGCCTTACAAAGCTTGTTACTTTATTACATCTATAAAACTTCCATTGATACCATAAAGGATCACTTAATTTTAAATCGATTGGATCGACGCCGTACATTCTCTTAAATTCTGCACGCGCATATGGAGTATACCCCCATGTTGAAGCTTCATAAGAAGAGTATTTAGGTTCTAAAGACTGAGGATATCTTATATAATCTAAATTTATTCCATCTGGCTTATATCTTGTTACAATTTCGCACAATAATTCGTAAAGGAAATTTTGTACATCAGGATTTGCAGGGTCAATAAAGTATCCGTTATGTTCTGAGATAGAATAAGGTATAGAGTTTGAACCTACACTCTTTTTAGGGTAATTAGCCCATTCCGGATGCTTAGCAAGAATATATTCAGCATTTGTTTCCGGAGGTTTGTTCCCTACATAGAAAGTTTCAAACCAGATGTTAACTTTAATACCGCGCCTATGTGCCTCATTAATCCATATTTTTAAAGGATCGAAACCGACAAACTCCTCATTCTGACGGATAAATCCGTATCTTGTCATTGTCTGTGACGGGAATATTGTTTTGCCATGATAATATGTTTCAAGGAAAATATTATTTATTCCTGCTTCTGCCAGCTGGTCCAAAGTTTTTATAATATCTTTTTCATTATAAAAAGTAGGCCTTATCCATACACCTTTTAATTCGGTTGAATCATAAGGTATTACTGTAGACATAGCAAGATTAGCAAATTCGATAGCACGAGAAGCGTATTTTTGCGAGTCTTCACTGTTTTTTTGAGCTTTTTGTATATAATCATTTGCTTTGGAAATATTTTGTTCTGTTCTTCTTGGATTGTAATTTGCAGAATTTTGAATATAATAAAGCATCATATTCTGCACTTCCTTAATACGTTCTCTGGCTGTATAAAGAAAAGTATCAGAGGTTACATAAGAAGTAATTGTTTTCTTTTCCAAATCAATTGAAATCTTAGTTCCCACCATTATATTTTCGTTTATCCATTTTTTTGCCTGTCCGTGGCCGCTTATAATAAGCCCATTTGCCGGAATTAAAGAATCTGCACCGCTTAAAGAGGTTACTGTATCTCCTACAACAACAGCTTCAGTTCCATATTCATTAGTGTTTGTTCTGTAGCCAAACGCTGGAGTATAGATTACCAATTGATTAGAGCCTCGAAGTCCTGGATAGTTAAAGCCTTTCATATTAGTACTTACTTTGGGGTCAATTACATCTATACGGTGCATCGATTGGTTAAATATGATCTCGTTATTCTTAGTAACATAAGGAGAATAGACATTTTGTGCAAAAGACGTCCCGCACAATAAGAAAAATATTGATATTATAAATAGCCAGACTCTGCTCTTCATCCCCTTTGGTCCTCTAGAAACTATTATAGCCCTATAATTATATAAATACAAGATTTTTATTTTACAGAAATCTTAGCCAGATAAGCAGATTTTAAATTATATTCATCCAGCAAAACAGAATTTTTATCAACCCATTCTTTGAATGTATTGATATCTTTATCATAAGTCCATGTACCTTTAACAAACAACAAGTAATAAGTACCCCTTTTCAAATTTTCTAAGTCTGTCAGCAAATATTTTTCTGAGAACTTTTCATTGTCAGGATAAGTACCTGCAATAGCCTCCGGTAAATTATAAATTCTTGAATAATAGCTGTAAGCCGTCAAAGAACCATAATATAAATATAGTGGAGCTTCATCACTCTTCATTGTAACAATTGCAAGAAGAGGTTTTACATCTTGCCTTAAATAGCTTACATTTCCTGAAGTAAACTCTTTTACAAAATTGAAATATCCTCCGGTAAAAAAGAGAACAGATATTAATACACAAACAAAAGATTTCCATTCCTTTTTTAAATTATCAAGAGGGTATATGCTTACTATTATTAAAAACGGCAACAAGAAGAGGGCAAGTCTGCGCTCAAATGGATAAAGCTTTAAATATGCTGCAAGAAGAGTTAATGTAAAAACACTAAATATCTGCACAAAACAAAATCTATTTCTTTTATATAAATAATAAAAACCTGCAATCAGCAAAAACAGCAATAATAAAGGGAATGAATAATACTGAAAAAGAAAATCAAAATTAATTTTGTAAATTTCTATAGAGAATATTTCAAACCCCTTTTTCCAATACTCCGAAAGATAAGCTGAAGAGTGAGTTTTTCCCAAATTTAATACTCCATACGCTAAAGTACACAAACCAGCAGGAACCAAAGACAAAAGTATTTTGTCTTTGCATTTGCAGCAAATGCAAACCGTTAAGTAAAATGCTGCGATTGTTATATAGGCCGGATACGAAAATAAAACACAAAAAGCCCACACAACCCCGAGCCCCAGCCACTGCTTAAGAGATAACTCTTTTTTTAAAACTTTGCTAGAAATTAGCAGAATTAATATTGAAATACATACGTCAGAAGAGTATTGTTTAAAGACCTGTGCATAAAACAAGAGCTGATATGATATTCCGAATGTAAAAAGAGCTGCAGCGTTTGCCAGACGGGTTTGAAAAATTTCTTTTGATAAGAGGTAAAATAGGTAAACAGAAATAAGGCTTGATAAAAACGGAATAAAACGAAAACAAAGTTCATTTATACCAAAATTGGAAACAAATTTGCTTAAAGCCAGAAACAAGTATGGAGCTGATTGAAAATAATTAAGCGGCAAGAATAAGCCCAAATAATTCCGTTCAAAAATATTTTGTGCAAGAAGAATTTCGTCTGTAAAAAATGAATTATTTATCAGATACGCATCAATTCTTAAATAAATTGCAAGCGCAAAGATTATCACTAAAATAAACTTGTAGCTCCGGTTCAAGCCCCCTACCCCTCATATTGATAAGCCCAGGCAGAATGATTATGAATACTCTCCAGTGACTCACATTCAACTTCAAATGAATCAATAATGTCATTATTTCTTAACAAAAGAACAACATCGCGAAGAACATCTTCAACAAACTTAGGATTATCATACGCTCTTTCAGTAACATATTTTTCATCTTCTCTCTTTAAAAGCGGATAAAGTTCCGAAGATGCACATTTTTCAACATCCCTAACCAAATCTTCAATCCATATATGTTCGTCTTCAGGATAAGTTACTTTGATAGAAACAATAGCTCTTTGATTATGCGCCCCGTATTCCGAAATTTCCTTAGAGCAAGGGCACAGAGTCGTTACAGGAACTTTAACCCCAAGGAAAAATCTATATTCTTCATCCTCTTCGCCATAATTATCAAGAATACCTTCAAAAAAACAGTCGTAGCACATTGGTGCAGAAATTCCCGTAACCGGCGATTTTTTATTAATAAAATACTTGAAATCAAACTTCAAATACCCGCACTTTGCATCTAGTTTTTGAACAATTGCTTCAACACATCCTTTAATATCAATACCGAGAGTTTTTTTGCTTCGCCATTCGTTTAAAACTTCTACAAAACGTGACATATGAGTTCCTTTGTAATGTGCAGGAAGCGTAACACCTGCTGTAGCAGCAGAATATATAACAATATCTTCAGCATCCTTCCGCTGTATTGCAAGGGGAAGCTCAAGTCCTTTTATACCTACCTTTTGTATTTCTACACCGCGTGTGTCAGATTGATTCTGAACATCTTTCATTACTAAATTTCTACCCCTTCAAAACTTTTTTGTTCTAATGCAATTAGGAGTTTTAAAGCAGCAACTCTCTGAACTTTAGGAGGAGCATTGCGCAACAGCTCAACAGCCTTAAGCATCATTGGGTCACTGTCATACCAGCGATTACCTTTCCCCTGATATGTGTTAATGATTTCGTAAACGTGTTCTATAACTTCTCCAGCAACCTGCTCTTGAAGTTGAAGCATAAATTCTGCTGCTTCTGTTTTTGTAGTATCAGGCGACAAGCGCAACAGTTCTAAAGCTTCTTTTAAAATCGGATCTCTGTCATACCAGCGTTTATTAATCATTTTTTCCTCGCATTCTTGTAAGTCTTATTGTATTATAAAATATGTAATATTAAAAGGGTGTAAAATTATGAAAATTTTATTAATTAACGGTGCAAATCTTAATATGCTGGGAACCCGTGAGCCTGAAAAATACGGTTCTATGACACTTGCTGATATAGAGAATTCTGTTATCAAACGCGGAAAGGAACTCGGCGCTGAAATTGATGTTTTTCAGGATAATCACGAAGGAAATATCGTTGATAAAATTCAATCTGCAAGAGGTAAATATGACGGTATCCTTATTAATGCCGGCGGTTATACGCATACAAGTGTTGTTATCAGAGATGCACTTGCAGCAATTCAAATACCTGCTGTCGAAATCCACATGACCAATATTCACGCCCGTGAAGAATTTCGCCACACATCATTAATCTCAGGTGTCTGCATTGCGCAGGTTGTAGGTTTCAAGGAACTAAGTTACATACTCGCACTGGAGGGCTTGGTTAACTATTTGAATTCTTAAAAAAGAAACTTCCCGAGAAGGGAAGTTCTTTAATTTCTCTTTTTCTCTCGCTCAATTCTAACTTTTGTTAATGTCTTTTATACTCTCTTATGTATTTATAAAGTTATTTTTTTATTCCAAATTTCAAAGGCAATTTTTATTGTTACATTTATTTACAAAAAAACCGGAGTTTAGCTCCGGTTTTTTAGAATTACATTTAATAACTATTCTTTGAGGAATGTTTCGTAATTTCTAGCCAGCAGGTGGGTTCTAACTTGATTTATCAAATCAAGCGCAACACCGACCATGATGATTAGAGATGTAGCGCCAATTCCCTGAAAAGTAGTTATCCTTGTTATATAGCTTGCAAAAGCTGGGATTAAAGCAATTATACCTAGGGCTAGTGCTCCGATAAATGTTGTCTTAGTTAAGATTTTATCAAGAGCTTCAGCTGTCGGTCTTCCAGGTTTAACCCCCGGAATTGATGAACCGTATTTCTTTAAGTTATCCGCAATTTCTTTTGGCTGCATATTAGGCATAATAGATGCGTAAAAGAATGTTAAGGCAACAATCATTAAGAAATAAATTATGTAATATGTAGCACCGCTAGGGTTAAATATTCTTTCTAATACCAGTACTACATCCTGAACCCAGCCGGCAGGCAGATTTGCCTGACCAACTATATGCAGAATTGTAGACGGGAACAAAAGAATAGCTACCGCAAAGATTATCGGCATTACACCGCCCGGATTTAGTTTAAACGGAATAAAAGTATTTACACCGCCATAAACCTTATTTCCGACCTGTCTTTTCGGATTTACTATAATTACTTTTCTTATTGCTTCCTGCATTATTACAATGAAAATCATCGTAACAAAGAATATAGCGAGGAGTAAAATAAATCCCCACATTAATGCGGAATCATCAATAACCATTTGCCATGTCTTTGTCCAATATAAAGGAATGCCCGCAAGGATACCTACAAAGATTATAAGAGAACCGCCGTTTCCTATACCTTTTTCTGTAATCAATTCAGACATCCACATTACAAGAACTGAACCTGCTGTCAGCGTCAGTACTGATGAAATACAGAACATGACAGGATTTAAACCAGGAACAATTGCATTATTAACATGAGATAAATATCCCACGAATATTAATCCTTGAAATATAGCAAGAACAACCGTAAAAATTCTCGTGTATTGAGAAAGTTTACGTCTGCCAGCTTCCCCATCTTCTTTTTGCAGTTTCTCCAATGCCGGTACAATAACCGCCATCAACTGCATAATAATTGAAGATGTGATGTAGGGTCCAATGCCAAGTGCAAATATTGAAACTTTACCCAGAGCTCCGCCTGAAAATAAATCAAGAAATCCCAGAATATCATTACTTCCGGCAATTCTTAGGACATCTGTATTAATTCCGTATAGCGGCATATGGATACCTAATCGAAATAGGACAAGCATTAGAAAAGTAAATATTAACTTTTCTTTCAAGCCTGAAGCATTCCACATTGACATTAAGTCTGCTGTTGTAGGCATTCTCATGCCTCTATTTACCCCTTGCGTCATTATACTAATTCAACCTTTCCGCCTGCTGCTTCAATTTTTTCTTTTGCAGAAGGAGTTACATAATCAGCCTTAACTGTAATAGCTTTTTTGATTTCTCCGCCGCCTAAGATTCTCAATCCATCGCAAGAAGGGTGAGCTTTTCTGATTTCTTTTAATGAAGCTAATGAAATTTCAGAAATTTCTAAATCGTTAAGTCTTCCAACATTAATCTGAGCATAGTTGCGCTGATTAATAATCTGGAACCCTTTTAATTTAGGTAATCTTCTATATGCAGGCATCTGTCCGCCTTCGAAACCTCTTTTAGAAGTTCTTCCGGAACGCTGTCCTTCACCGTTATGACCGCGGCAAGATGTTTTACCGTGACCTGATGAACGGCCTCTGCCTACTCTTTTTGATTTTCCTGTTGAACCTTCAGCAGGTCTTAAATCTTCTAATAAAATTTTATCTGCCATAATTTATATTCCTTTTTACTTATCTTTTATTAACCTACAATTTCTACTAAGTGAGAAATCTTGTTTACCATACCCATAATTGTTGCACTGTTGTAGTGTTCAACAACTTGATCTGTTTTGCTTAAGCCCAGAGATTGAGCTACTTTACGCTGCGCAGGAGAGCAGCCGATTAAACTTTTTACAAGTTTTATTTTTATTTGTTTTGTATCTGCCATAATATTATTTTCCTTATTATCTCATTAAATTTTATAACTAAAATAGCCTACTAGTTTAATAATCCTGAGAGGTAATATGCTTTATATCCCCTCATTTACCCCTAGTTTAATAATTCAGCCATTGTCAAGCCGCGTTTTTTAGCAACTTCATTAAACGGTTTTAAAGCTTTAAGAGCTTCTAATGTAGCGTTTGCAGCATTAAGCGGAGATTTTGAACCTAAAGATTTTGAAAGAACATTTTCAATACCTGCGAGTTCAAGAACGAAACGTACAGCACCGCCAGCAATAATACCGGTACCTTGAGAAGCTGGTCTAAGCATTACAGCACCTGCACCAGAACGTCCTGTAATAGGGTGCGGGATAGTTGTTTTGAAAATAGGAACTGTTACCAGATTCTTTCTTCCGTCAGCTATTGCTTTTTGGATAGCAATAATAACTTCAGATGCCTTAGCACAGCCTACGCCAACCTGACCTTTTTTATTACCGACAATAACAATTGCTCTAAAGCTTAATTTCTTACCGCCTTTTACAACTTTTGTTACACGACGGATTTGAACAACCTGTTCTTTCCATTCTGATTCAGGTTTTACTTCCTGAGTTTCTACTCTTTTCTTTCTGCCGCGTTGTCTTTTTGCAGGAAGTTGTTCTACATTTTCTTCTGCTTCAACAACAGTTTCTGCAGCAACTTCTTCAGTTGTTGTTTCTTCAACTTGTTTAATTTCTTCTGTCATGTTATACCTTTCTTTTTTTACTTTAACAGTTTGATTTGTATTTTTTAATTAAAACATTCAAATAACTAAGCATTAAAAAACGCCCGAAATTCGGCATTTACAGTATATTCAAATGTGGGTTATTTTCTGACATAAAAATTGTATTACAAAAACTCTTGAAATGCAAGGGGATAAAAGGTCTTAAGCGTTACAAAAGTTAACTTAAGATTTGGAAGTGCATAAAAAATGCATAAGCTATTCCGAATATTGCTCCTGCAAATACCTGCATCGGGGTATGTCCTAATAGTTCTTTCAATTTTCCGCCGGCTTCCTGTAAATCTTGTTTATACAAATCCATTATAATCTTATTCAGACAGGCTGCCTGTTTTCCGGCCGCACGTCGTACACCTGCTGCGTCATACATTACAATAAAGGCATACCCGAGAGCAATTGCAAATTCAATCGAATCAAATCCGCGAATAAGCCCTACTGCAGTAGAAAGCCCCATTACTCCAGCAGAATGAGAGCTTGGCATTCCGCCTGTTGTAGTAAATAATCTTAAATCAAGATTTCTCTTCACAATCAAGTGTAAAAAACATTTTACTATTTGTGCTAAAACAATTCCTGAAAAAGCTACAAAAATTACTTCATAACCTGTCCCATACATCTGATGTAAAATCATTTAATACTCCCAATTCTGTCCTTCAATTTGTCAAGTATCTCTTCAAACACTTTTGAATGATACTTTTCTATTATACCATAACATTCTTTAATCAAATAATTGAATTTATTTTCAGCTTCTTGAAGGCCGTAAAGTGAAACATATGTTAGTTTTCCGCTATTTTTATCTTTGCCTATAGTCTTTCCTAATTCTTCAAACGATGAAACTTCATCCATAATGTCATCATATATCTGGAAAGCCAGTCCGAATTTTTTAGCAAAATCATCAAATTTATTTATAGTTTCGTCGTCAGCACCAGCTGCGATTGCACCTATCCTTACCGCAAGCCTGAAAAGAACAGCAGTTTTATTGAGATGAATAAAATCGAGTGTTTCTACTTGAGACTTAATATATTTACCCCCTTCGGACTCTATATCAACCACCTGACCGGCAATAAGTCCGTAAGCACCGGCAAACTTTGTATACTCGTGTAAAATTCTTACAATCTGAGTCATTGATAAATCTTTTGATTTTTCAATAATTAACTGGGGTGCAAAAGTTAAAAGCGCATCGCCTGCAAGAACAGCATTGGCCTCTCCGAACATTTTATGATTAGATGGTTTACCCCTTCTAAAATCATCGTTATCCATACAAGGCAAATCATCATGAATTAAGCTTTGCACATGGAGCATTTCTATCGCACATGCTGCCGGCATAACCTTTTTAATATCACAGCCTAAAATTCTAGCAGTTTCCAGACACATAACCGGACGCAAACGTTTTCCAGGAAGCATAAGTGTATATTTCATCGCCTTAAATATATCTTCCGGATAAGTAATTTGCAGATACTCATCTAAATGTTCATTAACCAAATCAATCAATTCTTTCATCGTCTATATCCTTATAAATATTCTGTTTCTGCGTATTTCGTGCGCTTTCTCTTTTTCTTGAACTTATTTTTACAGCCGTTTTATTATGCTGCTGCTTATGAGAAGCTTCCGTTTTAACACCTTGATACTTAACCTTCTCTTTATATTCTTTCGCCTCCTCAACAAATTCCAGATAACTCTTGTAACGGCTGTCAGGTATTTTATCAAGATGTTCTTTTACAGCACATCCTGTTTCCGTATTGTGAAGACAGTCTTGAAATTTGCATTCTCTTTTATATTTTGCGATTTCATCAAACAATAAATCAACTTCATTCGGCATTAGAAAATCAAACTTGAGATTGCTAAAACCCGGAGTATCAACAATTCTTGACTCTTCATCAATTGAGATAATTTCGCAATGTCTTGTTGTATGTGTGCCTCTCTGTGTCTTTTCGCTTACTTCTTTTGTTCGTAAATTCATGCCGGGACATACCGCATTTATCAAACTTGACTTGCCTACACCTGATGAACCGCAGAGTACAGATGTTTTCCCCCTTAAAAGATCTTTAAACTCGTCAATTCCGTATCCTTCAAGTGCCGACGTAAACAAAATATCGTACCCTAGAGGCTGATATATTGAAAACACTTTTTCTATTGTCTTATCATCTTCTGACAAATCATTTTTATTAAAGCACAATACTGCTTCCAGATTATGATATTTTGCAAAAGAAATATATCTGTTTAGCTGTGTAAAATTAAGATCCGGCTCTTTAACTGCTGATATTATAATGACTCTGTCGATGTTTGCAACAGTAGGTCTTGTTATATAATTAAACCTCGGGAGAATTTTTTCTATTGCACCGTTTTCAAATTCAACATAATCGCCGACAAAAATTTTTTGTTTCTGTTTCTTCAATACCTCACGAATTTTACACTCGTAAGACCCGCTATCTGAATGCACATAATAGAAATCAGAATGAACTTTGAAAATTTGACCTTTCTGCATAAAATAATATTATCACAATTTTGAAAAAAATATTAAAATCGTGTATAATAAGATTATAGATATTTTAAGGAGAAGGTTCATGCCGGTTATAGAAGGTTTACTAACAGTCACAAATGAAAAATTTTGTATTATAGTTTCACGTTTTAATGAGTTTATAAGTTCAAAACTTCTGTCTGGAGCTCTGGATGAACTTAAACGCCACGGTGTTAAAGAAGAAAATATTGATGTTGTCTGGTGTCCGGGTGCATTTGAAATTCCAGTTATTGCTAAAAAGTGTGCAAAGGGGGGGAAATATAATGCTGTTATTGCTCTCGGGGCAGTAATAAAAGGTTCAACATCACATTATGACTATGTTTGTGCAGAAGTATCAAAGGGCATTGCATCTGTAAGCTTAGAAACAGAAATTCCGGTAATATTTGGTGTTCTCACTACTGATAATATTGAACAGGCAATTGAAAGAGCCGGCACAAAAGCAGGAAACAAAGGCTCTGATGCTGCAAAATCTGCTATCGAAATGGCAAATTTAATAAGTAAATTAGGGTAGTAATTTACCCCGAAGGAGTGTGTGTTATGAGTGAAATGATTACTGAGTACAGAAACGAGAATACGAAAGATATTGATTTACTCTCAACAATTGATATTGTGAGAAAAATCAATGAGGAAGATAAACTTGTCGCACTCGCTATTGAGGATGAAACCCCAAATATCGCTAAGGCTATTGATATGATAGCAAAGCAATTCTTAATGGGCGGCAAACTATACTACTTCGGAGCAGGAACTTCCGGCAGAATAGGTATCCTTGATGCATCGGAATGTCCTCCTACATTTGGCGTTCCAGCTGATATGGTAACCGGTATTATTGCAGGCGGCGACAAGGCAATAAGAACCGCAGTAGAAGGAGCTGAAGATAATTTTGAACTCGGGGAAGAAGATGCAAAAATTCTGACAGCTCAAGATGTTTGCGTAGTCATTTCCGCAAGCGGCAACCCGAAATATTTACTGGGGGTTCTGGCTCAGGCAGACAGGGTTAATTGCAGGACAATTGCTTTAACTTGCAACCATAAAGCTCTTATATTAGAAGAGGCAGGCTTAGGTATTTGCGTTGAAGTAGGGCCTGAAGTTATTGCAGGTTCAAGCAGAATGAAAGCAGGTTCTGTTCAAAAAATGGTTCTTAACATGCTCTCCACAGGAGCTATGATTAAAATCGGCAAAACCTATGAAAACTTTATGATTGATTTAATGCCGACAAATGAAAAGTTAAAAGACAGAGCTATAAGAATTGTATCAGAAATTGCAGGAGTCAATAATTCTACAGCGCTGCAAAAGCTTCTGGAATGCGGATGGAGTGTAAAGACTGCAATCATTATGCTAAAATGTAATATGGATAAAGCTCAGGCAGAAGAAGCGCTGAGAAAAAATTGCGGAGTATTAAGAAGAACTCTTAATAGTTTTTCTAAACTCTAATTAAAATACTCTACAATTGATTTAGACATTATATCAGAGTAACTGTTCATTATATCAGGATTACTCATTCTTTCTCTGCCTTTTGGAGAAACCATAAATGCAATTTCCCAGAGCACCGCAGGGATTTTTTGCACCTTTTCTGCTTCTCTAATTACAGCATAGTTAGCCTGCTTTGACTGTGCGTAATCCTGTTTGCCCTTATTAATAAATGCATCTTTTTTACTGATTTTTTCATGTTCAGGTATCCAGTCATCAAATTTCTTTTCCATCATATCTGCAAGCTCACAGCTTTTTTTATTGATAGACAGCTTGTTAGTTGAGGCATAAATTTGAGTTCTATCAGAAGTAGGCTTGTCATGCGAATTTACGTGGACAGAAATAAACATATCTGCTTTATTATTATTCTTGGCAAGTTCTTTTGTAATAAGGTTAACGTGTCCCTGCAAGAATATAACTTTTGCACCCTGCGCACATAATCTGTCTTTCAATCGCATCGCGTTATCATAGTTTATCAACCATTCATCATCTATTCCACCCGGGCTCAATGCGCCAGGGTCAGTTCCTGCTTGAGAATAGCCATGTCCTGCATTAATAATAATTGTTTTGCCGGAAAGTTTTCCCGAGTTTTTCGGTTCAAATACTTTTCTTGTCGCAACAACCTGACCATTAACCCTGCTTTTTTGTTTCAGCAGAGGTCTGGTAGCAAGTTTAGCATCACTGCTCATATCTACTATTTCTGTTTTGGTATTGGTTGCTTTATCAACAACTACTTTCTTTTTATCAGCTGATACAGCGTAGTCAGAGTTATTATACACAACTATAATTTTTTGTTCCGGCTTAATAGCGTCACTAGTAAGTCCGTTTATTTTCATCAAATCCTTTACGCTTACGCCTACTCCTTGTGAAATTTTTGTAAGAGTATCTTTAGGTTTTACTTCGTATACAAAACCAGGGATTTCTATCATTTGACCGGCTTGAATTTTATCAACATCTTCTATGTTATTCAAATCTTTTAAGATTTCTACTGTCAGCCCGAATTTTTTAGCAATCTGGAATAAATTATCGCCCTGCAGAACTTTATATCCTAGTTTTTGAATTTTTATTATCTGTCCTTCTTTAATCTTATTTTTATCTTCAATCCCATTGTCAGCGCAAATTATATCTTCTGTCGTAGCGTAAGTTCTTGCTAAATTCCATACGCTGTCGCCTTTTTTAACTTCATAATCCTGAGTAACAATCTGGAATTCACCCTCCTGTCTTACAGTTGCTGTTTCAAGCATTTTTTGAAAAGTAGTTTTATTTTCTTCTTCAACTACCGTATCTTCTTTAGATTTTTTTCTGCTAAACAGACTGACAAAGAAATTACCAATTGCCTTGAAGAAACCCTTGACACCATCCCATAGCTTACCCCAGAATCCTTTCTCCTCAGTTTTAGGTTCTTCGGTCTTTTCCTCTTCCTGCTTAACTTCCGGTGCTGGTTCAGAAATTTCTTCAACAGCCTGAATGTTCTTAATATATGGAACATTCATCTGCTCGCCAATTTTTATTGTTTCAGGGTTACGGTTAATTCTTTTAAACTCGGAATAGAAATCACTCCAAGAAATAATGGTAGTATCACCTAAAGCCTTATAAGCTTCCTGAGCTACTGCCATAACGCCTTTACCTTTAAATCTGCTATCAACATTAATCTTATAAGCCGCGGAGCTTACAGGTTCTGAAGAGATTTTGCCGGTGGAAAACTGCTCATAAATTTTATCCAGTTCCATTGTATCAATATTGCTGGCATTATAACATTTCTGCGCTTTATTATATAAGTTTTTAACTTCTTTTTCTGCTTCTTTGCGCTCGCTTCCCTTCAAATCTCTAACAGCAAGAATAGCTCTGCTTAAACTTCTGCGGTACAAACCGGCATCTTCAACTTGTTCAGCCCCCTTTTTACCTGAATATACATACGCTAAATTTGCAACAACTTTTGAATAGTCCTTATTTTTGAGAGCATCCATAAGAACTTTGTTTCCGCTTATTTTACTCAGCCCTTTGTTATAATTCAAATCAATAAGAGCTTCTTTTATTGAATTAGGAAGCGCATCATAAGTACCTTTTCCAATCCTGCGATTTAAAAGATTTTCAACCTCACCGGCATAAGATTCAATATTCGCAGCAAGTTTTTTATAAGCAGCCTCCTGGGTTGTAAGTTTATCAGAGAGTTCTCCAAATCCGTTGGTCCATGTTCCGAATTTATCTTTATAAGGTGTTGTAATAGCTTCGTAATAATAGTAGCTGTCACCTTCATAGTATTTCATTAAATCAATCAGATGTGTTTGAGATTTTGCAATTGCAGTATTATCATCTTTTAAAAGAGAAGGTTTGTAGCTTGCTATACCTGTTTTTTCAACTAAATTATGCACAATAGCCTTTGTATCATCGCTCCATAATTGTTTAGAAACAAAGTTATCAGCCGGTGCCGACATAGCATAGTCAAAAGTCTGCACGTCGTGTTCAGGAGCAGAAGCTGTAACAGATGTCGAATTATGTACTTCTTGAATTTTGTCTACATTAAATCTCATTAATAATATCCCTTAGTTAAATAAAGTAAAAACATAATAAAAACTTGCTTCATTTTTACAAATATTTACATATTTTATAGTATAATTGTTTATATATAGGAGGGGTAATATATGAAATTAACTGTACTTGGTCCGGGATGCTGGGGGTTAACATTAGCCTGGCTTATGAATGATAACTTTGAAGATATTGTCATCTGGGGAAGAGAGTGCGATTTGAATGATGACCTTGTTATAAATAAACATTGTTCAAAACCTCTTGAAGTACAGCTTGATAAAAAAGTACAAATAACCTCCGACTTAAAAAAAGCAATCGAAGGCGCAGATATAATTTTGTCAGTAGTGGCAACAGGCGGAGTGCGTCCGGTTTGTGAACAGTTAAAGACTGCCGGTATTAAACCAGAAACACCTCTGGTTAATGCATCGAAAGGTTTAGAATTAAATACTCTAATGCGTATGTCAGAAGTTATCAAAGATGTTCTTCCTGAGCAGAAAGTTGTAATATTATCCGGTCCAACGCTTGCAAAAGAAGTTCTTATGGGGAAACCAACTGCAGCCTCTGTTGCCTGTGAAGATATTGAAACTGCAGAATTTGTACAGAAAGCCTGCAATGTTCCTAACAGATTTAGGCTGTACACAAACACCGATGTTATAGGTGTAGAACTCGGCGGAAGCTTAAAGAACGTCATTGCAATTGCCTCTGGTTTTGCACATACGATGGACTTAGGCGACAACTGCATGGGCTCTCTTCTTACAAGAGGTATGGCAGAAATTGTAAGACTATCTGTTAAACTCGGAGCAAATCCTTCTACATTATATGGTTTGTCAGGCATGGGCGATCTTATCGCAACCTGCTCAAGCCCGATGTCAAGAAATTACACTGTTGGAGCAATGCTGGGAAAAGGTAAAAAAATTAATGATATACTTAACGAACTTGGCTCTGTTGCAGAAGGTGTGAAAACATCTAAAGCAGTTTGCGACCTTGCCGAAAAATTAGGCATAGAAGTACCTGTATCAAGCGCAATTTATGAGGCCGTTTACACTGACATTACACCTCAAGAAGTTCTGTCAAAACTTATGAACAGAAAGCTAAAGAAAGAAGAAAGTTATGATTAAATATGCAGTTAAATACATAAAAAATACTTTCGTTCCGCTTAAATGCCCTGATAATGTTAACCTTGATGACGGAGCACTCATACTAGCGAGAACTGAAAAGGGAGAAGAAGCCCTGAAGGCTTTTCTCGTAAATAAAGATGTAGCTAAACATTTTGAAGCTTCGAATAAAACTCCTGCGCCATTTGAATTTATTAGAATAATGACCCAGGAAGACATGATGGTTCTTGAGGAATTAAAGAAGGAAGAAGTAACCTCTTTTTTCAAATGTAAAGATTTAGTAAAAAAACATAACTTGAACATGAACCTCGTCCAATGCAGAATAACCTTTGATAAAAGAAAAATTTCTTTTTACTATACAGCGCCAGAACGTGTAGATTTCCGCGAACTGCTGAAAGATTTAACTCAGGTATTTAAAAGAATGAGAATAGATCTTCGCCATATAGGCGTAAGAGATGAGTCCTCTATTATGGATGGTACCGGCATTTGCGGTAAGCCATTCTGCTGCTCTTCATATCTGAGAAAGTTTGAATCAATAAACGTTAAACTTGCAAAAGATCAGGGAATGCCGATTGCGCCTTCTAAAATTTCAGGCACCTGCGGCAGACTGCTCTGCTGCCTGACATATGAATATTCAAATTACATAGAAGCAGCAAAAGGAATGCCGCCAGTAGGTTCAACCGTTATGACACCGTCTGGTCTAGGCAAAGTCTGCTTTATACAGTTCTTAAATAATTCCGTTGCAGTTAAATTCGAAGATGGCAAAATAAAAGAATACTGCAAAAACGACATTGAAATGGTTGATGCAGATGTCAATGTTGATATCGAAATTTCAAGAATTAACAACTACTCAACTGATGAAAAAGTTGATGCTAAACAGCTTAAACAGCTAGAAGACGACAGAAACAGCTCTACTGGTAATGTGTAAAAGGAGAAATAATATGCTAGAAAGAATTGAAAAACTGCAAGTAATTTCACTTGGATTGCTTATTGCACTAGGTTTAATCATATCTACACAAATGGTATCATCATCATTATCAAAAAATGTCATCTCCGTTACAGGCTCTGCATACGAGATTGTTAAATCAGACTCCGGCACTCTAAACTTTGATATTGTTGTAAAACGCCCTAATAAACAAGATGCATATACAGCCGTTCAATCTCAGATTAAAATAGTAGAAAAATACCTGCAAGCCAAAAACATAACTAATGTAGAAAAGAAAACTGTAAACGGTTACTTCACCTACAAAAGAGATTTTAATGGTGCATATACAAATACACCGGAAGCATATAACCTCTCTCAACCTATGTCAATAAGCTCAAACAATGTTGAACTTATAAAAGAAATTTCTAACGATATAACCAGTCTGATTAATCAGGGAGTTGATATTAATGTATACGCGCCGTCCTACGATTACTCAAAATTACCGGAACTAAAAGTATCATTGCTTGAAAAAGCATCCAATGATGCAAAAAACAGAGCAGCTTCAATGCTTAAAGCAACACATAACAGTGTCGGTAAAATCCAATCTGTAAGAATGGGAGTTTACCAGATTACACCGGTAAATTCAACTGATGTTTCTGACATGGGTATCAATGACACATCCTCTATTGACAAAAAAGTAACTGCTGTTGCTAATGTATCATTTAAAATAAAATAAATATATATGTAGTATTGCATTACAATATAAAAAGTGTTAAAATATAAATATCACAAATAGAAGAGGATAATATATGGATATTAGTTCAGTAGGCGGAAGTGCAATGACCCCTGAGGTCCAGGCTCAATATGCCGTAAAATGTATGCAAATGTCACAACAAACAAGTTACATAGCAGGGGACTTAATTCAAGATACAGCTGAAATATCAGCAGAAGCTCTTGCAAAATGTACAGAAGAACTTAATGCAAGTCTTGAAAGATTATTATAAAATAAATTTTAAAATTAAAAAAGCAGTCTGTTCAAACAGACTGCTTTTTTATTGCCCGACCGGGTAATCAACATATTGCCCGTTACGGTAATGGATTTGCAGTCGTGATTTAGGTTTAATAATTGTATTAAATCTTTTTCATACTTCCAGCTATTCTTAATTCCAAGAGCCGATTAGGCTCTTTTTTTTGATGTTTATAAAATAGCCAGAAAGTTGCAGGCCTTTCTGGGAATTAAAATACTTCCCACATGGGTAATAATAAAAACGTAGCAAAGGAAGGAGAAAAAATATGAATAAATTCTTAAAAGTTACATCTTACATCCTTGTTCTTATCGGAGCCTTAAACTGGGGGCTGGTAGGTCTTTTTGATTTTAACCTCGTATCATTCTTATTTGGTGATATGACGCTTCTATCACGTGTTATTTATAGCTTAGTCGGTATAAGTGCGATTGTAGCAGCAATTACCGGACATATGTATGAAAAAAGATACTGCGTTGAAGAATGAATAGTAGAAAGAGTGGATTAAATCCACTCTTTTTTACTTCTTGTACGCGTTTTTAGCAGCATCTTTAGCCAAATATTCTTTCGCACCTGCAACAAAATCTTTATTTCCCATCATTAATTCATTAATGAGTCTTGTTTGCATTTCTTCTTTAGAACGTCCTGCAGCAGCATACGCCATCCCATTCAGCCGTTCAAGAGCTGCTTGTTCAGGAGTTAATTTCTTGGGCTTAATATAAGCTTCTCTTAAAATCTTTTCTCTTCGGAAGAAAGTTCTTTGTTATTTTTTAAAACTGAATCATCGATAACTTTAATCGCTTCTAAAACATCCCCTGTTTTTTTATGAGCAGAAACAAAGGCTAATTTATAAATATACTATATATTTATTATAAAAGTTAGGTGATTAAACCTAGACCAATAAAAAACCGAGAACAGATTTTCCAATCAATTCTCGGTTCTTACTTTAAAATAGATGCTGGCAACGGGCTATCTTCCCAGGCGGTGGCCCGCCAAGTATTGTCGCTGCAGTAGGTCTTGGAAAGCCCTCGTCCTATTAGTATCGCTCGGCTGAAAATGTTGCCACTCTTACACCTGCGACCTATCAACGTTGTAATCTGCAACGGGACTTACTAGCTTATGCTATGAGAGATCTCATCTTACGGTGGGCTTCGTACTTATATGCTTTCAGCACTTATCCGCTTGGAACACAGCTACCGGGCGTTTACTCTTGGCAGAATAACCCGTACACTGGAGGTCCCCTCTTCCCGGTCCTCTCGTACTAAGGAAGACTCCGTTCAAATCTCTTGCGCGTATACCGGATATGGACCGAACTGTCTCACGACGTTCTGAACCCAGCTCGCGTGCCGCTTTAATGGGCGAACAGCCCAACCCTTGGAACGTACTACCGCTCCAGGATGCGACGAGCCGACATCGAGGTGCCAAACCTCCCCGTCGATGTGGACTCTTGGGGGAGATAAGCCTGTTATCCCTATGGTAACTTTTATCCGATGAGCGATGGCCCTTCCATGCAGAACCACCGGATCACTATATCCTACTTTCGTACCTGCTCGACTTGTAGGTCTCACAGTCAAGCTCCCTTTTGCTATTGCACTCAACGGTTGATTTCCGACCAACCTGAGGGAACCTTTGAACGCCTCCGTTACTTTTTAGGAGGCGACCGCCCCAGTCAAACTGCCTACCAGAAACTGTCCCTTGCCCTGTTCTTTGAGGGATCAAGGTTAGAATCCAAATTTTCACAGAGTGGTATCTCAACGATGACTCCACTTAAACCAAAGTTCAAGCTTCATAGTCTCCCACCTATACTGCGCAATGAGAACCCGAATTCAATTTCAAGCTACAGTAAAGCTCAATAGGGTCTTTCTGTCCTGGTACACGTAATCCGTATCTTCACGGATAATCCAATTTCGCCGAGCCTCTCGCCGAGACAGCGCCCAAATCGTTACGCCATTCGTGCGGGTCAGAACTTACCTGACAAGGAATTTCGCTACCTTAGGACCGTTATAGTTACGGCCGCCGTTCATCGGGGCTTAGCTTCGATGCTTTGAATTGCTTCTAACATTTCCGCGTAACCTTCCGACACCGGGCAGGCGTCAGCCCCTATACATCGTCTTGATCGACTTAGCAGAGACCTGTGTTTTTGGTAAACAGTCGCTTGGGCCTATTCACTGCGACCCTATCACGCTTCACGAGTAAATCGCTTCACGCTACCAGGGTACCTCTTCTCCCGAAGTTACGAGGTGATTTTGCCGAGTTCCTTAGCGAGAGTTGTCTCGCGCACCTTAGTATTTTCTACCAACCTACCTGTGGCGGTTTACGGTACGGATACCCAATAATCTCGAGAGCGAAGATTTTCTTGGCAATTTGGAGTCAACACCTTCGAGTCCGTAGACTCTCCACATCACGCCTCACATTAACGATTTGACGGATTTTCCTGTCAAACCTAGCTACACGCTTATACAGTCTCTTCCAGTCGACTGCGTGCTTATCCTCTTGCGTCCCTCCGCTTCTGATAACGATTATCAGATAGTATAGGAATATCAACCTATTGTCCATCGCCTACGCCGTTTGGCCTGAGCTTAGGATCCGACTAACCCCACGCGGACGAGCCTGCCGTGGGAAACCTTAGGTTTTCGGTGCATTGGATTCTCACCAATGTTTTCGCTACTTATGCCGACATTCTCACTACTGCCTCATCCACTAGTGTTTTCACTCTAGCTTCGTCTTACTACAGTACGCTCCCCTACCCATATAGTAAACTATATGACGCAGCTTCGGTTATATGCTTTAGTCCCGGTGTATTTTCGGCGCGGAGTCACTTGACCAGTGAGCTATTACGCACTCTTTCAAGGGATGGCTGCTTCTAAGCCAACCTCCTGGTTGTCTCAGTAACTCTACCTCCTTAACCACTTAGCATATATTAGGGACCTTAACTGGCGTTCTGGGCTGTTTCCCTCTTGGCCATGGATCTTATCACTCATAGCCTCACTGCTGGATAATGACATTACAGGTATTCGGAGTTTGACATTGTTTGGTACATCATTTCGACGCCCGCACAAAACCAGTGCTCTACCTCCTGCAAGATAAATCCAACGCTGTGCCTAAACGCATTTCGGGGAGAACCAGCTAGCTCTTGGTTCGATTGGCATTTCACCCCTAACCTCAACTCATCCACCGATTTTTCAACATCGGTTGGTTCGGACCTCCACGTAGTGTTACCCACGCTTCATCCTGGTCAAGGTTAGATCACCAAGGTTCGGGTCTATTTCCTGTTACTTAACGCCCTATTCAGACTCGGTTTCCCTGTGGCTCCGGATATGATCTCCTTAACCTCGCAACAAAAAATAACTCGCCGGCTCATTCTTCAACAGGCACGCCATCACACAATTAATTGTGCTCTGACTGGTTGTAAGCTAACGGTTTCAGGGTCTATTTCACTCAGCTTCTCACTGTTCTTTTCGCCTTTCCATCACTGTACTCGTTCACTATCGGTCACTGACTAGTATTTAGCCTTACCGGATGGTCCCGGTGGATTCAGACAGGGTTTCACGTGCCCCGCCTTACTCGGGATACTTACTTGAGATTATTTATTGTCGTTTACGAGGCTATCACTCTCTATGGCGCAACTTCCCAGTTGACTTTAACTAATAAATAATTTTCTAACTCAATCCATATTCTGCAAAATATGATGCAAGTCCCACAACCTCATGTGCACAACGCTTGCAGGCTATCACGTACACACAATTTAGGCTCTTCCAATTTCGCTCGCCGCTACTCTCGGAATCATTGGGTTATTTTCTCTTCGTCCTGTTACTAAGATGTTTCAGTTCACAGGCTTTCCTCTACACAAGCTATGTATTCACTTGTGAGTTATCAAGTTTTAACTTGATAGGGTTTCCCCATTCGGATTTCTGCGGATCAAGACCTTTTAGCAGTTCCCCGCAGCTTATCGCAGCTTTACACGTCCTTCATCGGCTGTCAGTACCAAGGCATTCCCCATTAGCTCTTTGTAGCTTTACCTAATATTTAGGTTATTCATTGATGATTACGTTATATCATTAACTTTATTTAATAACAGTTTATCAAATAAATTGCGCGCCGTAGTGCTTGCGCACCGGCTTACGCATTCTTGATATACGCTTATATCTTATGCAATTTTCAATGTACAACCAGAGATTGAACTCTGATAACAAAATAGACTAAAGACAACTTATTAATTCAGCCTCCATTATACAATGAACAATAGTAAGTTGTATAACTTCATCGGCTTCGACCTTGGAAATGTCGGCTTTTTTGAGCTCACTGGCTCTACCGAATTATTCCCTAGAAAGGAGGTGATCCAGCCACACCTTCCGGTACGGCTACCTTGTTACGACTTCACCCCAGTCACCAACCCTGCCTTAGGACGCTGCTTCCTTACGGTTAGCTCACGTACTTCGGGCGTGGTCGACTTCCATGGTGTGACGGGCGGTGTGTACAAGACCCGGGAACGTATTCAACGCAGCGTGCTGATCTGCGTTTACTAGCGATTCCGACTTCATGCAGTCGAGTTGCAGACTGCAATCCGAACTGAGACCGGCTTTTAGAGATTTGCTCACTCTCGCGAGTTGGCGGCTCATTGTACCGGCCATTGTAACACGTGTGTAGCCCAGAGCATAAGGGGCATGATGATTTGACGTCGTCCTCACCTTCCTCCGGTTTATCACCGGCAGTCTCGCTAGAGAGGTTACTATAAGTATACCGATAGTACCAACTAACGACGAGGGTTGCGCTCGTTGCGGGACTTAACCCAACATCTCACGACACGAGCTGACGACAACCGTGCACCACCTGTCTTAACATTCTCCGAAGAGCACCCTTTGCTTTCACAAAGGTTTGTTAGATGTCAAGCCCTGGTAAGGTTCTTCGCGTTGCTTCGAATTAAACCACATGTTCCACCGCTTGTGCGGGTCCCCGTCAATTCCTTTGAGTTTCACACTTGCGTGCGTACTCCCCAGGCGGGATACTTAACGCGTTAGCTACGGCACTGCAGGGGTCGATACCCGCAACACCTAGTATCCATCGTTTACGGCCAGGACTACTGGGGTATCTAATCCCATTTGCTACCCTGGCTTTCGTTCCTCAGTGTCAATTACGGCCCAGTAAAGCGCTTACGCCACCGATGTTCCTCCTGATATCTACGCATTTCACCGCTACACCAGGAATTCCCTTTACCTCTACCGCATTCTAGTCTGCCAGTATCCGATGCCGAACAGAAGTTGAGCCTCTGCATTTAACACCAAACTTAACAAACCACCTACGAACTCTTTACGCCCAATGATTCCGGACAACGCTTGCACCCTCCGTATTACCGCGGCTGCTGGCACGGAGTTAGCCGGTGCTTCCTCTGTGGGTACCGTCAAGTTTCGTCCCCACTGACAGATCTTTACACCCCGAAGGGCTTTATCAATCACGCGGCGTTGCTGCGTCAGGCTTTCGCCCATTGCGCAAAATTCCCTACTGCTGCCTCCCGTAGGAGTATGGGCCGTGTCTCAGTCCCATTGTGGCTGATCATCCTCTCAAACCAGCTACTGATCGTCGCCTTGGTGGTCCATTACACCCCCAACTAGCTAATCAGATGCAGACTCATCCTAGAGCACCGGAGTTTTCAAGAATACCATTTCAGATACGCTCATATGGGGTATTAGCAACCGTTTCCAGCTGTTGTCCCCCGCTCTAGGGCAGATTCTCTACACATTACTCACCCGTCCGCCACTTTCCATCCACCGAAGTGAATTTCTCGTTCGACTTGCATGTATGAAGCACGCCGCCAGCGTTCGTCCTGAGCCAGGATCAAACTCTCCATTGTCAGAAAGTTATTAAAAACACCTAAGGTGCTTTCTAGCTCATTAACGCTAAGCTCACGCTTAACTTTTGTTGTCCTATCATTCAACGAATTAACAAGTTTATTCGTCTTCAGCTATTCTGTTGTCAAGGTTCA